>Ga0209415_10015151_pt1 | contig 12535 bp, 8 predicted proteins | sample PeaSoiSIISIP2007_FD_187696 | JGI IMG/M metagenome (GOLD analysis project Ga0209415, IMG submission 187696) | Peat soil microbial communities from Weissenstadt, Germany - SII-SIP-2007 (SPAdes) (version 2) | ecosystem: Environmental > Terrestrial > Soil > Wetlands > Peat | place: Germany...
AAGATGTCCAAGTCGAAGGGCAACGTGGTGGGCGCCGACATGCTGGCCGAGAAATTCGGCACCGACACGGCGCGCATCTTCGTCCTCTTCGCCGCGCCGCCCGAAAAGGAGGTGGACTGGCGGACCGAGGGGGCCGAAGGCATCTATCGATTCCTCGGGCGCGTCTACCGCTTCGCCACGCGTAATGCGGGAAAGGCGAACGCAGTGCCCGCGAGCCCCTCCGACAGGAAAGTGCTCCGCAAGCTGCACCAGACCCTGGCCCGGATTACCGAGGACTTCGAGACCCGCTGGCACTTCAATACCTGCATCGCGCGGATCATGGAGCTGGTCAACGTGCTCTACGCCGAGGAGGCGAACCTCTCCGCGGCGGCGATGCCCGAAGTGCTGGAGAAGCTGGCGCTGATGCTCGCGCCGTTTGCTCCCTACGTCTCGCAGGAAATCTGGGAGGAACTGGGCAAGGAAGGCCCGGTCTTCCGGCAGTGCTGGCCGGCCTTCGACGCCGAGTTGGCCAAGGAGGAAGAGGCCGAGATCGTGGTGCAGGTGAACGGCAAGCTGCGCAGCCACATGCGCGCCCCTTTCGGCACTCCCAAAGAGGAGATCGAGGCCCGCGCGCTCGCCGACGAGAAGGTGCGGCCGTTCCTGGCCGGCAGGCAGGTGGTGAAGGTGATCGTGGTGCCGGATAAGCTGGTCAACATCGTGGTGAAATAGGCGTAGAGGGAAAATGACCGTTCACCTGAAACCTGAATTGGAAGCCATAATCCAAGCCGACGTCGAGCGGGGACCATACCAATCCGTCGATGAATTTGTGGAACGGGCGGTGAAGAGCCTGCACGAGCAGGAAGAGTGGTTGGCTCGCGATCGCGCCGGGATAGCGGAACAGATCGAGCACGGATTCGCCCAATCCGAACGCGGCGAGCTAATCGACGGCGACGAGGTCCCCGCTCTTCTGCGCGCGCGGCGTGCGGCGCGGCAGAATCGCGATTGAGGCCCGCATTTCGATTCACTCCGGATGCAGCCGCGGACCTCGACGGCATCTGGCACTTCATCGCAGCGGATAGCCTCGACGCGGCGGACCGAGTGGAACAAGCGATATTGGCCGCCTGTGAAACTCTCTCCAGTCATCCCCTATTGGGTGATGCGCGCCGCACCATCACAAAACTTCCGGTCCGATTCTGGACTGTCCCGCGATTTCCGAATTACATCATTGTCTACCGCCCTGACGTCCAGCCGTTGCAGGTAGTGCGAATACTGCACGCGAAGCGTAATCTGAAGCGCATTTTGGGTAGCTGATGGAAATCCGGGCAGTTCGGGCGGATGATAAGGTGCAGCCGTTCCTGGCCGGCAAGTAGATCCGGCAGGGCCACGGCACGGGGGCAAGAGGTCTGTTAGTCTGGAAGCGTTCGCAGGTCCCTAACTCGTGGAGAGAACTACCCGCAGAGAGCGGGCGCTTTGCACCCTCGGCCATCGGCAGCCGGATCGGATTCCGGTGGACTTCGGCGGCACGTTCGTGTCCGGCATCCACGCGAGCTGCGTCCTGGCGCTGCGCGACTATTTCGGTCTGGAAAAGAAGCCCGTGAAGGCCATCGACCCCGGGCAGATGCTCGGCGAAATCGATGAAGACCTCAAGCTCGCCCTGGGCATCGACACCGAGGGCGTCATCCGCCGCATGACGCGGTTCGGATTCCCCGCCGAAGACTGGAAGCCCTTCCGCATGTACGACGGCACGGAAGTGCTGGTGCCCGGCAACTTCAACGTCACCATCGACGAGCACGGCGACACCCTGATGCACCCGCTCGGCGACCGCTCCAATCCCCCGAGCGCCCGCATGCCCAACGGCGGCTATTTCTTCGACGCCATCATGCGCCAGCAGCCCTTCGACGAAGACCATCTCGACCCGGCCGACAACCTGGAGGAATACGGCCCCGTCTCCGAGGAGGAACTGGCCCACCTGGAGCGCGAAGCGCGCCGCGCGGCGGCCACCGGGCGTTGCGTGGTGGCGAATTTCGGCGGCACTTCATTCGGCGACATCGCACTGGTTCCAGGAGTCGGCCTGCCCCACCCGAAGGGAATCCGCGACATCACGGAATGGTACATGTCCACGCGCGCGCGCAGGGATTACGTGCACGCCGTGTTTGCCGGCCAATGCGCCATCGCTCTGGCGAACCTGGAGCGGATCGCGGCGCGATTGGGCGACATGGTGGACGTGGTGAACGTCTGCGGCACCGATTTCGGAACCCAGACTTCGTCGTTCTGTTCGGTGGCGACCTTCCGCGAGCTGTGGATGCCTTACTACCGCGAGGTCAACCGCTGGGTCCACCAGAACACGCGATGGAAGACGTTCAAGCATTCCTGCGGCGCGGTGGAGAAATTCGTCCCCTCGTTCATGGAGGCCGGCTTCGACATTCTCAACCCCGTGCAATGCTCCGCCGCCGGCATGGATGCGGAAGCCCTCAAACAGAAATATGGCCGCGACCTGGTCTTCTGGGGCGGCGGGGTGGACACCCAGCAGGTGCTGCCCTTCGGCACGCCGGACGAGGTGCGCGAGCAGGTGCTCGGGCGTTGCGAGGCTTTTTCCAAAGACGGTGGTTTCGTTTTCAACGCGGTTCACAACATCCAGGCGCGCACTCCAGTGCAGAACATCGTCGCCATGATTCGCGCGGTCGAAAGCTTCAACGGGAATCGGGCGGCGTGACGCTCGCCGCGGCCGGCGTCAATTCGAACCGATCGATGCGCGCCCCCGGCGTCCGCCCGACGATTCGCACCGTGTGGCTTCCCGCTCCCAGATACAGCGGAACTCCCAACTTCGCGACCGTCCACGCACCGAGCGGCCCATCCTTCGACGGATGCAGCGCCTTGGACCGCATGTTGTCCTCGTCCACCAGGATGGTGAAGCCGCCCTCGCGCTCCGGCCACCAGCAGAGCGCGCTCAGCAGATACGCACCGTCCGCCGGAATCTCAACGCGATAAGTGGCGCTGGCCGCTGGGGAGACAAATTCGCGAAACCCGGTGATACTCTCGCCTTCGTGCCTGGCTTCCCCAGCCGCGACTCCCACGTACTTGCCGCCGGAGGCCGAACCGTCCTCGCCGATGGCCAGAGGCGCAGTAATGGATGCCGCCGCTTCCGCTTCCACTCGAACCGTCCGTGCACTCGCAGCCGGCGTCTCCGCCTTCGCGCGACCCAACAACCCGTTGGTGTATTCCAGCCATTCGTGCAGACCTTCGACATCATACGTCGAACCCGCCCGCAGCGCCTTCGCCTCCCGGGCGATCCCGATATCCGCCTCCACGTCGGGCAGGTAGCGCTTCCAGTCGAACTGGCCGAAGAGCCACACCTCGTGCGGCACGTAGTGGTTCTCGGTGGCGGCCACCACGCCGCGCCAGGCCTTCAGCGCCAGTTCCAGGTGCGCCACAGCCGCCTTCTGTTCCGCCGCCCCCGCTCCGAACAGGTAGCGGGCCAAGTGCGCCGCCCCCCGCAGTTTCTCCGCGTAATAGATGCCGAGGTTGCCGTAAGCCACCAGGTCCGCGTCCGTGCAGACGAACTCCTTGGCGCCCTGTGTCACGTGGCCGCGAGCCCGTGCGGCCAATTCCAGCGCGCGTGTGCCGTATCCTTCCAGCCGGTCCGCCACCTCCAACGGGCCGGTTTTTTTCGACCCGGCCACAAACTCCGGGATACTCGCCATCTCCCCGCCGATCGTGTTGTTGAAGATGTACGTGCGCACGTCGTGATACATGGCGGCACGCCGGTAATTCACCCGCGGCTGTTCGAACGAAGTGTTCCAACTCCCGATCGAGCCCTCCGGATACCAGTCGCCGTTCATGTAGTTCCAGTGGTAAGACGTGATCAGCGGGGCAATCTTGCTGGCCTGGTGAACGGCCTCGTAAACCGCATCGCCCGCCGCTCCGAAGCGCCGCCGGAAATGCCCCCACCAGGTGGAATCCGGCTCGCCGGCGTTGTAGCCCACCCGACCCCAGAGCATATAGCGGAACCAGTGCTTCTCGAACATGTATTGCCAATCCATGTGCGCTTTCGCGGTCTCCGTGTGGATGCGATCCACACCCGGCACGTCCACCTCCGAGCCTTCCACGAACCCCGCCGTATCGGGACCCGACATGTGACGCACCGTTTCGCGCACGAAATCCGGATCGCCCCAGCGCAGGATGAACAGGTCGTCGTTGCGCAAGTGCCAGAGCAGGCGGTAGCGGCCATGTGCCAGCGCCACCCATTTCGGATCGAGCACATGCGGCTCCGTCGACGAGTACATGTGCTCGCCGTTGAACTTGATGTCCAGATACACCGGGCCCGCATCATTGGCGGATGCCAGCATCGCAGCCAGGGCCTCCGGCTCCGCCTGCCAGTAGCGAAGGATGAATGGCACCGGCCGTGGTACCCGCTTCAGCGCCGCCAGGTAGGTGTCGGCAATCCAGTCCATCTTCTGCTTCGCGGTCATGACGCCCATGCGCTCTCCCGCGGTGGTCCCCAGGCCGGTCAGCATGGGATAGGTGGCGAAGAGCGCCTGGATCGCCTCGCGCTGGTAATCGCGGATCAGCGGCGAGTCGAAGCCGGCAGCGGGAACGTTGTGCCGCTCGGCGAACGCGCGCGACACATGGATGTTCCACGTCACCAGGTACGTGTCCAGGCCCCGGTCGGCGGCCATCTGGAACAGTTGGCGGAAGAACGCGATGTTGCGGTCCAGTTCCGCCGCCGGCACCTCCGCCGCCTCCGGATACTTCGCGACCCGCACCATCCGCCCGTACGGATGAGCGCTCCAGAAAGTGATCGCGTTGTACCGGTTGCGCGCCGCCATGTCCAGGAACTTGCGCCAGTAATCCATGCTCCAGAACCACTGGTTGTTGGCCAGGTCTTCCTCGGACAAATAGCCGGTGCCGGGCAGCGGAATATTGAACTTAAGCGCGCGGACCTCGAGCGACGGCTGCTCCTTCTTGTCGCGCACCTTGCCGGTGAGTTCCAGTTGCTCCGCGAAATCCAGGGCTCCGTACATGGCGCCGCGCGCGTCACCGCCCGTCACCGCGAAACCGCCGCCGCTCGCGCGGATGCGATAGGCTTCCGGTTTCAAGTCCTTCGCCACGGAAATGACCACGCGCCCGAGGGAACGCCCGCCGGCCGCGTCTCGAATCGCGGCGGCGCCGAACTCGCTCACCGGACCGGGAACCTCGTTGCGCACTTCAGTCGCGGCAACCGCCGTGAGTGCCAGCAGCAACACCATGCCGCCGGCGGCCCGAGACCCGCCAATCTTCATGACTCACTCTTTACTTCGGATTCACAATCCCCGTCGTGGCATCCACGTAGACCGCATAGCCCGACTTCGTCGTCCCCCAAATGATGAACCACACCGGCGACGGGTACTTCGCCGAACTGCCCAGGAACATCGACGCGGTCTTGTCCGGATGCTGCTTCACCCACGCCTCGGCCTTGGTGAGAGCCGCCTTGTAAGCGGCATCCGAATTGACCACGAATGCCGTGGTTTGGAATGGCCTGCTCTTGGGGGTTTCCCCGCTCCAGGGCTGCGCGCCTCCCGCCGTGACTCCCTTCGTCACGGACTCTCCATCGCTTACCGCCGAGTAGAAGAATGTGCGGGCCTCGCGCCGCGATGGGGATACGAACACCGCGGTCCACCTCGCATACTTCCCGCCTTCACTCCTCAGGGTGGGCAGTTCATTGCTGGCAAGGCTGAGCGGCAGCAGGTCGGTAGCCCAGGACCGCGCCGGCTTGTACATCTCGTAGAAGGCCGTCTGCGCCGCGACGGGCTCCGGTGGCTTGGGAGGCTCCGCCGGCTTCGCAACTTCGGCCTTGGTCTCGACTGCCCCCGGCTTGGGACTTCCCGAACAAGCCGTAAGGGCGAGAGCGGCGGCAACGGCCGTGGCGGTAATAAAGAGCCTTTTCTCCATAATTTATTTTACCCCCTTTGTCAGCGAGCTATAGAAATCGCGCAGCACATAGAAGGCCTCCTTCTTCTCTCCTTGGTCGCTGAAGAGGCCTTTGCGGTTGTAGTAATCCTGCACTCCCGCGAGGAAACGCCGCGGGCATCGGAAGTCCATCAGGACCCAGGCCGCCGTGCCCTGCAGAAACGGGATGCGCCGCAGCATGCCCACCTGGTGCCGGTAGACGTTGGCCTGATACTCCTCGGTCCAAGCGGTGTCTTCGTCCCCGTGGCTGCCCGCTGGAGCTTCGGCGCCGAATTCGCTCATCACCAGCGGCTTGTCGTAGACGGTTTCGAAGCTGGTGCGGTCGGCCTTGTCCGGCGGGCCGTCATACCAGCCGATGTACTCGTTGCATCCCAAAACGTCGAGCACCTTCCCCAGAGGGTCGTCCAGCAGAATAGTGTTGGGCTTGCCGGTGTGCGGCAGGGTGGCGGCGGTGATGAGCCGGGTGGCGTCCAGCTCGCGCGCCTTCACCGCCAGCGACGAGATGAACTTCGTGCGGGCATCGCCCAGCGGCGTCTCGTTTGCCATCGACCAGAAGACCACCGAAGCGCGGTTCTTGTCGCGCGAGATCATCTCGGCGAGTTGCCGCTCGGCCTTGGCATACACCGCGGGATTCTCCCACTCCACGGCCCAATACACGGGGATCTCCGACCACACCAGCAGGCCCATCTCGTCGGCCAGGCGGGTCATCGCTTCGTCGTGCGGATAGTGCGCCAGCCGCACGAAATTGCATCCCAGCTCCTTGGCCCACCCCAGCAGTGTGCGGGCCTCGGCCTCCGAGAACACGCGCCCCGAGCGGAAGGGAGCCTCGGCATGAATGGCGACACCGCGCAGGAAAATCGGCTTGCCGTTGAGCAGGATTTTCGTGCTGGAAGTCGCGATGCTGCGGAAGCCGATCCGCTCGCGCACGCGATCCGTCTCGCCCTCGATCGAGACCTCGTACAACTTGGGATTCTCCGGCGACCAGAGCGAGAGCGTGGCCGGGAAGGCGAACCGCGCGTAGCCATCCTCGCCGGTCTCGACCGAAACCGATGCGTTCGCCTCCGCGATGCGGATCGCGACCTTCTGCCGCCGGCGCGCGCCGTTCAGCCGCACCCAGCCCGCAACGCGAGTGAGCGAGCCCTTCTCCAACTGCACCTCGTAATCCTGGATGAAGGTCTCGGGGACATCCACCAGTTTCACATCGCGCGTGAGCCCGCCGTAGTTGAACCAATCGGTCATGGTGGGCGGCACGGCGTCGGGGTGCCGGCGGTTGTCCACCTTGACGATCACGGCGTTGCCGCGGTTTTTGAGCAGGCCGGTGACTTCGAACTGGAACGGCGTGAAGCCGCCTTCGTGCTGGCCCAGTTTCTTGCCGTTGACGAAAACCACGGCTTCGTAATTGGCGGCCCCAAACCACAGGAACTGGCGGCCGGGCGCGGCGGGCGGCGTGTAGTCGAATTCGCGCCGATACCAGATCGTGCCTTCGTACCACAGAAGCTCGGGCTTCTGCGTGTTCCAATCGCCGGGCACCTGCAGGCGCGGAGTGGCGGGCAGAAAAGTCAGTTCGTACTTGTCGCCCTTGTCGGCGGGTACGCGGTTGGCGCCGAGGCCGCCGTCTTTGATGGGGTTGAGATGGAAATCGTAGTAGCCGGCCTCGTAGGGATCCATGATGGCCTGCCATCGGCCATTGAGGCTCGCGCCCTGGCGGGCGCCGGCATTCTGGATCGTGTCGATCGGCTGGGCGCGGGATGCGGCCGCCGCCAGCGCAAACAAGATGACAACAGAGTTTCGCATGCGATGTTTATGATAGCGTGTTGCGCGCCCGCAGCCTACGCGAGTTGCCGATCGCCGAGAGGCTGGAAAGCGCCATCGCGCCCGCCGCCATAATCGGGCTCAACACGCCGGTCATCGCCAGCGTGATCCCGGCCGCATTGCAGGCGAAGGCCCAGAAGAGATTCTGCCTGACGATGCGGAACGTGCGCCGCGCCAGGCTCTCCCGCGACCAATGTAGTGACGCTGGGCAGCACGGGGTCCGCCTTCAACGCAGGCCGGTCCGCCGCAGCGCGCTCAGGCATTCGTTCAGCTTGCATTACACTCGCACGGCGCCACCGTCAGGTCCGACACGTCCTGAGTCAGATTGAACGTTCGCAGCGCCTCGATCAACCGCATCCGGCAAGCATCGCACGAAGAGGGAACGGCCGCCGGATTCAAATCTTCGTCCCAGAGGCCAACCGTCACCGGCCCCATCCCGGCCAGCCGCTCCGCCGCCTCCTTCACCAGCCAGAGCGAAGGGGGCCTGTACGCGCCGGAAGCATATTCCACGGCCAGCCGCGTCGCCGGCACCACGAATGTCGGCTCCAGGCCAATCCTCGCGCGCACGCCGGACCGGGCCGCCACACCGTAAACGTATTCACCCGCCTTGACCACGTCCCGAAGCGCCTCCACATCGCTCAACTCACACGGCTTGAGCATCGCGTAGACCAGCAGATCGATTCCCACGCAGCCCAGCACCTCGACCGCCCGTTCAAAATCGGCGAGCGAGAAACCCTTGCGTAGACTCCCCTCGCGAATGGAGTCATCATATGCGTCCAGGCCGATCGCAACCTCGAGACCCACGTTCTTCCGGACCGAGGCGCGAAGAGGATCCAGCTTCTCCCGGCAAACAAACTCGGGCCGCGACTCGATGACCAGCAGGCGGACAGCCTCGCGTTCCGCACAGACCTTCAAGATCGCCGCACGCGCGTCCGGCGGCACTTCCGCGTCGTTCAAAAAGTTACCCGAGTTGTAAATGTCGATTTCGCGAATCTCTGGAAGATCGGTTTCGTGGGCAGCCAGCGCCGCTTCCATCTGCCCGATGTATTCCTCGGTCGTCACCCTGACTCCATTGGTCGTCAGATGCCGGAAACCACAGTAAGTGCAGCCTCCTCCGGGCTGCCGGTCGTACGTGCAGCCGGGCGCGCGCAGAATCACCATCAGCCGCCGGCCGGGCACGCCGCGCACGCGAGCCGGCACCGCGATCGTCGCGGTCGGCCTGCGCTTGCCGGGAGTCGCCGGATTGAGCACCATGAGATTCGTCATTCCGTCTCATTCTCGCGCACTACGGCGGCAATTTCCGGATGGCCTTCCCGCGCGGCAACCATCTAAATTGGAAAGGATGCCCGCCAACGATTCCACATTCCGCGACAGCCTCACCCTCGCCGCGCAACACGCGCTCTCTCACCTCGAGAATCTGGACCGGCTTCCGGTCACCGCCGCCGCCAGTCTCGAAACCTTGCGCAGCCGCTTCGGCAAGCCCCTGGCCGCGGAGGGCCTTCCACCCGAGCGCGTGGTGGAAGAACTGGTCCGCGACGCAGAGGGCGGGCTCATCGGATCGGCCGGCGGACGGTTCTTCGCCTGGGTGGCGGGAGGCTCGCTCCCCGCGGCGCTGGCGGCCGACTGGCTCACCGCGGCCTGGGAGCAGAATGCCGGCATCTACGTGGCCGGACCCGCCGCCGCGGTCACCGAGGAAGTCGCGGGCCAGTGGCTCAAGGAGCTGCTCGGAATTCCGGCTCACGCCAGCTTCGCCTTCGTCACCGGATGCCAGATGGCCCACGCCACCTGTCTCGCCGCCGCGCGGCATGCGCTCCTGGCCCGCCGCGGCTGGAACGTCGAGCGCCAGGGGCTTTACGGTGCGCCGCCCATCCGCATCGTCACCAGCGACGAGCGGCACGGCTCTTTCGACCGCGCCGTGCGCCTTCTCGGATTGGGGCTCGACCAGGTGGTCCGCCTGCCATCCGACCGCGAAGGCCGGATGCGCGCCGATGCCCTGGAACGCGCGCTGGCGGACGGCGCCGGCCCCGCCAGCGCCGGCGGCCCCACAATTGTCCTGCTGCTGGCGGGCGATCTGAACATCGGCGCTTACGATTCGTTCGAAACCCTCATTCCCATTGCCCGCCGTCACGATGCGTGGGTTCACGTGGATGGCGCATTCGGCCTGTGGGCCGCCGCCAGCCCGCGCTACCGCCACCTCACCGCGGGCGTCGAGGCTGCCGATTCCTGGGCCACCGACGGGCACAAATGGCTCAACGTGCCCTACGACTGCGGCTATGCGTTTATCGCCGATCCCGTAGCGCACCGCGCCGCGATGTCCCACCGCGAGTCTTACCTGGCACATCATCACGAGGCTCGCGACCAGATGGACTACAACCCCGAATGGTCGCGCCGCGCGCGCGGCTTCCCCACCTACGCCGCCCTGCGCCAACTGGGGCGCGACGGCGTCGCCGCGCTGGTGGAGCGCTGCTGCACCCACGCGCGCTCCCTGGTCCTGCGGATTGGACACCTCCCCGGCGCCGAAGTGGTCTGGGAACCCACGATCAATCAGGGACTCGTGCGATTCCTCGACCCCAAGCCCGAAGCTTCGGAAGAGGATCACGACCGCCGTACGGACGCCGTCATCGCCCGAATTCTCGAAACCGGCGAAGTCTTCATCGGAGGAACCACCTGGCGCGGCCGGCGCGCCATGCGCGTAAGCGTCTGCAACTGGCAGACCTCCGAGGCCGACGTGGAACGTTCCGTGCAAGCGGTGGCACAGGCGCTCTAGATTCCAGCGCCAAAATCTGAGAATTGGTTCGCCTAAGTTACACAACATTCTTACCGCTTACTCGGACCTCGCAGACGGATTTCAAAGGTGGAGCGGTAAGGATGGACGGAGAGACGCTAGTATGATTAATGTTACGCTGGGCTTGATCCCGCCGGCTCCCCGGACGCGACCCAAGAGTCCGTTCGCTCCTTCCCTCCGGGACGCGAGCACTCGCGACATGAAAGACCAGAGCGCCAACCCGTGCGACATGCCCGCCTCTGACCGTGAGATCTATCTGCCGCCGTCTGCCCCTGATCTGCTCGAATCGATGCGCGCGATCGGGTATTCCTTCGAGGCCGCGTTGGCGGACCTGATCGATAACTCGATTGCCGCCGAGGCCCGAGCCATCAATGTCCGGTTTTCCGTCCACGGCGATCCTTACGTCGCCATCATTGACGATGGCACGGGCATGTCACCGGAGGAGCTGACCAGCGCGATGCGCCATGGCAGCAGGAATCCGGGGCTACAGCGCAATACGCTCGACCTGGGGAGATTCGGCCTAGGTCTGAAGACGGCATCCCTCTCCCAGTGCCGCACGCTCACCGTGGTCTCGCTACACGATGGCACTTTGAGCGCGAGGCGATGGGATTTGGATCACGTTGCGGAACGCGGCAATTGGTGGCTCCTGAATATTCCCGAGCACGAGGCCAGACTTCTTCCGCACGTTGACGACCTCTTAGGCCAGCGACACGGGACGATTGTCCTTTGGCAACACTTCGACAATCTCGCGACGGGCGCGGGCTCGACGCAGAACGCTATTGGGGAACGGATGGACCTTGCCCGCGACCACCTCTCCCTTGTCTTCCATCGCTTTCTGGCATCACGGCACGGGCCAATCACCATTGCTCTTAACATGAACCCCTTGCCTGCATTGGACCCGTTCCTTACCTCCCACAAAGCAACCCAGCCGCTCCCCGAGGAAGAATTCAGCATCGAAGGAGAAACGGTCAAAGTCGCACCATTTATCCTCCCCCACCTCTCCAAGTTGAGCAGCGCGGAACTCCAGACCGCCGGAGGAGAAGACGGCCTACGCCGAAACCAAGGGTTTTATGTATACCGCAATCAGCGACTCATCACGCGGGGCTCCTGGTTTCGCCTCATCCGCCAAGAAGAGCTCACGAAACTTGCGCGGGTACGCGTCGATATCAGCAACCGGCTCGACCATCTCTGGCTCCTCGACATCAAGAAATCAACCGCCTACCCACCAGAATTACTCCGGAACGGCTTTCGACAAATCATCGCCCGCATCACAGACGGCAGCCGCCGGGTGTACACCTTCCGCGGTCGACGCAGCGGCAATGACCAGATAATCCACGCGTGGGACCGCAACATCGTTCGGGGCGGCGTCACGTACCGAATCAACCGCGATCACCCTCTCATCGACGCTATCGAACGCCTCTTGCCCGAGCGCGACACACCGTTATTTGGTCAGCTTCTGAAAACGCTCGAAGGCAGCTTTCCGTTCGACGGGCTCTACGCGGATATGGCATCAGAACGACGGGCAACAGTGGACGAGACCGAAGACGAAGAGCAACTCCTTGATCTCGCACAAGGCATCATCAACGCCATCGGAGACGACCCGGACGCCGTGGCGCGCTTCCTGAAGGCTCTCCCGTCGACGGAACCCTTCGCACGATCACCAAACCTTGCGGCACGAATTGTCCACAGGCTCGCACCATGAACACCAACCAGCAACTCATCGAGCGCTCAGTCGTCGTCTCGCTCCCCAATGACCGTCTCCCTACGGAGAACGAGATCCACGAGCTCGCCAGCCGGTTGCGTATGGCCTTTCCCGTGTCGGACGCGGAATTCGCAGCAGTCCTTCACCGGATCACGGCAAAGGTCTCGATCTCTATGGACACCGGGGTCGCCCTCGTGGCCTACGAGCACATCCCCTGGCTTAACGCCAGAAAGCCAGAAATCGACCCCTTCTACTGGGAACGATTTAACCAACTCCTCAACAAAAAGGAGTGGCCCCCGAAGGTCATCACT
>Ga0209415_10015152_pt1 | contig 12534 bp, 13 predicted proteins | sample PeaSoiSIISIP2007_FD_187696 | JGI IMG/M metagenome (GOLD analysis project Ga0209415, IMG submission 187696) | Peat soil microbial communities from Weissenstadt, Germany - SII-SIP-2007 (SPAdes) (version 2) | ecosystem: Environmental > Terrestrial > Soil > Wetlands > Peat | place: Germany...
GCCAGCCCCTCGGCGATGGCCTCGGCCACCTTCTTGGTGCTCCCGAACATCGATTCGTAGACGATGACTGCTCGCATGACAGCACCTCCTGCTCCCGTGCCTCCAAGTACAGGGTCTGCCCAGCTTCGCCCCCGGGGTAGGGCCGAAAGTCCGCTTGTCCGCTTCTCAGCCACCTTTGGACGCCTGGCCCGACGGGGCGAGGCGGCGGATCCGTCGGCATCATGCTCAGGCCCTCACAGCTGGCGGAACTCGTCAGTGCGGCGCTGATGAACAGTAATGCTGCCCGCAACGAGTTCGAGCTGCGGCCGGTCGGCGGCACCGTCGGCGACATCGACGCAGTCTTGGTGCGTGACATCGAGCGCTACGCAGCGGCCGCCGCTGGCGGCTGCCGCTGACTTCCATGCCAGACCGCTGATGTCGGCCTCGTCGAATGCGCGCAAGAAATACTCGCAGAATACCTGCGTGGGAACGTAATCGAGGTGGCTGCGGGCCGTATCGATCGGCTGACTCAGTTCTTTTACTAGATCATTCAGGAAGATGAGTTCGCGTTCCCATCGGCCGAGCTTCGGGTCGAAGATGCTCGGCACAGCAGGAACGCTGGTCAGGTCGACGACCGTCATGGGCACCGTGGTAACGAACTGGCCGGCTGTGAAGAACTCGCTGGAGTCGGCGCTGGCGACCTCGGCCAATGCGGTGTCGATGTCGTCGGCGCCGTAGAACAGCGGGATGCCGGACGGGCTCATCCGCGTGGAGCCCGTCGAGCTCTTCGGCACATTGGTACCTAGGTCCGCCGCGCCCCAGCCCTCGGAGTCCTGTTTCCGTGCGTGCCCGCGTGCGCGCCGTAGCGAAGTGCCGGCCGGAATGGTCGTGATGAGGTCGAACTTGATCAGCAGCTCGCCGATGGCGTTGAGCACTCGGGCCACCGGCACCTCCCCGGCGCCCACGTGCTGATCGGCGTTGTCCTTACTGGCCCAGAACACAAACCGGGTCCGGTGCAGGATCTGCTCGCGGAACTCTTGCCACGCAGATGAGTACGCCCTGTCAGGTTCGATCCACCAGCGAGAGGCGTAGGTCTTGTCGGCCAGGTGTTCGCGGATCTCTTCGACCACCTCGTCCGCATGATCTTCGACTGCGACCCAGATGAACTCGTTTGCTATCTCATAGGGCTGGTAGGTTTCGAAGACGTATCCGCTCTCCCACGGCGTTCCGGCGTCGTCGGCCTGCACGAACATGTTCGTGACGCCGACCATCAGTGCTTTCATGAACACGTCGAATTCGGCGGCAGGTGCCGCGCCGCAGAACGAGCATTCCTGCGCGCTGACGGCAACGTCCTTAACCACAGCCTTGAGGTAGTCGTCGTCAACGCAGTCGGGGCAGATGAGCTTATCGCTGCCGTGCCATCCGCGTTCCCATTCTTCAATCATCACGTCGTTGATGCCCATCGGGTCGCCATCATTCCTCGTAGCTGGATCTGGCCCTGTGGAATTGCTGTCTGCGCTGCCGCGCGGAGTCCGACGTATTACATGCCTTCACATTCTAGGTCGTGACCTGGTCATATTTCGCAACGGTACGGGCCGTACTGTGCGGTCACGCGCCATGCGGGCGGAGGCGCGGTGCGCTGGTCGCCGGTGTCGGCTGGCAGGATCCCGGCAGCCGCCTGTCGGCGGTCGATGCTGGGTTCGTCGTGCCGTGGCCTGGCTGTCGCTGCTGATCGCCGGCATGACGGCCTGAGCGGGTCCTGCTCGGCGCCGCATGGCAGGATCGGCACATGCTGCGCTGGCTGACCGCGGGGGAGTCGCATGGCATGGCGCTCGTTGCCATCTGCGAGGGGGTGCCTGCCGGAGTCGAGATCACGACGGACGACCTGGCGGCTGCGCTGGCCCGCAGGCGAGCCGGATACGGTCGCGGCGCCCGGATGAAGTTCGAGCAGGACGTCGCGGAGATCACCGGCGGCGTGCGGCACGGGCGGACGCTTGGCGGGCCGGTCGCGATCCGGATCGCCAATTCAGAGTGGCCAAAGTGGACCACGGTCATGTCGCCTGATCCGGTGGCCGAAGCTGAGCTGGCCGGGCAGGCCAGGAACGAGCCGCTGACCCGGCCGCGGCCGGGCCATGCCGACCTGGCCGGAATGCAGAAGTACCACCAGGACGACGCGCGGCCGATCCTGGAGCGGGCCAGCGCCAGGGAGACCGCTGCCAGGGTGGCGCTCGGCGAGCTGGCCAGGAGATTCCTGCGCCAGGTGGCCGACATCCAGATCGTCAGTCATGTCGTCGCGATCGGCGGCGTCACCGCGCCGGACGGAGTGCCGCCAGGGCCGGATGACCTTCCGGCGGTCGACGCCGATCCGGTCCGGTGCCTCGATCGGGCGGCGAGCGCGGCCATGCTGGCCGAGATCGACGCGGCCCGTAAGGACGGCGACACCCTCGGCGGGGTCGTGGAGGTGGTGATCCACGGCTCGCCTCCCGGCCTTGGCAGCCATGTGCACTGGGATCGCCGGCTGGACGGCAGGCTGGCCGGCGCGATGATGAGCATCCACGCGATCAAGGGCGTCGAGATCGGCGACGGCTTCGCCACGGCGGCCAGGCGCGGCTCGCAGGCACACGACGAGATCATCCCCGGGCTACGCCGGCTGACCAACCGGGCCGGGGGGATCGAGGGCGGGATCAGCACCGGCGAGCCGATCAGGGTGCGGGCGGCGATGAAGCCGATCTCCACCGTTCCGCGGGCTCTGGCGACGGTCGATATCCGCACGGGCGAGCCGGCCCGGGCGATCAACCAGCGCAGCGACGTGACCGCCGTGCCGGCCGCCGGCGTGGTCGCCGAGGCGATGGCCGCGCTGGTCCTCGCCGACGCCGTGCTCGAGAAGTTCGGCGGCGACAGCGTGGCCGAGACCCGCCGGAACCTGCTTGGCTACCTGGAGACCCTGGTGATCCGATGAGCGAACTCGTTGCCATCCTGATCGGCCCGCCCGGGGCCGGCAAGTCCACGGTCGGCGCGCTGCTCGCCGCCGCGCTCGGCGTTGGCTTCACCGACACCGATGCCGAGGTCGAGGCCAGGGCCGGCAAGCCGGTCAGCGACATCTTCATCGAGGACGGCGAGCCGGTCTTCCGCGAGTTCGAACGGGCGGCGGTGGCGCGGGCGCTGGCGGCGAGCGAGGGCGTCCTCGCCGTGGGCGGCGGTGCCGTGCTCGACCCCGAGACTCAGCAACGGCTGGCCGGTCAGCCGGTGGTCTACCTGGAGACCGGCTTCGCCGCGGCGGCCAAGCGGGTCGGGCTCGCCCAGGCCCGCCCGCTGCTGATCGGCAACCCGCGGGCGACCCTGAAGGCCCTGCTCGACCGGCGGCTGCCGGTCTACCAGCGGCTCGCGTGGATGACCGTGGGCACCGATGACCTGGAGGCGGAGCAGGTCGCCGCCGAGATCGCGGCGCGCATCACTGGCAGGACAGACGAGCCTGACGGGACCGATGCGGCTGGCGGGACAGATGAGGTCGGCGGGGCTGGCAGGGTGCCGGAGGCGCGTCGGTGAGCTCGACCAGGATCGAGGTCGGCGGCGAACGGCCCTACACCGTGGTAGTCGGCACCCAGATCATGGACCGGCTTCCCGCGCTCGTCGGGGAGCGCGCCAGGACGGTCGTGGTCGTCCACGCGGAGGGCCTCGAGAGGCTCGCCCGGCCGGTCTGCGCGACGCTCCGGAGCACTGGCTACACCGTCTATGCCGAGCCGGTCCCGGCTGGTGAGGCGGCCAAGGACATTACCGTCGCGGCCGCATTGTGGTCCCGGCTGGCAGCACTGCGGGCCTCCCGTTTCGACGTGATCATCGGACTGGGCGGAGGCGCGGTCACCGATCTCGCCGGATTCGTGGCGGCGACGTGGTTGCGCGGCGTGCCGCTGGTCCTGGTGCCGACCACGCTGCTGGGGATCGTGGACGCGGCGATCGGCGGCAAGACGGCGGTCAACCTCGCGGCCGGCAAGAACCTGGTCGGCGCCTTCCATCCGCCCGCCGGGGTGCTCGCCGACCTGGCGACCCTGGCCACGCTGCCGGGCCGGGAGTACGTGAGCGGCCTGGCCGAGGTGATCAAGGCGGGATTCATCGCCGACCCGGTCATCCTTGACCTGATCGAGGCCGACCCCGGCGCCGCCGCGGTTCCCGGCGGCCCGCACGAGCGCGAGCTGGTCGAGCGGGCGATCCGGATAAAGGCTTCAGTGGTGACGGCCGACCTGCGCGAGGCCGGGCAGCGCGAGATGCTCAACTACGGGCACACGTTCGGCCACGCGGTCGAGCTGGCCGAGTGCTATCAGGTCCCGCACGGCGAGGCGGTCGCGGTCGGGATGATGTTCGCCGCCGCCGTGGCCAGGCTGGCTGGCCGGCTGGATTCGGCGATCGCCCGTCGGCACGGCGAGATCCTGGCAGCGGTCGGCCTGCCGACCAGGTACCCGGGCAGCTCGTGGCCGAAGCTGCGGGAGGCGATGATGGTCGACAAGAAGACCCGCGGCCAGCGGCTTCGCCTTGTCGTGCTTGACGGGCTTGCCCGCCCGTCGATCCTGGCCGACCCGCCGGAGAATCTGCTCGAGCGGGCGCACGCGGAGGTGAGTTAGATGCGGACCGTGCTCGTGCTCAACGGGCCGAACCTGTCCAGGCTCGGCTCGCGCGAGCCGGATGTCTACGGCACGGCGACGATCGACGATCTGGCGTCCGCGTGCGCCGGCACGGCCGCCGAACTCGGCCTTTCCGTGGATTTCCGGCAGACCGACGATGAGGCGGAACTACTCGCCTGGGTACATGAGGCGGCCGACAGGCGGATGCCGATCGTCCTGAACCCGGCCGCGTTCACGCATTACTCCTACGCATTGCGGGACGCGCTCGCGATGCGGACCGCGCCGCTGGTCGAGGTGCATCTGTCGAATCCGGCCGCCAGGGAGGCGTTCAGGCACACGTCGGTCGTGGCCGCGGTCGCGGACGGGACGGTAGCCGGGTTCGGCTTCCTGTCCTATCAGCTAGCGCTCCGGGCGGTCGCCGCGCTGATCGCCGGTCGCTGATGGCAGGCAGTTACGATGCAGGAGTCCGCCGCCGGCGAAAGGTTCTGTAGGCCATGCGCATCGGAATGTCACTGAACTACTCCGGCGGGTTCGCCGAGACCGTGGCTGAGCTAGCCGATTACGAGAAGGCTGGCCTGGAGATCGTCTTCGTGCCAGAGGCATACAGCTACGACGCGGTCAGCCAGCTCGGGTATGTCGCGGCGAAGACCGAGCGGCTCCAGCTCGCGTCCGGGATCATGCAGCTCTACACGCGGACTCCGACGCTTACCGCGATGACCGCGGCTGGACTCGACTACGTCTCCGATGGCCGGTTCAACCTGGGCATCGGAGTGTCGGGGCCGCAGGTGATCGAGGGCTGGCACGGGGTTCCTTACGACGCGCCGGTCAGCCGGACCCGCGAGACCATCGAGATCTGCCGGGCAGTCTGGCGGCGGGAACGGCTGGTCCACGACGGCAAGTACTACAAGATCCCGCTGCCGGAAGGGCAGGGCACCGGGCTCGGCAAGCCGTTGAAGATCATCAACCATCCGGTCAGAGAGCGGATTCCGATCTTCGTGGCCGCCGTGGGGCCGAAGAACACCGAGCTGACCGCCGAGCTGGCCGAGGGGTGGCAGCCGATCTTCTACTTCCCCGAGAAGGCGGCGGGCATCTGGGGCGCGCCGCTGGCGGCGGGCAAGGCCAAGCGGGACCCGGCGCTGCCTGAGCTCGACGTGATCGCGCAGGGGATGCTGGCGATCGGCGACGACGTGGCTGATCTGGTCGACTTCGGACGGCCGGTGATGGCGCTGTACGTCGGCGGGATGGGGGCGCGGGGGCAGAACTTCTACACCAAGCTGGCCTCAGATTACGGCTACCCGGACGAGGCGCTGGCGATCCAGGACGCCTATCTGGCCGGGCGGAAGAACGAGGCGGCCGCGCTCGTGCCGCGGTCCCTGCTCGAGGGGATCTCGCTGATCGGGCCGAGATCACACGTGGCCGACCGGGTCGCCGCGCTGCGCGAGTCGGGCGTCACGACGCTGAACGTGGCTCCGCTCGGCGCCACGCACGAGGACCGGGTCAAGCTCATCGAGCAGATCCGCGATATCGCCGGATGACGGGCCGGCCGGGGCCGGGCCCTGAGGCGGCACGGGTCGTCGTGGCCGGAGGCGGCTTCGGCGGCCTGTCCGCCCTGGACCGCCTGGCCCGCCGGTCACTGCATGTCACCCTGGTCGACGCCAACAGCTACAGCACGTTCCAGCCGCTGCTCTATCAGGTGGCGACGGCCGGACTGACCTCGGCAGACGTCGCCTACCCGCTGTGGTCGGCGGCCAGGAAGGCCGGAGCGCATTTCCGCAAGGGGACTCTCACCGGGATCGAGCCGGATGCCAGGCGGGTGCTGCTGGCCGACGGGGCCGCGCTCGGCTATGACTACCTGATCCTGGCCACCGGAGTGGGCGCGGCGTTCTACGGCGTGACCGGCGCCGCCGAGCACAGCTTCAGCCTGTATACCCGTCGTGACGCCATCGTGCTGCGCGACCGGGTGATGGCCGAGCTCGAACGGCGCAGCATCGCCGGCGACGACCGCGAGCTTGACATCACGGTCGTGGGCGGCGGCGCCACCGGCGTCGAGCTGGCCGGCACCCTGGCTGAGCTGCGCAACATCGCGCTGCCTGCCGCGTTTCCCGAGCTCGACCCGGCCAGGATGCAGGTCAGGCTGATCGAGCAGGGAGCGGCCCTGCTCGCGCCGTTCCGCGCCAGGCTGCGCGACTATGCCAGGACAGAACTGCTGGACCGCGGTGTCGATGTCCGCCTGATGACCTCGATCAAGGAAGTGCGCGCCGATCAGGTGCTGCTCGCCGACGGCGACGTCCTGCCCAGCGACATCACGGTCTGGGCGGCGGGCGTCACCGCCCCGCCGTGGACGGCCGGGCTCGGCCTGCCCACCGGAACCGGCGGGCGGCTGCTGACCGGCGAGGACCTGCGGGTCGTCGGCCAGGACCGGATCTTCGCGGTAGGCGACATCGCTAGTGGCTGGGCGACCGGCGGGCAGCCGCTGCCGCAGCTCGCGCAGCCCGCGATCCAGGAGGGCAGGCACGCGGCCGGCCAGATCATCCGGCTGCTGGCCGGCCAGCCGACCAGGCCGTTCCGGTACAAGGACAAAGGGATCATGGCGACCATCGGCCACCGGTCAGCCGTGGTCGAGCTGCCGAGCCGGATCAGGGTCCGCGGCACGATCGCCTGGCTGGCCTGGCTGGCGCTGCACCTGATCACCCTGCTCGGCAACCGCAACCGGATCTCCGCCCTGGTCAATCTCTCCTGGAGGTACCTGACCTGGAGCCGGGGCGGCGGAGTCATCGTGGGCGATGACCCGCCGGGTGCGGCCTGACAGCCAGCCGATGGCCGATGCCGCGCCATCGAGCAGCGCGGCGGCGGCGGTCCCTGCGACCTTGGCCGGACTCGGCAGATCCAGGTCATGCAGCGGGGCGCCGTCGGATGCGATGACCCGGGCTCCGGGCGGGATGTCAACGGTGAAGGCCGCCAGTTCCCCGGCGTCCGGTGGCTGACCGGGAGATCGCTGTCGGGCGTCGTGGATGATCACATCCCTGAGCTCGAACCTGGCGGCCGGCTGCTCGCCGACGTAGAGCACCAGGCGCAGCAGGATGCCAAGTTCCGCGTCGACGACCGCGGCGATCCGCAGGGACGGGTCGGCCGGCCGGCCGGCTGGCCCGCTGGCTCGTGGCGGGGGTGGCTCGGCGGTCACCCGGAAAGCCGGGCGTCCGCCGACGGCCTGTTCGTCCGCGGCCGTCAGCCTCCAGCCGACGAGCAGCCAGGCCGGGTCGAGCAATCCGACGAAGTCGGGCGGGAGCGGCTGAGCCGGGCTGGTCACAACCCGGTTGTGGAAGACCTTGCGCAGCAGCTCACCATCGCAGGCGACGGTCAGCGGCTGCGTAGGCCGGTCGTCGATCTGATAGGTGATCCGGTACCGGTCCGGCATGGCGACACGCAGCAGGGCGGCACGATGGGACCGCCGGAACCCGGTCCGCAAGCCGCCGATGCCAAGGAAACCGGGCCCGAGGAGCGGGCGCGAGCCGCTGCCGGCGCTGCCTGGTCCGTTGCTCGTCATGAGCACGGGAACGTCAAGCCAGCTGTGTGCCTGCGCGGTCAGGTTCAGTGCGGGCAGGTCGGTCCGTGCGATCAGGTTCAGCAGGTCGCCAGGGATCGCTTCACGCTGATCGGGGTCGCTGGCACCGGTCGGCCGGCGGCCGGCCGGCCCGGTGGCGGATGGCCGCCCGTCCGCGGGCACCGCGCCGGGCAGCGGATCTCCGCCTGGCATCGCGGACTCAGGATCGGGCCAGGTGTTCCTTGGCGGTTCCGGGCGGGCGAGCCGTCTCGCGGCGATACCGGCCGCGGCCGCGGCTGCGCTCATGGCCAGGCTGGCCGCGACGCCGCCGGCTCCGGCAAAGTACCCGTCCGAGCTCGGATCACTGTCCAGGCTGGCGTCGAAGTCGGCCGGATAGGTGCCGCTGTCGTTCACCGTGATGCCTGGCGGCGGCCGGAACGTGGCAGGATCGGCGGCGGCCGGCGGGTCCACGGTGACGTCCCGCAGCTCCACGATCCCCACCGGCCGCCCGTCGAACACGGCCGCACGGCGCAAGACGACACCTAGCTCGGCATCGACGAGCAGCTCGAGCCGGTCGAACAGGGCGTCGAACCGTGCCAGCATCCGATCGGCGGGCAATCGGGGGATCGCGAGTACCCGGTACGCCGCACGCCCTCCGACCTGCGTCAGGCCCTGCGCGGTGAGCCGGAACCTGGAGAGCAGCCAGGTCGGCGCGACCACGTCAGGCATCGGCGTGCGTGCCGGGTCGGCATCGTACCTGTCGGCTTCGGCGTTCTCCCCGGCGCCGCGAATCACCCAGCAGGACTCGCCGTCGCAGACGATCAGCCTGACCGCCTCGCTGCGGGACTCGTCGCCGCGGGGTTCGCCGGCGCGTGGCTCGTCATCGCGTGGCTCGTCATCGATCGGCTCGACCCGGTAGCGACCGCCAGGTGCGATGACGAGCCGCTGGCGAACCTCGGCGCGGGACGGCCGGTGCGGCCGCGGGGCGACCGGCGGCCACACCCCGCCCGACTCCCTGCGCAGGTCCGCGATCGCGCGGTCGGTCAGGCGCTCGCTGACCTCGCCATCCCGCTGGACGCTCACCACCGCCGAGAGTGACCACCGCGTCCAGTCCGCGCGGTACATCAACGTGAGCAGGTCCCGCGAGCCCGGCATGCCGCCTCCAGAGTCTGGAGATCCGATCATGTCCTACTCGGCCGGGTCGGGTCATCCTGCGCGCTCAGCCGGGCCAGCGCCTGCCCGAACGCGGCGCGCTGATCGCCTAGCGCCGCGAAGTACTCCTCGTCGGCAGCCTCGACGTCGGCGAGGGCGCCGGTCAGCAGCGCTCGCCCCGCCTCGGTAACCGTGAGCCGGACGGCGCGGCTGTCGGCGGGGTCGGGCTGCCTGGCGACGAGGCCGCGGACCGCCAGTTTCCTGATCACCTGGCTGGTCATCATCGGATCGGTGCCGGCCTGCCCGGCCAGGTCAGCCTGAATCGGCCGCCCGGCCCCGTGCTCCTCGAGCCACCACAGCGCGGCTAGCAGCACAAACTGGACATGTGTCAGCCCGTAGGGCGCCAGCGCGGCCCGGATGACGCGCTGCCAGGACAGCGTCACGCGCCAGAGCAGGAAGCCGGGACTCCGCTCTGGCGCCTCGTGGCGCGACGTCGGCCGCACGCGCTAGCCAGCCCGCTTGCGGGCAAGCGCGATCAGCGAGTTCATCGTGGCCGGGAAGTCAGCAGTGATGGCAGGCCCCGCCTCGGCGGCCTGCTCAGGCGGCCCGTCGATCCGCGCGGCGTAGGTGATCCGCAGCCGGCCGTCGCCGGTCGGCTCAAGCAGGTGCGATACCCGGACGGTGAGGTCGCCGACGTCCGTCTCGTCGACGAATTCGCGCAGCGGATCCACTTTGGCCAGCAGGTAGCGCAGTGGCTCCTGGCCGGCGAACTTCATGGTGCCCGTCGTTCCGGTGGCGAACGGGCCGTCTCGGGTGATCAGCTCCGCCTGAGCGTCCCACTGCGGCCATGAGGTTACGTCCTCGTACAGGTCCCAGATCGCGCTCGCCGGAACGGCGGTCTCGATGACATGGCTGTAGCTGAAGGCTGGAAGTCCTGGAGTAGAAGTCATGCACGCATAATATATGCGCGCTTAGTATCTGGTCAAGCATCGCCGCGGCCCGTTACATTCATGGCATGCCCGAGATCCACGCGGCCCGGCGGGCCGCAGCCCGGCGGCAGGTGGCGGCGGCGGGCGCGGACGCCGCGCTGATCACCAGCGGGGTCAATGTCCGCTATCTGACCGGCCTGGCCAGCTCCAACGCGGCCCTGCTGCTGCCATCGGATGGCCAGGCGGTGCTGGCCACCGACTCCAGGTACGCCGGCACCGCGGCGAGGGAATGCGCCGACACCGAACTTGTGGTCGCATCGGTGATCGAGCCCGCGCTAGCCAGGCTGGCGATGGCCCGCGGGATTGGCCGGCTGGCCTTCGAGGCGCAGGAGATGACAGTGGAGCGCCATCAGGCGCTGGCTCAGCTCGATGGCGGGGGCCTGGACCTGATGCCGCTCGGCCGCGTGGTCGAAGAGCTGCGGATGGTCAAGGACGAATCCGAGATCGCCTTGCTCACGCGGGCCTGCGCGATCACCGCCGAGGCGTTCTCCGGTGTGCTCGACTGGCTGCGGCCGGGTGTGACCGAGCGCGCGTTCGCGGTCACGCTGGACCGGGCGATGATCGACCTGGACGCCGAGGCGCCCGCGTTCGGCACCATCGTCGCGAGCGGGCCGAACGGGGCGATCCCGCACCACGTGCCCGGCGACCGTGAGTTCGCCGTCGGCGACCTGGTCACCGTCGACTGCGGCGCCCGGTTCGGCGGTTATCACGCCGACATGACCAGGACCGTGGCCATCGGCGAGCCGGCCGGCTGGCAGCGGGAGATCTATCAGATCGTCCAGGCCGCTCAGGCGGCCGGCGTGGCGTCGGCGCGGCCGGGGGAGGCTGTCGCCGACGTGGATGCCGCGGCCAGGGAGATGATCTCCGGCGCCGGCCACGGCAGGCATTTCTCCCACGGGCTAGGGCATGGCGTGGGCCTGGAGATCCACGAGGCGCCGTCGATCGGCCACGGGAAGACCGGTACACTACAGGACCGGGTTCCGATCACCATCGAACCTGGGATCTACCTGCCCGGCGCGGGCGGTGTCAGGATTGAGGACACTCTCGTCGTTCGCGCGGGAGCCGGGGCGGCCGGGCCGGCCCAGCTGCTCACCACCATCACCAGGGAACTGCTCGTCCTCTAGGGCCGGACGCGGCAGTCCCGCCGGCATGCAGGAGACGCGACTGACGTGGCCACCACGAATGATTTCAAGAACGGCATGACGCTGCGCATCGACGGCCAGCTCTGGACCGTGGTGGAGTTCCAGCATGTCAAGCCGGGCAAGGGCGGCGCGTTCGTGCGGACCAAGCTGAAGAACGTGCTGTCTGGCAAGGTCGTCGACCGGACGTTCAACGCCGGGGTCAAGGTGGACGTCGCCAGCGTGGACAAGCGGGAGATGCAGTATCTCTACCGTGAGGGCGACGACTTCGTCTTCATGGACCTCCAGGATTACGATCAGCCGCGGATCCCGGTGGCGACCGTCGGCGACGGCGCCGACTACCTGCTCGAGGAGCAGACGGTTACCGTAGCCTTCCACGAGGGCGTCGCGCTGTATGTCGAGCTGCCCGCCGCGGTCGAGCTGACCGTCAGCCAGACCGATCCCGGGCTGCAGGGGGACCGGTCGACCGGCGGCACGAAGCCAGCCACGCTGGAGACCGGGGCGCAGGTCCAGGTGCCGCTCTTCATCACCACGGGGGAGAAGGTCCGGGTCGACACGCGGACCGGCGACTACCTCGGCCGCGCGTGAGCCCCGGCACCGATGTCGGCGCGCAGTAAGGCAAGGAAGCGGGCTCTCGACATCCTCTATGAGGCCGAGATCCGGCGCGCGTCCCCGCTGGCTGTGCTCGACGACCGGTCTGCGCGGGCAGACCCGCCGATAACCGCGTACGCGGCCGAGCTGGTCCGCGGGGTTCAGGCACACCGGGAAAGCATCGATGAGCTGCTCGGCACGTACTCCGTTGGCTGGGCTCTTGACCGGATGCCGATTGTGGACAGGAACATCCTGCGGATCGGCGCCTACGAGCTCCTGTGGCGGCCGGACGTGCCCGACGCGGTCGCGATCAGCGAGGCGGTGCTGCTCGCCCGCGACCTGTCGACCGACTCCTCGCCCACGTTCATCAACGGCCTGCTTGCCCGCCTGCTCGAGGTCAAGCCGACGCTGCAGCCCGGCGGGCCGGCGCCAGGTCCGGCCGCCGGGTCAGTCGCCGGGCCGCCTGAATCAGAGGTCGCCGGGCCGCCTGAATCAGAGGTCGGCGCCGGGCCGCCCGAATAGCAGGC
>Ga0209415_10015153_pt1 | contig 12534 bp, 13 predicted proteins | sample PeaSoiSIISIP2007_FD_187696 | JGI IMG/M metagenome (GOLD analysis project Ga0209415, IMG submission 187696) | Peat soil microbial communities from Weissenstadt, Germany - SII-SIP-2007 (SPAdes) (version 2) | ecosystem: Environmental > Terrestrial > Soil > Wetlands > Peat | place: Germany...
CCCTCCGGCTGGTTTCCGCCGCAGACAGCATCCCCGCCATGGTAGTGATCGTGTTGAAATCGAGTGCGCTGGCTGAGGCCCTCGTGCTATAGGTCTTTAGTGATGCAGTCACCTCGTTGAGCAGAGCCTCTGCTGTATCTTTGCTCGCGCCGCTGACATAAATGATTCGCCTGACGGTATCGCGCCAGTACTCCAGCTCGCGCGAGTAGTCGGATATTCTGGCCAGTAGCAGCAGTTTCACCCGCGCCCAGTCCTTTCTGAGTTCGACCTTTATTGTGGTCGTTTCAGCCTTGAGATTTCCCGCCTCGTCTCGAGCCTTTTGCCATTTTTCCTCCAGCCGCCGGTGCTCAGCACGCCGTTCTTCCAACCTCGCAACAACGAAAAACACCATAAGGCCCATGGCTATTGCGTAAACGATCGAGTCCACAAGGACGGACTTCAATAGGGACCAGCGTAGATCGGGCGCCTCGTCGCCATTGATAACGTCGATGCCTATCTGGCGGGCATTAACAAGCTCGATCTGATCGTTTGCGCCCGCCGCTTGCACGGGGATCAAAAGCCTGACAACCGCGTTGGGCGAGATCCCGCTCAGCTTTATGCGCCGAATGGCCGAGGCGCCTACGTTGTCCGGCACGTCGGCGATTTGGATTGGCGAGGAGGCCGCGATGTCTGCGATCTGGACGGTCTTGGGAAGCGACAGGACCAGCCCGTCCAGGGGCTCGCTCCTCTGATTGGCTATGTCCACGGGACGCAGGACCGTGCCTTGGAATAGGAAGCGATTGCCGATGGCGATGCTCCCCTTGCTCCGAAACAGGTAGCCCACTCCGAAGTTAATGACCAAGGTCACGATCAGCGCGATTGCGACAGTTACCACGGAATCAGCGTATTTCCGCATCGACTTGCCTCCGTGTGCTAAGCCGTCACACTAACATCCGGCATGGCCATCGTCCACGTCCCAAACCAGGGCGGGCGCAGGATGGTCCCATTTTCCGGCCCTCGCTCTTTTACGCTACCCCGCTTCCGGAAACACTCTCGCGAAGATCTTGTCTACGTTGCGCAATTGGCGGTCTAGCGAGAAAGATTCGGCGATCTGCTCGGCGCTGAGCACGGCGCGGATCTCCGGGTCGGCCTCAACCGCAGCCCGGAAATCCGCTTCCTCTTCCCAGGCGTGCATGGCGTGAGACTGCACGAGGCGGTAAGCCTGCTCGCGGAGCATTCCGGCGGCAGCCAGATCGAGCAGAAGCTGACCGGAAAACACCAGGCCGCGCGTCAGTTCCAGGTTGCGGCGCATGCGGTCCGGATAGACAAGCAACTTATCCACCAGGCTGGTGGTCTTATCGAGGAGATAGTCGGCGAGGATGCAGGAATCGGGCAGGATGACGCGCTCCACCGAGGAATGCGAGATGTCGCGCTCGTGCCACAGGCCTACGTCCTCGAAGGCCGCCTGCACGTTGGCGCGCACCACCCGCGCCAGGCCGCAGATCTGTTCGCAGGTGACCGGGTTGCGCTTGTGCGGCATGGCCGAGCTGCCTTTCTGGCCGCGTGCGAAATACTCTTCCGCCTCGCGCACCTCGGTACGCTGCAGATGGCGGACTTCGAGCGCGATTTTCTCGCACAGCGCGGTCGCCAGCGCCAGGGCAGCGACAAACGCCGCGTGCCGGTCACGCTGGATCACCTGCGAAGTCACGGGCGCAGCCGCCAGGCCGAGCCTCGCGCAGATCTTCTCTTCCACTTCCGGGCCGATGTGGGCGAAGGTGCCGACGGCGCCCGAGGTCTTACCGACGCGCAGATCCTCGGCTGCGGCGGTGACGCGTTTCAGATTGCGGCCGGCTTCTTCGTACCAGATAGCCAGTTTGAGGCCGAACGTGATGGGCTCGGCATGCACGCCGTGGGTGCGGCCGACCTGCACGGTGCGGCGAAATTCGAGCGCCCGGCGCTTCAGGACCAGCCGCAGCGATTCGAGGCCGGCTTGGAGAATTGCCGCCGATTGCATTAGCAGCAGCGCTTGCGCCGTATCCACCACGTCATTCGACGTCAGCCCGTAATGCAGCCAGCGCGAGGCTTCGGCGTGCCCGGCCTGCTTCATGCTCTCCGCCACCGCCGTGGTGAAGGCGATGACGTCGTGCTTTACCTCGCGCTCAATTTCCAGAATGCGGGCGACGTCGAAGCCGGCGTGCGCGCGCAGCAGGCGCGCTGCCTCGGCCGGGACCACGCCCAGCTCCGCCAGCGCCTCCGAGGCCGCCAGCTCCACCTCCAGCCACTGCTGAAACCTATTCTGGTCGCTCCAGATCCGGCCCATCGCAGGCCGCGTATAGCGCGAAATCATATCGTCAACGTGCCCCTATCAAAACGCTCAATGGTAGGACAGGCGATCGGTTTTTGTCCCCTGTCGCCCGCACGCCACGACAGGCCACAAGAAGCGATGGCCTGTGCTGCCTTGGCCAGCGACAGGCCACAAAAACCGATGGCCTGTCCTACTAAAACTGATAAATCTCCGACGGCTGGTGCTGCGAGGCAATCTCCAGACGGGCGCGAATGCCGCGGGCATCCAAGGCCTGGCGGCCGACCATGCGCACAATCTCCGGGTGATTGTTCTGCTGGCTCAAATGGCCCAGCACCAGGTGCGCGGTGGAAGCGTCCAGGTCCTGTTCCAGAAAGTCCGACATACTCAGGTTCGAAAGGTGCCCCACGCGGCTCATCACGCGCTGCTTCACGCTCCACGGGTATGGTCCGACTTTCAGCATGTCGAGATCGTGGTTGGCTTCGAGCAGCAGCAGGTCGGTGCGCCGCAGATGAAACTTAACCGATTCGGGGATGTAGCCCAGGTCGGTGGCCACGCCGATGCGCACGCCCTCGGCGGTGAACGCGAAGCCTACCGGGTCCACCGCATCGTGCGGGATGCCGAAGCTCTCCACTTCCACGTCGCCGATTGAAAACGCGGCGCCGGCCTGAAATGTCTCCAGACGCGCCGGCGGCTTCTCGCCCCAGTCGATGGTGGGAGCGGTGAGGCGCGTCATGTAGATCACCGCCCGGACATTGCGATTGCGCGCCAGAACCGGCAGTCCGGCCACGTGGTCGGAGTGCTCATGGGTGATGAGGATGGCGTCGATGTCCGCAAGCTGCTCGCCTACGGCCGCCAGCCGACGCCCCAGCTCGCGCATGCTCAGCCCGGCGTCCAGCAGGATGCGCGTTCTCCCGGCCGCCACCAGCGCGGCGTTTCCAGAACTGCCGCTCGCCAGCACGCAGAATTTGACCGTGTCGCGCCTCCCAGACCTTCAGAATACACCGAATCCGGCTAAAACAGGATGGAAAGAAAATGTTTGTGGTGGGGCACGCTTTAGCTTGCCCGTGAAATGCCGCTAATGGGATTATGGCGTATATCGAGAAATAGACGGGCAAGCTAAAGCGTGCCCTACCCAATGCGGATGGTGTCCGTCATTTCGTGGCTGGCGCTGGCGGCAGCGTCGTTCGGCCGCGCGCCGTTTGTGCCGGCCGATGTATGGGCCTGGCGCACGGTGGAAGATCCACGCATCTCTTCCGATGGCCGGCGGGTGGTTTACGTGGAATGCTGGAACGACCGTGCCGCAGCGGCCGTCCGCGCCAACCTGCGCACCGTATCTACAGACGGCAGGCAGCAACATGCGCTCACCGATGGGCCGTGGCGCGATGGTTCGCCTCGCTGGTCGCCGGATGGGGCGCGCATCGCTTTCCTGTCGGATCGCGACAGCGGGCGCGGCATTCGCATCGTGCCGCTCGAGGGCGGCGAGCTTTCCGTGGTTTCGACCGGCGCCTATGCGCCGCTCGCGCTGGCGTGGTCGCCGGACGCGCGGTCGATGGCGTTCACCGCATTGGCAGCGCCCGCCGCGGCAATCTCTTGGGCGCCGCCCGAGTTGCTTCGCCTGTTGCGGCCGCCGCCGCCCGACGTGGAGTTATTCGTGGTTCGGGTTGAGGGCGGCGCGCCGCGGCAAATTTCGCACGGCGGCTTCGTCCTCCGCGGCGAGCCGGCGTGGATGCCGGCGGGCGATTTGGTAGTGAATGCCGCCGCGCGGCCCGGCGAAGCGGCCCAGATATATGCCGTCCCAGCAGCCGGTGGCGAGTCCCGCCGGCTCACCGAGGGCCCCGGCGCCAACGAAGATCCGCTGCCATCGCCCGATGGCGCACGCATCGCGTGGACTTCAACGCCAGCCGAGCCGGCCTTCTATGCGGTGCGCAAACTGTGCGTCATGGGCCGCGACGGCGAGCATCGCAAGGTGCTTGGGGGCATGCTCGACCGGGACGCGCGCCGCCCGCAATGGAGCGCCGATTCCCGCACCCTGTATTTTCTGGCCGACGACCAGGGCGCCACCCACATATATGCAGCCCACGGCGACGGCGCCGTAAGGCAGGTGACGAACCGTCAGGAGCGCCTCGAGGGGCTTTCGCTCGCCGATAACGGCCGCGCCGCCGCCGTGCGCTCCACCGCTACCGAAGGCGGCGACCTGGTGACGTTCGCGGTAGACCTGCCGGGCGGAATCGCCACGCTCGCCGAGCCCAACCAGCCGCTGCTGGCCCAGCGTGACATCGGAGCCGTGGAAGAGATCCACTTCGAATCGGCGGGTCACACGGTGCAGTGCTGGGTGGTCTGGCCGCCCAACGCGGACCACGCGCGCCAGATCCCGCTGGTCACGGAAGTTTCCGGCGAACCGCGCGCCATGTTCGGCTATGAGTTCCCCCTCGAAGCGCACATTCTGGCTGCGAGCGGTTACGCCGTGTTGCGCGTGAATCCCCGCGGTTCACCGGGATATGGCGAGGTGTTCGGCAACCTGCTGCCGACGCGCCTGCCAGGCGACGATTTCGACGACGTGATGCGCGGCGTGGAGACCGTCATCGCCCGGGGCGGCATCGACTCGCGGCGCCTCGCGCTGGTGGGCGGCGCAGTGGCCGCCTGGGCGCTGGGGCACACCAATAAGTTCACTGCGGTGGTGGCGCGACGGCCGATTGTCGATTGGACCAGCGAGGTCGCGCTTGGCGCCGATGGATGGCGCCGGGCCGGGTGGTTGGGCGGTCCGCCCTGGGAACAGGCGCCGCGCTATTTGGCGCGCTCTTCTCTCTATGCGGCCGGCAGTTTCGCCACTCCTACGCTGGTGATTGGCAGCGATGCGCAGAGCGAGGAGCTGTATTTCGCACTGCAGGCGCGGAAGGTGGAATCGGCGCTGCTGGGACCGGGGCCGGAGGGCGAGCCTGGCGGGCAGGAGGCGGAACTCTCGGCCATGCTGGCCTGGTTCGGCCGGTGGCTGAAAACGGGAGCTCCGCGGCCGTGAGGGTGAGCCCTACGGGCACCTGGCGTCGAGAGGAGTCTCGTCGCGGCACGCACGAGTGCGTGCGCCACGGGGCGATCCAGAGCCTCCTCTTCTCACCGGTTTGCTACAATCGAAGATCCCGCAATGGTAAAGACCGAACGCGAGCACCGCGAGGATATCGTCCAGATCGGCAAGCTCGTCTTTCAAAAGGGTTGGGTAGCTGCCAATGACGGCAATATCAGCCTGCGGCTCGATGCCGAGCGCATCCTGGCCACGCCCACCGGCGTAAGCAAGGGGATGCTCGGCATGGACGACCTGATCGTCGTCGATATGCAGGGCAACAAGGTGTCGGGCCGGCTGGAGCGGACCAGCGAAATCGCCATGCACCTGAAGATCTACGAGATGCGGCCGGACATTCGCGCCGTGGTCCACGCCCATCCTCCGGTGGCTACGGGGTTTGCCACCGCCGGAAGGCCGCTCAACCTGGGGCTCCTGCCGGAGGTGGTGATCAGCCTCGGTTGCGTGCCGATTGCCGATTACGGGTTGCCCGGAACGCCCGCGCTGACCGAGCCGATGCTGCCCCTCATCCCCAAGCACGACGCCATCCTGATGGCCAACCACGGAGCCGTCTGCTACGGTGAGGACGTCTACAAAGCGTATTTCCGCATGGAGACGATGGAGCACTTCGCACGCATTCTGCTGGTGGCGGAGTTGCTGGGCGGCCCGAATGTGCTGCCGCGCGAGGAAGTGGACAAGCTGCTCGATTCCCGCACCCGTTACGGCGTCAAGGCCCGCAGCGCGGGAGAAGCGGGCTGCCCGTTGGCCGCCGAAGACCTGCCCGGGGGCGAAGAGAAGTTTTACGTGACGCGTTCGGAACTGATCGGGCTGGTGGATGAGGCCCTACGGGCGCGCGGTTTGGCTTAAAGTGGATCGTGGAGAGAATAGATGGGTGAAGCCTTAGGAATGATCGAAACGCGCGGCCTGGTGGCGATGATTGAAGCCGCCGACGCCATGGTCAAGGCCGCCAAGGTGACCTTGGTCGGCTGGGAGAAAATTGGCTCCGGGTACGTTACGGCCATGGTGCGCGGCGACGTTGCCGCGGTCCGTGCCGCTACCGACGCCGGCGCCGCCGCGGCCCGGCGCGTGGGCGAGTTGATCTCGGTCCACGTGATCCCGCGCCCGCACCAGAGCCTGGAAGACGTGCTGCCGATCGGCAAGTCCCAGGCCGCCAATGCCGGCAAGTAGCCGGAAGCCGGAGCGCCAATGATTCTCGCCCGCGTGGTGGGTACCGTCGTGGCCACACGGAAGGACCCGCGCCTGGAAGGCAAGAAACTGCTGGTTCTCAAGCCGATCTCGCCGGAGGGCAAAGACGAGGCCGGTTACGTGGTGGCCGTCGATACCGTCAGCGCCGGATATCGCGAACGCGTCATCGCCGTTTCCGGCAGTTCCGCGCGCATGGCTGAGGGCTGCAAGGACACCCCTGTCGATACCGCCATCGTCGGCATTGTCGACGAGGTAAGCCTGGATTAGCCTATGCAATTGGGCCGCGTCGTCGGTTGCGTGTGGGCAACGGTCAAGAATGCCAGCCTGGAAGGCTACCGTCTGCTGATTGTGCAACCGCTCGCCGCCGATCTCCGCGATACCGGCAAGCGGCTGGTGTGCACGGACTGGACCGGCGCCGGAGCGGGCGAGACGATTTATTGGGTGCGGGGCAGGGAAGCCAGCATCGCCTTCCTTCCCGACCAGCCGCCGGCCGACGCCACCATCGTCGGCATCGTCGATTCCGTTCACGGCGCGGAAGCCAAGCCTGCCAGGCCGGTGCGGCATCGGGCGGAGCGGCATTAGGACTATGTCAGCCTGTCACCAGCTCCATTCCCGGCAGCCGCTCCCTACGGTCACGGCTCTGATCGCACGTTGGAGCCGCGACCCTAGGGAGCGGTTGGCACCGCTGCGCGCGACGAGAAATAAGCCATGTTGATTGCGCGCGTAGTCGGCGAACTGGTCGCGACCCACAAACACCCGAGTCACGAGGGCTGCAAGATTCTTTTGGTGCAGCCGCTGAACCTGGACGGTTCCAACCGCGGCGACGCCGTGGTGGCGCTGGACGCCGTCGATGCCGGCGTGGGCGACCAGGTGCTGGTCACCACCGAGGGCTTCAGCGCCATGACCGCGGTGGGCCGAACCCAGTCACCGATTGACATGGCCGTAATCGGCTTTATCGACCACGTGGATCTGGTCCCCGGCGTCGCTTGACCGCCGGGTGCGCCGCAATACCAGCACCGCTCCCAGCGCGACCTGGATCATCCACTTGGCGATTTCAAAGCCTTCGTGCGTGGAACTCAGAATGATCCTGCGGGCGTCTTCGCCGGACGATGCGTGGCTCGGCGTAACGCCTGCGATCCGCACCAGCGACAGCACTTCCGGCGTGAGCAGAAACCGCTCCAGCAGCACCATCCCCACCAGCAGCAGCGCCATCGCCAGGGACAGCTTGCCCTCGCGGGTGCCGAATAGCAGAAAGAAGAAAAACCCGAGCCCCAGGACCACCTCGATGTCCTCCCACTTTTCGATCGTCCGCTGCCGCTGCTCAGCCGCCACGCGCCCCATCAGCAGGTAGGCTTCGTGTGCGCCCAGGGCTTTCAGGCGCGCCGCCACCGGCGGGTCGGGCTGCGACAGCACGTCCTGAATCGTCTGGTAGTCTTCCCTTTCCAGCCAGGCCACTGAGATGCCGGCTGCCAGCCACATTCCGAGGATGAAACAAGCCAATCGGCGTGCGTGCATGGAAGCGATCCCTGATTCTACCGCACGGCCGCGACGGGGACGGACTTCCCTGTCCCAAGGCGCCGCGTTTGCTCCCTCGCCTGTAGGGGCCGGGCATGCCCGGCACGGCCTTCCACCGAGCGCGCGGCCGCCGTCAGGAATAACGACGCTGCACTTTTGCACCGGCGTACCCAGTTAAAGTTCCGCCCCAAACCGCCGATGTCCTGTCTGGGACGAATTGCATGCCGTCATTGGATACTAAGAATTTTGGACGCGTCGCGTTTGAAACCGAGGACACGATCGAGTTTCCGCGCGGTTTGCCGGGGTTTGAAGACCGCCGGCGTTTTCTGGCGATTCGCCAGCAGCAGACCGCTCCCTTGGTTTTTCTGCAAAGCCTGGAGGACCCGGAGCTGTGTTTCACCACGGCGCCGGTGCTGGCGGTGGACCCAGCATTCCGCCTGAAACTGTCGGAGGAAGACCGGGATGCTGCCGGTCTCGGTGCCGTCCGCAAGCCGCGCATCGGAAAGGATGTGTGGGCGCTCGCCGTGATCTCGGTGCGCGAAACCGGCCCCACCGTGAACCTGTTGGCGCCGCTGGTGATCAATCTTCGCTCGCTGCGGGCGGTGCAGGCGGTGATGCGGGAATCGACATACTCGCATCAACACGCCCTGCCGGAGCCGGCGGAGGCTGCATGCTCATGATGTCGCGCCGCGCCGGAGAGACCATCCTGATCGGCGACCGGATCGAGATTGTGATCGCCCAGATTGGCCGCTCGCGGGTGAAGGTGGGAATCCGGGCGCCGCGCGACACCCCGGTGATGGCGCGCGAACTGAAGCTGGTACGCGAGGAGAACCGCGCCGCTGCGGGGGCGGGGCGGGCGTCGGATTGGGGCGGCCTGGTGGCACGCCTGGAACCGCCTCTTCAAGTTTCCGGGGCCGCTACCGATAAGGATATTGCGCGGCAAGAAGCCGCCCCGAAAAACTGAAAGGATTTCCCAATGTCTCTCTCGATTCAAACCAACGTAGATTCTCTCGTTGCGCAGGAAAATCTGCGCACCAACAGCAGCTTTCAGAGCAACACCATCCAGCAGCTGACGTCCGGCTATCGCATCAATTCGGCCGGCGACGATGCGGCGGGCCTGGCGGTTGCCAACAAGTATACGAGCGCGATTGCCGAGCTGACGCAGGGCGTCTCCAACGGCAACAACGCCGCAGCCCAGTTGCAGATCATGGACGGCGGCATGAGCAATATCACGCAGATCCTCGACCGGCTGCAGACCCTGGCCACGGAATCGGCCTCGGGCAGTTTCACCGGCGCTCGCAGCACCTTGAACAACGAATTCCAGACCGATCTGGGCGAGCTTGACCGGCAGGCGCAATCGATCGGCTTGAATACCGGCGGCACATTCGCCAAGCAGATGGCCGTGTATTTCGGCGCCGGCAGCGGCAGCCAGGCCACAGCCAACGGCGTCGTGAACCTCAATTTGAGCAACGCCACCGTGGACTCGCAGAGCCTGGGATTGGCGGGCTTGCAGGCGGTGAACTTGGGTGCCACTGTGGCTGCCGACTACGACTTGGGCTCCAGTTCGGCGTCCAGCGTTGCCGCCATCGTGGCCGACACGGTGAACGATACCCGCCAGGCGAATGGAAGCACTCAATTCAATTTCACCGGTCCAGGGTTCGGCGATGCCAACAAGATCTCCGTGAACGTAAGCCTGACCGGTGTGGACGATACCAGCAGCCTGGTGACCGCCATCAATACCGCGATCACGGCCGCCTATAACGGCGCCAATGCAACAACCGGCGCAGCAGCCGCGTTCGGAGCCGCCAACATCACGGCCTCGATTCACACCGATGCTCTGGGCAAACAGCAGCTCTCGTTCTCGTCCAGCAACAGCGCCTTCCAGGTGACCGGCGGGGATCTGACGGCAAATGCCCTGTTGGGCAGCATCAACACCGGCGACATTGGAAACACCGTAGCTGCGAATACCAACTTCATTGCCGGCGGCTCCTATATGCTGGCGACTCCAGCCGCCGGTGTGAACCCGGCCGCGGAAGCCGACTTGACCTTCACGGCGGCCACCACCGCCACGACGAACCAGGCACTCACCTTTACCGCGACCGACGCCTCCGGCAATGCACACGCCACCACCATCAACGTGGATGTCAGCACCGGGAAAACGATGGCCAACGTGCTGGCGCAGATCAATACCGCCCTGCAAGCAACTAACGACTCGACGCTACAGGGGATCACGGCCGTCCAGGGCACCAGCGCGCTGACCGGAATCAATTTCATCAGCAACGCTAACTTCTCGGTGTCCTTGGGTCAAACCCCAGCCGCCAGCCACGGCCTGTACAACGGCGGCCACACTGGTGGAGCGACGACCCTGTCCACATACCAGGTGGGCACCGGTGGGACTGCCGATATCGGCAGCATGGCCGGGGCACAGGCGGCGGTCACTGCCATCACCAACGCTGTCGGCCTGCTCGGCAGCGCCCAGGCAGCCGTCGGCGCGGGTGAAAACCAGCTCAACTTCGCCTCCACTCTGGCCTCCTCGCAGATCACCAACTTCAGTTCTGCGGAATCGCAAATCCGCGATGCCGATGTGGCACAGCAAGCGGCCAATTTGAGCAAAGCCCAGGTCCTGCAGCAGTCCTCGATTGCCGCCATGGCCCAGGCCAACGCCGAACCGCAAGCACTGCTCACCCTGTTGAAGGGCTAGCTAACTTCGTAACCGCCGGCGGGCGACCGCTGGCCATCAACCGCGGTCCGGGCCGGACCACTCCTCCGGCCCGGACTGCTTAAGCATTTAGGGCCTGCCAGGGAATAACAAGTCGAGTAGTTACGGAACGAGGCCTTATGAGCACTGTTAGTAGTCCGTTATCCACCATACTCGATCCGATCACGGTCTCCGGATCCAACAGTTCATCCAGCTCCAGTTCCGGCGGCAGCAGCAGCACTGGCAGCAGTTCGGGAATATTCACCGGTGCCAGCGGTTATTCGCAGGACCTGCAGAACGTCATCAGCCGGGCCGTGGCCATTGCCGAGTTACCGATCACCGAGCTCACCAACCAGGAATCCGCGCTGCAGAGCCAATCGAGCGCACTTTCCAACATCGACAAAGACCTGACCGCGCTACAGACCGCGGTTCAGGGAGTCGATCAGGCCATGGGCGGCTCGTTTGAGGCCGGTGTTTCCATTCCCGGCGTGGTGAGCGCCTCGGCCGGCCCGGGTGCAGTAGCAGGCACCTACTCGATTGAAGTGGATTCGGTCGGCGCTTACGCCTCCAGTTTGAGCGCCAGCAACTGGACCGGAACCGCCAACGATGCAGGCGGAACCTACAGTCTCGTCATCGGCGGCACATCATACAATATCAAGTCCACCGACGGGAGCGCCGCCAGCGTGGCCGCCGCCATCAATTCGCAATTCGGGGGTCAGGTGCAAGCTGCCGTGGTGAACGTGGGATCCGCCACCAGTCCGAATCAGCGCATCTCCCTGCAAGCCACCAGCCTCGGCGCGCAAACGCTCGATATCCAGAACTCCGGTGGCGCCAGCCTGCAAACCCAGGGTCCAGCCGGAAGCCTCGCTCGTTACATCGTCGACGGGTCCGGCAACACGGTCACCAGCAATTCGCGGTCGGTAACCATCAGCACCGGCCTCACCGTCAATCTGCAGGCGAGCGACCCTGGCAACCCGGTGACCATCACGGTGAGCGGCACCGACTCCGCCCTCAGCAGCGCGCTCTCTACTTTCACCTCGGCGTACAACGCGGTGGTGACGGATTTGCAGGCGCAACGCGGCCAAAACGCCGGCCCTCTCCAGGGCCAGACCATCCTCTCTGAGATCACCCAGGCGATGGATAATATGGGCACCTACTTCACATCGTCGGGCAGTGGAGTCAGCAATCTGATGGGCCTGGGGCTCAGCCTGGGGATGAACGGCCAAATCACGTTCGACTCCCAGACGCTGGACAGCGCCTACAATGGCAACCCCTCCGGAGTGGCGTCGTTCCTTGGCTCCGCTACCGGCGGAGGGTGGCTCCAAAGCGCCACCCAGACACTCACCAGTCTGGAGGACCCGATCGCGGGCCTGGTGAAGAACGACGAAACCAATCTGCAGAACCAGATCACCTCCATCAGCGGCCAGGTTACGACCAAGCAGAACCAGGTGACCACCATGCAAGCCAACCTGACGCAACAGATGGCGGCGGCCGATGCCCTGATCGCGACCATGGAGCAGCAGAACAGCTTCTTGAGCCAAATGCTGCAGGCCGAGCAGATCGATTCCCAGGCTATCGCCAATGGCTGATCCGCCAAAATCGCTCGAGGACCGCATTCGCGACGCCGTTGCCTCGGGCGAATTCGTCAAAGCCAAGGCGCTGTGGGTGGAATTGGGCGACCGGTTGCGGCGCGAGCTGAACGGCCGCCCCCTCCCAGCGGCCCGGCTGCGGCAGACGCACGAATTGCTCGCGTGGTGCCGGACGATGGCAGTCATCGAC
>Ga0209415_10015154_pt1 | contig 12534 bp, 7 predicted proteins | sample PeaSoiSIISIP2007_FD_187696 | JGI IMG/M metagenome (GOLD analysis project Ga0209415, IMG submission 187696) | Peat soil microbial communities from Weissenstadt, Germany - SII-SIP-2007 (SPAdes) (version 2) | ecosystem: Environmental > Terrestrial > Soil > Wetlands > Peat | place: Germany...
CTTTGTTTGACTCACATGAACAGGCTGGACAATTGGGTAGAACTCGGCAAGAAGCTCTTTGATTCTGTCTTGAAGAACGGTGGGATTTGGCACTTGTACGGTCATTCCCGGGAGATTGAGGACCTAGGCATGTGGAAGGACCTGGAAGAAATACTGGATTACGTGAGCAATCGGAAGGATGTGATGTATGTTCCGAATTGCGACTTGGTCCGCCTCCCAGTCGGACGAGGGCCACACGCGGGAAATGGCAAGCTGTGAAGATAATCCTGGTTCATTGCCATTATCAGCAGCCCGGAGGTGAGGACGTCGTCTTCCAACAGGAACGCCAACTGTTGGAACGCGCCGGACACCAGGTGATAGTTTTTACGCGAAGTAATGAGGGGTTGGAGTCCTATTCGGGAGTCCAGCGACTGGTGTTGATACAGAAAGCTATTTGGAATGTTGGGATGCAGAAGGAATTCGGCGAGTTACTGCGGACCGAGAAGCCGGATGTTGTTCATGTCCACAACACCTGGGTTGCAATCTCGCCATCGATTTATAAGGCTTGCCAGGATGCCAATGTGCCCGTGGTTCAAACCCATCACAATTACCGGCTCATGTGCCCCGGCGGAACCTTCTTTCGCGACGGTGCCGCGTGTGAAGAATGCCTGGACCATAGTTTGTTGCGGAGCGTCCGCTACGGATGTTACCGCGATTCTCGCAGCACCACTGCTGCCAAGGCCCTGATGCTGGCGGTGCATCGCGGACTCCACACCTGGGATCGAGACATAAACTGCCATATCGTTCTCACCGAGTTTGCCAAGAGCAAGTTCTTGCGGGGAGGGTTGCCCCCGGAAAGAATGTTCGTGAAGCCGAACTTTGTACACCCAGATCCGCTCCCGGCAACGAATGGTCACGGCGCAGGGGGTGGCAACGGTAAGTACGCCTTATTTGCAGGGCGGCTGGCGCCCAAGAAACGGGTTTGCACGGTGCTATCCGCGTGGAGTCGCCTGCGCAGCCGCATCCCTCTCACGATCGTGGGCGGAGGGATCGAGCGTGATGAACTGGAGCAGGAGGCGGCCCAGGACAAGCTCAGCACAATCACTTTCCGGGGCGCGTTGCCGCACGACGAAACCCTCGCGGTCATGAGTGGAGCGCGTTTTCTGATCTTTTCCAGTGAGTGGTATGAGACTTTCGGGCTCACCATGGTCGAAGCTTTCGCCTGTGGCGTTCCTGTCATTTGCTCCAGAGTAGGCGCCATGCGGGAGATCGTGGATGACGGTCGCACTGGCCTGCACTTTAACGCCGGGGATGCCGACGACTTGGCGGCGAAAGTCGAATGGGCCTTGAGTCACCCGGAACGCATGCAGCAGATGGGAAGGGAAGCACGGCAGGAATACGAAAGCAAGTACACCGCAGAAAAAAACTATCCCAGGCTGATGGAAATCTACCAGCACGCGATCGCAAGGCGCAATTAACACTCAGCGGCCTTTGACGCTCGAATCGGTGTCTTTATCTCTCCCGCCTTTCAGGTATCAAACCTGACATCCTTCTTGAGCCTCTTAAAAGATTCACCTGAATAGTTCTGCCAATATTGCCCGTTATGACTGAAGTTCAACATTCACTCAGAGATCAATCGTTCGAGGGTGATCCTATCGTTCCAGGAAACGCACGCTGGTACTTGTCGCGCCTGGCCTCGATGCAACCGGCCGAAATCGTATGGCGCGCACGTTCGGCCGCCATGCTGCCGCTTGACTGGGCGCAATGGAAGAATCGGCCAGCCGTGCCAGCGCCCCGCTGGGCTCCTCTCAACCCGGCCTTATATCCGGTAAAGCTGCACCAAAGCGGCATGATGATGGATCGCATTCATATCTTCGATCTCGAGTTTCCCGTTGGATTCGAGTTCGATTGGCATCGCGACTATCGCTACGGGCGGCAGGTGGAGCGTAGCTTCGCCGGTACCCTGAATATCCGCGACACCGCCGTAGTCAGCGATATCAAGTATGTGTGGGAGCCCAGCCGGTTCCAGCATCTCTCCGCATTGGCGTTTGCTGCTGACGCAGAGGAACATGCGAGCTACATCGTGCGGTCCATTGATTCCTGGATCACTGCGAATCCTTATCTTTACGGCGTGCACTGGACGAGCAGCCTGGAACTGGCCGAGCGAGTGATCTCGTGGGCTCTGTTGTATCCGCGCATCGCCGATCACGTCGCGTGCGACGAAGAATTCCGTCAGCGCTGGCTTGATTCGATCTATCTGCACCTGACGCGCATCTCTCGCAAACTTAGCCTTTACTCCTCGGCCAACAACCACCTGATCGGCGAACTGATTGGCCTGCTTGTCGGAGCTTCCTGTTTCGATTTCTGGCCGGAGTGCAGCGGCTGGCGTGATCGCGCGCAAAAACTGCTGGAGCGCGAAATTCGCCTTCAAATTGGCGAAGACGGGGTGAATCGCGAGCAGGCGATGTCGTATCACATCTTCACGCTGGAATTGTTCCTGCTCGCCTTCGCCATTGCCCGCAACACGGGACGCCCGTTCAGCGAAGAGTACGCCGCGCGGCTGCGCGGCATGGCCGGGTTCCTTGACACGGTCGCGACCTCGAACGGAGATCTCCCCTGGTACGGCGACTCCGACGATGCCCGCGGTTTTGTGTTATCGGAAGACGAAAGCGGCCTCAAAGTCACCATGCAATTGGCAGGGCTGCTTTTTGCAGAGCCCCGGTGGTTGCGCTTCAGCAAGACGGCCACCGCGGCAGCCCAAGCCCTCGTCCCGGACTCGCTGGCAGCTCTCAATCAGATTTCGCGCACGCAGCCAGCCGCTGCGCGCGAGCTGTTCCCTGACGCTGGACTGGCTTTGGTACGCACGCACGATGAGAGCGTGCGTCTCCTGATGGACTTTGGTCCGCTCGGATTCACCGCTACAGCGGGACACGGCCACGCCGACGCGTTGTCCATTTGGCTCTCGATCGACGATGAATACTTCCTGGTCGATGCCGGTACGTATTCCTACCATTCGCATCCGGAGTGGCGCGCTTATTTCCGCAGCACTACGGCGCACAATACGGCCTCCGTGGACGGTCAGAACCAGTCGAAGATGGCGGGACGCTTCCTGTGGGGCGCAAAAGCAAATGCGCGCCTGTTACGCTTCGAAAACGCGTCCGAGCAGGTCACAATCGAGGCCGAACATGACGGCTATCTGCGCTTGCCCGAACCGGTTACTCACCGGCGGACCGTTGGTTTCGATCGTGCGACTGGCAATGTCTCCGTCGAAGACAACTTTCGCGGGACGGGCCGGCACGAAGTCGAGTTGTTTTTCCACATGCATGAGGAAGCCGAGGTTCTCAGCGTCCATGACGGAGAAGCTCGGATGACCTGGCGGGGACGATGCATCGTGTTTTCTTCGACAGATCGCAATGCGCGTTGGGAAGTCGTTCTCGGCTCCGACGATCCCAAACTCGGCTGGCGCTCGCACCGGTTCAACCAGAAACAGCCCATCGCCACCCTGCGCATTCGCGCAGAGATCGATGGCCCGACCACAATCCGCACTCATCTGAGGATCAGCTCATGAAGATCAGCATCGTCGGACTAGGTTATGTCGGCGCCGTTTCGGCCGCCTGCCTGGCCGACTCGGGACACCACGTCTGGGGCGTCGATATTAACCTGGCGAAAGTACGCGTCATCAACGAAGGCCGCTCTCCGATTGTCGAGACCGGTCTTGCCGAAAAGATTGCGCACGGCCGGCAGTTGGAGCGCCTGTGTGCCACCACTGACATCGAGCAGGCATTTCGCGAAACCGAGTTGTGCTTCGTGGCGGTAGCCACTCCGAGCCGGCCCAATGGCCAGATCGATCCCGCGCATCTGTTTCGCGCCTGTAGTCAGATCGCGACTGCCCTCGCGAAACTCGGCAAGAAGCAGATCGTGGTGATCCGCAGCAGCGTGCTGCCGTCCATCTTCGACGAGTGCCGCACGATATTCGAAAAGATCGCTCCCGGGCTGGTGGAGTTGTGCGCCAATCCGGAATTTCTGCGGGAAGGGACTGCGATCCGCGATTTTGAGCAGCCGGCCTTTACTATTCTCGGAACTGATACCGCGAACGCGGAAGCCACGTTGCGCGTGCTCTATGCGGAACAGACGGCCCCCATTTTCGTGCTAAAGCCGAGAGATGCGCTGATGGTGAAATATGCCAGCAACGCGTTCCATGCTCTGAAGGTTGCGTTCTCCAACGAAATCGCTGCGGTCTGCCAGCAAGCTGGGGTGGATGCGGAAGCCGTCATGGACGTCTTCTGCAACGACTCTAAGCTGAATATCTCGCGGCGCTACCTTATACCCGGCTTCGCCTTTGGCGGGTCGTGCCTGCCGAAAGACGTGCGCGCCGTTCTTCACGCCGGCAACTCACTCGACCTGCACCTGCCTCTGATGGCTGCCATCCTGTCGAGCAACGACCATGTGATCCGCCGGGCATTCGACAAAGTGCAGGCGACGGGCAAGCGGCGCATCGGAATGATCGGCCTGAGCTTCAAATCAAACACCGATGACCTGCGGGAGAGTCCGTTTGTTGAATTAGCCGAGCGCCTGCTGGGCAAGGGCTACGAGTTGCGGATCTACGATCCGAACGTCATCGCAGCGCGCTTGACCGGCGCGAACAAGGAATACATCGATGGCGTCATCCCGCACCTGTCGCGCCTGCTGGTGCCGTCACTCGATGAGCTCGGCGATGCCGAACTGCTGCTTGTGGGCCACCATTTCCCTGGCGTCGCTGAATTGCTGGAACGCACGCGCGCGTCCGTGATCGACCTGGGCGCCTACCCAGTCGCAAAGCAGGCGACCTCGGCGGAAAATGAACTGGCGCTTGAGGCTGGTGCTCGCCTATGAGCGCAAAGCGCAACATCCTGATTATCGTGCAGAACCTCCCCGTGCCCTTTGACCGGCGCGTCTGGCAGGAGGCGACCAGCCTCCGCCGCCACGGCTTCGGCGTGGCCGTCATCTGCCCGAAGAAGGGGAAATGCACCGCGAGCTATGAGCGGCTCGAAGATGTCGATATCTATCGCTATCCGCTGATTTACGAAGCCAACCAAGGCGTCCTTGGATATTTCGTGGAGTTCGTCTATTGCTGGCTGGCTTCCCTGTGGCTGGCGCTGAAGGCGTACGCCCACCGTCCGTTTCAAGCCATCCACGCTTGCAATCCGCCCGATACCTTTTTTGCCCTGGCACTGCTGTTTCGGCCGCTGGGAGTGAAGTTTGTTTTTGATCATCACGATCTCTGCCCTGAAATGTTTATTGCCAAGGGGCGCAGTCGGACCGGATTGCTCTACCAGGGATTGGTCTGGCTGGAAAAAATGACGCTGCAGTCTGCGGACGCCGTCATTGCCGTCAACGAGTCGCACCGGACGATTGCGTTGCAGCGGGGCGGCATTCCCGACGAACGAATCACCGTCGTGCGCAGCGGCCCTCGACGGGGATGGGCCGACATTAATTCGCCCTCCCCCGAACTGAAGCTCGGCCACCAGAACATGGTGATGTATCTGGGCGAAATGTGCGAACAGGACGGTGTCATTCACCTGCTGCAGGCCATCGAGACTTACCGCACGATCGCTCCCGACGACACCCTGTTCGCTTTTGTCGGCGGCGGCCCCGATCAGCCCCGCATGAAAGCCATGGCTGAGCAGATGGGCTTGGGTCCGGTCGTGCATTTCACCGGCCGCATTTCCGACGAACAATTGTGGGCTTATCTTTCGACCGCCGATGTGTGTGTCGATCCCGACCCGTTCACCGAGTGGAGCAATATGTCCACCATGAACAAGATCATCGAGTACGCAGCTTTCGGCCGGCCCATGGTGGCGTTTGACCTGGTCGAACACCGTCGCTCCGCCGAATCGGCCGCCGTCTATGTCGAGGGCAATGACGACGCTGCGCTGGGCCGCGCGATCCGGGAACTGCTGCTCGATGGCGAACGCAGGCAAGTTATGTCACGGTTCGCTCGCACCCGCTTCCGCGAACAACTCGCCTGGGAGAACTCGGAACAGCGACTGATTGCCACCTACCGGCAGCTGTTGGATGGGGAGGTACCAGCTTCGTTAACAGCCAGGGCCGATACCACTACGAGCTCGGTTCAGGGACAATGATCTTAGGAATGATGATCTCAGGCATGACTAACCAACATCTCATTGCGGGCGGCGTATGGCACAGCTGACACAACTGCGCGTGGAGCTGCATTGTCACACGATCCACTCCTACGACGGACACATCGAATTTGATGGGTTGGTACACGCCGCCAAAGGGAAGCTCGACGTGGTGTGCATCACCGATCATGACACCATCGATGGTGCAGTCGAATTTCAGAAGAGAAGCGCTGCCAGCAAAACGGATTTGCAGATCGTCATTGGCGAAGAGCGAACGTTGGCGGATAACAGCCACGTAATCGGCTTGTTCCTCAAGGAGGCAATCTCCTCGAACACATTCGAGGACGTGGTCCGCGAAATCCACGAGCAGGGTGGCCTGTGCACGCTTCCTCATCCCTTTCGACGCCGCGATGGCGCATTGCGTTCGGTAGAGCGGCCCATGGAAGGGGTTGCTGGATTCGAGATCTTCAACCCGAAATGCTCGCTGGAGGAAAACAACAAGGCACGCATGCTCTGCGGCACGGGGCCGACTGCGATCGGAGGCAGCGATGCGCATTATGAATGCGATTTAGGCGAGTGCGTGAACGTAGTTCCTTACGTCGGGGATGTACGTAGCAGCCTGGATTGTTTTTTGCAAGGTCGCGGTCGGTATCAAGTGCTCGGCATAGAGCAGAAGAGTGGCGGCAAAGGCCGTCAATATGCGCCTTTTTATTATTCTATAAAACCGTACCTGCGCGTTCCACGCCCCCTTGTTCCTGCGGCCTGGAAGTTATACCGCGCGTACCGGAACTCAGCCTCACGCTGGAAAACAGCAAAACTGGAGACCAAGTATGTCAGCGAAGAAGAGCCTGGTAAAAGACCTGTCGCGATTGCACGGATATTGGATTTATAAGAACCTTCTCAGCCGATCGCAATCCTGGCCGGTGGAACGCCGCGAACAGTATGTGCTGGAGCATCTGCGCAACACTCTGGTTCGCGCCTGCGAAGGAACTGCGTTTTATCGCGAGCGGTTCCGCCAGGCCGGATTCAACCCGCGCACCGACTTTCGCTCTCCCGAAGATTTGGCTCGCCTGCCCTTGCTCACCAAGGCTGAGGTTCGCAAACACTCAAACGAGATCGTTGATCATCGATTCGAAAAAGGCAGCGTCCTTACCCACACCAGCGGATCCACCGGTGAGCCCTTACCCATGCGGCTCAACGAGTATTTTATGGCTTTCGACAATGCCTGCCTGTTTCGGCACTGGTCGTGGGCCGGCTACTCGTTTGGCGCGCGTATGGCCGCGTTGCGAACCTATGTTCCCTCTAAGGCGAGTGAGCCGCTGTGGCGTCATAGCAAGCTGAAAAACACCTTCTATCTTTCCGCTTACCATTTGACTCCGGCCAATTGCAGCGAATACGTCGATCGGTTGCTCGAGTTCCGGCCGCAGTTCATCAAGGCCTATCCTTCCTCGATTACAGTTTTTGCGGAATTCGCCTATGCCTATCGGGACAAATTTGATTTCCTGCGCGGAATATTTACCGCCTCCGAGACTCTGCTCCCGAGCGAGAGGGATCGTATCGAAAACACCTTCGGCAAGAAATTGTTCAATTGGTACGGCATGACCGAACCCGCCGTGATTATCACCGAGTGCGAACAGCACGAGGGCATGCACGTCAACTGGGAATATGGGTATCCGGAATTCGTTTCGTCCGACGATTTGGAACCGAATGAATTTCGTCTCGTGACCACGAGTTTCCACAACCCGGTGATGCCTTTTATTCGCTACGACACCGGAGACATTGTCCGCCTGTACGAAACCCCGCAGACTTGTGCCTGTGGGCGCAACATGCCGCTCGTGCACTCCATTGTCGGCCGCAAAGACGAATGCATCATCATGGACGATGGCAGAAGGCTTCCCTCGGGAAACTTTTATAGCGTCTTCCGGGCGCATCCCGACGTACTGAAATTCCAGATCGTGCAATACGGACGCAACGAGATCGTTGTGAAGATGCTGATGCGTGAGGGCGCCTCCGACGTGCCAGGCCTATTGCGGGTTTTGCGGGAAGAGCTGCACGCACGGCTCGGTCACGACATTGAACTCGATCTCGAACTCACCGACAAGTTCCTTACCAACTCCGATGGCAAAACTCTGCCGGTAATTCGTCGGCCCGGGACGCGATCCGTCGAAGAAAAACAGGAATACGCCACCTCGCTGGCATCGCTCAAGCTCGCCTGGAAACTTGAACGCTCCGGCCAACGGGTTCAGAAACTTGACTGGAACGAAGCCGAACGCGTGCCGTCGCCAAAAGTGCGCCAGGCATTGCGTAACCTGACGGAGAATGATCACTACGCTTGCTGGTATCCGGATCCTGACTCGAGCCAACTCCTGCAGGCCATTTCTCAGTACGCCGGCGTGCCCACCGAGCACATCATTCTCAGCCACGGATCCGATCTGGGATTGGAACTCGTAGCCAATTCCTTTACTCGTCCCGGGGACAAGGTCGTGGTCGTCAGCCCTAACTATGATCACTTCCGGGCCATGACCGAACAACGCGGCGCCGAGATCTTGAGATTCGACTATCGCGGCGACGCGCCCTTTCCGCGCGACGAGTTTTTCAGCATGGTCGGCAAGCAACAGCCCCGTATCATCTACCTGACCAATCCCAACAATCCTCTCGGTTACGCCCTCGAATTGCCTGTACTCGAGGACTTGGCCGCGGAGTGCAGCCGTCTGTCGGTGCTGCTGATCGTGGACGAAGCCTACTTCGAGTTCTGTGGAATCTCAGCGGCGAAGCTGGTGACCAAGTACTCGCATGTGGTGGTCAGTCGGACGTTCTCAAAAGCGTTTGGCATGGCGGGTCTGCGCCTGGGATATTTGTTAGCCCCGCTCGAAATCGTCCGGGTGCTGAACCGGCTCAATATCTCGAAAAGTGTCACGATGTTTGCCAAAGCCGCTGGGCTTGCGTCGATGCAAGACATGCAGTCGGTTCGCGAATATATCGAAGAAGTGAACCAGGTGAAGGAGCAGTTTTACGCCCTGTTCGAGGAGTTCAACCTCGACTATCAGCGTTCGAAGGCGAACTTCATCGCCTTCGAGCACGACAAGGCGGCTGAAATTGTGCGTTACCTGGCTGACAGGAACATCCTGGTTCGCGACGGGAGCCGTTATTCCCGAGGCAATGGCTGCGTCCGGCTGTCCGTAGCCGGCGCCGACGGCGCGGAAATTGTCATGGAGGCGCTGCGGGAATTCTTTTCGCGAGACGCCAAGGACCATTCCGAGCCCAGCATTGAACTCCCCGTAGAGACAGTACGCAAATAACCGGGCCCAAAAAGACTCAGGAACGGACTAGACTGCAAACACGTATTCGAAAGGATGCACGATTGCTTCAAGTAATTCAGTATCAAAAGACAGGCGAAATCAGCGTAGATGAGTTGCCGGTGCCGAAACTGCGGCCGGGCAACGTGCTCGTCCGCAACGTATTCTCCCTGATCAGCGCCGGCACCGAACGCACGTCAGTCGAAACCGCCCAGGCGTCCATGATCCAGAAAGCGCGCTTGCGGCCAGATCTGGTCCGTCAGGTGCTCGACAACGTCAACCGCGAAGGCCTGCTGGCTACTTACAAGAAAGTTCAGGACCGGCTCGACAATTTCAAGGAGCTCGGCTATAGCTCGGCCGGCGTCGTCATCGAATCCGGAGTGGACGACATCAAGGTCGGCGACCGCGTCGCCTGCGCCGGCGTCGGCTATGCCTCCCATGCCGAAATTGTTTCAGTCCCGCGCAATCTCGTCGTCAGGATGCCAGACGAAGTCGGCTTCGATGAGGCTGCTTTCACCACGGTCGCCGCCATCGCCATGCAAGGCGTACGCCAGGCGGATGTGCGCGTCGGCGAGCAGGTAGTCGTTATCGGTTTGGGATTGATTGGCCTCCTTACCGTTCAGTTGCTGAAGGCCAGCGGTTGCCGCGTCATTGGAATGGACGTTGCTACGCGGAATTTTGACCTCGCAATGACGCTCGGCTGCGATCGGTGCGCCCTCAGCAACGACGATGCCGTTTTCGAAGTGCAAAGTTTCACTCGCGGTTATGACGCCGATGCCGTCGTGGTCACGGCCGCGACCACTTCGAACCAGCCGGTGGAGTTGGCCATCCAGTGCGCCCGCAAGCGGGGCACGGTCGTCGCTCTCGGTGCGGTAGGAATGAATATTCCCCGATCTCCGTTCTACGAGAAGGAGATTAATTTCCGCACCTCCTGCTCCTACGGTCCCGGCCGCTACGACGCCGACTACGAGGAACGTGGCCACGACTATCCTCTCGGATACGTTCGCTGGACAGAAAACCGCAACATGGAATCTGTGCTCGACATGATCGTGCTGCGGAAACTTAACGTCCAGCCCTTGATCACGCACCGCATCCCGGTCGAACAGAGTCTTCGCGCCTACGACATTATTACCGGCAAGGTGCAGGAGCCCTATCTCGGCGTGCTGATCCAGTACTCCGACCCGGCTGCCCCCCTCGCAATCTCCCGCCGTGTCGAGTTACCCAGTGCAGGCCGTTCGGGCTCCGGGCACAAAGCGGTTCTGGGCTTTATCGGGGCCGGGAACTTCACACAATCCATGCTCCTGCCCCCGGTGATGAAACTGGCTCCGCGCCTGCGCGGTCTCGCTACCGGCAAGCCAGTCAACGCCAAAAACATTGCGAAAAAGTATCAGTTCGAATTCTGCGCCACCGATGCCTCTGAGATCATTCGTGACCAGGAAGTGAACCTGGTCTTTGTCACCTCCCGCCACGACTCGCATGCGCGCTACGTAGCGCAGGCGCTGCGCGCGGGCAAGAGCGTGTTCGTCGAAAAACCGCCGGCGCTCAACCATGAAGAACTCGATTCTGTTCTAGAAGCATATTCGGAAGGCGAACGGTCGGGATATGCGCCCCTGTTGATGGTCGGCTACAACCGGCGCTTTTCCGCGCCCATCCTTGCCATCCAGAAATTCCTTGCCGGACGTACCGAGCCCCTGGCTATGCACTATCGCGTCAACGCCGGCTTCATGCCGTCCACGCACTGGATGCAGCATCCCGACCAGGGTGGACGTTTTGTTGGCGAGGGCGGACACTTCGTCGACGTGATGCAATTCCTTTGCGGCGCGCTTCCGACCAGCGTTCACGCCGTCGCTCCCACCGATGAAGCTCGCCGCTACAACAATGACAACGCTCTAGTCTCGATCACCTTCGCTGACGGGTCTGCCGGCACGATTCACTACCTGGCCAATGGCTCGAATGCCGTCGACAAGGAATACCTGGAAGTCTTCGGTGATCAAAAGACGGCGCGCATGTGGAACTTCAAGAAGATCGAATGCGCGGATGGGCGAAAGAAATCAACAACGTCTTTCTCTGGAGATAAGGGTCACGCGGCAGAGATGAAGGCTTTGCTTGACGGATTTGAATCGGGTAGCGGTTCTCCCATCGGCATCGACTCCTTGGCGGCTACTTCCCGCGTGACATTTGCCGTCATGGAATCCCTCAGAACGGACCGAGTAGTTCCGATATTGCCGTTAACACCCGGCGAAGTGGCGGGGCAGTAGTAGTCTGGTTTCGCGATTGGTTCGCGTTCAAGATTTTATCGTTAATACTCATCAATAGTTGCGCAATTGGCACGCATCGCCCCCGACGTGGTTGCCAAGTTGTTGTCGATGCACCCATCACGAGTTAAGCAGAACGGGAGAGACACTGTGGGGAAACTGCGATACGAGTTGGATTTGTTCCGCTTGGCTGTAGTGGTGTGCCTTGGAACGTCTTGCATTTGGGCGCAAACTCAGCCGCACACCGTTGTTGTGAAGGCCGCAAAGCACGCAATTGCACCTCCGCTAAGCCAGATGGAGCCCGTGCCTCCGGGCAACTCGGGTTCCGATCGCGACGACGATGAAGGTAGGTCAACATTTGCTCCTCGCGGTCTAACGCCAATCGAGGATTCAGCCCTGCAGACATCCACGGACGCAGCCCTTGTCCTCGATCCCGCTACTCTGCCCACGAATTCGGGACTGAACATTCTCGGCCTTGGCGCCGGCTTCTCCGGTTACTCGATCCAGGCTGTCGTTCCCGACACTAACGGTGCTGCTGGACCCACGCAGTTCGTGCAATTTGTGAACGATTCTTTTGCCGTGTTCAACAAATCCGATGGCAGTCTGGCCTATGGCCCGGCTGACGGGAACACCTTGTGGCAGGCATTAGGAGCACCCTGCTCCTCCAACAAGAACCTTGATGAGGTTGCGCAATTTGACAAGCTGGCAAACCGCTGGGTGATGATGATGCCGGTCTTCGCCTCGCCGGTTTACTTGTGTATTGCCGTGTCGACCACGTCAGACGCAACCAATAGCTCATGGAATCTGTATGCCTTTGAGACGCCAGTCAATAAACTTTGCGGCTGCAGGCTGATGCCGGATTATCCCAAGCTGGCGGTATGGCCC
>Ga0209415_10015156_pt1 | contig 12532 bp, 8 predicted proteins | sample PeaSoiSIISIP2007_FD_187696 | JGI IMG/M metagenome (GOLD analysis project Ga0209415, IMG submission 187696) | Peat soil microbial communities from Weissenstadt, Germany - SII-SIP-2007 (SPAdes) (version 2) | ecosystem: Environmental > Terrestrial > Soil > Wetlands > Peat | place: Germany...
CCGGTGAACTCGTCGACGATCTTCACCTCGCCGTCGGCGACGATGTAGTCCTTGTCGCGGCGGTAGAGCTCCTTCGCTTCGAGCGCCTTGCCGAGCTGGTGGACGTAGTTCACCGCGACGGCGTCGTAGAGGTTCTCGACGCCGAGCTGGCGCTCGACCTTGGCGATGCCGGCCTCGGTCGGGACGACCGTGCGCTTCTCCTCGTCGACCTCGTAGTCCTCATCGCGCGAAAGGGTCCGCACGATGCTCGCGAACTGGTAGTAGAGGCGGGTCGACTCGTCGCTCGGACCGCTGATGATGAGCGGGGTGCGGGCCTCGTCGATGAGGATCGAGTCGACCTCGTCGACGATGGCGAAGTGGTAGCCACGCTGGACCATCTGGGAGCGGTCCGTCGCCATGTTGTCGCGCAGGTAGTCGAAGCCGAACTCGGTGTTCGTGCCGTAGGTGACGTCCGCGCCGTACGCGGCCCGCTTCGAGTCGAAGTCGTCGACGTCGGGAACGACGAGGCCGACCGTCAGGCCGAGGAAGCGGTAGATCTGGCCCATCCACTCGGCGTCGCGCCGAGCCAGGTAGTCGTTGACGGTGACGATGTGCACGCCGTTGCCGGCGAGCGCGTTGAGGTACACGGGCAGCGTCGAGACGAGGGTCTTGCCCTCGCCGGTCCTCATCTCGGCGATCCAGCCGAAGTGGAGCGCCATGCCACCCATCAGCTGGACGTCGTAGTGGCGCTGCCCAATGGTCCTCCGCGCCGCCTCGCGGACGACGGCGAACGCCTCGACCAGCAGGTCGTTCAGGTCCTCGCCCTCGTCCAGCCGCTCGCGGAAGGCCACCGTCATGTGCGCGAGCTCCTCGTCGCTCATGACGGAGACCTCGGCCTCAAGGTCGTTGATCAGCGGCACGACCTCTGCCAGGCTGCGGACCTTCTTGCCTTCACCGGCGCGGAGCACCCGCGCGAACACACTCACGACCCGTGAGTCTAGGCCCGGTGCCGGCGCTCCCTTCCTCGCCCGGGTGCCGCACGGCGGCGCCGGCCCGGGGCTGCGCCGCTACGACGCGCCGACCGGGGAGACCCTCGCCGGGGAGATGCTGACCGGGATGGCGGCCCGGCGGCGGTGCGGGGCGGGCTCCTCCACGTCGACCAGCTCACCGGCGAGATGATGGGGCCCCGCCGAGCCGATGCGCACCGTCGCGAACCGCCCGGGGGCGAGCGACGCACCGCCGGGCGAGAAGTGGACGAGCTTTCCCTGGCGCGTCCGCGCGGCGAGGATCCCCGAGTCCTTCTTCGACGGCCCCTCGACCACGACCTCCTGGTCCCCACCGACCCGGGCGAGGTTCGCCTGGACCGCCGAGCGCTCGATGACGACCTTCAGGCGGGCGAATCGCTCGGCGACGACCTCGGCGGGGACGAGCTGGTCCGTCATGGCGGCGGCGCGCGTCCCCGGTCGGGGCGAGAAGATGAAGGTGTAGGCGCTGTCGTAGCGGGCTTCGGCGGCCACCTGGAGGGTCTCGGCGAAGTCCTGCTCGGTCTCGCCGGGGAAGCCCACGATGATGTCCGTCGTCACCGCCAGCTCCGGGATCGCGGCCCGCGCCGCCGCCAGCCGCTCGAGGTAGCGCGCCGCGGTGTAGCCGCGGCGCATGGCGGCGAGCACGCGGTCGCTTCCCGACTGGAGGGGCAGGTGGAGCTGCTCGCAGATGGCCGGGGTCTCGGCCATCGCGGCGATGGTCTCCGGCCGGAGGTCCTTCGGGTGCGGGCTGGTGAAGCGGACGCGCCGGATCCCGGGGACCCCCCCGACGGCGCGCAGCAGGTCGGCGAAGAGCGGCCGGGCGCGCGACGCCCCCTCCGCTGCCCAGCGCCCGCCGGCGAGGTGCGCGAGGCGCGCCGCGCCCGCCGGGCCGTCGCCGCCCCGGCGAAGGCGCGTCGTCAGGTCCCGGCCGTAGGAGTTGACGTTCTGGCCGAGGAGAGTCACCTCGACGGTGCCGGCGTCCGCCAGCGCCTCGACCTCGGCAACGAGGTCGCCGAAGGGCCGGCTCTGCTCGGGCCCGCGCACGGCGGGGACGATGCAGAAGGCGCAGGAGTTGTCGCAGCCGACCTGGATCGTCACCCACGCCGCGTAGGGCAGGTCCGGCCGGACCAGCATCGCCGAGGGGAAGGCCTCGTCGTCGCCGGTCGGGGCGTCGAGCACCTCGATCACCTGGCGCCCGCTGGCGCGGGCCTCGCGCAGCAGGCCGGCCGCCCGGGACACGTTGTGGGTGCCGAAGACGGCGTCGACGTGGGGCGCGCGCCGGAGGATGGCGTCCCGGTCCTTCTGGGCGAGGCAGCCGGCGACGGCGATCTGGAGGTCGGGCTTGCGGTCGCGCAGCGACTTCAGGTGGCCGAGATGGCCGTAGAGCTTGTTGTCGGCGTTCTCCCGGATGCAGCACGTGTTGAGGACGACGACGTCGGCCTCCTCGAGCTCCTCGGTCCGCTCCAGCCCGTCGGCCCCGAGCTCGGCGGCGATCCGCTCGGAGTCGTGCTCGTTCATCTGGCAACCGAAGGTGCGGACGAAGAACTTCCTGGCCATGGGGCAAGGTTACGCGCCGCACAGGCGGTGCCGGACCGGCTGGGCGGGTGCGGCTACTCCCGCTCGCCGTGCTCGTCGCCGTCGGCGCGCAGCCAGGACGAGAACTGGTTGAAGAGCTTCTGGGCCCCGCCGGCCACCCGGTCGACGATCTCCAAGAAGCGCTGGCGGTAGTGCTCGGTCGCCTCACGGAAGTTGTCGCCGACCGGGGGCTCCTCGCCACGGCGGATGTAGCTGCCGGAACGGATCCGGTCGAACTCGCCCTCCTGTACCCAGCGCATCAGCTCGCCGACGCGGTGCACGGCGAAGGGGTGGGTCCGCTGCAGCTCGGTCATCCAGCGGCCCGGGCGGGCCAAGAGGTCCTCGGACTCGGCGTACTCGGCCGCCTGGGTGAGGAAGGCGTTCAGGTCGAGGCCCTCCACGCCGCCGCCGGCGACGCTCATCAGCAGGCGGCAGGTGACGAGCGGGTCGTCGGTGACGAGGGTCGCCGCGCGGTCGCAGCTCAGCTCGGCGCAGCGGTACCACTCGAGCAGCACCAGCACGACCGCCTGCAAGGGCAGCCGGCCGATCGGCGAGAGCCCCGTCTGGAGGAGGCGCTGGAGGATCGCGAGCACGGTCGCGTAGTGCACGTGGTCCGACAGGACGTGGCCGCCCTCGTGGGCGAGGACCGCGGTGAGCTCCTCACCCGGAACCTTGCGCACGAGCGATGAGTTCACGATGACGAGAGGCTTGGCCGAGCCGACCGTCATCGCGTTCATCATCGGCAGGCCCTGGATGTACAGCTCCGGCCGCTGGGGGATGTCGAGCGCCTCCAGCGCGGCGAGGTGGGCGTGCCAGACGTCCGGGCGCTGGCGCTCGCCGAGGCGGACGGCATCTGCGAGCAGGATCTGCTGGAAGGGCCGTTCGAAGCGCCACTCGCTGAGCTTCTTCAGCACCCGGTCGAGGAGGGGGATCGACCCGAGCGCAGCCGTCGCCGCCCGGTCGGCCGGATGCTCGTACGCCTTGGCGCTGATCGCCGGGTAGCGCGGGAGCGTCGGCACGGGGGCGGCCACCTCGCGCACGCTAGCTGTCGCCTGCCCTCGCCGCTCATCGCCCCGGCGGTCCGGCCTCCGGTCGATCCGTGCACGACCCCCCGGGCGCCCCCGCCGTAGCGGGGGTCCGCCGGCGGCTGCCAGCTACCCTCGGCGCGATGGACGTCGGTGCCCACGTGAGCGGCGGGCTGTCGAGCGCGCTCGCCCGCGGCGAGGCGCTCGGTGCCGACGCCGTGCAGATCTTCACCCAGAGCCCGAGGATGTGGCGCAGCCCGTCCCACAGCCCGGAGGCGCTCGCCGCATACCGCGAGGCCCAGGCCCGGAGCACCGCCGTCCGCGCCACCTTCTGCCATGCGACCTACCTGATCAATCTCGCGGCAGCCGCCGACGACCTGCTCGAGAGGTCGCGGCGCTGCCTCGCCGAGAACCTGGTCGCGGGGACCGCGATCGGCTCGTCCGGCGTGGTGCTGCACATCGGGAGCCATCGAGGGCTCGGGCTCCAAGGCTTGCTCGCCCAGATCACCGGGGCGATCGAGTGGGCGCTCGACGAGGTCGATCGCCAGCTCGGCGAGCGTTCGTGCCCGCTCCTGCTGGAGAACGCCGCCGGCGCCGGTGGGACGGTCGGCCGCAGCTTCGATGAGCTGGCGAGCGTGATCGACGCCGCGGGCGGCGACGAGCGCCTCGGCGTCTGCCTCGACACCCAGCATCTGTTCGCCTCGGGCGTCGCCTACGGCACGCGCGCCGAGGCCGACGCCGCCGTCGCCGCCCTCGACGAGGCGGTCGGTATCCGCCGGCTCGGCTGCCTCCACCTGAACGACTCGAAGGTCCCCTTCGCCGCCAACCGCGACCGGCACGCCAACATCGGCGAAGGCGAGATCGGCGAGGACGCCCTCGCCTGGCTGCTCGGGCACCCGAAGCTCCAGCACGCTCCGGCCCTCCTCGAGGTGCCCGGCGCGGGGGAAGGACCCCGCGCCGCGGACGTCGCCACCGCGCGCAAGGTCATCGCCGACGGACTGGCGCGTCGCCGGCGCGCCACCCGGTCGACGCGTCCGGGCGCGGCGCGGGTGGCCAGGCGCTAGCCGCCCGGCCGGGAGGGCCGCCGGTCAGCCGCCGCCCGCTGCCGCCGCTACTCCGCTGCTTCGGCGAGCACCTCGGCCAGCGCCGGGTGCACGAAGAGGCTCTCGGCGATGTCGTCGACACGGAGGCGGGAGTTCACCGCGACGGCGATCACGCTGATCAGCTCGGCGGCGTGCGCGCCGACGATCGAGCCGCCAAGCACGATGCCCGTGGCGGGATCCGACACCAGCTTCACGAACCCACGCGGGTCGCCGTCGATCATCGCCTTGGCGCTCACGGCGAAGGGGACCTTCGTGACGCGGATCTTGCGGCCGAGGGCGAACGCCTCGGCCTCGGCCAGCCCGACGTCGGCGATCTCGGGCTCGGTGAAGATCGCCGAGGCCGCCTTGTCGTAGTCGAGGTGCCGGTGGTCGCGGGTGTGCAGGCCCATGACGTGCTCGGCGATCTTGCGCCCCTGGACCGCCGCGACAGAGGCCAGCTGCAGCCTCCCCGAGAGGTCGCCCGCGGCGTAGACGTGCGGCACGTTCGACTGGCAGTGGTGGTTCACGGGGACGTAGCCGCCGGCGTTGGTCTCCACGCCCGCGGCCTCCAGGCCGAGCCCGGCCGAAGACGGGATCGAGCCGATCGCGAGCAGGACGTGCGAGCCGCGGATCGAGCGGCCGTCCTCGCAGTGCACCACGATCTCGTCCTCGTCGCGCTCGATGGCGTCGGCCCGGGCGCCCTTCACGAGGGTGACGCCGGTCTCGAGGAAGTCGGACTCGAGCGCCGCCGCGACCTCGGGGTCCTTCAACGGGAGGACCTGCTGGCGCGAGACGATCAAGGTAACCCGCGAGCCGAGCGAGCGGAACATGTGCACGAACTCCACGCCGGTCACCCCCGAGCCGACGACGATCAGGTGCTCGGGGATCGTCGCCGGGGGGTAGGCGTCGCGAGTCGTGAGCACCCGCTCGCCGTCGACCTTGGCCCATTCGGGGATACGCGGCGTCGACCCGGTGGAGACGAGGATCGCGTCCGCATCGACGGCGTAGGGGTCCTCCGCCTCGGCACCGGCCGCCCAGGGCGAGATCTGGACCTGGTGCGGGCCGACGAGCCGGCCCGAGCCGCGCACGACCCGGACGCCCTGGCTCTCGAGCTGGCGGGTCGTCGAGGTCGCGATCCGCTCGGCGATCGCCCGGACGCGCCTGCGCAGCGCGTCGAGGTCGAGGGTGGCGCACGTGAGGTCGAGCCCGAGCGAGGAGGAGCGCCTGGAGAGCGCCATGACGCCGCCCGTCGCGATCATCGCCTTCGACGGGATGCAGTCCCACAGGTTCGCCGCCCCGCCGACGATCTCGCGCTCGACGAGGGTGACCTTGGCGCCGAGCCTGGAGGCCGTCGCGGCGGCCTCCACCCCGGCGGGGCCGCCTCCCACGATCACGAACTGCACGGACACGCCGAGAGGCTAACCGCGCCGCGCCGAGCGGCCGAAACGGGTGCGGGGCCCGCGTCGCCGCCACGGACCGTCGCCCGCCTGCTCAGCGGGCGGTCAGGTGGCGTCAGGCAGGAAGCTGAGCAGCACCCGGCGCTCGGGGTTGTCGCTGTTGGTATCGACGAGGACGACCGACTGCCAGGTGCCGAGGGCCGGCCGGCCGGCACGCACGGGCAGGACGAGCGACGGCGAGACGAGCACCGGGAGCAGGTGGTCGGCGCCGTGGCCCTCGGCGCCGTGGCGGTGCCGGTAGCGGTCGTCACGTGGCAGCAGCCGCTCGAGCGCCCGGGCGAGGTCCTCCTCCGACCCCGCGCCCGTCTCCATGAGAGCGATCCCCGCCGTGGCGTGCGGCACGAACACGTTGCAGAGCCCGTCGCCCCGGCCCGAACAGAAGGCCAGCACGTCGCTGGTGACGTCCACCACCATCCGGGCGCCGGATCGCACCGTGAGCTCGTGGATCTCCACGTTCTCAAGGTTAGGTCGCTGCGTGTGCCATCCTTCTCCGCCGGGGACGGGAGGGTCGCCGCCACGCCCGGACGCGCCGCGGCGCCATGCGCGGCCGCACCCTGAGGGCGAAGCGCCCGGAGGTTCGGTGGAAACGTTCGACTACGTCATCGTCGGCGGTGGGTCGGCCGGCTGCGTCGTCGCGGCCCGCCTGAGCGAGGACCCGGGCACGCGGGTGCTGCTGCTCGAGGCCGGCCCGCGCGACCTGCACCCCGCGATCCACATCCCCGCCGCGTTCCCCCGACTGTTCAAGTCGGGCCTCGACTGGGACTACCACACCGAGCCCCAGCCAGCGCTCGGGGGCCGCAGCGTCTACTGGCCGCGAGGGCGCGTGCTCGGGGGCTCCTCGGCGCTGAACGCCATGATGTGGGTCCGCGGCTTCAGGGCCGACTACGACGCCTGGGCGGAGCGAGCCGGGCCCGGGTGGTCGTACGCCTCGCTGCTCCCGTACTTCCGCCGTGCCGAGGACACCGAGGGCGCGGCGCCCGACGATCCGGCGCGGGGCACCGGCGGGCCGGTCGCCGTCTCGCACCTGAGGGACCCCAACCCGCTCACGAGGGCGTGGCTGAAGGCGGCGGGCGAGGCGGGGATCGGGCCCCTCGACGCGGTCGACGCCGACGAGGGCGTCACCGAGACGATGGCGACCCAGCGCGGCGGGCGCCGGGTGAGCACGGCCGACGCGTACCTCCACGAGGCGAGGAAGCGGCGGAACCTCGTCGTGCGGACCCGGATGCGCTGCACCGGGATCGTGTTCGACGGCCGGCGCGCCGTCGGGGTCTCGTACCTGCGCGGCAGGGACCCCCTGACGGCGGCCGCCTCGCGCGAGGTGGTGCTCTCGGCGGGCGCCATCGGCTCGCCCCAGCTCCTGATGTGCTCGGGTGTCGGCGCCGCGCTCCAGCTCTCGACGCTCGGCATCCCCGTCGTCGTCGACTCCCCCCAGGTCGGCCAGAACCTCCAGGACCACCTGATCAGCGGGATCGCGGCCCGGGCGAAGCGGCGCGTCACCCTGGCCGGCGCGCAGTCGCTCTCCTCGCTCGCCCGCTACCTGCTCCGCCACCGCGGGATGCTCACCTCGACCATCGCCGAGGCCTACGGCTTCGTGCGCTCCGACCCGGCCCTCCCCCTCCCCGACCTGGAGCTGCTCTTCCTGCCGGTCCTCTTCGTCGACGAGGGGCTGAAGATCCCGACCGAGCACGGCGTGACCCTCGCGGCCGTCCTGCTCCAGCCGGACAGCACCGGCGAGGTGCACCTGAGGAGCCCCGACCCCTCGGTGCCCCCGGCCATCGATCCCTGGTACCTGAGCGACCCCGACGAGCACGACGCCGAGCGGCTCCGGGTGGGCATCCGGTGGTGCCGCCGCATCCTCGCGCAGCCGTCCCTCGCCAACGAGCTCGGCGAGCTCTTCCGGCCCGCGGGCGTCGACGGGGAAGAGCTGGTCGAGGTGGCGCTGCGCGATCTCTCCCAAACCCTCTACCACCCCGTCGGCACCTGCAGGATGGGAACGGACGCCGCCTCGGTCGTCGACCCCGAGCTGCGGGTGCGCGGCGTGGACGGCCTGCGCGTCGTCGACGCCTCGGTGATGCCTCGCATCATCCGGGGCCACACGCACGCCCCCACCGTCGCGATCGCCGAGCGGGCCGCCGAGCTGATGCGGGCAGGCCTGTGAGTCGCTAGCCGGGGCCGCCTGCCAGGGCCACCGCCTCGCCGCCCTCCTCGAGCGGCTCGGTCTCCTCGATCGATCCCGGTGGCGGCTCGGACACCTCGAGCGACGCGGGCCCGGAACGGGCGGGCAGCTCGAGCGGTCCCGCGAACAGCTCGGGTCCCGCCACCGCCAGCAGCTGCTCAGGCTGGTGGCGGTGGCGGTGCCACAGGCCCGACGGCCACCAGTTCCAGTGGCCGAGCAGCACGACGACCGAGGGCACGAGCACCGTCCGCACGACGAACGTGTCCATCAGCACGCCGGCCGCGAGCCCGATCCCGACCTCCTTGATCTCCCCGCCTCCCGGCCCCGACGAGCCGGCGACGGCGAAGACGAGGAAGGTGCCGGCGAGCACCAAGCCCGCGGAGGTGACGGTCGTGCCGGTCACGCCCATCGCGCGGGACACCGCGTCGCGAAGGCTCAGGCCGTGCGCCTCCTCCCGGATCCGGGACATGACGAGGATGTTGTAGTCCTCCCCGAGCGCGAGCAAGAAGACGAACATCAGGAACGGGAGGATGAACGAGAGCCCGCTCGCGGTGCCGAGGCGGACGAAGACGATCACCGAGAGCCCGAGCGACGCCAGGTACGACAGGCCGACGCTGGCGATCAGGTAGAGCGGCGCCACCAGGCTGCGGAGAAGCAGCGCCAGCAACAGGCCGATGACGAGGATGGCGACTGGCACGATCCGGTGCAGGTCGGCGCTCGAGGTGGCGTCCACGTCGTAGAGGGAGGACGAGTCGCCACCGACGGCCGCGGCCGTGGCGCCGACGTGCTGCGCCACGGCGGCGAGCGTCGCGCGCACCGCGGGAATGGCGTCCAGCGCGGCGGTGCTGCCCTGCGGCCCGGCACGCAGGTTCACGAGGAACTGCACTGTCCTGCCGTCGCGCGAGATCACCTGCGCGGTCGCCCGGTACGCGTCGTACGTGGCGGCCGGCACGGCGGCGAAGGCGCCGGCCGACGGGGGGAGGGCCGGCAAGGCGGAGGGATCGCCGAGGCGGCGGTGCAGCGCCGCCAGCTGCGCGGCGGAGAGCCGCGTCCCGTTCGGGTCGAGCGGCGCGATCACGCCCGAGAACAGCGGGCTGCGCCCGAGCGACCGGCCCGCCACGGCCAGCACCTCGGGCTGCTCCCAGACCGGGGTGGCGAAGCGCATCACGAGGTTCGTGGGGTTGCTGCTCGCCACCGAGAAGTGCGCCGCCAGCAGCGCGTCGCCGGCTGCCGAGTCGCTGTGGGCCGGGGCGACGACGGCGCCGCCGAAGTCGGCCGTGCGGTTGCCGAAGGCGAAGGCGGCGAGGATACCGAGCACCACGGCGCCGGCTGCGAGGGCGAGCACGGGACGACGCACGACGCGGGCCGAGATGCGGCCCCACGCCCCGGCCGAGCGCCTCGCGGCGCTCGGCCGCACCGGCCAGAAGAGGGCGCGGCCGAGGATGGCGAGGATGGCCGGGAGGAGGGTGAGCCCGGCGAGCAGCATCATCGCGATGCCGATCGCCAGCGGCACCGCAAGCTCGTGGTACACGCCGAAGGTGGCGAGCAGGAGGCTGAGGAGCGCGGCGATCACCGTCGCGGCGGAGAAGGTGATGGACTCGCCGACCCGGGCCACTGCCAAGGCCACGGCCTCGCGGTGCGGCACGCCGCGGCGCACCTCCTCGCGCACGCGAAAGACCAGGAAGAGCCCGTAGTCGGTACCGGCGCCAAGTACCAGCACGATCAGGAGCAGCTGGGCGACGCTCGACACGGCGAGGCCGAGCTTGCCGAGCTCGGCGACGACCGGCCCGGCCGCGAGCAGGACGACGACAGCGGGGAACAGCGTCGCCAGCGGCGCGAGGAGCGAGCGGAACACGAGCAGCAGCAGCACGACGATGAGCGCGATGGAGATCTGCTCGGTCCGCGCTCCGATGCCACCGGAGGTCGCGTTCTGGTCGACCGTCGTCGCCAGGTCGCCGGCCGTGTGCATCGCCAGGCCCGGCGGCGCCCCGACCCGGGTGAACAGCGCGCGCAGGCGGTGCACGAAGTTGTCGTCGGGGGTGTTCGTCGCCTGCGACAGGACGGCGCGCACGTCGATCTCGGCGGCCTGGCGGTCGGCCGAGATGCCGACGAGCCGCGAGGAGACCGCGTGCGGCAGCGCCGCGGCGAGCACGGTGAGCCGGCCGATCGCGGCCTCGTCAGCAGCGTCGAGCGGACGGTGGTCCTGCGTCGCCGCGACCACGGCCACGTCGTCGTTGTTCGAGCGCCCGTAGAAGGGGGTCGCGAGCGTGGAGGCGACGTTGCTCGGGGCGCTCGCCGGCAGGAACTGCGTGTTGTCGTTCTTCACGACCTCGGAGAGCGAAGGGAGGAAGTGCATCGAGGCCGCCGTCGCGACGAGCCAGAGGACGAGCACTGCCCAGCGGTAGCGGACGGAGAACCGGCCGAGCGCGCCGAAGAACGGGGCCATCCCTCTCCTTACGGACGTTCGTGGATAGAAGTGCAGGTGAAACGGGTGCAGCGACCGCGGCGCCCCGCTCCCCCCGAGCGGTGCCGACAGAGACAACCACACCCGAGGCCCGCAGTGGTCGCGGCCTCGCGGGCCCTCCCGACGGGCGGCTGCTCCGCGCCGGCCGCGGTTCGGCGTCCCGGACGCCGATGCGTCCTGGAGACTGTTGCAACCAGCTCGCATCTCTGTACGCTAGGACCGGGTCGACGACGGAGGAGGGGACCCCCGTGGCACAGCTCGTCGGGCACCTGCGCGCCGCGCGCGCCTCGCTCTCGCCAGCCGAGTCCCGCAGGGTGCTCGCCATGGCCGCTGTGGTCGTCGGGCTCCACGTGGCGGGCTTCGTCATGCTCGGCGCCGCGGCCGCGCACCACTACCGGCTCAGCCGGACCGAGCTGTTCGGCATCGGGACGGGCATCCTCGCCTACACCCTCGGGATGCGCCATGCCTTCGACGCCGACCACATCGCGGCGATCGACAACACGACGAGGAAGCTGATGTCGGAAGGGAAGCGGCCGCTCAGCGTCGGCTTCTTCTTCTCGCTCGGCCACTCCACGATCGTCTTCGTGCTGGCGATGCTCCTGAACTTCGGGATCCGCGCCCTCGACGACCAGGTGAAGAACAGCGGCTCGGGGCTCCACAGCATCACGAACGTCGTCGGGACGTCGGTCTCCGGCGCCTTCCTCTACCTGATCGCGGCATTGAACATCGTCATCCTGGTGTCCATCGTCGGCGTCTTCCTGGCCCTGCGCCGCGGCGAGTACGACGACGCGGAGCTGGAGGAGCAGCTCAACAAGCGCGGGCTGATGAACCGCTTCTTCGGCAAGCTGGCGCGGCGCATCGACGAGCCATGGAAGATGTACCCGATCGGCGTCCTCTTCGGGCTCGGCTTCGACACGGCGACCGAGATCGCGCTGCTGGTGCTCGCGGGGACCGCTGTGGCGAGCAGCCTGCCCTTCTACGCGATCCTCTCGCTCCCGATCCTCTTCGCGGCGGGGATGAGCCTGTTCGACACGATGGACGGCTGCTTCATGAACTTCGCCTACGGATGGGCGTTCTCCCGGCCGATCCGCAAGGTCTATTACAACATCACGATCACCCTGCTCTCGGTCGCCGTCGCCTTCTTCATCGGCACGATCGAGCTACTCGGGCTGCTCGGCACCGAGCTCCACCTGTCCCGCGGCATCTGGGGCTTCCTGGCCGGCTTCAACATCAACACGGCCGGATTCGTCATCGTCGGCCTCTTCGTCGTCACCTGGGCGATCGCGTTGGCCGTCTGGCGCTTCGGCCACGTCGAGCAGCGCTGGGACGAGTCCGCCCAGCGCCACCGCGCGGCGCGCGGGGAGCTCGCCGCCTACTCGGCCGCGGAGGGCTGTCCGGCCGACGGGCGCGACGGCGTGGGCAAGCTCGACCCGGTAATCGCGTTCGATCCCTAGATCTTCTTAGTCCGCCAAACGCTTGACTTTGTGACAAGTTTTCCTGGACGTAGAAGGCTCGAAGGCGCATCTGTTCCTGAATGCGCACCCCGTCTCGCCTGGGATAACGGCCCGCTGGGGCCCACGGTCGGCTCGATGAGGGCGAGTTCGTGAGATGCGGCGTGTGCCGTGCGAGTCGTTACGCGCTCCCGACGGGCCTGTTTGTTCGCGCGCGCAACGGCTACGCGTTGCCGCACGAGGGACGGCTCTGCCGTCCCGACAACCTCAACGCAGCATCAGCTGCGCCGGGAGGAGG
>Ga0209415_10015157_pt1 | contig 12532 bp, 8 predicted proteins | sample PeaSoiSIISIP2007_FD_187696 | JGI IMG/M metagenome (GOLD analysis project Ga0209415, IMG submission 187696) | Peat soil microbial communities from Weissenstadt, Germany - SII-SIP-2007 (SPAdes) (version 2) | ecosystem: Environmental > Terrestrial > Soil > Wetlands > Peat | place: Germany...
TGGCGCGCGTCAGGAGCGCGACGACGATGCTCAGCAACAAGAGCGCGACCAAAACACTGAGCGGCAATCGGTGCAGGGATTCGGAGCGCCGAGGTTCATCTTCATGGGCCCGGTGCCGCCGATATGTCGTCGCCTTGCGGTCAAACGGCGTCACCCGGTTAGTTGCCTCTCCGGACGGTCTTGCCCTCCGAGGTCGTTAGGGCTGGTGACGATCGAAGCTTTCCTCTGCATGCCCGCTTCCTCCCTGATCATCCGGCCCGGCGGCCCACCGTGCGCTTGACCGCCCCCTTGGGGGGCAATCGTAGAGGTATCGAGCAGGGTGCGCCTCCCTCGAGGACGAAGCAATGTCTCCCGTCGCCACAATAACGCTCTTAGCGGTGGTATAGCCTCGCCCAGCGGTCTGAGAGGGTGAGGCACGCCAGGTCAGACGGACCTCACTGAACCGCCCTTGAGCTAATTCCCACCGGGGTCGGCGACTACGAGGATCCTTACCTCGCGACCGGGCTCCTCCAGTCGGCCGATGCGGCGCTTTACAGCGTCCATGTGGCTCACGTCGGTCGTTACGACAATAATACCTCGTTACTCCGGCTCTTGGACCGCTATATCTTGCACGACAGGCACCATATGGGACGTATTCGTTGTGACAGCGAGCCAACCGGGCTAGCCTCAGCCACATGCGCGGAAGCATTGAAGGGCGTGCCACCAGTACGTCACGGGAGGAGGAGTTGGAGCTCCTCGATGCGATCCAGCGCCGGGTCCTTTGGCTGGCGGTCAGCATGATCCATCACGCGAACAAGGTGCGCGTCGCTGGCGATGGCGTGAAGGTCGGCGGGCACCAGGCGTCGTCGGCATCGATGGTGAGCATCATGACTGCTCTGTATTTCGAGCACCTCAAAGCCGGCGACCGAGTTTCGGTTAAACCCCATGCGTCGCCTGTCCTGCACGCCATCAACTACCTCTTGGGGAGTTTAGATGAGCGCTACCTCACTGAGCTTCGTGCGTTCGGCGGCCTGCAAAGCTACCCGAGCCGGACGAAGGACCCCGACCCAGTTGACTTCTCAACGGGGTCGGTAGGAATTGGCGCCACGGCAACAATATGGAGCGCGATCGCGCGACGGTATGTGACGACGCACTTTGACGGTACCGCGGGAGGTCGTCATATTGCCCTAGTCGGTGACGCCGAGCTCGATGAAGGACCAGTGTGGGAAGCGCTCGTCGACCCGATGGTGCCCGGGCTCGGAGAAGTCCTTTGGATCGTTGACCTTAACAGGCAGTCACTGGACCGGGTCGTGCCTGGTATCGCTGCGAACCGCATTCGGGACATGTTCATAGCCGCCGGATGGAACACGATCACTCTCAAGTACGGTTCACGGCTGCGCGAGCTGTTCGCGTCACAAGGTGGCGAGCTGCTGGAGCGCCGGATCGACGCGATGAGCAACGAGGAATACCAACACCTGTTGCGCTTACCGGCGAGTGAGCTCCGCCAAGCGGTGGCAGGTGCAGGCCCAGAACACAAAAGTATTGCTCGGCTTCTCGCTGATCTCGATGACGAGGCGATTGCGAGGGCAGTACGGAACCTTGGGGGCCACGACCTCGGTGACCTGTTAGACGCCTTTTCTCAAGCTGACCGTGTAACTGACCGGCCGTCGATCGTGCTCGCCTACACCATAAAAGCGTGGCGCCTGCCGACCGAGGGCCATCCGGGGAACCATTCGGCTCTGCTGACCGTAGACGAATGGCGCCGGCTCGGTGCCGAGTTGGGAGCCGACCCGGACATGCCATGGTCGAAGCTCCCGCCGGGCAGCCCGGAGGCCATCGTGTGCGCCGCGGCCGCCGAACGCCTAACTCGACCCCAGCCGAAACGAGCAGCGGTCGCCAAACCGCCGGCCGAAATCAGCAATGCAGGGGGCGGCCTCGAGTCCACCCAGCAGGCCCTTGGACGGTTCCTCCTCGACCTGGCAAGAGTGGCGCCGGAGGTTGCGGCCCGCGTCGTGACAGTCAGCCCCGATGTGGCGTCCTCCACCAACCTGGGTGGCTGGATCAACCGTGTGGGCATTTGGCATTTAGACGACCGCCCAGACTGGTTTGCCCAAGACCGGTCCACGTTGGTCCGCTGGAAGCAGTCCCAAAAAGGTCAGCACCTCGAACTTGGTATCGCAGAGGTCAATCTCGTGGGCCTTCTCTCTGAGCTTGGCCTGACCTGGTCGCGGGACGGCGAGCCGTTGCTACCGATTGGCACCGTCTACGACCCCTTCGTTGCGCGTTGCCTGGAACCCTGGTCCTTCGGTATCTATTCTGGCGGGCAGTCCATCTTGGTGGGAACGCCGTCGGGCGTCACCCTTGCACCCGAAGGTGGCGCCCACCAGTCTGTCATTACTCCCTCGATCGGCCTCGAACAGCCTCGCTGCACGGCCTGGGAACCGGCGTTTGTGCAGGACTTTGAGTGGGCCATGTTGCAGGCATTAGGAAGCCTCGGCTTTCCCGAAGGCACCTCGTCATATTTCCGGTTGAGCACGCGGCCTATAGACCAGGAGCTCTCTGCAGTGCCCGACGATAGTGAGGAGCGGGAACTGCGCCGACGGTCGGTGGTGGCGGGTGGGTACCACCTCCGACAGTCCAAGGAGATCCCGATGGTTTGCTTGGTTGGGATGGGTGCGGTCATGCCCGAGGTCCTTACCGCGGCTTCCGAGCTTGCACAGCACGGAACGGCCTGCGATGTGATCTGTTTGACCTCGGCCGACCTGGTGTTCCGGGCCGTCCAAGCGCGTAGAGGCCTGGCCAATTGGCCAACCGACGTCTTGGAAGCGCTTTTCCCGCCCGGGCGTGCGGCTCCGATAGTTGCTGTCCTTGACGGTCACCCGCACACGCTGTCGTTCCTCGGGAGTATCAATTCGGTCCCGATAACGTGCCTCGGGGTCAACGACTTTGGCCAGGTCGGGGAGGTCGAAGACTTGTACCGCAACTTCGGCATCGATGCCCCGACCATCGTTGGCGCTGCATGGGACCTCCTCGACGAGGGACCTCGAGCAATTTTGCGATAACCCCTACAGCGATCGACGTCTGGCGTCCCGTGCCTAGCAGGCCCAAGAGGCCAATGTGCGGTGGACATCTACTGCGGGCGCCTACCATCGGAAGGGGAGGCGAGCGCTCCAGGTGCTCAGCGGTCTCCCGGAGGTCACAACATGGCAGAACTGGAGTTGGTCGTCCGGGTAGTGCTGGCCCTGGTCTTTACGGTGGCTGCCGGCGGGAAGCTGACGACGCGTTCGGGTTCGCGGCTCCTGGTGGAGAGCTTCGACCTCGACCAGAGACTGGCTCCGGCTGCCGTTGCCTTGCCGTGGACCGAGCTCGGGCTCGCCGGCGGGTTGCTGGTGCCGGCCACGGCCCGATGGGCCGCGGCTGCATCTTGGGCACTCCTGGCCGTGTTCTCGTTGTTGCTGGTCCGGAACCGGCGTAACGGTAGGGCTAGCGGTTGCAATTGCTTCGGAGCGTTCGGCAGGACGGCACTCGGTCGTTGGCCGCTGGTCCGCAACGGCCTGCTGCTGTTGTTGGCTTCGTTTGTGGCGGCGGGAAGTGCTCAGCTGCCGGTGAGTGCCATCTGGCGTGGACATGGCAGCGGGCCCCTAACGATCTTGTCCGTTGCGTGCGGCGCGACTGTTCTGTTCATCGGAGTTGCCTGGAGGCGCCACGCCCTCCCACGGCGCCCTGCGTCCAGGGATGTGCTCGCGTCCTCTGTGACGACATTGGGCTCGGCAACTATGAAGCTCGGCTCCCTGGCTGACGACGCCGGACGCATCGTGCTTGTTTTCGTCGACCCGGGCTGCGGTCCCTGCCGCTTGGTGCTGCCTGCGCTCCGGGCTCATCTGAGCAACACTGGCTCCGAGACCGTCAACGGGCCCTTGCTGGTCGTCATGCGGAACGGGGAGCACAGCCGGGAGCTGCTCGCTGGCATGGTCGAGACCCGTGTGCTCATCGACGACGGCTCACTGGCGGCTGCATGTCTTGTGAGCGCCACCCCGTCGGCCGTGTCGATTACTGGCGGCCGGGCCGAGGCGGTTGCTACAGGGTTGGGACCGGTCATCTCACTGCTGCAACTGGCTGCGGGCGGCGAGCGGCCAGAGTTTGTACCATTCTTGGGCCCTGGGGCTGAGGCGGTCGGTATATCGCCGGAGGTCCCGGCATGGACTCGACGAGAGGCCCTGACCGCGGCGATGACTTCCGTCGGCGCGGTGGTAGTGGCCCCCGCTCTCGGCCCTTTGGCCCGTCTGACCGCAAAGATCGCGCCCAAACCTGTCGGTGTGCGATGCCCGTCGTGCGGGCCGTGCACGGTATGCGAGGTGCCCGGGCCGTCGACGACGAAGTTCGATTGCCAACCGTGCGCGAAGAAGTGCTCTGCCCATATGCTGTGCACGGGCTATGCCAACCAATTAGCCGCCTACAAATCCCTAGCCGCATACCTGGCTCACCAGGGCTACGTACAGGTCGGCGAGCCCGCCGCGGGGGGACTTAACCAGAATGGGTCGCTCGCTTATATGTCACTGGTGACCACCTTCGCTAGCCAGGCGACCAAGGGACAGACGGCGGCTTTGATCTACGGCCTTACAAATAGCGGGGAGAGCGCCTCGCTGGCTTTTCTCGACCCGAACGGCAAGATCAGCTCCGTTGTCACGAGCGGACCGAACGGCGAGCTGCTCAGCGCTGACGTGCCTGTCGCGCCCCTAGCGGCGAGTTCGTCCGTAACAGGCGGGACCTCGTCGGCCGACATAGAGCTTGATGTCGCCAGCTGCGGCGACACCTGCAAGTTGGTGTGGGACGTGATCCTGTTGGCTACCACCCCTCTTTTGACGGGCGAGCTGCTAACGCCGGCCGGGTGGGGGCTCGCTCTAGGCAGCTTCTTGATCGACCAGTTGGTTCTTGGCCCGCTCCAGTCTCAAATCGCCAACCTCGGGATCGCCGGGAGACTTGTGAACACCGCCATCGACAAGTTTGCCGGCAAGACCTCTCTGGACAAGCTCGAGGACCAGGTCGGTCAGATGCTTTGCAACGACTTCGTCTGCAAGCTGAAGCTGACGGCGTGCTGTAACTACACGGGGGCCTGTTATGACAGCGATGAGTTGTGCGAATCCAAATGCCCCGGTGGCCTGGCTCACCCGATGGCACACTGCGACGTCTACCTCGACGGGATAAAGATTTCCACACTGATCCCCTGAACTTTTGGCCCGCGACCGTGGTCGGTGGCGTGCTCCAGCGGATCACAGCCGTCACCAGGGTTCGAGGTCGATGTCGTTGGGGACCGGGCCGCGTCCAGCCAGCCAGACGACCAGTTCTAGTGAGTCCTCCCGGCGATGCACCCGCTCGGGCACCGAGGCGAGGAGCATCGGCAGTTCCCAGGCGACGTACGCTGCCGGCCAGTCCGATGGCGTGTACCCCAGCCCGAGGTCGACATGGTGCATCTCTACCTCACGTAACCTCCGCACCGGGCTAGCGGTCGCAGGCCACAGGTCGTTGCCGCGGAACTCCGGGTGCGGCCAGTTCGCTGAAGCACTCTTGTCCCAGGCAAGCTCGAGCTTCAACTGGGCGATGCGCGTGTCTTCGAAGAGTTCGCCTGGTAGGCGCGCCGCTCCGTCGGATATGTCGGCCTCCCTCTGCGCGGAGCCTCCCGGGTAGCGTGGAAGGTCCTCACCCCGCAATGCTCCCTCGAGGCGTCTGGTGTGCCCGTCGGCGTTGCGAGCGAGGTGGGTCAGGACGTGGCCGATCGTCCAGCCGGGCAAACGGCTCGGCGCGCTTACTTGCTCGTCCGTGATCGTTGCGACCGTGGTGAGCAGTCGGCCGTGGGCGGCCTTGCATAATTCGGTTGCTTCTGAAGGATCCTCGTCGAGAGCTGGCATGAGCCAAAGCATTCCACATCGGCGGCGGCGCGTGCCCTTTGTTCGTCTTGGTTCATCCGAGTACGTAAGTTGCTCTTATGTCGCTACCCAGCGGGGCTGACCACCGCCCGGGGGCTCCTCGCAAGTCATCGTGCCGTATGGATCTGTGATCATCTTGTTGAGGTCCTTGCGAGGGCAGTACTCACCAGGCTTGTAGTAGTGGCCACTCGGCGCTGTGTTAGGCGGCTGCCCCGGAGAGGGGGCAGTCGTTGTAGCCGTTGGCTTCGGCGTCCCCTTGGGCGACGTGCCGACGGCCACTGCTCCGGCGTAATCCTGGCCCAGAACTCTGGCAAGGTCGCTTAGTATCGCTGGATTGTTGACGATGATCCCAAGCTCGCGGTTGTACCCCATGGACGCGGTCGAGAAGTTCTCGGAACCGACGAACGCCTTTTCCGTGGCGGTGCCGGCATCGACGACGATAACTTTGGCGTGGATGTACAAGGTCGAAGATGTGTCGGGGTAGAGGTGGACATCCACGCCACCAGCTACAAGTTTTGAGAAGTTAGAGCCATACGCACTGTCGTCCGTCATGATCACGTGGGTTACGACTCCAGACCTAGCTGCTGCGATGAGAGCGGAGACGACCTGCGAGTTTGTCATCTCCTCGTTCTCGACCAACAGGGTATGCCGGGCTGAACCGATGAGGGCCAGAAGCGCCGGCTCGGATCCGGGGCTCCAAACCAGGTCTGTTCCGGAAGCCGTTCGTGCGGTCTGGTCGCCCTCATAGTCCGCATTGAACACTGATGCGATGGCGGCCACGTCCGCCGGGTTGCGGTCCACTACGGCGAAGTCCCGTGTCGTGGCGTAATACCGCGAGGTCAGGTTGAGCGTCATTATCAAGGCGGTTTGGTCTGGGTACCCAGCATCGACGACAACGGCCTTTTCGTGTGTGGCTTCGTAGGAGGTCGGCGCCCAGAGCACTTTCACTCCGTGGGCGCTCAGGAAGTCGTAGGCGGCCGTGTTGGCTCGCTGCTCCCGGTTCCGGTCCAAGACCACCCGCACGTCGGCACCGTGAGCGGCGTCCGCCGCGAGGTCTGCTTCGGCTGCGGGATCGGCCAGTTCGTACATCGTCATGTCAAGCGAATGTCTTGCGCTGGTGAGCGCGCTGTATATCGGGCCGATCTGACCGGGCTCGACCATCAGGCTGAGATCGCCTGTGCCGTCCGGGGCGCGGGCAAAGTGCGGCGCACGCGCTGCGGTGACGGTGGCTGCGCCGGTACCGGTGAGAATAAGGCCCACTGCGCACGTTGCCACGATCATGGACTTGAACGAACGCCTCAAGGGTTCCTCCTAGGTGGGACTGCCCCATCATTGTGCTTTAGCTTGCCGGCGCAAAGGCGGAAAAACAGCCGAACAAGCAAACCTCGACTGATGCGGCACTAGCTTGTTGAGTAATGACGAAGATGTGTTCGGCGGTAAGTTCTGTCCTGGTGGCGATCACCCTCGTTGCGATGCCGGTGGCGGCTGCCGCTGAGCCAGCCACAGGGGCTCAGAACCTCCCGGTCACGAGCGCGGTGCGCAGCGCCTTGCTTGATGCCGGTGCGTCCCACTACGGGCTTTCCAGCTCTGCGTTCACCGGGCTTGGGCAAGGCACGACCTACTATGCCTACGACCTTTCCAACTCGACCTACTGGGCGGGGGCCAGCTTGGTCCCGAGCCCAAGCTCGTCCCAGGCTGAGGTGGTGGTCCAAGACGATGGCGCCTACCTGATCTTCGACCGCGCGGAGCACGGCGCCTGGCAGGCCCATGACGTCGGGTACTCGGGCACCGTCGGTGACTGTGCGGCATATCACGTGAGCATCCCCGCAGCGGTGGTTGCCGTGTGGCACTGGGTGCCCGGTACGTGCCATCCGCCGGCGAACCTGTACAGCCCCGGGAACGGTTCGAGTGCGAAATCTCCGAACCACGACTACGCACTGGCATTGCTGCAGTGGGAGCGCGGCGCTCAAGCCGGCCCGCAGGACTATCACCACTACTGGGTAGCGGCTGCAACTGACCTGAACGAAGGCGTGGCAGCCCACGTCCCGGGGACCTCGGGGTACCCCCGTGCTGCCAGCGAGCTGCTCGAGCTCGTGCATCTCCCGTTCGTCGTGAACACCCCGGTGCAGATGCAAGCCGGTGCCGCAGCGCTTTTCGAGGCGCTCAACTCCTTTTTCTCAACCGACGGCCTCTACGATGTCAATGCGCCGTCGGCCAACCCCGCCGCGTTTGTCGCCACGCTCCAGCTAGAAGCGCGGATCGGGACCATCCAGGTTGTGGCCGATCCCATCATCGGTACCGCCCCGGGCAATTACCCGGACGCGATCGTTATTTGTCCGGTGCTGTCCCCGCTCGCGTTCAACGCGGTGGCCCTTTCCCCCCTTTCATATAACGATACGTTCGGGTGCAAGCTGACAACCTCGAGTATCGGCACCTACTACATGGTCGGTGCCATCTCGGCGGCGCACGCGACTGGGTACGCTGGGACGATCACTGGACTGGACAAAAATGGCACCCCCGTGTTCACGTGCAACGAGTTCTACGACTCGGCGCAGCTGCAGGTTGCGAAGAAGCTCGGCGCCCGCTGCAAATAAGCAGTCGCCGTGGGGTGGGCCCTTCAGCTAAGAAGCGCGAGGGTCAGCTGCACAGCGCGCCCACCTGTGGCTGTACCGGCGCGGTTGTGAGCCAGCTGAAGGCAAAATGCTCGGTGTAGCCGGGATGTCCTGAGGCGGCGGGCACGTTGGCGAAGGTCGATATCGGCAGGTGCGTAGCGGCGGCGACCGTGTCGGTCTCGTACACCGTCTGCCCTCCCCCCGCAGGATAAGTCTCGCTGAGTACCACGCTTGTCCCGGCACGGCGCAGCGGCGCATAGTCGCCGTAAGGTTCATACCCGACGGCCCCGCCGGTCTGCGACCGGTTGGCGACCGTGCCCGTCCCTTTGCTCCAGCACAGTCCTGGGTAATTATTCGGGTGGATGAAAAAACCGGCGCTAGTGAGCAAGAACAGAGCGGTGATGTTGTCTGTGGTTCTCGTGCAGGTAGCCGCCTTCGGCGTCGGGCACCCCGCTGGCACGAAAACAGTCGATGCCCACAGCAGTCGCCCCGCTTTGGCGGCGATGGTGGTGTACTCGACGGTCGGGACGTAGCCGCTCGGCATTGTGGTGCCGACGACGAACTTGGTGGTTACGTTCCACGCCTGCCCCTTTACATAATCCTTTATCGCCTCCTGTCCCGGGATTGTTTCCTCCTCGGCCCCCATGCGCTGGGTTGCCGCCGCCACAAGTTCGGCGTATGCAACGGCTGCCGCGTTACCCGACGCGGCGGCGCTGGAAGCATCGGCCTGGGTACCGCCCACGACGACCTGGGTGCCACCGACGACTAGGAGCGAGGCGCACAGGGCTCGAGCCCCGAGCCTGCGTACGTTCATGTGCTCACGCTACCTGGTGGCTGTTCTGCGCACTAGGGCCCCTACAGCGCCGACGCGTCAGCGACGGATAACATACGTGAACATACGCGTGGAGCCGAGGTGACCCAAGCCACAGGCCTTGGTACCGACCTGTGCGACTGCGAAGCTATGGCCGGCGAGGGCGGTTCCGGCCCGGCACCCAGACGGGTCCACGTGATAGGACCCGTTTGTTTCGACTTGGTGTTCTCCGGCCTTTCCGGTCCTCCGCGTCCCGGTACCGAGGTGCGCGCTGCCTATCTCGGCATGTCCCCGGGCGGGGTGGCCAACGTCGCCATAGCTTTGGCGCGGCTCGGTCTTGACGTCGCTCTGTCGGCCGTGTTCGCCGATGACGCCTTTGGTGACTACCTGTGGTCCGCGCTCCTGGACGAGGGCGTCGACCTGACCTGTTCGGTCAAGCTAGCTGGGTGGAACACGCCCGTTACCAGTTCTGTGGCCATCGCCCGTGAACGAGAAATGGTCACCTACGAAGAGGTCCCGCCGGTGGCGGTCGAAAGTCTCCTCCCGGAAGGTTACCGGGCTGACGCTTTTGTCGTGTCACTGGACCACGCCGACCCGGCCTGGCTGGCCGGTTTGCACCACCTCGCTCCGTTAGTGTTCGCCGACGTGGCCTGGGACGATGAGCGGTTGGCGTCGTCGCGGTTCCTGCAAGGCCTGGCTGCTATCGACGTTTTCATGCCCAACGCGGCCGAGGCACTGGCTTGCACCCGCTGTGAAACGATCGAACAAGCGGCGGCCCAGTTGGCCCAGGGGGGACCGCTCGTAGTGGTGAAGGACGGTGCAGCCGGCTCGCTAGCCATGGCCCCGGGCGCCACCCAGGCCCTCAGGGCCCAAGCGGTGGTGGTCGACGCCCTGGACACCACCGGTGCCGGCGACGTCTTCGATGCCGGCTTCGTGTACGGCTCGCTCGCTGGGTGGCCCCTGGCACAATGCCTCCGTTTCGCCAATCTGTGCGCTTCTGAGTCGGTTAAGCTCATCGGCGGGTCCCTGGCCGCGCCATGCTGGCACGACCTGGCCGCCTTTTGGAGCAAGCTCGACGACAACCAACTGAAGCAGGACTTCAGCTTCTTGAATGCCGTTATACATAACGCCCCTCCGCGCCGCCGGGAGTGCCGACGGTCTTTCCCATCACTGGAATCGCTGGGAGCACGGGGTGCTGGGGCGCGATAGCTCGACGGTGGAACCCGGTCCGCCAGCCACGACTTGCTAACAGAGTTCTTGACGAGTAAATATGACTGTTCCCATTGGATTTATGTGTTTAGGAGGTAATAATGGGCCGCACATCCCGTAGCAAGATAACGGCGACGGCATTGTCCGCTCTCGCCGCCGGTTCGGTCATCGGCATCGGTATGGCCACGACGACGGCCGCCGCATCGTCCACTGTTTCGTTCACGTATTGGACGAGCGGGTGGGGGACCTCAGAGATCGCGGCAGTCGACAAGGCCTTCGACACCGCCAACCCGGGTTACACCGCGGTTGGCGATTACATCGCCAAGTCCGACGAGTTCCTACCCAAGGTCACAGCGGCGTTGAAGACCAACACTCAGCCGACTGTGGTCATCGACCAGCAGCCCTACGACCTGCCTTTCTACGAGGAAAGCGGCAAGCTCATCCCGCTGACCGGCCAGGTCCCGGCCACGAACAGCCTTTACCCCTTGATCAAGAAGTCGCTCTTTTACCACGGCCAGCAACTGGGGATGGCACTGTCGGGTTTCGGCGATATCGCCCTGTACTACAACAAGGCCGATTTCGCCGCCGCTGGCATCACGGCGCCGCCCACAACCTGGACGCAGCTTCAGGCTGACGCCGTCAAACTGACGGACCCGGCGGCCAAGCGTTGGGGCTTCTACGTCCCGATGGGCGACGCCGAGTGGATCTCCTATGACTGGGAACCGGTCCTATGGGGAGATGGGGGCACCCTGCTCAATACGGCTGGGACCAAGGCCACCTTCGACAGCCCCGCCGGCGTCCAGGCCCTTAGCACCTGGGTCAACCTCATCAAGGACAAGGTGGCCCCAGCCGCGAGCTTTGCCTCAAACGGCAGCTTCGACGGCGGCAACGCGTTCGAATCCAACGCCGTGGCGATGGTAACCGACGGCATATGGGTCGACTTCGCGACCGTACCCAAGGGCTTCAGTTACGGCGTGGCCCCCTTCCCCTCCGGGTCCGCCGGCCCGTCTACAAACATCGGCCTGGCCGTGTCCGCCCTCTTCAAGACCACGCCGACAGAGGACGCAGCAGGCCTGGCGTTTATCAAGTTCCTGTCCACGCCTGCAGAAGGTGCCTGGATCGCGTCGCAAGACTACGGCGAGCCGGACTCCCCCAGCCAGGTTGGCCAGCCCGCGCTGAAGCCGATCGCAGCAAAGGCTCCGGGGTACAACGTGTTCACCAACATCGTGAAGTACGGCGGCCTACGGCCCATAGTGCCCGACTGGGGCGCCGTTTCTGCTGACCTGTACACCGAGATCAGCGACGCGCTCGCAGGTAGCGTCACGCCGAGCCAGGCCCTTGCGACTGCCGCTCAGGAGGCGGACGCCTCATTGGCCAAGAACAGTTAGTGGGCCCGGGCCCTCCCGGCGCCCGCTCGGGGCCGCCCGCTCACGCGGACCGAGCGCAAACCGGGAGGGCCCGGCTCATCCGCCCCAGGACGACCAACGGCCGCGGCCGCAGCGTCGTCCACCGGCCCCTGGTCCTTCCGTACCTCTTCGTCGCTCCTGCCGTGTTGCTCACGGCGACATTTTCATTGCTACCCCTGGGCATGTTGGCGTGGCGGAGCCTTTTCAGCGGCGGGGTGTTCGCCACGTCGTTGTCCTTCGTCGGCCTAGGCAATTACAGCGACGCCCTGTCCCAAGGCGGGACGCAGGCCTTGCGGGTCACGGCCATTTACACCGTCTGCTTCGTGGTCCTCACGATGGGCATCGGCCTGGCTATCGCACTGCTGCTCGACGTCAAGTTACCGGGCGTGCGGCACCTACGTGCACCTTTCATCATCCCGCTCGTCGTACCGTCCGTGGCCACCGCCTTGATATGGGGCGACCTCTTCGCCCCCGACTTCGGCTTTGTCAACCGCGCCCTGAGCGCGTTCGGGCTCCCCCAGGGAGACTTCACGTCGTCGCCATCGCTGGCCTTCCTGACCGTCTTGACCTTCAGCGTCTGGCAGTTCTTCG
>Ga0209415_10015158_pt1 | contig 12532 bp, 14 predicted proteins | sample PeaSoiSIISIP2007_FD_187696 | JGI IMG/M metagenome (GOLD analysis project Ga0209415, IMG submission 187696) | Peat soil microbial communities from Weissenstadt, Germany - SII-SIP-2007 (SPAdes) (version 2) | ecosystem: Environmental > Terrestrial > Soil > Wetlands > Peat | place: Germany...
AGCCGATGGTGAACCAGCCCAGCTTTTTGCGGCGGCGGATGATATCCCACCAATTCGCGACGACGCGGGCAAAACGCCCGTGAAAGATCGCGCGTTCGTGCGTTTCGCCGCCGTAAAAGGCGACGCTTTCGGCATTTTCGCGCAGCCGCACCAGGCTGAAGCGGAAATCCGCCTCATAGCGCTGCTGATCGAACGACAAGCGCACCAGAGGATTGCCGATCCACCACGTCAGCAACGTGCCGACCGCCGCGTAGATCAATGCCGCGAACACCATGTAGCCGGGGATGATGACGCTGAGCCCGCCGCCAAGTGGGATTTCCAATGACCCCGACAGCGCCCACAGGATCAACAGGAACGAGCACAGCGTGACGACAGCATTGAGCAGGCCGACCGACAGGTCGAGGCTGGTGAGGGTGAAGCGGTCGAGATCGTCGGCAATCCGCTGGTCGGGGTTGTCGGTCGCCGCCTGATCGAGCTGCATGCGGTAATAGGCCCGGTCGCCGAGCCAGCGATCGAGAAAATGGTGCGTCAACCATCGGCGCCAGCGAATCTGCAGGATCCGCTGCAGATAGGATTGGTAAACTGCGACCACGATGATCGCGGCGGCGATCATGCCGAAAATGGCGAATTGCCACCAGAACATCGGCCAATCGTATTCCTGCAGTGCGTTATAGAAGGCGTTGTTCCATTGGTTGAGACGAACGGTAAGCCATACATAAACCAGGTTGAGCGCGACAACCGCCGCCAGCAGCCCGCCGGCGGCCCACTTTTCGTCCGATGTCCAGTACGGCCAAGCGAGGCTCCACGCCTCCCGCAAGAATCCTGGCCTCGACGACGCCATGCCTACTCTCCTGGTAGCCGCTACCTCGGGTGCCCGATCACCGCCGCGTGCTCGGCCCGCCGGGACAGCGCGCGATGAGCGCCCCGCAACCCGCCGCTGCGGTTTTGCTGGCGCGGGGCACCTGCCGCGCGCTCGAGCAGCTCGGTTATGCGAGCCTCCGCGAATTCCCGCTCGCCAACCGGCGCCGCGCCGACATCCTGGCGCTCGGCAAGACCGGCGATCTGATGATAATCGAGATCAAAACTTCGGTGGCCGATTTCCGCGCCGATCGTAAATGGGCCTTCTATCGGGAGTTCGCGGATCGGCTCTACTTGGCTGTTCCGAACGAGTTTCCCCTTCTCCTCATCCCCGAAGAATGTGGCCTCATAGTGGCGGACCCGTTTGGCGCGGCGGTGCTGCGCCACGGTGCCCTCACCCCGCTCGCCCCGGCCCGACGGCGCGCCGTGACGCTGCGCTTCGCGCTCGCCGCCGCGGGCCGCCTGCACCGCCAGCTCGATCCCGATGCTGGATGGATGGGCAGCGGCTGACCGCCGCGTCAAGCTTCGGCCGGTGGCAGGCGGCGGAGCAGCACGTAGAGCGCGCCGCTGCCGCCGGCATCGGGCCGAGCCGGGGCGATGGCCAGGACATGGCGACGCAGATCGGGCTCGCCGAGCCAGCGCGGCACGGCTGCCTTGAGGATGCCGCCGCTCATCCGGCCATGGCCGGTGATGACCAGGAGGCAGCGCCGGCCGGCGGTGCGCGACCCGGCGATAAACCCCGCCAGCGCACGATGCGCCTCGGCCTGGGTCATGCCGTGCAGGTCGAGGCGCGCCGCGACCGGATAGCGTCCGCGCTTCAGCCGCTCGGCCGTCGCGCGGTCGATCCCGGCAAAGCGGTCGAGGGGCAGCGGCTCAGGCCTTGGCGGCGTCACCTCCCGGACCGCAGGTGTCTCGCCCGCCTTTGCCCCCACAACCCTTCTCTCCGCCGCTTGCGGGGGAGGGTTATGTTGAGGGCGGGCCGGCAGCGGGGCGACGTCGCGCATCGCGCGGCGCCACAATTCGCTGTCGTCAGCCCGCAGGCGGCGCATTCGCGGCAATCTCCCGATTCTCGATGAGCACGATGTGGAGCCGGCGCGGCCCGTGCGCGCCGAGCTGGATCTTCTGCTCGATATCGCCGGTCCGCGACGGGCCGGTGATTAGGTTGACCGTGCGCGGCCAGGCCTCCGCCGCGCGAACGAGATCCCAGCCGTCTTCATAGCTCGCCACGATCTGCCCGGCGCGCAGCACGACGATGTGAGTATCGGGCAGGAAATTGAGCGTCGTCGGCGTCTCGTCGCCCGACACCAGCATCAGCGTCCCGGTCTCGGCGATCCCGGCAAGGCACTGGGTCAGCGAGACGGCATCGCCCGGCTCGGCCCGGCCGCGCCGGATCGCGAGCAGCGGCCGGCGATCCCAGGGGATCGCATCGAGCCCCGGATCGGGCGCCATGACCAGCTCGGCCGGCAGGTTCTCGGCCGCGAGATAGCGCGCGACCTCTTCCGGCACCGCCGCGTTCGCGGCAACCCGAGCGACCGTCGTCTGCACCTCCTCGGCCATCGCCACGAAAAGATCGATGCGGGCGGTGCGGTCGAGCGCGGCGGCGCGCGCCGGGATCAGGTTGCGGCGATGCGCCGCGACCCGCTCGGCGAGCCTGGCGCCAGCTTCCGGCAGCAGCGCCCCGCGCTGCAGCGCCACGCGGATCTTGCCGAGAATATCCTCGCGCGCCGTGCTCATCGCCCGCTCCGGCGCTGGCGCTCGGCCCACAGGCTGTGAAAGCTGCGGCCCTCCGGCGCCGGCATGTCGCGTCCCAGGGTCCAGCCAGATGCCAGCGGCATGCTGCGGAAGCGGCCGTGCGTCTTGCCGAGCCACCCGAGCAGACGCGCCTTAACTTCGACCATTCGGTGATAGAGCTCCGGCCGCGTTGCCACCGCGGCCCAAAGGCGCAAGCCGGTGCGGTAGACCGGCGGGCTGAGCCGCTGAGCAAATTCCCGCTCGCGCCAGTGGCGCATCATCTTCGGGAGCGGGATCTTGACCGGGCAGACTGCTTCGCAGCGCCCGCAAAAGGTCGAGGCGTTCGGCAGATGGCCGGCTTCGCCCAGCCCGACCAGCGCCGGGGTCAACACCGCGCCCATGGGTCCCGGATAGACCCAGCCATAGGCGTGCCCGCCGACCGCGGCATAGACCGGGCAGTGGTTGAGGCAGGCCGCGCAGCGCAAGCAGCGCAGCATGTCCTGGAACTCGCCGCCGAGCAGCTCGCTGCGGCCGTTGTCGAGCAGCACGACATGGTATTCTTCCGGCCCATCGAGGTCACCCGGCCGGCGCGGCCCGGTCGAGATCGTCGTATAGGAGGAAAATTCCTGCCCCGTCGCCGAGCGCGCGAGGAGGCGCAAGAGGGTTGTCGCGTCTTCCAGCGTCGGCACGATCTTTTCGAGGCTGGCCACGACGATGTGGATTCGCGGCAGGGTCTGCGTCAGATCGCCATTGCCCTCGTTGGTGACGATGATGCTGGAGCCGGTTTCGGCGATCAGGAAATTCGCCCCGGTAATCCCGACATCGGCGGCGAGGAATTGCGGGCGCAGAACCGTGCGCGCCTCCTCGCACAGGGTGCGCACCTCGGTCAGCACCCGATCGGGGTCGAGCCCGGTATGCGCCGCACGGAAGGCGTCGGCGACCTGCTCCTTCATCAGATGAATCGCCGGTGCGATGATGTGGCTCGGCGGCTCGTGGCGCAGCTGGATGATGTATTCGCCGAGATCGGTCTCGACCGGGGTGACGCCGTTCCTTTCGAGATGATCGTTGAGGGCGATCTCCTCGGCGACCATCGACTTCCCCTTGGTGACGATCCTGGCGCCGGCCGAGCGGCAGATCCCGAGCACCGCTTCGCGCGCCTCGGCGGCATTGCGCGCCCAATGCACCTCCCCGCCCGACGCGACGACGTTCTTTTCGTAGAGCTCAAGGTAGAAATCGAGATGAGCGAGCGTGTGGTCCTTGATCTGGCGCCCCTCCTCGCGAAGCGCCTCGAATTCGGGCAGCCGCTCGATCGCCTGCTGGCGGCGCAGCGGAAACCCGGTCCGCGCGAGGCCAAGCGCCCGCTGCAACACCGGATCGGCCAGCCCGACGCGGACATTCTCCGGAAAGCTGTGGCTCGTGGGTTCCATGTTATGACGATCGGGCGGGGACGCCGATCGCCGGATCGTCGTCGGCCATTCCGGCCAGAACCTCGGCGATGTGGCGCGCCTCGACGGGGATGCCGAGCCGAGTGAGCCTACCGGCGATGTTGAGGAGGCAGCCGAGGTCGCCGGCGAGAATCGCATCGGCGCCAGTCGCGGCAATCTCGGTCGCCTTGTCGGTGACCATCTTGTCGGAGATTTCCGGGTATTTGACGCAGAACGTGCCGCCAAAGCCGCAGCACACCTCGGCATCGGCCAGCTCAGAGAGGCGCAGCCCCTCGACCGAGGCGAGCAGAAGCCGCGGCTGCGTCTTGACCCCGAGCTCGCGCAGGCCCGAACAGGCGTCGTGATAGGTCGCGCTCTTGTCCCACCGCGCCGCCACCGTCTTCATGCCGCGGACATCGACGAGGAACGCCACCAGCTCCCAGGTCCGCGTCGCCAGCGCTTCCGCCTCGGCCAGCATCGCCGGCTCGTCGGCGAACAGCTCGGGATAATGCAGCCGCACCATGCCGGCACACGACCCCGACGGCGCGACGACGTAGTCATACCCGGCAAAGGCCGCGATCACCTGGCGGGCGATCGCTTTCGCGTCGGCGCGGTCGCCCGAGTTGTAGGCCGGCTGGCCGCAGCAGGTCTGGGCGCGCGGCACCTCGACCGTGCAGCCGGCCGCTTCCAGGAGGGCGACCGCGGCAAACCCGACGCTCGGCCGAAACAGATCGACCAGACAGGTCACCAGCAGCGCGACGCGCACCGGCTCGGACATTTACACAACCTCTCAAGCTCTGCGCCAACATAGGGAAGGCAACGTTGCTGAATCAATGCGTGAGGAGTCGCGCCGCGATGTCGTTTGGCACGAGCAGGTAATAGCGGCCGCTCGCGTTCATCGCGCCGGCGCCGGCGCTCGCCGCCGCGCCGTGGCCCCAGAACAGATCGCCGCGCACCGGGCCCTTGATCGCGCCGCCGGCATCCTGGGCGATGACGAGGCGGCGAATGGCGTCAGGCGCGAAGCGTTGCTGCGCCTCGAGCCAGACCGGCAGCCCAAGCGGGATGAAGGCGCGGTCAACGGCGAGGCTGCGCCCGGCGGTCAACACTACCCGCTCGGCCCCGAGCGGGCCGTCGCCGGCGATCTCGCGGAAGAAGACGACGGAGGGGTTTTCCCGGCGCAGCGCGGCGCCTTCCTTCGGGTGCGCCGCCATCCAGGCGCGGATCGACGCCATCGTCACCTGTTCCTTCGGCATCTCGCTGCGCTCGACCAGGAGGCGGCCGACCGCGACATAGGGCGTGCCGTTGCTGCCGTCATACCCGATGCGGAGGATGCCGCCCTCCTTAAGGTGAACCCGGCCCGACCCTTGGATTTCAAGAAAGAACGCGTCGACCGGATCGTCGACCCAAAGGAATTCGAGGCCTTGGCCGGCCAGCGCGCCGTCTTCGATCTCGGCACGGCTGTAGCGCGTCGGGTCGGGCGGTCGGCGGTAGAGCGGGGTTTGAAATGTGCCGCCGCGCCGCCACGACCCCCTGAGCGTAAACTCGAAATAGCCGGTGAACAGGCCGCCGTTGTCGCCGTTGTTGCCGGCGAGCAACGGCGTGAATGCGCCCTCGAAAAACTGCCGTGCCGCCGGGTCGTCATTGGCCGGCACCGCATCCGCCGCGGCGCATGGAGCGCGCCATTCGGCGACATGGCCGAAATCGGCGCTTTTGGTCATCGCATCGAGCGGCGCGCCCTCGGGCTTCGCGAGCACCGCCTTGCAAGAGCGCAACAGCGCCGGCAGGGCTGCCGCGATCGCATCATCGCGCCAGCCCAGAAGCTGATCGTAATTTCCGGGTGACAGGGTGAGGCGCGGCGGCGGCTTGGGGCGCAACAGGTAGGCAACGAGCCCCCCAACGAGCAGCGCCAGCGATAGAAGGATCCAAGTCGCGCGCCAGGCGGGCCGGGGCCGCGTCACCGCAGCCGGTCAGCCGCTGGCGGTCGCCTCCAGGACCCAGTTCGGGTCGGTCGACCGCGTATCGCGCGCAAAAGTCCAGAAATCGGTCTTTTCGATCGGGTGATCGGGGTCGCCGTCGACGACGCTGCCGTCATGCGCGCGCAGCAGATTGATCTGGTCGGAGACAAACTTGATCGTGACGCGCGCCATGCGGCCGGTGAGTGCGGCCTCGACGATGTCGAGCCGCTTCAGCCCGATGATCCGCGTCTCCAGGGTCTCCCCGGCGGTGGCGCGTTCGTCGATCGCCGCGGTGAACGGCGTATACACCTCATCGCTCAAGAGGGGCCGCAAGCGGGTCTTGTCGCCGGCCGCGAAGGCGCCGACGATCATCTCGAAGGCGGCCCGCGCCCCTTCGAGGAATTGCGCAGGGTCGAAGCCCGGATCGGCGCCGTGGATGCGCTCCAGACCGGCGGCGACGGCATCTGCCGGCGGCGCGGTTGCGACCGGCGGCCGCACTGCGGCGCTGCGGCTTCCGAGAGACACCACCTTGTCCGCGACATTCTCTGCCGGCGCTTCGGCGCGCCGCAACACCGGATCGCGGCGCGGCTCGTTCCCGGTGCGCCGGCCGAGGACGCTGCGCAGCCGTAGTATGAGGAATGCCGCGACCATCGCGAACAGGATGATGTCGAAATAATGCGGGAGATCGCCCATCGTTTTGCGGGACCTTGCGATTACCCCGGAATCCCCGGGTTGGCGGCCGTCCTAGGGTAGATAGGGGGTCTGCGGGCTGCGGGCAAGCGGCAGCGGTGTTCGGCAGCGCGCGGCGGGCCGCGGCGGCGCCCGCGATTGATACCGCGATGCGATCCGTGCTAGCGGGAACCCGATGGCGGCGGTCCGGGTCCTCGGGAGACGATCATGGCGCAAGACGCGACAGGCAACGATCCGGCCGCTCCGCAGGCGAGCATCCCTCCGCAGACCCAGCAGCAGCTGATCATCAATGCGCAATACATAAAGGATTTGTCGTTCGAGAACCCGCACGCGCCGAACAGCCTGCGGCAACAAGCCACTCCGCCCGCCGTCGAAATCAATGTCGATGTCAAGGCGCAAGCCCTGGCGCCGGAGAATTACGAGGTCGTCTTGACGATCAAGGCCAGCGCCCGGGTGCACGAAGAGACGCTGTTCATCATCGAGCTGGCCTACGGCGCGGTCGTCACCTTGCGCAACATGGCACCGGATATCGTCAGCGCGATCATGCTGGTCGAGGCCCCGCGGCTGATCTTCCCGTTTGCCCGCAACATCATCGCCGAGACGACACGCGACGGCGGGTTTCCGCCGCTGATGATCAACCCGATCGATTTTGGCGAGCTGCTCCGGCGCAATACCGGCGCCGCGTCAAACGGACCCTCGCCGGCCGGCGGCGCGACCGCCTGATTCTGCTGGTCCCCTTGCGCCCTTCAGGCCGCGCTGAGCCACAGCGGTGCCTTGATCGTGGCCAGCATCGCCTGGTGTACCGCCAGCTCTTCGGCCGAGGGGGCGTGCGGCCGCGGCGGCCGCGGCGCGCGGCCCTGCGGTGCGCCGATCACATCGGCGGCGGCGATCGTGCCGACCGCAAAGTCGAGGCCGGGCTGCCGCCCGCCGAGCAGCTCGATATAAACCTCGGCCAGGAGGCCGCAATCGATCTCGGCGCCGTGCTTGTCGCGCGCTGACAGATCGACCGCAAAGCGCCGGCACAGCGCATCGAGGCTGTTGGGCGCCCCCGGGAAGCGGCGGCGCGCAACCGCGAGCGTGTCGACGAAGGGCGCGGCGAGCGGGCCGCGGCCGAGCCGCGCCAGCTCGGCATTGAGGAAGGCGAGGTCGAATTCGGCGTTGTGAATGACGAGACAGTCGCCGGCGATAAACTCGGTCACCTCCTCGGCGATCCCGGCAAAAGGCGGATGCCCGGCGAGGAACTCGGCGTCCAGCCCATGCACCGCCAGGGCGTCCGCCGGGACATCGCGCTCCGGGTTGACGTAGCGGTGCAATTTGCGGCCGGTCGGCACGTGATGGATCAGTTCGAGGCACGCGATCTCGACGATCCGGTGCCCATCCTGTGGGTCGAGCCCGGTGGTTTCGGTGTCGATCACCACCTCGCGCATGATCTTCTCCCCCGCTGCGGCCGCGGCATTTCCCTCTGCCGCAGCGTTCTGACGATAGCCTTCAGCCGGCGGAACGCGACGCTGCGTCCGAGCGCGGTCGCCACGACAAGATCCGCGCGCCGGCGTTTTTCGCGATCCGGGACCTGAGCGCCGAGGATATCGGCGAACCGGCTCTCGCTCATGCCCGGTCGGCGCATCACCCGTTCGCGTTGCAGGCGCAGCGGCGCCGATACGACGAGCACATAGTCGCAGCGCTCGACGCCGCCCGTTTCAAAGAGGAGCGGTATGTCGAGAACCGCCAGCCTCTCGCGGCGGGCGCGGGCCTGCGCGACAAACCGCCGTTCGGCCCGCCGTACCATCGGATGGAGGATTCCCTCGAGCCGGCGCAATGCCGGCGGGTCGCCGAACACCAGCCGGCCGAGACGCGGGCGATCGATCCCGCCGGCTTCGTTGCGCACCCCGGGAAACGCCGCCTCGACCGGTCCGACCGCTGCTCCGCCCGGCGCGAGCAGCCGGTGAACCTCGGCATCGGCGTCGAACAGCGGCACCCCGAGGCGCCGCAGCGTCCGCGCCGCAGCGCTTTTTCCCATCCCGATCGAGCCGGTGAGGCCAAGGACGATCACCGCGGCGCCACCAGCGTCGTCAGAACCGCCGCGCGCAATTCGCGGGTCACGCTAACCGGGATCCCGAACCACGCCTCGAATCCCGGGCGGCCCTGATGGAGCAGCATACCAAGCCCATCGACGCAGCAATGGCCGCGCCGCCGCGCTGCGGCCAGCAAGGGCGTCTCAAGCGGCACATAAACCAGGTCGGCAACCACCGCGCGGCGCGGCAGACGAGCAAGATCGATCGACAGCTCCGGTTCGCCGGTCATGCCGAGGCTCGTGGCGTTGACGAGAAGCCCGGCATCTTCCAGCGCCGCATTACGGGCCTCCCACGGGAGAACCGAAATCCAGCCCGGCGACGCCGCCAGTTCCTCGGCGACGCGTTCGGCCCGGTCGCGCGTGCGGTTTATCAGGCAGAGCTCGGCAACCCCCATCTCGATCAGCCCCGCCACCACCGCGCGGGCCGCCCCGCCGGCGCCGAGCACCACGGCGCGGCCGTCGGTCGGCCGCCAATCCGGCGCGCCCTCGCGCAGGTTTTCGCAAAACCCGTACACATCGGTGTTGCGGCCTTCGAGACTGCCGTCCGCAGCAACAATGACCGTATTCATCGCGCCGATGCGCCGGGCTAACGGCTCGACGCGATCGACGAGCGACAGCGCCATCTCTTTATGCGGGATCGTCAGGTTGCAGCCGCGAAAGCCCAGCACCGGAAGCGCCAGCAATGCCTGCGCGAGTTGCTCGGGGCGCACCGGCAGCGGCACGTACGCGCCGTCGAGCCCGTGCTCGTCGAGCCAGAAATTGTGCAAAGCGGGGGAGCGCGAATGGGCGACCGGCCAGCCCATGATGCCGGCGAGTCGCGTCTTGCCCGTGAGCCTCATCCCGCGGTCCTCAATTCGCCATCACGCCACGCTCGCGCAAAAAGCCGAGGAGCTCGATGAGCGGCAAGCCCAGAACGGCGAAATGGTCGCCGGTAATCCGCGAAAACAGCTGCACCCCTCTCCCTTCGAGGCGATAGGCGCCGACCGAGCCGAGCAGTCTCTCGCCCTCGACGGCAACATACGCCTCGATAAACGCATCGCTTAACCACCGCATCTGCATTTCCGGTGCGCTCGCCGCCCGCCACAGCGGGGCCGCGTCGCGCATCACCACGGCCGCCGTCTCAAGCCGATGGGTTCGGCCGCGCAACGCCCGCAGCTGTTCACGAGCTTCAGTCAGATCCGCGGGCTTATCGAACCATTCCTCGCCGACTGCAAGGATCTGATCCGCGCCGATGACCAGCGCTTCGGGTTGCCGGCGCGAGACCACGCGCGCTTTCTCGGTGGCAAGAGCGCACGCGCAAGCGTTTGCGGAATCGCCGCGTCGCCGGGCATCATACTTCAGCCGGGTTTCGTCGATCACAGCAGGCTCGATCGTAAAGTCGACGCCGGCAGCTCGAAGCAATTCCGCCCGCGCCACGCTCGCCGACGCCAGGATCAGCCGCTCAGCCGTCGCCGCCATGTCGGCGCATCAATAGCTTATGGACCGACGATGCGGTCTCCTCGATAGAACGCCTAGTCACGTCGATGACCGGCCAGTGATGCTCGGCGAAGACCCGGCGCGCCTCGCGGACCTCAGCCCGTACCGCGTCGAGATCGGTATAATCGGTGGCCTCGTTGTGGTCGAGCATGCTGAGCCGGTTGCGGCGCAGATGGATGAGCCGCTCGGGGTCGTTGGTCAGACCGACGATCAGCGGTTTTTCGGCATCGAGCAGTTCCGAGGGGAGCGGGACCCCGGGCACGAACGGTACGTTGGCGACCTTGACGCTGCGATTGGCGAGATAAAGCGCGGTCGGCGTTTTCGACGTCCGCGACACCCCGACCAGGCAGACATCGGCGTCGTTGATTCCCCAGCTCGATTGGCCGTCATCATGGTTGATGGCAAACGTCATCGCATCGATGCGGGCAAAATATTCGCTGTCGAGCAGGTGCTGCTTGCCGGGGAGCCCGCGGCTCTGCCGTCCCAAGTGAGCAGCAAGCGCCCCGATCACTGGGTCGAGCACGGGGATCGCCGGCACCTGCAGGCGCCGACAACCATCCTGCAATGCCTGGCGCAGCGCGTCGTCGACCATGGTGAAGAGGACGAGGCCGTGATTTGCCTCGATGCCGGCGATCACCCGATCGATCTGGCTGCGCGTCCGCACCATGCTCCAGACATGCTCGATCGCCTGGGCTTCATCGAACTGGACGAGGCAGGCACGGGCAACCGAATGCACCGTATCGCCAGTCGAATCGGAAACCAGGTGAAGATGAAACCGGGTCAGTGCCACCCTTCCCTCGCTGCGATCTCGTGCTGCTCAACCCTGTGGAGGAATTGGCGCGAAGCGGGGGCAAACCCCCGGTTTTCCCCGGGCGCCGTTTTCCATCCCCGCTCCGGGCAGGTTTGCCCGACCGTTATCACCCGCAAATGCCCCATTTTCCGCATTTCCCGCCGCACGGGGAATATCAGCCTTGGACGCCCGTTTTCCCGATTTTATCCGCGATAAACCGGCGTCGAAGCACCCGACCGGCCTAGCAATTGTAGCTTTATAACCAGCCTAGCACAAACCGTACACAAACCCCGCCAATTCGGGATAATGATGGGGATGCCGAGTAATCCTCGCTATCAACCGCTCATCCTCATCAACCACATCCTTCGAATCAAAACTTAATGGAAGAGAAAACGGCGGCGACTAGCGGTGAACAAAAACGCCTGCTGCGGGCGCTTGATGGCGAGATGCTGGAACGACCGCCGTGGTGGCTGATGCGGCAGGCCGGGCGATACCTGCCGGAATACCGCACGCTGCGGACTAGGGCGCCCGGGTTTATCGAATTCTGCCTAAACCCGGCGCTGGCAAGCGAGGCGACGCTGCAGCCGGTGCGCCGCTTTGGCATGGATGCGGCCATCTTGTTTGCCGATATTCTGCTGGTGCCGCATGCGCTGGGACAGAAGGTCGACTTCGGCGAGGATGGGCCGATTTTAGAGCCGATTACCGAGGGTTCAGGGATTTCGGGGCTTCGGCAAGCGGGATTTGCCGGCCTTGACCCGGTTTACGAGACGGTTCGCCTCTGCCGTGCCGCGCTGCCCGTTGAAACCGCGCTGATCGGATTTGCCGGATCGCCCTGGACGGTCGCGACCTATATGGTCGAAGGCGGCGCCAGCCGCGATTTTCGGGTGATCAAGGCGTGGGCTTATCGCGACGCGCACGGCTTTGGTGCGCTGATCGAGCTGATCATCGATGCAACTGTCGATTATCTATCCGGCCAAATCACCGCGGGGGTAGATGCCATACAATTGTTTGACAGCTGGGCGGGGGTGTTGTCCGAGGCCAGCTTTGCGCGCTGGGTTATCGAGCCGACGCGCCGCATCACGGCGCGTCTCAAAGAGCGCTTTCCTAACGTCCCGGTGATCGGTTTTCCGCGTGGTGCCGGGCTCTTTTATCAGCGCTATGCGGCAGAGAGCGGCGTCGCCGCCATCGGCATTGATACCGCGGTACCTGTCGCTTATGCCCGCGATATGTTGCAGGGGCGGGTCGCGGTGCAGGGCAATCTCGACCCGATCGCGCTGCTCGTCGGCGGTGCGGTGATGGAGGAGGAAGTTCGCGCGATTCGCGCTGCGCTGGGCGGCGGACCGTTCATCTTCAATCTAGGGCATGGCGTATTGCCGCAGACGCCGCCGCGACATGTTGCTGCGCTGGCGCGGCTCCTCGCCGAGCCCGTCGATCGCGCCTGAAATGGCGCGCCGCGCCGTCGTGCTGATGAACCTGGGGGGTCCAGATTCAATCGAGGCGGTGCGGCCGTTTCTCTACAATTTATTCAGCGACCCGG
>Ga0209415_10015160_pt1 | contig 12530 bp, 11 predicted proteins | sample PeaSoiSIISIP2007_FD_187696 | JGI IMG/M metagenome (GOLD analysis project Ga0209415, IMG submission 187696) | Peat soil microbial communities from Weissenstadt, Germany - SII-SIP-2007 (SPAdes) (version 2) | ecosystem: Environmental > Terrestrial > Soil > Wetlands > Peat | place: Germany...
CTGATCCTCGGCATGGACGAGGTGCAGTCCGGCATGGGCCGCACGGGGAAACTGTTCGCGCATGAATGGGCCGGCATTGCACCGGACGTTATGTCGTCGGCGAAGGGCATCGGCGGCGGTTTCCCGCTCGGCGCCGTGCTGGCGAAAGAGCAATTTGCCAAGGCGCTGGTCCCCGGCACGCACGGCACGACCTATGGCGGCAATCCGCTAGCCTGCGCCGCCGGCAACGCGGTGCTGGACATCATGCTGGCACCCGGCTTCCTGGAGGGTGTGGAACGTAAGGGCCGCCGGCTCCGCGCCGAACTGGACGAAATCGCCCGCGAATACCCCCAGGTTTACGAAAACGCACGCGGCATGGGCCTACTGCTCGGCCTGAAATGCGCAATGCCGGTGGGGCAGGTGCAGGCGGCCTGCGTCGCCGAGGGGCTCATGGCGATCACCGCCGGCGACAACGTGCTGCGCCTGGCGCCGCCGCTGGTGGTCACCGACGCCGACCTCGATGAGGCGGTAGTCATGCTGCGCCGCGCTACCCGCCGCGTGCTGCCGTCCCCCGGCAAGGCAGCCGCGCAATGAGTGCGTCGCTCAAGCGCGCGCGCGAGATCGAGGGCCGGTCCACCGACCAGGGCTCCGGCCCCCGCCACTTCATCGACCTGCGCGACTTCGACGGCGCAACGCTGCGCCAGATGCTGGACGCCGCCGCCAACTACAAGCGCGCCGGCGTGTCGTCACGCCCGCTCGCCGGCAAGACGCTGGCGCTGATCTTCGAAAAGCCGTCCACCCGTACGCGCGTCTCCTTCGAGGTCGGCATGCGCCAGCTCGGCGGCGACGTGGTCGTGTTGTCCGCGCGCGACATGCAGAGCGGCCGCGGCGAGACGCCCGCCGACACGGCGCGCGTACTGTCGCGCTACGTCGACGCGATCATGCTGCGCACCGACCACGTGTCGAAGCTGCACGAGCTGGCGGAATACGCCAGTGTGCCGGTGATCAACGGCCTGACCGACACCTCGCATCCGTGCCAGCTCATGGCCGACGTGATGACGTTCGAGGAGCATCGCGGCCCGATCGCCGGCCAGGTGGTGGCTTGGTGCGGCGACGGCAACAACGTGGCGCGAAGCTGGATCGAAGCGGCGGTGCGCTTCGGCTTCACCCTCCGCCTGGCCACGCCGGAGGCGCTGCGTCCGCCGGCCGAATTGCTCGACTGGGCGCGTGCCAACGGGGGGAAAATCGAGCTCACCGACGATCCGGAGCAGGCGGTCGCCGGCGCGCGTTGCGTGGTGACCGACACCTGGGTGTCGATGTCGGATGATCCGTATATCAGCCGGCACAACCTGCTGGCGCCGTATCGCGTCACCTCGCGGCTGATGGCGAAGGCGGCGGCGGACGCAATCTTCATGCACTGCCTGCCGGCGCATCGGGGTGAAGAAGTCACCGCCGAGGTGATCGACAGCCCTCAATCGGTGGTGTTCGACGAGGCGGAGAACCGGCTGCACGCGCAGAAGGGCGTGCTGGCCTGGGCGCTTGGGGCGGTGCGATAGCCTCGCCCGCGAAGCAGGGTTGAACCGCGAGGCGGATCAATGCGGAGCGCGGAAGCGCGTCAGGTGAGAGTGTCGCGTGCCGATCCGATCATTCTCACCTTCGACACGGATGGTTGGTTCACCTCGCGACCCAACCGCGCCGATCCGCTTCCCAACATTGATCCGCTTCGCGGCATTGATCCCACTTCGTGGGCGAGGTGCACCCGTTGCTCTTAACCGTCAGTTAGCGGATCGCGCCTACCATGCGTCACCAGCGTGCGCTGGTATGGGGGTGCCAGGATGCAGTCGGGAGCCGTGCAGCAAGGTGTGATCGTCGCCGACGACAGCATCATCATCCGCGACAACGTGCGCGCCGCCTTGGGCGAGCCGTGGCGCATATTCTTGGCCGTGGATGGGGTCGAGGCCATCGAATACGCCCGTGGCCTCAATGCCGAACTCGTCCTGCTCGATTATCAGATGCCCCGGCTGGACGGGGTCGCGGCCTGCGCGTTGATTCGCAGTCTGCAGAACTACGCCTCGGTGCCAATCGTGCTGTTGACGGCGTACGACAGCGTCGATCTGCGGCGGCGTGCCGCGAAGGCGGGCGCCACGGCGGTATTTGCCAAGCCATTCAGCGCCAATGAACTGCGGGCCGGTGTGCTGCCGCTGATCGCCCTCGGCCGCGACGCCGCGCAGGCGCGCTTGTTATCCGGCTTGTCGGAAGTATCGTCGGCGCCAGCAGCGCAGGAAAATGACGATCTTGCGGCGGGCCGCGACGTCCTCGCGGTGTACCGCAAGGTCGAGGCGGCTGCGGACGCGGGGCGCTACGGCAGCTTTGCCGAGGTCATGGCGGCACGGCGCATGAAACCGCGGCGCTGAGCTAGCGAGTCCAACACGTCCCCGGCCGTCTCACGGAGCGCCGCCGCCAACTCGGGGAGTTGCGTGGCATCCCGATGCCATGCCGCCTCGTAGTGACGTGCCGCGGCCGACAGCGCCGTGAACCCCAGTAGCCCACCATCGCCGGCGATCCGGTGCGCCAGTTCCACCTGCGCCGCGCCGGGAGGCATCCCCGGAGACGCCTCCGCGGACGCATCATCCAGCATCTCCAACAGGTCGACGAGCTGCGCCACGAATACCTTCAGATGACGTTCGACCGTCGCGGGATCGATGCCTTCCAGGAACTGCACTGTCATCTCCGTGCCTGACCTGCCCGAGACCGGCGTGTCCGGGATCGGCGTTTCTGGGGTCGGCATGGGCGGGCCGTCCATCGGGGCTGGAACCGGCGGCGCCGCGGCGGGCGCGAACCCGGTCGCGGCGGTAACCGCCGCCAGCAACGACGCCTGGTCGATCGGCTTGATCAGCCAGGCCTGGAACCCCGCTGCCCGCAACGCCGCGCCACGGTCCTCCTGCACGTCTGCCGTCACGGCGATGATCGGGGTCTGGCCATGCTGTCCGGGCAGGGCACGGATGTGCCTTGTCGCCTCGACGCCATCGAGCACCGGCATGCGCAGATCCATCAGGACGACATCGAACGCCTCGGCCGCGACGAGGCGCAGGGCCGCCTCGCCGTCCGCGGCCTCCACGACCGTATGGCCGGCGGCGTGCAGGAAGGCCGCCGCCACGTCGCGGTTCATCGCCGAATCGTCGGCCAAAAGCACCCGCAAGGGGCGGGGTGGTGGCGCGATCACGGTGGCTTGTTCCGGCATTGGCTCCGCGGCGGCGACGCTCAGCGGCAGCTCAACCCAGAACACGCTGCCGCCGGGCGGGTTGTTGTCGTGGCCGATGCGCCCGCCCATCCGCGCCACCAGCCGCGCCGCGATCGCCAAGCCGAGGCCCGTGCCGGCAATCCCGATACGGTCGGCATCCAGCCGCTCATAGGGCTGGAACAGCCGCTCGCGCTGGGCGGCGGGCACGCCGATCCCGGTATCGGCGACGGCGAACCGCGTTCCGTGCGCGCCGCGTGTGACCAGCACGGCGATCGCGCCATGCGCGGTGAACTTCACCGCATTGCCCAACAGGTTGAGGAGGATCTGGCGGATCGAGGAAGCGTCCGCCATGACATGAACCGGCACGTCCGGCGCCATGGTGCAGGTCAGAACCAGGCCCTTGGCGGCTGCCATCGGCTCGGCGATGGCGCGGCATTGCGTCATCAGCGCCGCCAGATCGGTGCGTACCGGGAAGTACGGCGTGTCGTCCGCCTCGACCCGGCTGAAGTCCAGCACCCGGTTGACCACGTCGCGCAGATGGTCCCCGGCGCTGCGCATCGCCGCGATCCTTGCCGCCTGCACCGGCTGCAGGTTCCCGTCCAGGCTCAGCAATTCGGCGTAGCCCAGGATGCTGTTCAGCGGCGTGCGCAGTTCGTGGCTCATGGTCGCCAGGAAGCGGGTCTTCACGGCCGCCGTCTGCGCCGCCGCCGCCATCGCCTTTTCCCGCTGCGCCGCCAGGGTCGCCCGCTGGGCGTTGCCGTAGCGGAGCGCCGCCAACCCCAGTTCCCGCCGGATCAGCGCATAGCGCACCACCAGCAGCAGCAGGAGGTCGATCGCGGCCAGCGCGGCAACAACGCCGCCAATGGCCTCCGCCTTGCTGCGCCAGGCGGCGTAGATGTCCGCATCGGCCAGCCCGACGCCAACTACAAGCGGCAGGGTGCCGATGCGCTGGAACAGGAAGCGGCGGCCCTGGTGATCGGTGGGGTCCTCGGCGTCGACGTGTCCGCCGTCCGGGGCTGCGAAGAACGGCGCGTTCGCTGGTAGCGTGCGGCCGATGTCGTCGGCGTTGAACGGCAGGCGCATCAGGATCATGCCATCGGCACGGAGCAGTTCGATGGTGGCGTGCGGACCCAGGGCCAGGCGGGCGAACAGGTCGCGGAAATAGGCCAGGCGCAGGGTGCCGACCACAACGCCGGCGAAGCTGCCATCCGGGTGGGACATGCGGCGGCTGATGGTGATTGTCGGGGATTGGCCTGGCTGGGTAAGGAACGGCGCGCCGATGAACAGCAGGTCTCGAGCGTCGTTGCGCTGCGCCGTGAAGTAGTCGCGGCCGGCCCAGTTCCCGCCGCGCGGGGTGGCGGATTGCGAGTCGGCGATGACCGTACCGTTTTCGTCGATCGCGTTGATGAAGCTGAAATACGGGGCCTTCGCGGCGCGGTTGAACAGGATCATCTGGCGCAGTTCGGCATCGAGGGTCTTTAGGCCGGGGAATTGCAGACCTTGCACCACCGCCTGCAACGAGAGGTCGTACAGGTCCAGGTTGCGGGCCACCTCCTGCGCGACACTGGCGGCGATGTTGCGGGCCTCGGTCGCCGCCTGGGCCGTGGCGTCGCGACGGGCATCGAGCAGGACGGCAAAGCAGATCAGGACGAAGCCGACGGTTATGGCGCCGATGCAGGCCAGACCGAGGCGAGCGGTCAGGCCGGGGCGTAAGCGCGCAAGTGCTCCGGGCAGCGTCATGCGGCGGTCCTTCTGGTGGGGCCGGACGCTACAGGCGGAATTGCTAGGAAAGGGTTGATGGGCGGGTGGTGCGCGGGCCGGCGGTGGGCGCGGGCGGCGAGGCTTGGTCGTTGTGGCCTGGCCGGTTTGTTGGCGGGGCTGGCGGGCGAACGCATTACGGCGTCAGGCCGGGCGGCATCGGGTGATGGGCGCGCGGCCGAGCGGGATGTCGGTTCGTCCGGGGCCGTCCCAGGCCAATCGCATCCCTGATGACGCACCTTGCTCGGCCGCCGGGAATGCTACGAACCATCGGCACAAAGTTCCTTCACCGGAGAAATGTGATCGTCCGCAATACGGTGCAATTCCAGAAAGGGCTCAGCGAGCCTGCATTCGGGCATCTCTGACTTGGTGCCGTTCAGCCAGCGCACCACCGTGATGCGGTGGATGGCCTACCCCTCGGAGGCGACCGAGGCAACTCAGCGCGCGACTCATTCGCGTTGGGAACCGTTGGCTGTGATTGCTGCCACAATCCATATGGGATAACAAAGCTGTAATCCGCGGCAGCCCTGCGGAACAGAGGGGAAACATAATGAAGATCACGGCGTTGCTGACAGGCCTCACACTATCGCTTCCACTTGCCGCCGCCGCACAGACCGCGAGCGATCTGATCAAGGGGGAGAGCGACACCGCCAACGTCGTGAACTATGGCATGGGCTACAGCCTGCAACGCCATAGCACGCTGACACAGATCAACAAGGACAACGTCAGGCATCTGGTTCCGGTCTGGAGCTACAGCCTGGACGACAGCCACAGCGAGGAATCGCAGCCGCTCGTCTATAAGGGGGTCATTTATCTGACCACCAACAACGCCACCATGGCGATCGACGCCAAGACCGGCCACCAGCTTTGGAAGTCGAAAGTTGATTATCCGCCGGAAACGCCGCGCGTCGTTTGCTGCGGCATCATCAACCGCGGCGGCGCGATCTATGACGGCAAGCTGTTCCGCACCACGCTCGACGCGAATGTCATCGCGTTGGACATGAAGACCGGCAAGGAGCTGTGGCGGTCGAACGCGGCCGACATCAAGGAAGGCTACTCGATGACCGTTGCCCCGCTGGTGGCCGACGGGGTCGTTATCACGGGTGTGTCCGGCGCCGAGTTCGGCACGCGCGACTTCATCGATGGCTGGGACCCGGCTACCGGCAAGCATCTGTGGCGGACCTATACCGTTGCCGCCCCCGGCGAGCCGGGCGGCGATAGCTGGCCCGGCGATACCTGGAAGCACGGCGGCGGGTCCACCTGGATCACCGGCTCGTTCGATCCCGAACTGCACACGGTTTATTGGGGTGTCGGCAATCCCGGCCCGTTCAATGCCGGGGTCCGCAAGGGTGACAATCTTTATACTTGCTCTGTCATCGCGATCGATCCCAAGACCGGGACGTTGAAGTGGCACTATCAGTTCTCGCCGAACAATCCGTTCGATTATGATTCGGTTGCCGAAATGGTGCTGGCGACCGTCAAGGTGAACGGCAAGCCAACCAAGGCGCTCCTCGACGCCAACCGCAATGGGTTTTTCTATGTGCTTGACCGCACCAACGGCAAGTTGATCGCCGCCAACCCCTATGTGCAGGTGAACTGGGCGTCCGGCATCGACATGAAGACCGGCCGGCCGGTCGAGACCGACATCTCGGCGCGTGCGAGAGCAGGAGAGAAAGTCGTGGTGTGGCCTTCGATTTTGGGGGGCAAGAACTGGGAGCCGATCTCCTATGACCCGGCGTCCGGCCTCGCCTATGCCAACACGCTCAACATCGCCGGGCGCTACAAGGCAATCCCCGCCGACTACAAGGCCGGCGATTGGTATCTCGGCATGGACATCAGCGATATGTGGGAATGGCCGAACGGACCGCGCGGCTATCTCAGGGCCATCGATCCAATGACCGGCAAGACCAAGTGGCAGGTCCCCAGCGACATTCCGCGGTTTTCCGGCGTGCTGTCAACGGCGGGTGGCGTCGTGTTCAGCGGGCGTTTGACCGGCGAGTTCGAGGCGTTCGATGCCGCCAACGGCCATAAGCTGTGGCAATTCCAGACCGGCAGCGGCATCGAGGGGCAGCCCGTCACCTGGCAGCAGGACAACGTGCAATATGTCGCCGTCACCAGCGGACTGGGCGGCGTCTACAGCCTGTTCGCGGGCGACGAACGACTCGCCTCCGTTCCGGCTGGTGGGGCACTTTGGGTGTTTGCCCTGCCGCCGCGGTGATTGGCGGAAAGCGGACCAGGCTGAAGCCTGCCCCCGGGCGCTGGACCCTGGGGCCCGCAGCTTCGGTCCCGGCCGGACCGATGGTCCGGTTGCGGATGATTTGGTTCGCGTTGGTTGGCGCGTTGTGGATCCTCGCCGGTATCCCGGCGCTGGCGGACGACGCGCCACAGCCCGAGACCGGCGCGGCTCTCTTCCAGCGCCACTGCTCTCACTGTCACGGGTTCAATATGGTCACGCCCGGCACGATTGCGCCCGATCTGCGTCAGTTCCCGCGCGATGCGCACGACCGCTTCGTCGCCACGGTGACACGCGGCAGGAACAACCGCATGCCGCCCTGGGGCGACATTCTGACGCCAGAGCAAATCGACGCGCTGTGGGCTTATGTCCGAACTGGAGGAAAGCTATGAGCCCGCGACACAAGCCCTGGCTTGCAGCGGTCTTCTTGCTGGCCGGGTCTGCCGTGCCCGCCACTGCTCAGCCCGCCCTTAAAGTGTGTCTCAGCGACGATATCCCGCTTTATTCGGTGCATCACGGAACTGTCGCCAACGGCTTCGACCTCGCGGTTGCCGGTGCGATCGCAAAGTCGCTGAACCGGCCTCTTGCAGTGCAATGGTTCGAGAACAAGCTCGACGAGAGCACCAATATGACGTTGGACGCCAATGCGTTGCTGTCCGCTGGCCTGTGCAACCTTGTCGGCGGCTTTCCGCTGATCAAGGACGCCTTGGGCAAACCCGGCGTTGAGACCGCGCGCCTGCCCGATTACGAAGGCGCCGGACGGCCCGACCGAACGCGGCGCGTCACGCTTGGCACATTGATTGCCACCCGACCCTATCATCGCGCACCGCTGACCATTGTGCTCGGGCCGGCAAAAGCGGCGGCGCACATCAGCAGCCTGGCGGACCTTGATGGTTTGTCGATCGGCGTTGAGGGCGGCAGCTTCGCCGACGCCGTCCTGATGTCGTTCGGCGACGGCCGGCTGGTTGAGCGGATCACTCATGTGGTGCCCGGCCGCGGCACGCTGCTTCCGGGGCTGGAGAATGGCGAGTACGACACGGTCATGGTGGATCTGCGGCGGCTGGATGCATACCGCGCACAGCATCCGGACACCCGGCTGGTGGCATCGGGCTACTATTATCGTATTGGCTTCAACATGGGATTGGTGGGGTTGGCGACCGATACGGCGCTGATTGATCAGGTCAACGGGGCGATCGGCGATTTGCTTGCGAGCGGCTCGTTGCCGGCGCTGGCCCAGGCGGAAAGCCTGACCTACATACCGCCACTGGAACCGGCGGTGCTGGAGCCTCCGTTGCTCACCGCCTTGCGAGACTGACAGGGGATAACGACCAAACGGTTGCACCGGATCGCGCGATGCGGGGCGCATGCGTCGTGGCGGTTGCCGCGCCGCGTCAACGGTTGGGGTTGATGGAGCCAGGGAGTTCGGTGAATTGACCGTTCGGATGGCTCTGTCCATCGGCTGCATTGCTGTCGCCTCGCTGGGGGGCGCGGCGTTGTACGCACACCGAGGCGCGGCCCCGGCCTGCGACAGCGATAAGGTGCAGGGCCAAGTGTATCTGGTTCTGCACGACCAGTTCCACCTGGCAGGCGTCTTCCTGCACGACGTCACGACCACGTCCGGTGGCTTCTTCAGTCACAACCGCGAGTGCGCTGCCGAAGTCGCCGAAATCAGGGGCAACGTAAATGCAGGGGACATGCGTTGGCGGCAGTTTAGCTATCGGATCGCGCTGTCCGACAAGTCGGAGCCTTTCGTCGTCACCGTCGATCTGGGTGGCGCCACGCCTTTCGTTAGGCAGCCAGAACAGACCCTATGGACGCGATTGCTCGCCCATTTTTGAGTTGTGGCTGGTTTCGCTGCTACGCGGCGCGAAGCGGTCGCCATCGCTCGGCATCAGTCCGGTTCGATCGGCAGATACAAGCCAGGATCAACGCGATGGCGCGCCAGCGACAGGATGGGTAGTTGCCGGTTGATTCCCTACGGCGTCCGCCTCAGAACGGAATCTCCAGCTCCAGCCGCCAGCGCAGCGTGCCGTGCGCGGTGGCTGGAGTGGCTCCGAACAGCCAGCCGACCTCGTATTTGATCTGCCCCGCCCGGCCGAGACCGAGTTGGTTCATTTTGAGCAATCCGACCCCGACCGGCCCGGTGAGGAGTTGCTGGCGGGAAAATCCCGGCGTGCTGCCCAGCGTGCCGGTGTCACCGTAGATCTCTATCGCCGGCGATAACGGAGCCCACAGATTCCAGCGGCTTTGCCAGGCGTAGGTGAAATCCAGGCCCTGACTGGTCTGGTCCGGCCCCAGTTGTCTGGTGAAGAACAGGTTCACCATATGCGTAGTGCGGCCGATATCTTTGCCGAACACCGGGCCGAACGTCACCTCGTTGGACGTGGCGTAGGCGCCACGCGTCGTCGACTGGCCATACTCGATGTAAAAACCGCTATCGAGGAAGTCCTCGCCCGGCTCGGTCAACTGGAACATGTTTTCCGTCACCAACTGTGTCAGCAAGGTCGGCTGGCCCACGTACGGATCGTTGTCGAAGCCGAGTTCGATCTCGCTGTGCCACCACGGGGTCAGGCCGGTGCCGAGTTCAAGCGTGTAGCTCTGCTGGCCGCCAAAACCGGGTCGATGATCAAAGGAGACGGAGCTGTTGTTCTCGAGCTCCAACTCGCCGAAATCGATCTCGTACGGCGACACCACGTGGTAGTCGGCGCGCGCCGCCCGCAACGGTGCCAGCAGCGCCAGCGCCGCGGCCAGTCCAACAAGGAGCCGGGTCATTTCGCTACCAGCACGCCTTGGGCGGTGTCCTGATGGAAGTCGCCGAAGAACTTGTATTCGCCGGCAGACAGCGGACCCAGGAACACGGTGATGGTCTGGCCCGGTGTCACCAGCTTCTCGCGGTTGAGGTCGACGCTTTCGAATTCGTCGGCGGTGTCGTCGGTATTCTTCACGTGCAACTGGAATTTTTTGTCCGCCGGCACCTGGATGCGATCCGGCTCGAAGCGGTGGTTGTGGAACACCAGCGTGGGCAGTTCATCGGCGCGGGCCGATGTGCCGCCCGCCATCAGCACAACCAGCACCGCCGCGGCGGCCACCGTACGCACACGCGGGCGGCTCAGGGCGCGGGAGGCGACTGCCAGCACCAGCAGCGTGGCGAGCCAGGCCGCGACCTGGACGCCGCACGGCCTGGCGGAATAGCCGACCACGGCGTGCAGGCTGCGGCCCAGGAAGCTGTCGTCGGCCAGGATGGAGCTGGTGTTCCACAATTGCTCGCCCCAGCCGGGCAGCAGGTCGGCGGAATGCAGGATGGCGGCGGCCTGCCCGGCCATGCCGGCGGCGAGCAGGGCGATCAGCCCGTTGGTGACCTGGAACAGGCGATGGAGCGGGATGATGACCAGGCCGCGATACAGTAGCCAGGAGGTGGCACAGGCGAGCGCCAGTCCCGCCGCTCCGCCGGTGGCGAGCGACACCGGGTCTGTGTGTGTCGCCGCGACGATGCCGTAGAGGAACAGCACGACCTCCGACCCCTCGCGCATCACCGCGACGGCCACGACCGCGCCCAGGGCGGCGAGCGAGCGCTGGCCGAGCCGCACCGCCTGTCCGACCTGCCGCAGCTCGGCGGCCATGGCGCGGGCGTGGTGCGACATCCACAGGATGTGCCAGCTCAGCATGACCACCGCGAAGCACAGGATGGCGGCGGTGAACACCTCCTGGCCGGCGCCCTCGAACGCATTGGAGAGGGCGGCGGCGAATATCGCCACCAGGCTGGCCCCGGCCACCCCGGCGCCGATGCCGCCGGCAATCCAGCGGCCCCGGCCGGGGACGCCCTCGGTCGCGGCGAGAACGATGCCGACGATCAGACCGGCCTCCATCGCCTCGCGGAACACGATAATCAGGCTGACGAACATCCAGTACTGCTCCCCCACCCCCGTCTGCAAGTGCGAATGACTTGCAACTGAGAGGTCAATACACGGCAGCGGGCGGCGGCGCAAGGGGGCAGCCTCGGATGGCCGCCGCCCATCCGGTTGCCACGCCAACGCGTACGTGATGGTCTTGCCGGCGGCATCCGGCATGGCCGACGACGGAGGAATACAATGAAGACACTGACCCAGGCGCAGGTGGACTCCTATCGCTACGACGGCTTCCTGTTTCCCGTCCCTGCGCTGAGTCCAGAGGAAGTCGCGACCTGCCTCGCCGGGCTGGATCGGCTGGAAACGGAACTGTGCGCGCCGGTCGCCGAGGCGGACATCAAGTGGCGCTCCCACGCCTATGCCCATTCCCCCTGGTTCAACACGCTGATCCGGCATCCCCGCATCGTCGACGCGGTTGAGGACCTGATCGGCCCAAACATACTGGTCTGGACCGGCACCTTCTTCATCAAGGAGCCGCATTCCCCGACGTTTGCCGCGTGGCATCAGGACGGCACCTATTTCGGCCTGGAGCCACACGAACAGGTCTGTGCCTGGGTGGCGCTGACCGATGCCAGCCGGGAGGCCGGCTGCATGGAGCAACTGTCCATCCGGGGTGCGCCTCGGCAATTGCGCCACGCACCGCTGGGCCTGGCGAACAGCATCAACCGCGCCGGCCAGACCATCATGGAGCCGTTCGACGAGGCGAACCCGGTGGCGATGGCGCTGCAGGCCGGCGAGTTCTCGCTGCATCATGAACTGGCGGTGCACCGGTCGGCGCCGAACAACGCGTCGCACCGGCGGATAGGGATCGGGCTTAACTATATTCCCCCGCATGTGCGGGTGAACGGGCCGGTGCGGCTGAAGGCGATGCTGGTGCGCGGGGGGGATCGCTGGGGAAACTTCGACCTGATCGACCCGCCGGCGGCGGAGCGCGACACGGCCGCGCTGACGGTGCATCAGCAGGTCAGCGATCGGTATCGCGAGAACTACCGCGCGCAGGTGCAGCGGCATGAGGCGTTGTACGCGGGGGGGGGCGGCGGCGTAGGGCGTCCCGACTTCGCTTCTCAGCGACGGGGCGCATCTTCGGGCGGTCTATGCCGACATCGGAGTGACGCCGAAGCAAGTGGCGGGCACGAGGCAGCGCGCGCTCCGGGCCCGCGTGATGAACGACCTGATTCATGTGATGCAGTTCATTGTCGATCATGCCCGGCCGGCCGTATGAGTCCGCCGCGTTGGATATGCTACCGATGAAGTGCCTGCCGTTCGTCATGACCCGAGGCGCATTGCTCGCGCAGCTTATCCGCGACTCCTCTAAGCTCGACCTTATCGAACTACGTGGCATAGGCGAGCGCGTTTTCGGCGCGTTCCCAGAGTTGGCGTGGAATTTCGATAACATCCCGGTGCAGCCGGGACA
>Ga0209415_10015166_pt1 | contig 12528 bp, 11 predicted proteins | sample PeaSoiSIISIP2007_FD_187696 | JGI IMG/M metagenome (GOLD analysis project Ga0209415, IMG submission 187696) | Peat soil microbial communities from Weissenstadt, Germany - SII-SIP-2007 (SPAdes) (version 2) | ecosystem: Environmental > Terrestrial > Soil > Wetlands > Peat | place: Germany...
CCAGGCCAGCCACCACCCGCTTGATCCGCTTTGGCATATCGAAACGCTCCTCTCCGGCGGGTTCGCCGCCGATCCCCTCAGTCCGCCGAGGAGACCCCCGGGTCAACTCGGCTGTGCCACACCCTGCCACCTGGAACCTTTGTGCGGCTGGCATGGTCGCGGGAACTGTCTCATACGGCGGCCCGCCCGTCGAGCGGTTCTCAGGTGGCGACCGCCCCTCCGCCGGTTACTTGGCCCTCTGCTTCTTGGCCCGGCTCGGGGCGACCCGGGGCGGCTCGCCCGGCATCTTCGGGTAGACGGGCGGCCAGGGCGCGTCGAGGAGCCCGGACGCGCGGTCCCGCTCGTGGAGCTCAAGCACCGGCTCGAGCGACTGGGGGTCGGCCCGCGTCCACGGGTCGCCCCGGGCTCCCAGGCGAGCGGGCACGGTCCTGATGGTCAGCTCGTCCGGCGCGATGGTGGCCAGCTCGTCCCAGGAGAACGGCGTGGACACCTGCGCGCCGGGACGGGCCCGGACCGACCACGCCCCGAAGATGGTCTTGTGGGGGGCGTTCTGGTTGAAGTCCACGAAGACCCGGGTGCCGCGCTCCTCCTTCCACCATGCCGCGGTGATGAGGTCGGGGCGACGGCGCTCCAGCTCCCGGGCCACCGCGACCGCGCCGGCGCGGACGTCGTAGGAGGTCCATCGGGGTTCCAGGGCGGCGAAGACGTGGATCCCGCGGTTGCCCGTCGTCTTCGGCAGCGACTGCACGCCCAGCTCGTCGAACAGTCGGCGGGTCTCCTCGGCGGCCTCCTTCACCATGGGGAAGGTGACGCCCGGGGTCGGGTCGAGGTCGATGCGGAGCTGGTCGGCATGCTCCAGGTCCTCAGCACGCGAGGGCCAGACGTGGAAGCCGAGGCAGGCCAGGTTCACCGCCCACAGCACGTGGGCGAGGTCCCGGGTCACGAGGGCCTGTGAGGTCGTGCCGTTCGGAGTGGACACGACCGCGGTCTCGAGCCATTCGGGTCGCTGCTCGGGGACCCGCTTCTGGAAGAAGGAATTGCCTGACGCCCCGTGGGGGAAGCGCTGGAGCAGGACTGGCCGGCCGCCCATCGCCCGCATCAGTGGCTCCTCGACCGCCTGGTAATAGCGGACCAGGTCCAGCTTGGTGTCGCCCCCCTCCTCGAAAAGCACCTTGTCGGGGCTGCTGATGCGGACGTCGTGGCCGTCCGCCTCCACCACGACGCCATCGGTGTCGGGCTTGCTCGGCACCGCGCGACTGTAGGTCCGAGCCTCTCGAAACCGGTGACGACGGGTCTGCCGACCCGCCCTCCACCGGCCGCCGGACCCGCCGCGGTGACGATCCGCGAAAGAACCCCGTCACCTGGGCGAACGATGGGGGGCCGGCCGCGGCGAGGTGGGACACCGTCGGTAGCGTGAGTGAAGGCTCCGCCCAGGGAGGTTCGATGCGCGAGCTTCGGCGCCGGGCCGGCGCACGACGGGCGGCCGGCGCACTCATCGCCGTGGTCGGGCTGGTTGCCGGCCCCATCATCGGCCTCGGGGCAACCGGCGTCCTCGGCGCGCCCCCGGCCGGCGCGGTCGCGAACTCGAGCTGCGCCCAGTTCGCGGTGATGCCCGTCGACGGCGGGCTCTACAACGTGCAGACCGACGAGTGGAACTCGTCGGCGACCCAGTGCGTGAGCACCGACGGCAACGCCGACTTCGACGTGACCCAGTCGGGCATCGACACCGGAACCAACACACCGGGTGCCTACCCCTCGATCTATCGCGGGTGCCACTGGGGCACCTGCACGCAGGACAGCGGCCTGCCCGTCCAGGTCGCGAGCCTCGGGGACCCGACCACCAGCTGGCAGACGACCCAGACCGCGGCGTCGACCTACGACGTCGCCTACGACGTCTGGTTCAACCAGACCCCGACGACCGGCGGCCAGCCCGACGGGGCCGAGCTGATGGTCTGGCTGAACCACAACGGCCAGGTCCAGCCAGCGGGCGCCCAGGTCGGGACGGTCACGCTCGACGGGTACGCCTTCGACGTCTGGTACGACGCCGCGCAGGGCTTCAACTCGGTCGCGTACGAGATGACGTCGGGGACGACGTCGGTGTCCGGGCTGGACCTCGGCACCCTGGTGCGCGACGCGATGGCGCGTGGGTACATCGACAGCTCCTGGTACCTGATCGACGTGGAGGCCGGATTCGAGATCTGGAACGGCGGGACCGGGCTGGCGACCGACTCGTTCTCGTTCTCGCCGACCTCGGCGCCGCCGGCACCGGTCGGTCCGCCCACCACCCGGATCGCCGGGGAGGACGCGATCGGGACGGCCGTCGCGGTCTCGCAGAACGAGTACCCGGCCGGCGGCTCGGCCTCGTCCGTCATCCTCGCCCGCTCCGACTACTTCGCCGACGCGCTGGCCGGGGCGCCTCTCGCGGCGGCGGACCACGGACCCCTGCTCCTCACCCCCGGGGCGGCCGAGAGCGCGACGCTCGACCCCCGCACGCTGGCCGAGATCCAGCGGGTGCTCCCCGGCGGGGGCACCGTGTCCATCCTCGGCGGAGCCCTGGCGCTCAGCGGAGACATCGACGGACAGCTGACCGGGCTCGGCTACCTGGTCCAGCGGATCGCCGGCTCCGACGAGTTCGGCACCGCCGTCGACATCGCCGGCCGGCTGGGCGATCCGTCGACCATCTTCGAGGCGAGCGGGCTCGACTATCCCGACGCCGTGTCGGCCGGCCCCGCGGCGGTGGCGACCCGCGGCGCCATTCTCCTCACCGACGGGGCGGTGCAGGCGCCCGAGACCGCCGACTATCTCGCCGCGCACCCGGGCGACGTGCGCTACGCCATCGGCGGTCCGGCGGCGGCGCTCGGTGCCGACCCGGGTGCGATCGGCGTCTACGGGGACGACGCCTACGGCACCGCCGCGGCGGTCGCGGCGCGGTTCTTCCCGGCCGCGGCCGTGCTCGGCATCGTCGACGCCGGGGGTTTCTCGGACGCGCTGGTGGCGGCCCCGTTGCTCGGACCGGCCGGCGTCCCGCTCCTGTCGGTGCCCGCGTCGCTGCCGCTCCCGGGGGCGCTCAACTTCTTTCTCGGCCTCGTGGCCGGCCAGATCGGCTCGATCAGGGTGTTCGGTGGCGAGGAAGCGGTGCCCGACGTCGTCGTCGCGGCGGTCGACGCCGCGGTGGCGTGACCTCCGCTCAGCCGGCCGCCGCTCCCGTCACCGCGGTCGCGCCCAACATCTCGGCCATGTTGTCGAAGTAGAAGAGCCGCTTCCCGGCGTCGTCCACGCCGGAGAGGGTCTCCTCGAACTTCGTCAGCGGGTCTTTGCCCCCCTCCGGATGCGGGTAGTCGGTCGAGAACATGAACAGCTCGGGCCCGGCCGCCTCCATCATCCAGCCGACCGGCTCGCCGGGGAACGGCGTGAACTTGAGGTGCCGGCGGACGTACTCCGAAGGCTGGTCGGCCAGCCGCTGGAGGGGCGGCTCGGTGCGACGGAAGGCCCGATGCGCGTGGTCGAGGTGGCGGAGCCAGGACACCACCCACCCGGCGCCCTGCTCGATGCAACCGCCACGGAGCTTCGGGAACCGATCGAACACCCCGTCGAGGACGAGGGTGCCGAGGAAGATCTCCGGCGAGTGGTGGATGGCGAGGTAGTCCTTCGAGCGGATGTTCTCGCCGCCGCCCAGGTGGTCGGTCACGGGCATGTCGTTGTTGTGGAACGCCGGGTCGAGCAGTCGGCCCCCTCCTCCGACGTGCAGGACGAACGGGATGTCGGAGCGCTCGAGGAGCGACCAGAAGGGATCGAGGGCGGGGTGCGAGGGCGACCGCTCGCCGGCCGCGGTCGACGGCACCATCACCGCGGCGCAGCCGGCCGCGATGGCCTCCTCGCCGCACCCGACGGCGCGCTCGGGATCGTCGAGCGGGACGTAGGCCACTGCGAGCAGCCGAGGGTCGGCCGCGCAGAAGTCGGCCATCGCCCGGTTCTGCGCGGAGGCCCCCGCGTAGTGCCGGTCGAGGTCCCGTCCGGCGAACAGGGCGGTGGCGAAGGTCGCGAAGACCAGCTGGCCTTCGAACCCGAGCAGGTCGAGCACCCGGCTCCGCTCCTCGCGGTCGAAGCCACCCATGGCCGACCAGCCCTTGTCGGCCATCAGCCGCTCCTCGGCCTCAGCCGCCTTGGCCGGATCGGAGCGCCGGCCGGCGGCCAGGTCGACCGCACGGTCGAGCACGGGCTGCAGCGCCTGCATGCGGTGGCGGCGCAGCCGGTCGCTCTGGGCGGGATCGATGAAGTCGTCGAGGAAGTCGGCGAGCTCCATCACGTGGCTGTCCGCGTCCAGCATGACGCGTCCTTCTGCGTAGGTCATCGGGTCCCTCCCCGGCTCCGCCGGTGACCGATCGTCACCTCCGACAAGGCCGAAAGGATGCCACCGGACGCCGGATCGCGCCTCTTCGGCGCTCCCTGTGCCGTCGCGACCCGATCGGCTCACGAGGTGGGGTCACGTTCCCCGCAGCCGCGAGGCGGGCTGGTAGTTCGGCCCGGCGGTCACGTCGACCCGGTGGAGGAGCCGGGTGCACGGGGGCTCGAACTCCTCGGCGAAGCGCTCCGTGGCCTCGATGCCGAGGAGCTCCCATGGGAGCGTGGTCAGCCGGTCGGTCTCGTCCTCGATCTCCTGGCGGAGGGCGAGCGCCGGCGGGGTCGCCCGGCGACCGCGGGCGAGCCCGCGCGCTTCGAGGGCGGCCCAGCCGGCGTCGAGGTCGGACCGCTCGGTGCCCCGCGACACCGGGATCCAGTCGGGCTCGTAGCCGAGCCACTCGTTGTGGAGGATCGACGCCTCGACCCCGGTCAGCCCGTGGGCGGCGACGAGGGCCCAGTGCGTGTCGCCGCGCCACTCCCGCAGGCAGTTGACGGCGTGCCAGCCGGAGAGCACGGGGTCCTCGGGCCGGGCCATGTCGAGGTGGGCGCCGAACAGCGCCCGGCCGACCGTCGGGAGCCGCACGACGACCGGCCAGAGGACCTCGCCGAACCGGGCGAGCGGCGCCATCGCCGCGGGGGCATGTGCCTCCAGGCCTTCGAGCACCGCTTCGTCCCGGGCCGCCCAGAGGTGCCCGAAGTCGGTGGACGCCTCGACGAGCGCGAACGCGGCCCGGATCGCGGCGGGCGAGATCGAGCCGAACGCCGCGATGACGGCGGACGGTCCGGCCGGCGCGAGCGGCGCGGCGCGTGCCGCGATGTACCCCAGGGGACCGGGGAGCCCGAGCCTCTCGTAGCGGGCGACCGCTCCGGGGTCCCAGAAGATCCACCCGACCAGTGTCTGCACCGAGCGGGCGTTGCGCCGGGTCGCGGCGAACCACTCGTCGGGTCCCCACACGGCCGCCGACCGTACCGTCGGAGGGGTCGAGGCAACAGCCGACCGGCCCGCCCGGTGCAGCCCTGTGCCCGCGTCGGGCTCCCGCGCCGCTACCGTGGAACCGCATGGACGCATTGCGCTGGGAGAACGAGCCCTCGCTCCACGCACCGACCCTGGTCGCCGCCTTCGAGGGATGGACCGACGCGGGCGGTGCGGCGTCGGGGGCGGCCGCCTACCTGGCCGACCAGTGGCACGCCCGCCAGTTCGCCACGATCGACGCAGAGGAGTTCTACGACTTCACGTCGCTGCGCCCCCAGGTCCGGCTGCGCGGGGACGGGAGCCGGGAGATCGTGTGGCCCGAGAACCGGTTCCTCGCCGCCAGCTCCCCCGACGCGCGCGACGTCGTGTTCCTGATCGGGACGGAGCCCCACCTGCGCTGGCGCGCGTTCAGTGACTGCGTGACCACGGTGGCCAAGCGGCTCAAGGTCGAAGCCGTGTTCACCCTCGGCGCGATGCTCACCGACGTCCCCCACACCCGGGCCACCCCGGTGCGCGGCTCGTCGGCCGACCAGCGGCTGGCCGACCGATTCAACCTCTCCCGGCCCCGTTACCAGGGCCCGACCGGCATCGTCGGGGTCCTGCAGGACGCGTTCGGGAGGGTCGACATCCCGGTCGCATCGCTCATGGCCCAGGTGCCCCACTACGTCCCGAGCACGCCGTCGCCCAAGGCGACCCTCGCGCTGGTGCAGAAGATGTGCGGGGTGCTCGACACCCGGGTCGGGACGTCCCGCCTCGAGCTCGCGTCGCACGCGTACGAGCGCGAGGTGAGCGAGGTCGTGGCGGCGGACGAGGACATCGCCGGCTACGTGCACCAGCTCGAGCGGCGGGCCGAGGGCGCCGAGCCCGAGGTGAGCCTCGAGGACCTGCCGAGCGGTGACGCCCTGGCCGAGGAGCTCGAGAAGTTCCTGCGGGAGCAGGACGGCTCGAACTAGACCGCGCTCAGCCGTCGGCGTCGCCCGGCGGCATGGCCGCCTGGGCCTCCGACCACCGATAGAGGAGGGGCCCGGTGCGCCCGCTCGTCACCGCCAGGGTGGCGGCCATCGAGGTGCCGCCGACGTCCCCCTTGTTGGTGTCGCCGGTCGGGTCGACCGCCGTGCCCATGACGAGCTCGCTGCCCGAGCCGAAGTTGTCGAGGATGCCCTTTCGGTGCCCCCAGCACCCGGCCGCGTCGATCTTCAGGCAGTCGAGGTTGCCGCTGTTGAACCCGTCGTCGTACATCCAGCCGTACACGGCGTCGAGCGCGTTCGCCGAGCCGCCGGCCCACTCGCCGTCGAAGAGGAGATAGCGCGGGCCCGGATCGGGCGGGTCGTTCGCCGTGTCGGCCCCCTTCTGCGCGTCCCGGTCGAGCGCGGCGGTGAGCCCGACGAACGGCGACAGCCCGCGGTCGACCCGCTCGAGGTCGATCACCACGAACAGCTGGTCGGGCAGGCTGAGCTGCCCGAAGTTCGTCGGGAGCACCATCGGCCGGACCCCCTCGAGCGCTCTGGCGTGGTTGATCGCCGCCAGCACGGCGTCGTTGCAGCGCGCCGAGCCGTCGAGCCCGCTCGGCGCGCAGATGCGCGGGTAGTCAGGGTGCGCCCGCACGTTGTCGGGCGGGTCGGCGATCCCTGTGTCCGACTCGTCGGCAGGGATGGAGTCGAGCGGCGACAGCGTGCCCGCGGCGATCTCGGCCTGAGCCTCGGCCCAGGTGAAGACGAAGGTCGGGGGAGGGCGGCGGGCCACCGCGAACGTCGCCGCCAGCGACGGGCCACCCGGCTGACCGGGGGAGCGGTCGCCGGCCGGGTCGAGGGCGGCGCCCATCACGAGGTCGGTGGCGCCGCCCAGCCGGTCGAGCACGATGCCCCGGTCCGCCCAGCACCCCGAGCGCTGGCGGGCGTCGCAGGCCGGCACGCCGGCGTTCAGGCCGTCGTCGTAGACCCAGTCGAAGTCGGCGTCGAGTCCGTTCGCGATCTCGCCGATCCACTCGGCGTCGGACCGTCGGTAGGAGGAGCCCGGACCCTTCGGGAGCTGCCCCTTGCTCGCAGCCCGCTGCGCGCCGGCGTCGAGCGACGCGCTCAAGCCGGCGAACGGCGCCAGGCCACGGTCCACCCGCTCGGCATCCACCGCCACGAACAGCTGCTCGGCGACCGACAGGTGCGGGAAGCTGGCCGGCAAACGCATTGGACCGAGGTGCTCCTTGGCTCGGGCATGGTCTATGGCGGCCAGGGTGATGCGCAGGCAGGTCGTCGAGGTGTCGATCCCGGCGGGCGCGCACAGGTCCAGGTAGTCGGGGTGCGGCGAGATCGAGGCGGCGGGATCGGCCAGCGCCGGTGTCCCCGCGCCGGCGACGCCCGGTGCCCACGAGAGCACCAGCACGGCCGTTGCCGCGACCGCGACCGCGCTCCGACGGAGTCCTCCCGGCAGTGCCCGTCCCCGGCAACCGGGCGGACGGTCGGTCCCGGCGGCCGCAGCGGTTGGCATCGGACCAGCCTGCCCCGCGTCGGGTCCCCGTGTGATCTGATCTCGTCATGACCGTGATCAAGATCAACGCCATCACCGTGCCCGAGGACGCCGGCGATGAGCTGGCCCGACGCTTTGCCGCCCGGGCCGGGGCGGTCGACGACCAGGAGGGTTTCGAGGGGTTCGAGCTGCTCCGCCCGACCGACGACCGGCGCCAGTGGCTGGTGGTCACCCGGTGGCGCGACGAGGCGTCGTTTGCCGCGTGGGTGTCCTCGCCCGCCTTCGCCCACGGCCACGCCGGGGCCGACCGGCCCTCGCCCCACGGCGGGCCGGTGTCGGTGTCCTCGGAGTTGTGGTCCTACGAGGTGGCCGGCGGCTCCGCCGACCACGCCACGACCTGAGCCGGCGAGCCGACCCGTGAAGCCGTACGACTACCGGGGAAAGACCGCGCTCGTGACCGGCGCGTCGTCGGGCATCGGCAAGGTCTTCGCCGAGCGGCTGGCCGCGCGCGGGGTCGGTCGCCTGATCCTCGTGTCGCGGCGGGAGAGCGCGTTGCGGGCGGTGGGCGACGGCATCGCCGGTGCCGCCGTCGAGGTGGTCGCGGCCGATCTCGCCGTCCCCGGCGGTTACCGCACGGTCCTCGATGCGCTGCGCGAGCGCGGCGTCGAGGTCGATGTGCTCGTGAACAGTGCCGGCTTCGGCACCCACGGGCGGCTCGAGGACCAGGACGCGGCGGCGGTGCAGGAGGAGGTCGAGGTCAACTGCACGGCCCTGGTCGGGCTGACGGCCGCGCTGCTCCCGGGCATGCAGCAGCGGCGGAGCGGGGTCATCGTGAACGTCGGTTCGACGGCCGGCTTCCAGCCGCTCCCGTTCATGGCCGTCTACGGCGCGACGAAGGCGTTCGTCCTGTCGTTCAGCGAGGCGCTGTGGGGCGAGAACCGCCGGAGCGGTGTCCGCGTCCTCGCCCTCTGTCCGGGCGCGACCGAGACCTCCTTCTTCGACCGGGTCGGGACCGAGGACGCCTCGGTGGGCCGGCGTCAGGACCCGGGCGAGGTGGTGGACGTGGCCCTGCGCTCGGTCGACCGGGGCCGACCTTCGGTCATCTCGGGTCGCTGGAACGCGGTGCTGGCCGGGTCGACCCGCCTCGCCCCCCGACGGGTCGTGGTCATCACCGCCGGCATGACGATGCGGCCCCACCGACACTGAGCTCTCCCGTCTGATCAACCCGTGCGGCCCCGTTCGTCAGAACCTTGACCGCCGACCTTGAGGAGGAGCCCATGCCCAGGATCACCCCCAGCCTGTGGTTCGACACCGAGGCCGAGGAGGCCGCCAATTTCTACGTCTCGATCTTCCCCCGCTCGAAGGTCGGGGACGTCGCCCGCTACACCGAAGCGGGCCCGGGGCCGGCCGGCTCGGTCCTCACCGTCCAGTTCGAGCTGGACGGCCTTACGTTCATCGCCATCAACGGCGGCCCGCAATTCCCGTTCACCGAGGCGATCTCCCTCCAGATCGAATGCGCCGACCAGGCCGAGGTCGATCACTACTGGGCCGGCCTGAGCGAGGGCGGCGAGGAAAGCCAATGCGGCTGGCTGAAGGACCGCTACGGGCTGTCCTGGCAGGTGATCCCGCCGGGCTTCGGGGAGATCATGGGCGACCCGGACCCAGCTCGGCGGGAGCGGGCCATGCGGGCCGTGCTCTCCATGGGCAAGCTCGACATCGACGCGATCCGGGCTGCCGCCGCCGGATAGCGCGGGTGCGGGTCAGCGGGGCTCGGCCGGGGGGTCGCCGCCCTCGTCGAGCGGGCGCTGCGCCCGAGCGACGTCGTGCCACGCGCCGAGCTTCCAACCGATCCGGCGGAAGGTGCCGACGGGAGTGAAGCCCATGGCCGCGTGCAGCCCGAGGCTGGCGTCGTTCGGCATGGTCATGCCCGCCACCGCGGTGCGGTACCCGCGGGCGGCGAGCGCCGGGAACAGGGCCTCGTAGAGGAGCCGGCCGCCGCCGGTCCGCCGCCGGCCCATCTCGAGGTACACGCTCACCTCGCAGCTCCAGCGGTAGGCGGCCCGGGTCGCGAACGGCTGCCCGTACGCGAACCCGACGACCCGGCCGTCGGTCTCGAGCACGAGCCAGGCGTGGCTCCGAGTCGCGGCATCGATCCGCCGCGCCATCTCGGCGCCGTCGGGCGGGTCGATCTCGAAGGTCACCGCGGTGTCGGTGACATACGGGCGGTAGATGGCGGCGCAGGCCTCGGCGTCGGCGGCGGTCGCCGTTCGCACGGTGTAGGCGGGCTCGGGCATCGCCCGAACGTAACGGCTGGACGGACGGGCTCGGGCTCAGAGCGCCGCGGCGACCCCTTCCATCAGGCGGTCGATGTCCTCGGTGGTGACGTGGAGGTGGGGGGCGAGGCGCAACGAGTTGCCGCGCACGCTGGCGATGACCCCGCGCTTTGAGAGCTGCTCGCCGAGCCGGAGCGCGGTCTCCTGCGGCACCTCGATCCCGATCATGTGCGGGCCGCGCTCGTCGGGAGCGGGCACCGTGAGGCCGAGACCCTCGGCCCGCCGGCACACCTCGTCGGTGACCGCCCGCAGCTCGGACGCGACCCGGTCCACGCCCCACTCGTTCAGCTGCTCGATGGCGGCGGTGGCCATCGGGACGAGCGTGAAGCTGCTCCGCTCGCCGAAGTCGAACCGCCGGGCCCCGTCCCGGTAGGCGTCCGCGTAGTCGACGAGCGCGGCGAAGTCCTCGGAGCTCGACCGGTTGATCCAGTTCTCCTCGAGCGGTTCGCCGTCCCGGTGCCGTTCGGCGACGTACAGGTAGCTGAAGCCCATCGGACCGAGCAGCCACTTGTAGCCGACCGCGACCACATAGTCGGGATCGACACCGGCGAGGTCGAGCGGCAGCGCGCCGAGCGACTGGCTCGCGTCGATCACGAGCGCCGCGCCCGCGGCCTTGGCCCGGGCCGAGACCGCCACGAGGTCGACGAGGGCCCCGTTTGTCCAGTGGACGTGGGGGACCGCGACGACCCGGGTGGCGTCCCCGATCGCGGCGAGGACGGACCCCGTCCATCCGAGCGACTCCTCCCGCTGGACGACGACGAGCTCGGCGGCGGTGCGCTCGCAGAAGCGGTGCCAGGTGTAGAAGTTCGAGGGGAACTCCTCGGCCAGCACGACCACCTGGTCACCCGGCCCCGCATCGAGGTTCCGCGCCGCGGTCGCAAGCCCGTAGCTGCTCGAGGGGACGAACGCGACCGCCTCGTCGCCGACTCCGAGCAGGGCGCCGAAGGACTCCCGGAGCCGCTCGACGTCGACGAACCAGTCCTCCGAGGAGATCGCCCACGGGCTGGCGGCCCGCTCGAGGGCGCGCTCTCCGGCGCGATGGACGCCCTGAAGGACCGGGGCCATGGCGGCGGTGTTGAAGTAGGCGATGTCCTCGGGCATGAGGAACAGGTGCCGTTGCGATCCCGTCTGGCCCGCCCCGGGCCCTTCGGTGCTCGACCGTGCGTTCATGCCGGACCTCGCTCTGTCGCTCGTTCCGACCCTAACAACGGAGTCTTTCGGTTCGGACCCGGGCCGATCGTCAGGTCAGTCGAGGGCGGCGTAGGCCGCGTCCTCCATGTCCCGGTGGAGCGGCGGTCCCTCGGCGGTCTCGAACAGCCTCTGGGTGAGGACCACGATCACGAGGTCCCTCGCCGGGTCGACCAGCCAGGAGGTCCCGAGGCCGCCGTTCCAGCCGAACGCGCCGGCCCGGGGGCCGTCGGTGATCACCGACTGGCAGAAGCCCCAGCTCCGGCCGTTGAGGAAGCCCGGGGCGATCCCCGCCTTCTGGTCGGCGGTCAACTGGTCGCGGGTGAACTCGCGTACCGCGTCCCGGCTGAGCACCGGGTCGCCGCCGCGAAGGAGGGCCCGGGCGAACCGGAGCATGTCGTCGGCGGTCGACACCAGGCCGGCCGCGGCGTCGGGGAAGGCCGGGGGCCGGCTCCACTGGCCCTCCGGCGGGTCCCAAACGGTCAGCCCGCCCGGCCCGGCCGTGTAGGCGGTGGCGAGCCGCGCCGTCTCGGTCGTGAAGAAGGCGGTGTCGGTCATCCCGAGCGGCTCGAACAGCCGGGTGCGGAGGACCTCGCCGAGCGGTTGGCCCGCCGCCCGGGTGAGGAGGACGCCCAGCACCGACGCCCCGGTGTTGTAGAGCCACCGCTCGCCGGGCTGGGCGATGAGCGGCAGTCCACCGAACGACGCCATCCAGGCGTCGGGGTCGGGTGGTTCGTCGGGGCTCGGCGGTCCGAGCGTGGCCAGGTGGAGCTGGCTGGCGGCCGTCACGATCGGCCACGGTGTCTCGGACATGAACATCTCCACGGCCATCCCGAACCCGAAGGTGAAGGTCAAGAGGTCACGCAGGGTGATCGCCCGGACCGCGGGCACCGTGTCGTCGAGCGGCCCGTCGGGGCGCCGCAGGACCCGCGGCGAGGCGAGCTCGGGGAGCAGGCCCGCGACCGGCTCGTCGAGGGAGAGCAGGCCTTCGGCGACCAGCGCGAGCGCGACGGCCCCCGCGACCGGTTTGGTCATGGAGGCGATCCGGAAGAGCGAGTCGCGAGCCAGCGGTGCCGCGTCGCCCGGCCCGAGGTTCCCGAGGACCTCGGCGTGCAGCCGATCGCCACGGGACACGAGTGTGACGAGGCCGGCCAGACGGCCGTCCTCGATCTC
>Ga0209415_10015167_pt1 | contig 12527 bp, 13 predicted proteins | sample PeaSoiSIISIP2007_FD_187696 | JGI IMG/M metagenome (GOLD analysis project Ga0209415, IMG submission 187696) | Peat soil microbial communities from Weissenstadt, Germany - SII-SIP-2007 (SPAdes) (version 2) | ecosystem: Environmental > Terrestrial > Soil > Wetlands > Peat | place: Germany...
CTCTCGTCGAGCTCGTCGAGCAGCGCCGCGCGTCCGACGAACCGCGGGTTGAGCAGGAAGCTCTGCGCCAGGCGCTCGGCGTCCTCGCCGCCCTCCGGCGCCAGCTCGCCGATCGTGTTCAGCCGCGCGATGACCTCCGCCGCGCTCGCCGGGCGCGCGCGCGGATCGCTGCTCAAGAGCGACATCACCAGCGCGTCCAGCTCCCTGGGGATCCCCTCGAGCAGCGCGCCGGGCGCCGGCGGGTCGACCTTCCACAGCTCGCCGAGGTCCTCGATCTGCCGCGCCGGGTAGGCGTGCCGACCGGTGAGCACCCAGTACGCCAGCGCCCCCAGCGAGTACAGGTCGGCCCGCTGATCGAGCGGCGCTCCCTTGAGCGCCTCCGGCGGGATCGCGGGCGGCGTCCCCACCACCAGCCGCGAGCTGCCGAACGACACCAGCGCGCCGAAGTCGATCAGCTTGCAGTGCCCGTCCGCCGTCATCCTCACGTTCGACGGGCTCAGGTCGCGGTGAATCAGCCGGCGCGCGTGCAAGAGCGCCAGCGACGTCGCCACGTCGCGCAGCAGCCCGCACGCCTCGCGGTAGGGCAGCGGCGCTGCCCTTCTCAGGTCCTGCCCCTCGAGCAGCTCCATCGCGTAGTACGGCCCCACCTCGTCGACCCCGTAGTCGAACACGCGGATGATCCGCGGGTGCTCCAGGCCCGCCAGCACCTGGTACTCGCGCTCGAAGGCCTCGACCTGGAACACCTCGCTCGCCGCGTTGCGGTTCAGCCGCTTGAGCGCGCGCTCCTCGCCCGTCGACCGATCCAGCACCCGATAGACCACCCCCATGCCCCCCGACGCGAGCTCCTCCTTGACCACGTAGCGGCTGGCCACGCGATCGGCCCGCGGCTCCGACGTCTTGGGCGTAGGCGGCCACGCCGACACGCGCGGGGGTAGAGAGGCGCTCATATGTTGGGTCGGGTGAGCCGAAAGCCCCGATGATTCAACGCTATCACTGCCCGGCTCCGTGGGCCTGCTCTCTCTCTCAGGTCTGTCCGGCCATGTCCTACGTGTCCCCACGAGACCACGTGGCGGTCCTGATCCTTCCCCAGAGCTCCTCCCTGCCCTCTCCCGTTACCCCGCTGAACCCAGTCACCCGCGCCCCGGCTCCCTTCCTAACCTTCTCGAGCGCCGGCTTTCGCCGCGCGGCGCCGAGCTTGTCGACCTTCGTCGCCACGAGGATGACTTCGAGCTTGCCGCTCACGTGACGGGGCTGGCGCAAAAACTCCATCAACTGGCGCTCCTCGTCCTCCACCCCACGGCGCACGTCCACGAGTACGACGACTGCGCGCAGGCCCGCGCGTCCCTTGAGGTACCCCTCGATCATGCCTTGCCACTGCGCCCGCTCCGTCTTCGACCGTTTCGCCCATCCGTATCCGGGCAAATCGGCGAAGCGCAGCGCGAGCCCGTCCTGGCAGCGCACCTCGAACACGTTGAGCTGGCGGGTGCACCCGGGCGTGTTGCTCGTGCGCGCGAGCCCGCGCCGGTCCATCATCGCGTTGAGCAGCGTCGATTTGCCCACGTTCGAGCGGCCCGCGAACGCGATCTCCACGAGCGTCGGCGGCGGCAGCGTGGCTGCGTCCACGGCCCCGGCGACGAAGCTCGCCTCCACCACCCGCGTCTCGGCCACCGGCTTCACGCCGCCTCGGCTTTCTTGCCCAGTCGCCGCTGCACCGCGGCCACGATCTCTCGCAGCTCCGGAGAGCGCATCGCCCGCGCGGCCGCGACGAAGACCACGGCGAACGCCGCGGTCCCCGCGACGCCCGGCAACGCCCGTGCGAGCGCACCGCCCGGGCCGCCGGGCGCTGCGAGCCGGGCGGCGACCCACCCCGCGGCGGACGCCGCGATCGCCGCAGCCAGGGTGCGCGCCGTCGACGGGAGCATCGCGCGAGCGCCGATCGTCCCGAGACGCCGCCGGAGCCCCGCCAGCAGCAGCACCATCTGCGCCGCGCTCGACCCCGCGACGGCGACGCTGATGCCGACGTGGCCCATCGGCCCCTTCAGCGCGAGCGCCGTGGCGATGAACACGCCGAGGTCGATCGCGCTCACGACCACCGGAGTGCGGGTATCTCCGAGCGCGTAGAATCCGGGCACGGTCTGCCTCACGGCGGCGACCGTCCAGATCGCGCCACCCTGCCACGCGAGGGCCCGGGCCGTCTGGTGCGCCGCCTCCGCGTCGAACGCGCCGCGCTGGAACAGCGTCACGACGATGGGCTCGCCGATCGCGACGAGGGCGGCGCTCGCCGGCAGGGCGACGAACATCGCGAGGTTCATGCCGTGCACCCAGGTCTTCGCGAGCTCGTCCTTCGATCCCCGGGCGGCCAGCGTCGACAGCGAGGGCAGCGCCGCGGTCGACAGGGCCATGACGAAGATGCCTTGAGGGAAGTCGCACAGGCGCATGGCCCACGAGAAATAGCTCTGGGCGCCCACTCCGAGCTCCGAGAGGAAGCGCCGCGAGAGCACGAGGTCGACGTAGTACACGCCGATGCCGAAGGTGAGCGGCGCGACGCGGCGAAGGACCGCGCGCACGTCCGCATCCAGGACGAACCGCGGAGCGCTCGCGTACCCGATGGCGCGCAGCGCAGGCCACTGGGCCATGACCTGGAGCAGCCCGCCGGCGAGCGCGCCCGCGGCCAGCGCGAGGACGGGATCGTGCCCCGTCGCCGCCAGCACTCCGGGGAGCCCGATCGCCGCCGCGAGGAGCGCCACGTTGAGCAGCCCTGGAGCGAACGCCGCGACCGCGAAGCGCCGGTTCGCGTTGAGCGCCGCCATCCCGAGGGCGGCGGTGCCCATGAAGAATATGTACGGAAAGACGGCGCGGGTGAGCGCCGCGGTGCGCTCCAGCTCCCCGGGGCGCGCCCGGTAGCCCGCCGCGAAGAGATCCGTGAGCGGGCCCGCGAAGGCCACGCCGAGCACCGTCACCGCAGCGAGCGCGACGAGAGACACGCCGCGGATGCGCGCGAAGAAGACCCGCGCGGCGAGGTCGCCGTCCCTGGCGAGCTTCTCCGACAGCACCGGCACCACGGCGCTCGCAACGGCCCCCTCGCCGAGCAGCTGGCGCAGGGCGTTCGGAATCGTGAACGCGACCCACCACGCATCGGTCGCCGCACGATCGAAGACGGCCGCCAGCGTCATGTCCCTCAGCAGCCCCAGCACGCGCGAGGCCAGCGTGCCCGCGCCCACCACGCCGGCGCGCGCTACGAGCCTGCCGCGCTCTCGCCGGCCCTCTGCGTTCTGCTCCGTCTCTCCGCGTGCGGAGAGGGGACGGGGCGGGTGAGGTTGTTCGCGCGGCGCCATGCGCTAGAGGCGCGGCCTGACGCCGCGATCGGGCGTGCTGCACGCCGGACACTGGCAGAGCGCGCGCAGGTATTTGAACGAATAGATGCCGCTCGCGTGGCCGTCGAACCACGCGAGCGCGAGCGCATATCCGCCGACGGGCTCGATGTCCTCGAGCTGCTGCTGGTCGCCCTTGGTCTCGACGAAAGCTATTTCCCCGGTGTGCCCCTGGCACCCGGCGCACGGGCAGTACCCGCGAAGAACGTCGTGCGGATAGACGCCCTTGTGGCCGTCCGCCCAGTCGATCTCGGTCACCCTGGCGCCGCGCGGTGACCGGATGGCGACGGGCTTGAATCGGGGGTCCTTGGTCACCGGCCGCTCACGTTCTTGTGCCTGCGAGAGCGTCTAGCGCTCGAACCCCGTATGCGCCGCCATCGCGAGATCGACGAGCCCGAGGACGGCTTCGGCGCTTCCGTCGGTGACCTCCCCCGACGCGCCGCGCGCAAGGCGGCGCGCCGCCTCGCGAGCCTCGGGCAAGAGCACGCTCCCCGCCCCCCCGCACGACCTGCAGACCAGCCCCCCGCGCGCGGGATCGACGCACGCGGCCTTCCCGTCGGGGCACGGGCGGGCGCAGACGACGCACCGCTCGAGGTCGAGCGCGTAACCCACCGCGCCGAGCATCGCGAGACCCGCACGGGCCAGCTCCCGGCGCGGGGCGACGTCCCCCGCGTCGAGCGCGTCGAGCAGCTCCACGAGCAGCCGCCACCCCTCGGGCTCCACCGTGCGAGGAGGGAACAGGTGCCTGGCCCAGCGCAGCGCGACGCCCGCCGCGTCGAGCGCGTCGAGGTTCTCCACCACCGCGGGTCGCAGGCGAACGATGTGCGCCTCCTTGAGGGTCGCGAGATCGGCCCCCTTGTCCTCGACCCGGACGGATATCGTGTGCACCGGCTCGAGCGCCCCGCCGAGGCGACGCGATGCCTTGCGCGCCCCGCGCACGATGACGGAGAGCTTGCCTGCCCGCTCGGTCACGAGCGTCGCGATGACGTCGCTCTCGCCGAACTCGACCGTCCGGACGACGAGCGCCTCGCTCTCGATGAGACTCACCCCGCCAGCGTGCCGCGGACAGGGCGCTGCGACAGCTCCGCCGGCATGTCGTGCCCGCGCGGCTTGAGGACGATCGACAGCGCGAGCGACAGCAGGATCAAGAGGAGCACGAAGGCGATGGCGACGCCGAACCGGCGCCCCTGCCCTTCCCGCGCGGCCTGCAGCGGGGTCTGCAGCGGCAGAGGCGTGACGAAGGCGACGCGTCGGCTCGACGTGTACCGGGCGAGGACCTCGGCGGGCAGCACGCGGATCGCCTGCGCGTAGGCCTTCAAGAAGCCGCGGACGAACACTTCGCCGGGCAGCTCGTCGAACCGGTCGGACTCGATGGCTTCGATCGAGCCCAGCGGGATGCGCGTGACGCGTGACAGCTCCGCTGCGCTCATACGTTGCCGCTCGCGCTGCTGCCTGAGGTACCTGCCGAGGGTGCTGTTGGCGAAGTCGGTCAATTTGGTCTCCGGCGCTTCGGGCGATTTTTCGGTCGATTGATTCGGGCTCATTGGATCCTCGCCAGAGCCTCCACGCAAGCCTGCCCGGCCAACGTTTCCGCCGAGATGTCCCGGCACTTCTCGAAATCCAGGCGGGCCTCTGCCAGCCTGCCGAGCTTCGCTCGAACGCGCGCGCGGGCCTGCCAGGCAGCTTGCAACGTCTTGCACTCGGGAGCCTCGACGCCGACGGCGTTCGTGAGCGCCTGTTCGGCGGCGGCCAGGTCTCCCTTGGTCTCGTAGGCGACTCCCAGGCGGTAATGGCCGACGCAGAAGCGCGGCTCGGTGACCGAGTTGCGCAAGGATTCGATGCCACCGTCGACCTGACCCGCGAGCACTTGGGCCCACCCGAGGTTCCCCCACGCCAGGTAGCTGGACTCGAAGGAGGGGTCTCGCGTGAGCGGCTCGAGGACGGTGATCGCCTCGGGGTATCGCTGTTCGAGGATGAGTATCTGTCCCAGGGTGTTCTTGGCCTCGCGAAATTTGTCTTGGACCTTCAGTGCGCGGCGGACATAGGCCTCCGCGTCGGACAAGCGGCAATCCGGGTCACGAAGCTCGAGCTTTCCCGAGCAAAAGAAGAGGTGGATCGCGGAAGCGAAGTAGAGGGCCTTGGAGTTCTCGCCGTCGAGCTCGACCGCCCTCCGGCAGTGCTCGAGCGCCAGCCGGGGCTGGGCCTTATAGAAGTAGTCTCGGGCAACGTCGTATTCGGCCTCGCTCTGGCGCTCGGGATTGGGAGCGTTCGCCCCCCGGAAACTGCACGCGGCAACCACGGCCGACAACGAAAAAAGGGCGAGGAACGAAGCTACACCAGTCAGTTGCAAAAAAGCCACACCTCCAAAGGGAGCTCGCAATTACCCCAGCCGGGAGGCGCGAGTCAACGGCAAGGGCGCCTTTTCCCTTCACGGACGTTCAGGCCCCTTCAACCGGGACCTTCGAGCTCGTCCTTGGCGCCGAGCAGCGAGTAGAGCCGCCGGAGGGCCTCGACGTCGGGGATTTCGATGCGCTCGCCGCGGATGACGACGTACTCGCGATCGCGCAGGCGCTGGATGATGCGCTTGACGGCCTCGACGTCGAGGCCGACCCGGGCCGAGAGCTCCACGGGCGATATCGTCACCTCGGCCGCTCCCGAGGTCCGGCCGGCGAGCTTGATGAGAGCGCTCGTCACCTTCGATTGCACGCCTCGGATCATCAGGATCTCGATGCGGTCCTCCGCGTCGCGCACGCGGCGGACCAGCTGTTCGATCACGTGCGCGGCGATGGCCGGGTGCTTGCCGATGAGGGAACGGAAGGTCGTCCTGTCCAGGGCGAGGACGACGCTGTCGGCGAGAGCGACGGCGGTGGAGCCGTACGTCGTGCCGTCCATCAGGGCGCCCTCGCCGAAGAGATCGCCCCCCTTGAGTACGGCGAGGCTGCGGTCGGACATTCCGACGCGCTTGAGGAGGCGGACGCGCCCCGCCTGAAGGAGGAAGGTCTCGTTCGCGACGGCGCCCTCGTGGAAGATGGCCGTTCCCGCCGCGAGCTTCTGCCCGTAGCGGCCGAGCAAGCGGGCGCGCTCCGGCGCGGGGACGCCCTGAAAGGCGCGCTCGATGTCGGCGCGCGCCGCCGCGTCGGCGTCGTCGTGGGCGTCGCCCATGGACGCGGACGATACCACCAGTCACGCTGCCCAGTTGGCCCCGCCGCGCCGCGCGCGCGATACTTTCGCCCGAGGAAAGATGGGCCGGTCGGCGAGCGCATCGCGCAAGACGAAGGAGACGAGCGTCGAGGTGACGCTCGACCTCGACGGAACGGGGCGGGCGGACATCCAGACGCCGCTCCCGTTTCTGACGCACATGATCGAGCAGCTGTCGCGCCACGGCCTGGTCGACCTCACGGTTCGCGCGACGGGCGACGTCGAGATCGACGGCCACCACACGACGGAGGACGTCGGCCTCGTCATCGGGCAGGCGGTGGCGAAGGCCCTGGGAGACAAGGCGGGCCTCGTCCGGTACGGATGGGCCACGCTGCCGATGGACGAAGCGCGGGCGACCTGCGCGCTCGACCTGTCGGGCCGGACGCACTTCGTCTGGGAGGTGCCGCTCCCCGCCGGAGCGAAGCTGGGGAGCTGGGACGTCGAGCTCGCCCCCGTCTTCTTCGAGGCGTTCGCGCGCGGGGCGCAGTGCAACTTGCACCTGGTGCTTCACCGCGGCGAGATCCTGCACCACATCGTCGAGGTGAGCTTCAAGGCCCTCGCGCGCGCCCTGCGGGAGGCCGTGAAGATCGACCCCCGCGCGAGCGGCGTGCCGTCCACGAAGGGGGCGCTGTCGGACTAGAAATTGGGCCATCCGGCGCCGATTGTTCAAAGATGGTTCGCATGATGGATCGTCGTTCGAAGCGAAGCGCAGAGCGCGTCGAAGCGCTGCAGTACCTCGTCGAGGCCGTGGCCGATCGAAGCGACGTGCCGGCGCTCGTCCTGGTGGACGACTCGGGGCGCATCGTCGCGGGGATGGGGATGCCCGGCGACGTGGTCGGGCTCGCGCGAGCGGCGCGGGACGTCGCGTGGGGCCACGCTACGACGGCGGACGTCGACGCGGCCACCGGGGGCCGGGACGTTACGACGCGCACGGTGGCCACGCGCGAGGGCATGCTCTATTTCGCGGCGATCGGCGACCGCGTCACCGCCGTTGGGGACGCGGTCCGCGCGGTTCAGCGAATCCTGTCGTAGCCCGAATCCGCGGACGGACGAAAAACACATACAAAGGCGGGCGGACCGACGATACTGCGAGCCCACCCTGGAGGGCCTGCAATGAGAGCGGTAGCAATTGGAACGACGTTGGTGTGTGTGCTGGCTGCGGCCGTCGCGTGCTCGTCGAACAACGGGACCGGAAGCTTCGGCGACGGAGGCGGCAGCAGCGGAGGCGGCGGAAGCAGCAGCGGTACGAGTGGCGGCTCCGGGGAGGATTCGCCCAGCGGAAGCTCGTCCGGCAGCAGCTCCGGATCCTCGTCGGGATCCTCGGGCAGCTCGTCCGGGTCGTCGTCGGGTAGCTCGTCCGGCTCGTCGGGCTCGAGCAGCTCGTCGGGGTCTTCCAGCAGCTCCTCCGGATCCAGCTCGGACGCCTCCGGGAGCAGCTCCGGCGGGGATGCCGGCGCCCCCGCGTGCGCCAAGATCAACGCGGGCAGTTGCTGCAGCTTCGCGGCCCTGGTGGACTCTGGCCCGGGTTGCATGACGGCCGTGGCGAGCAACAACCAGGCGGTCTGTCAGGCCCTCCTGACGGAGATCCAGGCCGCCGGTTTCTGCAAGTAAGCGGACCAGCTACTTCGCCACGCTGCCGTCCGGGGCCAGGGCGAAGCGAAATCGGCGGTCGGCGTGACCCGAGGCGTAGTCGACCATGTCGACGGCGATCGAGCCGTCGCTCTGCTGGCTCACCATGGCGAAGCCGTAGCCCTTGGTGCCGCTGCTCAGCGGGGCTCCCCCGTTGCCCACGATGACCTCGCGGGTCTTCGGGTGATCGTAGGTGTGCGTATGGCCGCAGATCGCAAGGGTGTAGGGATGCGACGCCATGATGCTCTCGCTCGGAGCGACGCCCGGAGCGGCCGTCGCGTTCGATCCTTCGTGACGCACGACGAACGTGTACGTCGTGCCTCGGCCCATCGCGCGATCGAGCCAGCCCGCCTGCTCGGTCGTCCAGGCGTTGGCCGCGACGACGAGGAGCTTCGAGGTCCACGACCCGTCCCTCGAGTCGACGTCCACCTCGTAGTAGGGGCTCGTCCGCCCGGTCGGCGCGAGCAGCTTCGTCGCGTACGCGCGGTAGGCGGCCGGCGTCCCGTCGGCGTTCGCCGGGCCGCAGTTCGAGGCCGTCAGACCGGTGCACTCGTGATTGCCCATCGCCGGGAAGAGCACGCCGCCGTACCCGGCGCGCGCGGCGAGGTACAGGGCGATCTGCGCGGGAGCCTCGTTGCCCGACGACGACGTGTACTGGTAGTCGCCCGTCGACACGGCGAACGTCGGCCTGGGCGTGACGGCGTTCATCGTCGCGTAGATCTTCGAGATGACCGCCGTGGGGTAGCCCGCGGTGTCGTCCATGGCCGCGGGGCGCGTGTCGCCGACCACGGCAAAGTAGAGGCGCGACACCGATCCTCCGTCGGGACCGACGGCTCCCTGGACGGCCGCGCCGCCGTCGTAGACCCCATCGGCAAAGGACGGCGCCGGGGTCGCTGACGGGTCGGCGCCGGCGCCAGTCGCCGCGCCATCGATCGAGGCGCTGCCTGCCGCGCCACAGGACGCGGCACCGTAATGCGCGAGGACAACGGCGAGCCCATGCTTTCTCACATGCAGCCCATCGGCCACGACGCGGGCGTCGTTGCGGCGTATCTTCGTCGCCGAGTGGCGGCGATTGAGTAACCTGGGGGAAATGGGGTCGATGCGGACGCTGGCCGCGCCGGGAGCGCTGTCGCTGGTAGCGGGCGTCTGGGCGTGCGCCGCGGCCGAGGGGCTGACGCAGTACCAGGACTGCCCCGACGGCTGCGGCGGCTCCGATTCTTCCACGGAGCACCCGGAGGTCACCGGAAACGGCGACGCGAGCGAGCCCGGAGGCGACGCGTCGGAGACCGACACGGGGGTCGCCCCGGGGGGGGACGCCAGCGCGGACGCGATGGAGGTCGGAGGGGCCGACAGCGTCGTGGGCGACGTCGCCACGGACGGGCCCGCGTGCACTGGCACCTTCGCCGTCAACGACGGCTCCGGCATCTTCGTGACGCCGGGTGGCACCGATGGATCCGGCTGCGGCACCTCGCGCGGCGCCCCTTGCAAGACCATCGGCGCGGGCATAGCGAGCGCGATGCAGGCGGCTGGACGCACCACCGTCTACGTGGCCGCGGGCACGTACGTCGAGGAGATCTCGCTCGGTGCGGGCCTGACCGTGCAGGGCGGATGGGACGTCAGCGGCACGACCTGGTCGTATGATTGCAGCGTCGTCACTGTGCAAGCCCCGACGAGCTCGAACACCACCGTGCTCGTCGGCGCCATCAACGGCGCTGCGACGCTCTCGACGATCACGGTGGCCAGCATGGCCGCCTCGAGCGTGCAGCCCGGCCAGTCGCTGTACGGGATCGTCGCCCGAGGATCGAGCACGCAGCTGACGCTCGACAGCGTCGTGGTGAACGTCGCCACGGCGGGGGACGGGCAGACGGGAGCCGCCGGAGGCGCGGGGGCCGCGGCCGTGGCCAGCTGCGCCACTGGGAACGGACAGACCGCGACGGCGGGCGCCGCCGGCGCCGGGGCGAGCGCAGGCACGTTCTCCGCCACGGGCTTCGCGCCCTCCTCGGGGGCGACCGGCAGCTCAGGGCCCGCGGGAGGCAACGGCACGGCCGCTCCGTCGCCCACGCCCGTCTCGTACTCGACCTGCACGGGAATGTTCATGTGCAATTCGGGGTCCTCGTCGTGCGCCGGCGCCCCAGGCAAGAACGGGTGCGGCGGCGGCGGGGGAAGCGGCGGCGGGGGCGGAAGCGGGGGCGGAAGCAGCGTCGCCCTCTTCGTGGATGCCGCGCAGGTGACGGTCACCGGAGGCTCCCTCACGGCGGGCGACGGCGGCAACGGAGGGGCCGGCGGACCGGGCGGAACGGGCGCCACCGGAAGCGCCGGAACTACAGGCGCCGCGGCCTCGTGCCAGCCCCAGTCATGTGGTGGCGGTGGGTTCGGCGGCGGCGGCTGCAGCAACCAGGGGACGAAGGTGACCGGGCCCGGCTCGACCGGAGGGACCGGTGGCACCGGGGGCACGGGAGGTCAGGGCGGGGGCGGCGCAGGCGGCGACTCGTACGCCGTGGTGATCGTCGCAGGTGGGCAGGTCGCTCTGACCTCCGCGTCCCTCGTCGCGGGCAGCCCCGGGATGAGCACAGGCAACGGGACGACCGGCACCGCAGGTATGGAAGGAACCTTCTGACCGACGGGACTCAGAACGTGATCTGCGTGCCCGCGGTGCCGTTCGGACCCCCGCTTGGACCACCGGTGCCTGCCTTGCCCGGCGTGAGCGCCGGGGAACTCTGGCGATTGAACCTGTCGGTGGCCATGCCCCCCGTCACGATGACGTAGGAGTCGCCGCCTGCGCCGCCGCCTCCCTGACCGCCAGCGCTTCCATCACCTCCGGGGCCTCCCGCAGTAGCGCTGCCACTTGCGTTCACCGGCGTCCCCGGGTTGCACGCGCTGCCGGAGCAAGATTGCGTTGTGCAGGCGGCGGGCAGGCCGGGTGCACCCAGGCTGCCGCTCGCTCCGGCGCCGCCAGCGCCTCCCGCACCACCGTTGCCGCCGTTGCCGACCTCGAAGCCACCCGCGATGACGGTCAATGCAGCGTCGTATGCGAAGATCGCGACGCTGCTTCCGCCTCCGGCTCCACCCGTCCCCCCCAGCCCACCTCCACCGCCGCAGCCATTGAGACCAGCGCCTCCGACGCAATTCATGTTCCCTACAGTGCAAGGGTTCACCATGGCGCAAACAGTGTACGGAACGCTTTCCCCGGCCGGACCCGTCAGGCCGTTGTCGCCGGCCACGCCGTTGCCTCCGGCGCCACCCGTGTGAGGACTGAACCCCGTGGAAGAGAAGACGCCGACCGATCCGGGCGTGCCCGCGGTGCCGATCGTGGCCGCGTCATTGCCATCCCCGGCGGCGCACGTGGCGGGGGCCGTGCTGCCCGCGCCTCCAGCGGTCCCGGCATGCCCCGCGCCCCCGGCCTGCACCGTGACGACGACGTCGGTGAGCGTGAGCTGCGTGCTCGCGCCGGTGGCGAAGATTCCGTAGAGCGACTCACCAGGGTTCGCGACTGCCTTGCTCAGAACGGTCAGGGTGGAAAGAGCCGTCGCGCCGTTGATGCCGCTGGCGACGACCGTCATGTTGGAAGTCGACGGCGCCTGCACCACCACGACGCTCTCGGGGGTGCTCGAGCAGTCGAACGACCAGGCGGCGCTTCCGCTGCCTGCCCAGTGCCACCCGCCCTGGACGGACACGCCGCCGGCGAGCGTGAGCTTCTCGGTATAAAAGCCAGCGGAGACGTAGACGACGCTCGGTACGCCCCCATCAACCTTCGTGGCGCTCGTGATGCCCGCGCCGATCGACTGGCACGGGCTGGTCGGCGCGAGGCCGCATCCGGCGCCGTCGATACCGGTAGGCGCGACAAAGACGCCGTGCACGGGGTCGACCACCGCCGTCGCGCAGTTGCCCGCGTCGTAGGCGGGAGCGTCGTTGGTCGAAACATCCGCCAGCGTGCTGGTCGATCCCTCCGCGTCCATCGGGGCGTCGAGCGATACTTCCGCAGGGGCGTCGCTCGAGGCCTCGCTCGGGGCGTCCTCCATGACACCCTCCTCGATCGCCGCTTCCTGCCCGGCGTCCGCCACGGTTGCGTCGGCGGGGCCGATCTGTGCATCCGTCGCCCCATCGCCGCCGAAGCCGCCCGGGGCGGGGCCGTACTGGTCGAGCCCCTCGATCACCGCACATGCGCTCGTGGCGATCGCGACCACGAAGGCCACCCGAGCATGCGCGCGATACGGGCCCACGAATGCGGAATAATGCGGCCCGGACGGCGCCGGGGTCAAGAACGGGAGTGCGAAGGAGGGGACTTGAACCCCTAAGCCCTTTCGGGCGCTAGCACCTCAAGCTAGTGCG
>Ga0209415_10015168_pt1 | contig 12527 bp, 8 predicted proteins | sample PeaSoiSIISIP2007_FD_187696 | JGI IMG/M metagenome (GOLD analysis project Ga0209415, IMG submission 187696) | Peat soil microbial communities from Weissenstadt, Germany - SII-SIP-2007 (SPAdes) (version 2) | ecosystem: Environmental > Terrestrial > Soil > Wetlands > Peat | place: Germany...
CGGGTCCTTTACCACGCAAGAGAGCTTTACAGTGCAATAGCGGCGCGCACCCGGCTAGCGCAGCGACTGCGATATCAGAACCATTACACGCCCGCTTTTATTGCTCAGAATGTCCTGAAATTTGTCTTCCACACGCCCCCAAAATCGCATTAACATGCACCCGACAGAGGCCGGACAAGTTCCGGACAACCACCGGACACACAGCCCGCTACGCTGGTCGCCCGAGCCTAAGCCGCCAGGCTTAGGGATTTGGGTGTCTAGTTCGAAGTAACGCTCTCGAAGAGAAGCGAAACCGTCGTCAACTCAAAACGCCACGCAGAAGCCCACTTCGCGCAGGGACAGATCATGACTTCGTTTTCGATCCTTGGAACAACAATTGAACCTCACGATGAACTGCCCGCCTCGGCGAGGAAACACTCCCAACCGGTGCTGTCGTGCAAAAGCAGAACCCCGATCGGTAGCGACAACCGGACTGATTAGCACGTCCGTGTGTTCGTCAGGACGCCCGAACTTTGTTAGCTTCGTCGTGACAGGATCGAGCAATCGGCAAGACGCTGCTTGAAGAGCATACGACTATGCGCGTGGTTTTTTGCTGTATCAAAACTGTATCAAAACCCCTTCTGCTGGCCCTCTTGGAGATCCTGGATCGGCGAAAGCAGCTTCCCCAAGTTGTTAATAAGACAGAGAATTCAAACGACGGAATGTAAGGTATGAAACGTCTGAGCGCGCTTAGAAGGCAGGTGCTCTATCCACCTGAGCTACGCGCCCGCGTGTCGTCTCTATTGATTCTAAAATACTTCATCGCTCGTCGAGTTCTTCATTCCGTTATCTCTGCCACAACTCTGTCCCGAAAGTGTGGCGTAAAACTCGCACTTTCGCTCCCGAGATCACGGTTGGAGCCGATCCCAAAACGCTGTCCCGAAAAACTGGGTTCGATTCCTGCTCTTAACTAGCCGAGAATTCCGGGGGGCCGCTTTGTCGCGCGATGGTTCATCGCGTGGCCTGGCGTTTTTGCCGCTCCGGTCGAGTAACGCCCCACTCTTCCATTCGTGCCAGTGGCTCTCCGCGAATCCGCGCTCTGGAAGAGTATCTGATCGATACTCCCGGAGCACGCGACCTCCCATCCCGAGCGGTACGCGTTCGAAGGGACACAGAAGGTACCCTTCGCTACGGTGCGGCCACCGACCCTAGGAAGGACCTGAGCACCGCTTCAAAGCGATTAGGCTGGTCGTTCTGAAGCGCGTGGCCAACATCTTGTATCTGTTGGACCCGCAGGCATGGGTTAAGATTTCGTAGTTCTCGTGCTGTTTCAAGGTAACAACACCTTTGTCCCCAATCACTAGCAGCATTAGGACGTAAATGGCGCTCACCAACTCGTGATATTCAGGGTTTGGCGGCGTAAGAATGTCAAACGCATCTATTCGGGTTTGTAGCCTCGCTGCGGCTATGAGTTCGATGAGCTCTGATGAACGCTGCGGGTGCCGCGCCCGTAACTGAGCCAGCACCTCGCCCTTACTTAAACTGAGGAGTCTACGGTGTTGCTCGACGACGTCGCTCTCGTGAACTTCGCGCTGACGCTCGGGACTCAAGAAAGTTGGGTCCACTAGGATGACTGCGCGAATGGCCGTGGCTCTTTGACTCGCAATCACGGCCGCGGTCATGCCTCCCATCGAATGGCCCAGCAGAACCGGAGCCGCAAGCCCGAGCCCTTGGATGAGTCCAACGACATCGCTTGCGTAATCCTCGTAACGATACCCGTTGAGCGGTGTGCTCGAATTCCCGTGCCCTCGGGCGTCTGGCATCACGACGTCGTACTCGCCTTCGAGAGCGCGTGCCAAAGGAACCCAGCAGGCTCCGCTCCCGGTCAATCCATGGAGTAGAACCAGCGCGGGCCTGCACCCGCCGGTTCTCCAATAGTGGATGTTGATGCCGTTTGCTTCGCAGACTCCGCTCATCCAGTTTGTCATCGAGGGCAACCGGACTTCGGGCCCTCGTGCGTCATCAGATCGGGCGGTTTGCAGGTTATACGGCAAAAGAAGCTACTCAAACCGCAGTCCGCCGGTCGGGTCAATGCGTGTCGCATGCCATGCTGTCTCGCGGCTACGAACTGCGATAGAAAGGCGTCCACAACGTTTGCACTCGGTGGTTTGTTAGTGCATCGTCACGCTCACGATTGTCTTCCTAAGTCCTGACGGCAGCGGGAAACGGATCGTGTGTAGTCTCGACACAGTCAAAGCCTGCCCGGAGTTGATTCAGCTGCATTTCCACTCGGACCGATGATTGCTCCTGGAATATCGTGAAGGGTTGGCTTGTCTTTCTCCTTGCGCCCACGTATGTTTATCCAGCGCAAATCATTTTTCAACTGGACGTACCTGCAAATTTCCTGGCCGTCGACGCGTCCGGTAACGCCTACGTCGCAGCCTCCCCGACAGTCACGAAGGTAGATCCGAACGGAAACGTGATCTACTCCCAGACTGTTAACATCCCTGGGACGTGGTCCGCGATCGCCGTCGATAGCGGTGGAGAGGTAGTCATCGCCGGCGTAACAACCTCGGATAGTCTCCCAACTACCGCCGGAGTTTTTCAGCCCGCGCGCAACAACACGGGGATTTGCGTAAGCGGGGACATGGCCGCTACTCCGGTCCCCTGCACCGATGCCTTCCTTGCCAAGCTTGACTCGGCTGGCAAACTCAGTTGGGCCACCTATCTAGGAGGGAGCCTTAATGATCAAGCCAACGCTGTCGCCATTGATGCAAGCGGGAACATCTACGTCGCCGGACTCACTCTCTCTGAGGATTTCCCAAGCGTCGCTGCCTTTCAATCCACACTCGGTGGATACGCCGATGGATTTGTCAGCAAGATCAGCCCTGACGGCTCGCGGGTGATCTATTCGAGCTTTATTGGAGGCGTTGGCTACGATATAGCCCACGCGATTACGGTCGACTCGGCGGGTGACGCCTACGTCGCCGGCGAGCTTCAAGGAGGCGGAATTAACCCGTCTCCCGGCAGCTTTGGCCCCAACTGTCAGACCAATGCCACGAATGCATTCTTGCTCAAGGTCGCCCCATCGGGGAACCAACTGGTGTTCGCTGGATGCTTAGGTCCTCAGCAAGGCTCGGCCGCGGCGACCGCTGTTGCGCTCGATAACCGAGGCACGATCTACCTCGGCGGCGACACTAACAACAATAGTTTCCCTACCACACCAGGAGCGTTTCAGGGCTTGGCGAACGGTGCTTTTATCGACTTCTTGACCAAGATCTCCGCCGACGGATCGGGCTTGGTCTATTCCGCAATTTTTGACGGTTCTTCCTTTGGTGTTGGCAGTATTGCGGTCGACCAAAGCGGAGATGCTTTTCTGACGGGGGATGCCGGCTCCTCGACAGCGCTGGTCACCGGTCCCGCGATGCAGCCCTGTCCCGGACCTGCTTTTTTGCTGGAAATGAATCCACAGGGTTCAGGCCTGAACTACTTCTCTTTTGAGACCGCATCTGACTCCGTTGCTCTGGCGGCCGGTTCGCTGTTTGAGGCTTACGGTTCGCTGCGCCGGATGGCTGATCTGGATACTCCCGGCACGTCATACCTGGCCTCCTCCTGCGTGCTCAACGGAGCGAGTTTTGCGAGTCACCTTGCTTATGGTCAGCCAGGCATCTCGCCCGGTGAGATCGTCACGCTGAAAGGTACCGGCCTCGGGCCCGCCACAGCTCCGTCCGAACCGGCTATCAAAAACGGAACCATTCAGAGCTCGCTTGATGGCGTGCAAGTTCTATTCGACGGTGTCGCTGCCCCGCTTCTCTATGCTCAGAATCAACAGATCAACGTGGTTGCGCCATATGCGCTGGCCGGAAAGACCCAAACCAGCATTCAGATACAATACGCCGGACAGACGACAAGCCCAGTAACGATTCCGGTCTCGGCGATTAGTGCAGCTGCTTTCGAAGACTTTACGACGGGTGTGCCCCTAGTGTTCAACCAGGACTTTTCGAGGAACACACCCGGTAATCCTGCATCCCCGGGGTCGTCCATCGTGCTGTACATCACCGGCGGCGGGCAGACTTCCCCGGCGAGCGCGGACGGACAGATTTGGGAGACTCAGGGGGAACTCCAGGCCGAAGTCTCAGCACAACTTCAGAGCCCGCCCCCGAATCTAGTGACGATCCCCGCTGTCGTATCGTATGCGGGGCCGGTTGGAGGGGAGACCTCGGGTCTCCAGCAGCTAAACATTCAAATTCCTGCTCTACCGCCCGGATTCGCTTCCGCCGGCGAGGACTTTCTCACCGTTACCGTCGGCTCGCAGCTTGTTCAGGCTCAGGTTGCCTTGAAGTAAGAACGCCGCCTATGGGTCGCTATGTCAAATAGCACCCAACCGCCGCCGTCCGCTGTCGGCGCCTTGCCCAGAACCAGATGTCCGTAGAGTCGGCTCCGGTGACTTGTGGCCACTCGTGGTCCGGAAGCTACCGAAATGTTGCTTATCGGTCTACGGTTGCTGACTTTTCAGATTCACTTACGACAGCGCAGTCCCAGGTACTGTCTCGTCAGCACCGACGGAGCCTGGCCGTGCCAAACACCGTCGGCACAGGCGAGCCTTGGGATAGAATTCAACTCTTAATTTCCTATTCCAGTCGCTCTCCGGAGAGGGCGACTCAACAGTCGCGAACATAGCGCAGCAGGAGATCACCGCCGCCAATAGCCATTGCGGCCTTATCTGCCCAATCTATCGCCAGAACCGATTCACGTTTCAAGAACGGCGCTACTAACGTGAGGATGTGAAGATTGCCCAAGACAAACGGAAGTTACGACAGACACAATCGCCGTGGGTCAGCCATGACCCGAAGCAGCAGTGCCCCTTCGTCGTTGATCGTCATGGGCCCCGCCTCCTTCAGCCGCGCAGTCTGGCAGTTCTTCACGGTCACCAATCCATTCCATCGGGCCATGAATCAGGCCCGCGAGTTCGCGTGTGTTGGCGCAGGCTTTCGTGTAGCAATCGTCGCAGAAATATAGCCACTCCGAGAAGAACCGGTCGTCCAGGTTGGAGAACACCTTAGGCCCGCCTGCAATCTTTATTAGATGCGCACCGGGTGACTTTGCGCTCTTGGCAAGTTCGTGTGCGCAAATCATGACGATTTCTCCGGCTTGCGGCTGTCGGTCGGTTTGCGTTTTCATTCACGTGACTCCCCTGGCCGCCGAATGCCGTTGGTGAACACTACTTTCGCTGTGCAGAGCTAAGCGGCCCGTCAAAGCATACATGCTCGTACCCGCGGGCGCAATGGCCCGGTCCCGGCCTGTCCCTGCCGCGAAGGACGGCAGCACTCGGTGTAGTCTCTGACGGTGTGCCGCTCAACTCGGAAGGACGCTTCGCTTTCAAACCGGATCACGAGTTGCTCATGCTCCGCAGACCAGACCGCCGCATCAACGCATCATTCCTGGCGGCGCGCGCTGCGGGCATTGAGGCGTCCGACCGCGACCAGGATGCCGAACAGGATAGCCTCCGGGCGCGGCGGGCAGCCGGGGATGTAAACATCGACGGGGAGGACCCGGTCGACACCGCCGGCGCTGGCGTATCCCTCGCCGACGATGCCCCCGGAAGCGGCGCAGGCTCCCACGGCGATCACCACGCGCGGGTCGGGGATCGCCTCCACCGTGCGGCGGACGGCGGTCTCCAGGTTGCGTGTGACCGGGCCCGTGACCACGACCCCGTCCGCGTGGCGCGGGGAGGCGACGAAGTCGATGCCGAGGCGACGAACGTCGTACACGGGGTTCAGGAGAGCGGCGAGCTCCCAGTCGCAGGCGTTGCAGGAGCCCGCGTCGAGGTGGCGGAGGTGCAGCGATCGGCCGAGCACCCGGTGGATCTCGGACGAGGCACGGAGAGCTTGGGCGTTCCGGTCGGGCGCCGCTGCCGGGATGGCCGGTTGATCGGCCACAACTTCGATCCGCAGGTCGTCGCGGCGGTGCGCCGCGAGCTCGAAGTCCCTTCCCATGGAGACCGCGTCTGTCCATGGATCCTCGGCACATTGGCCGCAGAAGATGCACCGCGCCAGATCGAGAGCGACGTGGCGGCCTGCGGCGTCGAAATGCTCCGAGATCGCACCCGCCGGGCATACTGAGGGAGGCGGCAGGTGGCTACCGGGGCGAAACACGGGCGCTCCCCGGAACCGGTCCGGCGGCACGCTTGGCTCGGCAGGGTAGCGGGTGGTGACCACCCCGGTGCGAAGCGCGTTTATGAGAATTCGCAGCATGTCAGCGATCCGTGCACGAATAGCAGAGCTCGAAGCTCTTGTTGACTAAGGGGAAGTCCGGGACGATCGCCGTTTCGGCGGCCAGGACGACGGCCGGCCAGTTGTGGTAGCTCGGCGACCGCAGGTGGTATCGCTCTACGCGCCCGCCGGCGTCGAGGCGAAGCCAATGGACCGCCTCGCCTCGCGGCGACTCGATGGCCGAGATCCCGATCCGTCCGCCCGGCAGCGGCTCTTGAAGGGCGACCCGCAGCGGCCCCGGATCGAGCCGCCGGACGAATTCTCCGATGAGGCGGATCGACTCCCTGGCTTCCAGCGCGCGAACTGTCACGCGAGACATCGCGTCGCCGCCATCCGGGATGGTAACGACGTGCAGGTCGGGTGGGTGGGGACCCGCAAACGCGCCATGGGGATGGTCGCGCCGCGCATCGCGGTCCACGCCACTTGCCCGCGCCGCCAATCCGGCGACCGCGAGATCCACGGCAGCCTGGTGTTGGAGGATGCCGGTGTCGTCGAGCCGATCGACGACCGACGGGTTGGCTTCGATGCGTCCCATCAGGCCGTCGAGCCCGGAGAGAGTGTCCTGGATCGTGACGGCGAGGGCTCCCAGGAGGTCGGCTGGGAGATCGAGGTGCACGCCGCCTGGGACGACCAAGCCCCGGAGGAAGCGATTGCCGGTCAGCCGCTCGTTCATCTGCTGGAGCCGCTCCTTCAAACGCGCGCCGGTGGCGGTACCGTAGTGGAATGCAGCGCCGGCGCAGATGTTACCGACGTCGCCGACGTGGTTGTACAGCCGCTCCAGCTCTAGAGCGATGCTCCGGATGAGCCTGGCCCGCGGCGGAGCGTCGACGCCGGCAATCTGTTCGAGCGCCTCGCAGTAGCCCAGGCCATGCGCGGCTGAGCAGACTCCGCAGATACGCTCGGCGATATAAAAGGCGTCGAGCGGAGAGAGTCCCTCCATCCGTTTCTCCAGCCCGCGATGCGTGTAGAACAGGCGCGCGTCGAGATGAAGCACGGTCTCGCCGACGGATGTGAAGCGGAAGTGACCCGGTTCGATGATGCCGGCGTGGATCGGGCCAACGGGGATTTCGAAGACGCCTTCGCCCTCTGCGACGAGGTGCGGGAACTCGTCGGCTGGCTCGACCGGGACGCGGTGCGACCCGTCGAAAGACTTGCGGAGCGGGAAGACGCCCCGCGGCCACCCGTCGTGAACCACCAGCGGGCGGGGATCGGGATGCCCGACCGGAACGATTCCGAAAAGGTCCTGCATCTCACGCTCGTGCCAGTTCGCGGCCGGAACCACCGTCGTCAGGGAGGGCACCTCGGGATACGCCGCATCCACGGAGACCAGCAGCGTCACGAACCGGTCCGGGGCGCCCGGGGCGGTGGGCTCGAAGACGTAGCGTACTTTAAGATCGCCGTCCGGAGTGGCCGTCTCATCGGTTGCGACGACCGTGGCCAGGGCCATCGAGTGCGGTCCGATGAGCGCGGCGGCCGCGGCCGGGAGATCGCCCGTGCGACTGAGGCGCACCGTGAGGTCCGATGGGCGCGGGCCAACACTCGCGTCGACGGAGCCGCTCGCGCATACGCGCAAGGCGTCCGTGAAGGCAGGGTCAGTCATCGGGCGATCTCCGTGGCGCGCCGGAGGAGCCCGTCGAAGCTCGGGGGTATGGTGAGACCGAGGAGGACCATGATTGCTGCAAGCAGCATCATCCCCAACAGAGGAGACCAAGTCTCGGGCTCGCGGCTGACCGCGGCCGCCGGCTCGCCGAAGACCATCGAACCGGCATGGTGGAGGAGGCCGGCGAAGATGACGACGACCATCGCGAGGAAGATCGCGATCGCTACCCAGTGACCCCGGCCGATTCCGGCGCGCAGCACCATCAGCTCGCTCACGAAGATCGAGAACGGCGGCACGCCGGCTAACGACAGCGCGGCAAGCATGAGGAGCGTCCCGCCGACCGGGGCCACACGGAGAAGGCCCCGGATGACCCGCATGTCGCGTGAGCCGTAGCGGGCGATGGCTTTCCCGGCGGCGAAGAACGCGAGGGCCTTGGTGATGCCGTGGTTCACCACGTGCAGCAAGGCGGCGTAGGTCCCGATGCGGCCGCCGAAACCCAACCCGAGCGCCACGATCCCGACGTGCTCGACGCTGTGATAGCCGAGGAGGCGCTTGATGTCATGCTGAGCCAGGATGAACGGCGTCGCCACGACCACCGAGATGAGGCCAAAGACAAGTAACACCCCCTCCGGGAATGCCGGGCCGCACGCGGCGGCGGCGATGGTTTGGAACCGAATGATCCCAAGGAGCGCGCACTTGATGAGGACGCCCGAAAGCAGCGCAGAGACCGGCGTGGGCGCTTGGCTATGCGCATCAGGCAGCCAGAGGTGCATGGGCGCGAGACCCGCCTTGGTGCCATAGCCGACCATCACGAAGATGAAGCCGATCCGGACGATCCCGGGGTCGAGCGTGGGAGCGAGTTTCATGATCGCCGACCAGCTCAACGCTCCCGCGCCTCCCTGAAGACCGGCAGCGGCGGCAGCGGCATAGATGACCACCGTTCCGAACAGCCCGAAGGAGATGCCAATGGTCGTCACGATGATGTACTTCCACGCAGCCTCCAGGCCGTGCTGATGTCCGTGGTAGCCGATCAGGACGGCCGAGGTGATGGTCGTCCCTTCCATGGCGATCCACAGGACTCCGAGGTTGTCAGCGAGGACCGTGACTACCATCGTCGCGACAAAGGCGTGCACCAGTGCGAAGTAGGACCGTAGCAACTCGGATTTCATGTTGCCGACCGCCAGCGCCTGCTTGAGCCACCCCACCGTATAGATGGACACAGCCGAGGTGAGGACGGCGACCAGGAGAAGAAAGATGAGCCCGAGGTCGTCTATGCGGAGGAATCCGACTGACTGCGGGCCGGAGGATGCCACCTTGCGCGCGAGGACCAGCGCGAGCGAGAGAAGGACCGCCGAGCCAGCCACATCGATGGCCGAGAGGATACGGCGGTCGCGTGTCGTGAGCATAAGCAGCGCCGTGACCGCCGGGACGAGCGGAAGGACCCACAGGGGCGTCTCAGGCACGCATCATCCCCTCAGCCTGGCCAGTTCCGCGATATCGGCGTCGACCGTCGAGCGCACCCGGAGCACCATGATCGCCATGACGAGCGCGGCGAGGATGACGTCGAGAATCACACCGATTTCAATGATGAGTGGCATGCCCTGTGTCACCGACATCGCGGTGAAGAAGATCCCGTTTTCCGACGCGAACAGGCCGACCATCTGGGTCAGCGCGGTCTTTTGCGTCGCCATGGCCAGCACGCCCGTCAGGGTGAGGGCGATGCCGACAGGAAGTGCGTTGCCGGTAATCGCCTGCCGGACCTGGCCTAGTGAGGCGCTCAGTTGAAACGACACCACGACTATCAGCACCGCCAGGGCGAGCGTCGCGCCGACCGGGATGACCGGTTCCACCTCGCGCCGGACGTTCATGCGCTGGACCACCCGGTGCAGCACCCAGGGCAGCACCATGGCCTTGACGGCGAGCGTGATGCCGGCGATCACCCACAGGTCCACGTTTCCCGTGGCCATTGCGAGGACAGCACCTGCGATGGCGATGAAAAGCGACTGGGCGGCCACGGCGTAAATGGCGCGGTAGATCTGAGCTGCCGCGATGATAAGGATCATGGTGAACAGCAGCAGAGCTCCCAGGTCGTCGATGATCGTATGAACCGTCTCGGCACTCATAAGATCCTCAGGGCGAGCGCCGTCAGGGCGCACACGAAGCCGACGCCGAGGTACTGCGGCACCCGGAAGAGCCGGAGCTTGGCGTAGGACGACTCGACCAGCGCGAGGTAGAGCGCGAGCACCAGGATCTTCACCGCGAACGCGCCGGCTCCAAGCAGGAGGCCCGTGGTGCCCGCGCTGTCCGCCGGCAGGGCCGGGAAGAAGAGGGCTGCGACGAGACCGAGGGTTACGATCTGGCGCATGTGCGTCGCGAGCAACATGCAGCCGAGCCCCGGCCCGGAGTGCTCGATCAGCATGCCTTCGTGCAGCATCGTGAGCTCGAGGTGGGTGTCCGGGTTGTCCACCGGGATGCGGCCTGTTTCCGCCGGGAGCAGCACCAGCATGGCCGCAAAGCCGAGAAAGTCCGCCGCGCGCCAGGCTACGATCCACGACGTCCCGCGGTGCGCTGCCAGGGCGCCGAGTTCCGTGGTTCCGGCGGTCAGCGCGGTGGAGAACACCACCATCATCAAAACCGGCTCAACCAGCGGCGCGATGGTCATCTCGCGCGAGGCCCCCATGCCGCCGAACGCGCCGCCGGCGTCGAGCGCACCGATCGCCGTGAGGAAGCGGGCCAGCGCGAGCAGCCCGAGAAGCATCAACGCGTCGCCCAACGGAAAGGCCGGCGGCCCCACCCGGACCACCGGGACCAGTGCGCCCGCAGCCACCGTGGCAGCCAGCACCAGTACCGGAATCGACTGGAAGAAGCCCGAGACCGTGTCCGCTTGCACCGTACCCTTGCGGAGCAGCTTGATGAGGTCGCGGTAGGGTTGAAGGACCCCGGCCCCCTCCCGGCATTGGAGCCGGGCTTTCATCTTCTGAATGACGCCGGTGACCAGCGGCCCGAGCAGCACCAGGAGAGCCATTTCGAGGAGCACCAGCCCGAGCGGTCTGTCGCCGGTCATTCTTGGATCACCCCAATCATCGGTAGATCACCCCGATCAGCAGAAGCGCAACAAAGAGGGTTCCCAGCACGAACCCGATATACCCGTAGATGCGGCCGGTGCTGCGGGCGCGAATCGTCCGCGAGAGCGCCGAGATCTCCCGTTCGATGCGGTGGTAAATCTGCGTCTCCGCGAGGTCCACGATCTCTCCGGCGTATTGGATGCGCTGGACCACGTACGGGGTCCCGGCGGTCTCGCGGGTCACCTCGCGCCGGGGGTGGTAGAGCGCCGCGAATACCAGCCGGAGCGGCTTGGCAAACGCGGTCGCCGTGTAGTCGAACCGTGCTGTAGGGCTCATCCCGCATGTCCAGGTTGGCGCGGCACGAGGTGGGGAATGGCGCACTCCGCGGCGTAGGAGCCACGCCATCGCGGTGAGCGCGATGAGGAGCGCGGCCATCATTGTCATCGAAATGGCCGTGGCGTCCGTCCCGGACGGCGTCAGCGCCGTCGAGAGCACGAGCGGTCCCCGGGCGGTCACGACGGCGCTCGCCCCGGAGCCGTGGAGCAGCGCGGTCGTTGGCGCATCGAGCAGGCGCATCGCGTAGCCCGGCGCGACACCGAGGGCCACGCACAACGCCGCAAGCCACACCATTCCGGCAATCATAGATGGCGGTGCCTCAGTGGCGTGCTCCGCGTGGGCCGTTCGCGGACGGCCAAGGAACGTGACGCCGAACGCCTTAGCGAAGCACGCAGCCGCAAGGCCTCCCGTGAGCGCCAGCATCGCCGCGGAGAAGACGATGACCAGCCCGGCCGGGCCGTGGACGCGGCTGCCACCACCTAGGAGAGCCTGGAATGTGAGCCATTCGCTGACGAACCCGTTGAGCGGGGGGAGGGCTGAGATCGCAACGGCGCCCAGCAGGAACAGGCCCGCCGTCCAGGGCATACGCCGGGCGACCCCGCCGAGGTCCTCCATGTTGCGGGTGTGCGTGCGGCAGAGGACGCTGCCAGCACCGAGGAAGAGCAGGCCTTTGAATGCCGCGTGGTTGACGGTGTGAAGGAGTGCCGCGGTGAGCGCGACGGTCGCGAGGGCGCCGCCCGCGCCCTCCTGGCGCCATAGAATCATCGCTAGCCCCACTCCGATGAGGATGATCCCAATGTTCTCGACGCTGTGAAACGCGAGCAGCCGCTTGAGGTCGTGCTGCTGGAGCGCGTAGAGCACCCCGAGCACGGCCGAAGTTGTGCCCACGACGAGCACTGTCCACCCCCAGGAGGGCGGGAGCGGCCCGGCGACCGGGGCGAGGAGGTCGAAGGTGAAGCGCAATATCCCGTAGATCGCGACCTTGAGCATGACACCCGACATCAGCGCCGAGACGTGGCTTGGGGCCGCAGGGTGCGCGCGCGGAAGCCACACGTGGAGAGGGACCACGCCCGCCTTGGCGGCGAAGCCTCCGAGCGCCAGGAAGAACAGCGTCGTTCGTGTCGTGCTGTCGAGGTCACCCGCCGCCGCGCGAAGGGCCGCAAAGTCGAACGCCCCGGCCCGCTCGGTCAGGGCAAGGAATGCGACGAGCAGCAAGGCCGTCCCTCCGTGGGCCATCACCATGTAGAGGAGACCTGCCCGCGCGTTCTCGCCATC
>Ga0209415_10015170_pt1 | contig 12526 bp, 12 predicted proteins | sample PeaSoiSIISIP2007_FD_187696 | JGI IMG/M metagenome (GOLD analysis project Ga0209415, IMG submission 187696) | Peat soil microbial communities from Weissenstadt, Germany - SII-SIP-2007 (SPAdes) (version 2) | ecosystem: Environmental > Terrestrial > Soil > Wetlands > Peat | place: Germany...
CGACCACCCCCGGCGCCACCCGCCCGATCGCGATCGGTCTGGTGTTTCTGTTCATCGTCTGGGGTATCGGTTCCGGATTGCGCGCCAAGGTCGGCTACACCACGCCGGGCACGCCGCTCTATCGTCAGAGCGCCAAGGTCAACCAGGACATGCGCCACGTCGGCGACGTCTTTCCGCTGGATGAGGGCTGGGTGATTCTGGTGGCAAAGCAGCCGGCACTGTTCGAAGGCATGATAGCTTCGGTCGTAAACCCTGACATCTTACGTGCAGAGCTTGATCTAGGAACCTTTCTGTTACTCGACCGCAACGTTACCCAAGTCACGTCAATGGCCAACAACGTCATAGAGCCATTCAATCGCATGTTCCATTATTCGGAGCCGAAGTACTCTGCGATGCCGACCAGCGTTGCTGACGCCAGTGGTCTCTACCTCTTATACCTGGGCGGCACTGCACCGGGCGAGGCAGAGCTTTGGGTCTCTGATCAGGACGACGACACTATTCTACGGATATTCCTGACAGATCATACCTACGATACGCTCAACGCGTTGCAGGACAGGCTGCAGAAGTTCTCGATGCGCAGAGCTAACTGGGATCCGGCGCTCAAACAAGCCCGGCTAGAATATCTCGGCGGGATCGCGGGGCTCTACGCCGCAGCCAACGACGTGCTCTACCAGCTCGACTTCATCAACATTACCTTCGTGCTCGGCGTGGTGCTGCTGTTCTGCTGCGTGACCTATTGGTCGATTACGGCCGGCCTGCTGTTCGTGATTTCGTGCGTAGCGGCCAATTTCGGCGCGTTCATTTACATGCGCCTGATGAATATCGGCATCACCATCGACACCATCCCGGTGATCTCGCTCGGCATCGGACTCGGCGTCGATTATGGGATCTACACCGTGTCGCGCATCCTCGATGAATGCCGCGCGGGCGAGCCGCTCGATCGCGCGGTCACGACCGCGCTCTATGGCACCGGGGCGGCGGTCTTCATGACCTTCGCCACCATCGTCGGCGGCATGATTCCGTGGGTCTTCTCGCCGCTGCTGTTCCACAACGAGATGAGCGTGTTGCTGATCATCCTGATGTTCACCAACATGATCGTCGGCGTGCTGATTCTTCCGGCTTTTATCGCGTGGGTGCAGCCCAGGTTTATTTTCGGCGGCCGGCGGCCCGCGGCGCGGTCCGAGGAGCGGTTGAGGGAGGCAGGTACCTAGGCGCAACGAGGGCATACGCATTCGGTGCGGAGATTGCGGCCGACAGGCGGCCGCTCCAGCCGGATGCCGACTTGCACAGGGAGGTAGAGAGATGAATCAGGGGCGGGCAAGCACCAGGTCCGTAGCGGCCACCGTCCTGGCTGCGCTCTTCATCGTCACGCTGGCCGGCACGGCCCGAGCGCAACAGAACCAGGGTTCCTGGCTCGGCGACACTTACGATTACCTGTTCCTCGGCGGCCAGACCCCGATGGTTCCCTCCGAGCAGGCGCCGGAATGGATAAGCGGTCTGTCGGTCACTGGCTTCCTCGCCAATACGACCGCCATGTGGGCCAACTCGGCGAATCTGCAGGGCCTGCAGAACCTCGATCACTCGCTCGGGATCCCGGTCAGCAGCAGCAAGAACTCGCTGGCGGTCGAGCGCAATTGGATGCAGCTCGACATCAACGAGAATCTCGACTCCGACGACCAGTTCTTCATCCGCTGGTGGGGAGTCTACGAGCCCACCTACGACTACGAGACCCACTCCGGGTTCGGCGATCTATACAATCAGTACACGGTCCGTGACGCCTGGTGGAAGCACAAGTGGGGGCCGCTTTCGCTCTTCCTGGGCCGCCAGATCGTGACCTGGGGCGAGTCGATCGCGTTCCGGGTCGGCGACGTGGTCAACAGCCAGGACTTCGAATGGAATTTCGGCTTCGCCAACCTCGAACAGTCGCGCCTGCCGATGTGGATGATCCATCCGATCGTGCAGTTGCCCTCAGGAGGACCGTTCGGCAGCAACTTCTTCGAGGGGATGATCATCCCGTCATGGCAGCCGATCTACACCAACTCCCCGCTCGATTTCGGACAGGTCGATCTGTACGCGAACCAACGTAATCGGGGCGGCGACGTCAGCCTCCTCGCGCCGCCGACCGGCGGCCGTTTCTCAACCTACTTTGGTCCGACAGTGGGCCCGGGACTCGGACCCGCAGTCTGTCCGATCAGTGCGCGGGGTTGCGCTCCCGATTGGCCGCAGCTCACCAATCCCGGACCGACCACTTTCGCGAGCCTCGACAACTATGCGCTGCCCGACAACAACCTCGGCGGCTGGGAAGAGGGCTTCCGGCTCCATACGGTCGCCTACAATACCGAGATGACCGGGATTTTCTTCCACGGCCATCAGTACACCCCGAACTTTTTCATCCGCGGCAGCGGAGCGGCCGGGAACCCCAATTTCCAGACCTTCCAGCTTCGCTATCCGCAACTCAACGACATCGGAGCGACCCTGAACCGGCCGATCTATTTGCCCGGACCGACACTCAGCAACATCCCGTTCGTGCTGAGAACCGAGGGACTGTGGCAGGATCGGACGCCGTTCCAGGATCGCAATCCGTTGAATCACAGCGCAGTCAAGTATTCCAGCACGCTCAACACCCTGGTGGCGCTGGATGTCGACTCATACACGGCAATGTGGCTCTCTCGCACCGGCGCGGCGACGATGAACATCGAGTGGCAGAACTACACCATCCTGTCGCCGGCCAAGACCATTTCGTATGTCTTCACACCGGAACAGCAGCGCCATAACGAGGAAAACCTGCTCATCAACCTGACCGATTCCTGGTACTGGGGCGACATCGTTCCCGACCTGGTCGGCATCTATAATCCCGACGGGAACACCTTCCTGCTCTTCCCGAACCTATTCGTAACGTTTCCATGGTCGAGCAAGTACTCGGTGCTGCTCGAGTACATCGGGATTCTCTCCAACGACGTGCTCTCCTCGTACGCGGGTGGCGGATTCAAGGGCAAGAGCATTTTCCTGACGCAGTTCCAGTACAACTTCTCGGTCCTGCAGTCTGAAAAATAGGGCGAGCCGGGAGGGCTTTGGATGTCGATCTACTTACGCAAGAGCAGGTTAGCCATGATCAGACCTAGACACAGCTCGATTGCGAAACGACGGCCGGGAGTCCGCCTTGCTCGGATGGCGGGAATCGTCGGCGCCGTCCTCCTGATCGGTTCCGCGGCGCTCGCCCAGATACCGCCGGAGAAAAGCACCGTGCGCGTGCTGCCGCTGCCCGGGCCGCATTGGGTCTATCTGCTCGACCCGATTACCAATTTCATGGAGGCGCGCGTCTCGATAATCGACGGTGACGCGCTCGGCTTCGAAGGGATGCTGAGCGGCGGCTACGTGAGCGTGATGGCGATCGCGCCGGACCGCAAGTCCGTCTACATGGCCGATACCTATTACAGCCGCGGCACGCGCGGCGATCGTACCGACGTGGTTTCGATTTTCGACTCGACCACGCTCAAGCCGGCCGGTGAAGTGGTGCTGCCGCCCAAGCGCCTGCTCTCGAACCCCAAGCACTATTCGATCGGCGTCACCCCCGACGATCGCTTCATGCTGGTCTCGAACCTGACCCCGGCCACCTCGACCTCGGTGGTCGATCTCAACGCCAAGAAGATGCTGGGCGAGATCGATACGCCCGGATGCACGCAGGTGCTGATCTCAGCCAATCGCAAGTTCACCGCGATGTGCGCGGACGGCTCGCTGATGACGGTGACGTTCGGCGACGACGGCAAGGCGACCGCGAAGAATCGCGCCAAGCCGTTCTTCAACGTCGACAAGGACCCGGTCTTCGATCAGCCGGTGATGATCGGGACCACGGTCTACTTCGTCTCCTACTACGGCCTGCTCTATCCCGTCGATCTGAGCGGTGACACCGCGAAGCCCGGCGATTCCTGGTCGATGCTGAGCGACCAGGACAAGAAGGAGAGCTGGCTCCCCGGCGGCTGGGAGCTCGAAGGCGTCAACGCGGGGCAGGGGCTGCTCTACGTCCTGATGCATCAGGGCAAGGACTGGTCGCACGAGCAGGCGGGCACCGAGGTCTGGGTCTACGACCTCGGCAAGAAGGCGCGCCTCGCCCGGATCGTGCTGCCGCAGGTCGCCGATTCGATCTACGTGACCCGGGACGACAAGCCGCTGCTGTTCGCGGCCTCGCATGACAGCGGCACGATGCAGGTGTTCGACGCCGCTACGCGCACCTATCGCGGCGTGATGAACAATCTCGGCTCGCCCTGGATCATCTACGGAGCCTCCGAGGCGGCGCCGCAGAGCGCCCATTAGCGCAGCGTTGCGCGGCGGCGGGATGAAGCATGATTGATCCGGCGGTTTCGTGGCTTGCCGCCGTCGCCGCGAGCCTCATCTTCACGGCTTCGGCGATCATGAAACTGCGCAACCTCGACTTGTTCGAGAGCGCCGTGATCAACTATCGCATCCTGCCCCGCTTGCTCGCCTGGCCGTTCGCCCGCTTCATACCGCTCGCGGAGCTCGGCGGCGCACTCGCGCTCCTGTGGCCGGCGTGGCGTGCGGCGGGCGCCGGCGTGATACTGCTCCTGCTGCTCGTGTTCACGCTGGGCATCGCGGTGAACCTGATGCGCGGGCGTTACGACGTTGACTGCGGATGCTTCGGGCCGGCGCTGCGCCAGACGCTCAGTTGGTGGCTGGTCATGCGCAACGGCGCGCTCGCCGCACTGGCCGCGATGCTGCTGCTGAGGCCCGAGGGGCGCGCGCTCACGATGCTCGATCGTTTCACGATCGTATGCGGCGTGATCACCATCCTGCTGCTCTACGCGAGCATCAACTACGTCTTCGCGAATCTCCCGCGCCAGCGCGAGTTCGGAGCCCGCTATGCTTGAGGCGCTGCTGATTTCGCAAATCGTGCTGTGGGTCCTGATGCTGGCGCTGGCGGTCACGGTGCTCGCCCTGCTGCGCCAGATCGGCGTGCTCCACGAGCGCATCACGCCGATGGGCGCGCTCACGCTCGACCGCGGACCCAAAGAGGGCGAGCCGGCGCCGGTCTTCGACATCCCGGACCTGCTCGGCCGCGGGACGGTGCGGGTCGGCGGCCCGCGCGAGGGCGGCCGCTCGCTGCTCGTGATGTTCGTCGCGCCGAGCTGCCCGGTGTGCAAGAAGCTCCTGCCGATCATCCGCTCGGTCGCCCGTAGCGAGTCGGATTGGCTCGAGACCGTGCTCGCCAGCGACGGCGACCTCGAGGAGCAGCGCCGCTTCGTCAAATCCTACAAGCTCGACGATTTTCCCTACGTGCTGTCGGCCGAGCTCGGCATGACCTATCGGATCGGCAAGCTGCCGTACGGCCTCCTGATCGACGGCGGCGGCGTGATTCGCGCCAAGGGCCTGATCAACACCCGCGAGCATCTGGAGAGCCTGATGCAGGCCAAGCAGATGGGCGTCGCGTCGATCCAGGAGTATCTGAAACTCGGCAAGACCGGAGCCAACGGCGGAACCGTCGTCGCCGCCGCCGATAAACCGACCAAATGAACCGTGGGCAGCGCTGCGCACCGCGTGCTAATCGCGCCGGCCGGGCGCGCCGCCGTTATCATCCGGGAGAAGCCTGATTGAAGTGGATTACGGGAGCGATTGCCGCCGTCGCGATGCTGGCCTTGGCCGCCGGCGTGCGCGCGGCGGGCGGCTCGGAGCTGTTCGCCTCGAATTGCATCGTATGCCATCAGCCGGACGCCAAGGGCGTGCAGGGCATCTATCCGCCGCTCGCCGATATGGTCGGCAACTACGTCAAGCTCAAAGCGGGCCGCGCCTACCTGGCGCACGTGCCGTCGTTCGGCCTCACCGGCGTGATCGTGACCGACGGCGAAAGCCTCGACGGCAATATGCCGCCGCTCTCGCAGTTGAGCGATGCGGACATCGCCGCCGTGATCAATTACGTGCTGACCAAGTTCAATCAGCCGCTGCTGCCAGCCGACTTCAAACCGCTCACTGCCGACGAGGTGCACGGCTATCGCGCCAAAGCGATGAGCGAGAACGAAGTCCACAACGAGCGGGACGCGCTCCTGGCGGCGCTCAGGAAGGCCCACGATTTGAAATAGTCACTGCGGCGGGAGCTTGATGCCCTGCGCGGCGAGCTTCGACGCCAGGTCGGCGCGCACCGTCTGCACATTGTTGAGCTCGTGCGGACGATACTTCGCGACCTCTGCCTCCGTGTAGGGCTGGAAGCCGGCGGGAATCTGATCTTTGCTGAACGTCATCAGCATCCAGTTGAGCACTTCGGCGACCTGGGCATTGGTGAGCGCCGAACCGGCGACGCCGGGCACCTCGACCAGGTAGGCGCGGCCGCCCGGCACGTGCAGGAAATCGCCCACCGTATCTTTGAGGCGCGGGACCGTGCCCGGAATGCCCTCGCCGCCCGGCTTGTGGCATCCCCAGCAGTTCATGACGTAGAGCTGAATCGGCGCCGGGTACTTCTGATGCGACGGCGGTGGCGGCTCGCCGGCGAGCGCCGGCAGCGCGACTAGGAACAAGGCGGGCAGTAGCGGACGGATCATGCCGCGGCCATCGCGGTGACGGTCTTGCGATCCGCTCTGCGCGTGGCGTCTCCCGCTCGCCGCGTAATTCGTGAGGTTAGGCTTTCTCTCCAAGGATGACGGCGGTGGTGCAGTGGTAAGCCATCTCCTTCGAGCCGAAGCACCAGACCGTGTCGTTGTTGAGCTGGGTGCGATAGATGGGCATCTCGCCCTGGTTGTTATCGCACATGCATCGGTTGCACTGTGCCTGGCCGCAGCAATCGCGATAGGCGACGATATATTCCTTCGCCTCGCCCGGATGCTTGCAGGTGCCGACCCAGGCGGTCGGCGAGGCGACCGTGCCCGCGGGGCATTCGGTGATCGAGCCGCCGCAGCAGGTGCAGAGGAAGCCGTCGAAGGCGCAGTAGCGCCAGTAATCGCAGGTGGTGTCGTCGCCGCCCGCGCCGCCGGCGGAATGGCCCTCTTGCATAGTCTGGGCGCTGGCTTTGGAGGTGACGCGATCGATCGGCAGCAATGGCAGCATCGCGCCGCCCATCGCTATCTGTCCGAGCCGGAAAAGGAAGCTTCGCCGTGAGGTCCGCTGCGCCACGCTCCGTGTCAGCCGCTCGACTAGCCCGTCCATCGTGGGTCTCCTTTTCTACTAGCCCTGGCGCGTCCTGAAGGGTCCAGCGATTTATCGCTTAGATAAGATCACCGGGCCATCCAAGTCAACCCGACCGTTAGGTCGGTTTCCGCCCGCCTCGCGCGGATTTCAAGCCGCGCCCCAAACGTGATACGAAGACCCATCGAGTGACCGATTTTCGCTGGAGGCTCGCATGGAGCTCGGACTGTTCCTGATGCCGTCACATCCGCCGGAACGCGATTTCAAGGCCGGCCAGGAATGGGACCTCGCGATGCTGCGGCTGGCCGACGAGATCGGCTATTCCGAGGCCTGGATCGGCGAGCATTTCACCGCGCCGTGGGAGCCCAATCCCGCGCCCGACGTCCTGATCGCGCAGGCCCTGATGCAGACCCGGCGCATCAAGCTCGCTCCCGGAGCCCATCTGCTGCCTTATCATCATCCGGCCGAGCTCGCCTGCCGGGCCGCCTTCATGGACCATCTGGCGCAGGGCCGCTACATGTTCGGGGTCGGCGCGGGCGGCCTGCCGAGCGATTGGAAGCTCTTCTGCGTCGACGGATTTTCCGGCAAGAACCGCGATATGACGCGCGAGTCGCTCGATATCATCCTGAAGATCTGGGCATCGGACGGCGGCCTCGAATACCAGGGGAAATACTGGAACGTGAGCGTGCCGAATCCGATGATGCGCAACTTCCGCCATCATGTGAAGCCGTTCCAGAAGCCGCATCCGCCGATCGGCATCGCGGGCATCAGCCCCGGCTCCGAGACCCTCAAGCTCGCCGGCGAGCGCGGCTTCATCCCGATGAGCCTCAATCTGAGTGCGCGTTATGCCGCGACCCATTGGGCAGCGGTGCAGGAAGGCGCGGCACGCACCGGACGGACGCCCGCGCGGCGCGATTGGCGGATGGTCCGCGAGACGCTGGTCGCCGATACCGACGAGGAGGCCTACGAGGCCTGCGTGCGCGGCCCGATCGGCCGGATGATGCGCCAGTATCTGCTGCCGCTGATGACCGACGTCGGGATCATCCAGTATCTGAAGGACGACGAGCGCATCGCCAACGATCAGGTCACGCCCGAGTACCTGTTCGATCACGGCTGGCTGGTCGGCTCAGTCGCCACGGTGACGCAGAAACTCGAGCAGATGTACCAGCAGGTCGGCGGCTTCGGCACGCTGCTACTGCTCGGCTTCGACTACGCGGATGATCCCGCGCCGTGGTTCAAATCGATGCGCCTAATGGCGACCGAAGTGCTCCCGCGTTTCATGAACTCGGGAGTGGAGAAATCAGCCGCGGCCTGAGCGGCCGGATTGCGCCCGGTTTCCAAATGCCGCTTGGGAGCGCTTGCCAAGCGCGTGCAAATATCGCTTGAATGATAGGCCCCAAGGAGGGGACAGGGTTACCATGGCGTATCCATTTCGAGTCATTTTGAGCCCGCTGCAGTTCGACGAGCATTCAGTGGGGGCGATGACGCTGGCCAAGGAGATGGCCGAGGCGAGCGGCGCGACCATCTACCTGCTCCATGTCGTCCCAATCCTGCCGGCGCTCGGCGAGGCGGCGATCACCGAGCACGTCGACAGCGTCGAAGAGCAGAAAGCGCACAAGATGCTGGAGGAGCTTGCGGACAAGTACCTCAAAGGCATCAAGCACGAGCGCATCGTTCACGGCGCGTTTCCATCGGAGACTGCGCACGCTGTGGTCGAGGTCGCCAAGGAAATCAAGGCCGACCTGATCGTGATGGCGACGCACGGACGCACCGGCCTGCCGCATTTCTTCATGGGCAGCGTGACCGAGGGCGTGATGCGCGGCGCGCCGTGCCCGCTCCTGACCGTCAAGCCCGAGCATCTCGTCGGCCGCGTCCAGAAATAGCGGTCCGGCGCCGTTAATTCAGGCGATCACCGCCAGATCGTAGGCCGGCGGGAGCTTGTCGGCGATGGCCGTCACGCGCTCGCCCGCGCCGCTGGAACGAATCAACCCGCCGCCGTTCAGCACGCCGAAGAAATCGCCGGAAGTGGCGGGATCGTCGCGCAGCCGCATCACCATCGAGCGCATCCCGCCGCCCTCGGTCTCGATCGGCCGAAAGCTCTGCCCATGATCGTCGCTCCGAAAGAAGCGCGCGTCAGCCCCTGACGGCCGCGACCAGCTCGGAGGCGGCCCGGCTGCGGCGGCGGTATAGATCGCGCGCTGGCCGTCGCCGTTGACCAGCAGCGGGACGGTATAGCGGCGGTCGAGGCCGGCGGTGATGTGGCGCCACGAGGCGCCGGCGTCCTGCGACAAGTAGAAGCCGTCGCCGGTGGTCGCATAGAGGCGGCGCGAATCGGACGGATCGACGATCACGATGTGGATATCGGTATAGATGCCGCGGTTGAGCGGCTCGAACGAGTAGCCAAGGTCGCGCGAGCGGAACACCCCGCCCTCCTCGACCCCAACGTACAGCGTGGCGTTCTGGTTGGGGTCAAACGAAATCGAGCGCACGTGCGGAACGTGGGGCGGCGGCGGAAACGTCCATCGATCGCGCCCCGGGATCTTGTTGAAACCCGCGCACTCCTGGAACCGGCCTCCCTGATCGCTGCTGCGGAAAATCCGCGCGTGCGAAGTGCCGACGAAAACCTCGCCCGGAAGTCCCGGCGGCGTGCCGAGCGCCCAGACGTCCTCATCGGTGCCCAGATTGGACGTGATGTCCGTCCAGTTGCGGCCGCCGTCGCGCGAGCGCGCGAGCGCGCCGCGTCCGCGTCCCGAGGCCATGAAGCCATTGGCGCCTGCGTAGATGACGTTGGGGTCGCCCGCGTCCTGGGCCATGCACCAGATCGCGGACGGCTCCGCCAGCGCCATCAGCGGCGTGCCGGCGCGGGCCGGATCAAGAATTACGACGCCCTTGGTAGTGCCGACACAGATTTTCATCGTGATACCTCCTCGCTCGAAGCCTGATTCAGGCGACGACGGAAGCGGTCGGTCAAGCGCGAGCAGATAAATGCAATCTACTCCAAAGACCGGCCGGCAGAAACCCGGGGTGCGGCGGGCGCTCAGTTAAGTTTCGCGCCGACCGCCAGACCTTCCGCCGCGAGTTCGGCGGGCGCGGCTTTGCGGGTGCCGTCGAGAAACCGCGCGCGCTTCACCAGCAGCGTACATCCGCCGCTCAGGGCGATCTTCATTCCGGCCCCGTCGATCGCGACGATCGTGCCTGCGGCCGCCTCGGAAGCAGCCGCTTCGAGACGCGCGTCGTAGAGCGCGATCCGCCGTTCGCCCAGACCGGCATGCGCGCCCGGTTGTGGATCGCATCCACGCACCAGGTTGTAGACCTCGCGCGCCGGCCGGACAAAATCGATCTTCGCATGCTCGGCGCGGCACGGCGGTTCGTAGCTCGCGAGGCTTTCATCCTGCGCGATCGCAGGCGCCCGCCCGGCCTTGATCAGGTCGATCGCTTCGGTCAGGGTCTCGATTCCAAGCGGGAAAATCCGGTTGAAGTAAAGCGATCCCGCGGAATCATCGGGCTCGATCGGCACGCGCCGCTGAACCAAAATCGGGCCGGTGTCGATTCCGCGATCCGGCCAGAACCAGGTCACGGCGGTCTCCGCGTCGCCATTGATTATGGCCCAGTTGATCGCGCTCGCCCCGCGCCGGCGCGGCAACAGCGACGGATGGAAACAGATCGACTTGAAGCGCGGCGCGTAGAGGAGCCGCTCCGGCACGATAATCGTCACGAAGGCGAGCACCGCCAGGTCGGCGTTGAGAGCGCGGAACCGCTCGTAGGCTTCGTCGCCCTTGAATGAGCGCGGCTGGCTCATCGGCAATCCCAGTTCGCGCGCTTTCGCCGTGAGCGGGTCGGGCCGGCCCGAGGGCGGGTCGGGTGGCGAGAAGACCTGGACGATCTCTTCACCGCGGCGATGGAGCGTTTCGAGGGCTTTTTCGGCGAACGCCGCCTGTCCGATCAGTGCGATACGCAAGCGCTTACCTCCCGGTCGATCGAGACGCTACCAAATCAGGCCATCGGGCGCACGCCGCACTCATGGCTGGTCCGGCGTCCGCCGGGATGGTGTAATAGCATGGCCCACGGAGCATCGATCCGGCTTCGCCGGAGAGATTTCAAAGCTGCGTAACAGCCCGGTAATGCGGCGGGGCTGAAATGACGTTTCGAGTAGGCGAGGCTTCAGCGGCGCGGGCGCGAATAGTCGAGAACGGTGAGAGACGATGGGTGAACCGGTCTGCGCGATCGTCGGGGTCGGCCCGGGACTCGGATTGGCGCTGGCGCGCCGCTTCGCGGAGCGCTATGCGCTCGCGCTCATCGCGCGCAACCAGCAATTTCTCGCGTCGGTGGCCACGCAGGTAGCGGGCGCCGGCCGACGTGCGATCGCCGTCGAGGCGGATCTCACGGACGCGGGGCAAATCGAACGCGCCTTCAGCCGCATCCGCGCCGAGCTTGGCGCGCCGGAGGTGACGATCTACAACGCCGCCGCGCGCTCATTCGGTCGCCTGATGGAGACCAAGCCGAGCACCTTCGAGACCACCTGGCGAGTGACCGCCTTCGGCGCCTTCCTGTGCTCGCAACAGGTCGTGCCCGACATGACGAAGGCGGGCCGCGGCTCGATCCTGGTCACCGGCGCGACCGCCGGAATCAAGCCGTTTGCGACCTCGGCCGCCTTCGGACCGGCGAAGTTTGCGATGCGCGGGCTGGCGCAGGTGATGGCGCGCGACCTGGGTCCCGCGGGGATTCACGTCGCCTATATCAATATCGACGGTCCGATCGACAATCCGCGCACCCGCGAGCGCGTTCCGCAGGCCAACGACGAGGATCTGCTCAAGCCCGCCGCGATCGCGGATGTCTACTGGCATCTGGCGCATCAGGAGCGCAGCGCGTGGACGCAGGAGCTCGACGTCAGGCCCTATCGGGAGAAGTTCTAGGCCAGATGAAATCTCGTCAGCTCCCGATCCTGATACTGCTGGCGCTCATATTGGCCGCTTCCGCTGCGCATGGTTCGGCCGCGCCGGTTGCGCGCGGCAAGGGACGCATCTTCGTCCTGATGGTCTGGGATGGGCTGCGGCCCGATTTTGTCAACCAGCGCGATACCCCCAACCTGTTCGCGGTCGAGCGTGAGGGCGTCAGCTTCCCGGACCATCACGCGGTCTTTCCGAGCGTTACGATGGCCAACGCTGCGGCGATCGCGACCGGCTACCCGCCGGGCGATTCCGGGATATTCAGCGACACGTTCTATCTGCCGTCGGCGAGCTCCGAAGTCGGCTTCAAACTGGCGTCGACGCAGACTACGAATGCGATCAACCTCGAGAACACGCCTCACCTGATCGCGCTCGATCAGCCGGGCGTGCTGAACGGCAATCTGCTCGAAGCCGTGGGCCTGGGCCAGCGGGTGCGGCTGGCCCATGGCTACGTC
>Ga0209415_10015171_pt1 | contig 12526 bp, 12 predicted proteins | sample PeaSoiSIISIP2007_FD_187696 | JGI IMG/M metagenome (GOLD analysis project Ga0209415, IMG submission 187696) | Peat soil microbial communities from Weissenstadt, Germany - SII-SIP-2007 (SPAdes) (version 2) | ecosystem: Environmental > Terrestrial > Soil > Wetlands > Peat | place: Germany...
GCGAAGTCTCGACCGGAGTGTGATTCTAGAGCAATGCAGCCGAAGCCTCCGACGTTGGCCCCCACACGTTGCTTCGTTAACTCCGCTTTTGACCGTCTGGAACCGGAAGCCATGTCCTCCTGTGCAAAAGCAGGCGGCTGCCCCCCCTTGCGCGCGGCCGCGCATGCGAGTACGATGATGTTGTTCTCATTTGGCCTCGTTCCCGCGCAGGCCTTCCGCGCCCCAGAAATTCCGAGTCGGCGCGACGGATCCGAAACGGTAAAACCGAAGCATAAAACTTATAGATCTCGCTTGCGAGCAAGTTGCGTTTCAGGGGTTGAACTTTATTCCGCAGTGCGTCTAACCGAAATCGCGGGTGGGCAGAACCGGCACCGGCAAGGTGGTGAGCTCGGTTCTCGCGGCAACAGGCGTTTGCAAAACTTTGCAACGGGAAATCCCGAAAATTCGAAAATCACAGTGTAGGACTTGAGAGGACTATGAACGCAGGACCGGGCAAACCCTCCGGTGGCGGAGGGCGAAACAGAAGACGTCGGGGGCGCCGCCCGAGCAATCAACGGGGACAGCGGCCGGGACCAGGCCAGGCTCAGCAGAATCCGGACGGCATTTACACCGCGCCCATGGATCACAGCTACCGCGCCGCAATGACCGGGGGCAACAACGGACAAAAACCCGGACGGCAGAGGCCGGGTTTCGGAGCGGCGTATCCGCTGGCTGAGCCGGAACCGTTGCCGGTGCGGGAAGACGCCAACTCGCGAATTTTCGCCTTTGTCGACGATTTATTTTTCGCGGCCAAGATTCAGGAAACCGCGCGCAAGATGAACGTCAAGGTCGAGTTCGTGAAGAGCGACAAAGACCTGGTCGAACGCATGGAGCAGAACGGCGAAGAAAAGCCGTCGCTGATCATCTTCGATCTGAATCACAACAGCGTAAAACCGCTGACGCTGATTCCCAAGCTCAAGAGCAAACTGAAAAAAGGAACGTCGATCATCGGCTTCCTGTCGCACGTGCAGGGAGACCTGAAGCAGAAGGCGCACGAAGTGGGCTGCGATATGGTGCTGCCGCGCTCGGCGTTTTCACAGAACCTGCCCCAGTTGCTGCGCCGCCACGGCGCGCCGGAAGACGTAGAACCGACAGTGCAGTAAAGCGGCTTCGGGCTCCGGCTATCGGGCTTCGGCTTTCCTCGGGTGAGGTTCCGTTGTCTTTCCTGCCCTCGGGATTTCTCCAACCTTATTCCGCACTTCCGGGACTATTTTTTTGAGTGTGTTCAGTCCTTGCGCCGACCGCGGAAAAAGGCCGAAGCCCGGTAGCAGAAGCCCGAAGCCCGCCCCTATCCCGGAGGCCAACTCAGAGGCCGTCCCCCGAGCAAGTGAACATGCAGATGAAACACGGACTGCCCCGCGCCGGGGCCGACGTTGAGCACCGTGCGGTATCCGCTTTCGATATTGCGCTCGCGCGCGATCTGAGCGGCAGCCAGGTGGCAGCGTCCGATCACCTCGGCGTCGACAGCCTCGGCTTCCTTCAGCCCGGCGAAATGCTTCTTGGGAATGATGAGCACGTGCGTAGGAGCTTTCGGGCTGATGTCCTCGAAGGCGAAGACGTGGTCATCCTCATGAACTTTCTTCGAAGGAATCTCTCCGCGAATGATGCGGCAGAAAAGGCAATTGCTGGTCGCGTCGGTCATGATTTGGATCATCTCACATTCGATTGCGCGCTCGGGTAGCGCCGCTAATCCAGCCGCACCAGAAACACCGCCCCCTCGCTCGTGCGAGTCTCCGCGGCGAGTTCCTTGGCGCGGTCGTGGTCGTCGTCGAGGACGCGGACGCGAATCCACCAGCCTCCGGCGGGGCTGGCGAAACGCAGCACCTTGGCGGAGTGATAGCGACGGGTGAGGTGGTCGGCGAGTTCGGTGGCAACGTCTCCGTCGGGGAAGCTGCCGATTTGAACCGCCCATTTTCCGCCGGAATCGAGCGGGGCGGGCGTCTGCATCACTTCCACTCGTACTTCGGCGATGCCCGGTTGATACACGTCGAGCTTGCGGGCAGCGGCTAGGGAAAGATCGAGAACGCGGCCGGGGATGAAGGGTCCGCGGTCGGTGATGCGAACCAGCGCCGACTGCGCGGTCTTGAGATTGGTTACGCGAACGATGGACCCGAGCGGCAGCGTGCGGTGGGCGGCCGTCATGGCGTGCATGTTATAGACTTCGCCGTTCGATCCGCGGCGGTTGTGGTAGGGAGGTCCATACCAACTGGCTTTTCCAGTTTCGGTGGCGAGGGGAGTGGTACCGGAGGGAATCGTGGGTTCGGCCAGGTCGGGATCGGCGTTAGCAACGTCTTCGCCGTTGTGTCGCGAGTCAGGAGTCTTGGCCGTCGGAGACGTTGACGGCCTTTCAGCAGTGGGCGCGCTGGCGACCACGGGCGGCGGAGGCGATGGCACCTCAACTCGCGCCTGCTTGGGATGTCCGCAAGCGGCGAGCAGAAGCAGCGTGCTCAGAAGAACAAGCGTCATGGCGGAGCGGACGACGTGGCTGGCAATAGCGACGTTCCCAACAAAAGGTCTGGCAGCAAAACTGCCGGCAGACTCCGGCTCGATGCCGTTGGAAGGTCGGCGGAAAGCTGCAGCGTCCCGGACTACTTGGGAGCGTGCGGATGCTTCTCCATGTAGTCGGCGAACTCGGCCAGCTTCTCCGAGGCCGTGCGCAACGCCTTGGTCGAGCCCTGGCGAACGGCGGGCACGACCTCGTCGTTCAGGTACTTGATGAATTCCGGGATTTCCTGTTCCAGGCGTTCGGCCGCTTCGTTGATGGTTTTGCCAACGCGCGCCGACGCGTCTTCCACCTTGCGGTTGAAGTCGTTCATGGTGCTCCTCGTTATGAGGCGTGAGCCAACTCACGCGATGTAGCGGATGCCAGGCTCCGCTATTATTTCGTGCCCGGAAGGAGAGGTCAATGACGGGCCGCAGATTTCGCTGGTTCGCGCAGACGGGCAGACGGTGTTGAGCGTTGGGTGTGTGAGCGGGCTTGCAGCAAGGATTGCATCCTTGATATAGTAAGGAAATGCCAAAGGTGACCAGCAAGCTGCAGCTCACCGTACCCAAGGCCATTGCCGACCAATACGGCATCCGCCCCGGAGACGAACTGGAATGGATCCCAGCAGGGGAGAGCATTCGAGTCGAACTGGTGCGCGGCAAAGCCAAGACCGGGCACGAGTTAACGGTCGAGGAGCGGTTGGCTCTGTTTGATGCCAACACAAAATGGCTGGACGAACTCCAGGCCGATCAGTTGAACGAAGCAAAAGCCAAAGGCACGCGCCTCACCCGCGAGAATCGTGGCTGGACGCGCGAAGACCTGTACAACGATGATCGAGGCCTACCCCGTGGCTACCCTCGTCGACACTAACATCCTGGTTTACCGTTGCGACCCGCGAGACCCGGTCAAGCGCGCGGCGGCCCTCGAAGTCTTGCGCGCCGGTGAGGTTTCTGGAGACTTGCGCATTCCGCATCAATCGCTGGTTGAGTTTGTAAATTCCGTGACCCGGCTGCGGGGGCAGAGCGCGCCCCTCATGACCCCTGCAGACGCCACGCGCCAAGCCGAATTGTTCATGGTGCAGTTTCCCGTACTCTATCCCAACGAACATGTATTCCGCATGGCTCTATACGGAATGGCGACCTACAGATTCCCCTGGTTCGACGCGCACCTTTGGGCGTACGCCGAGCACTACGGATTGCCTGAGATTATCTCCGAGGATTTCGAGCACGGGCGCCGTTATGGCACGGTGCGAATCAGGAATCCCTTTCTTACGCCGGGCGCAGCCTGAAACTGTGACCAAGCCTCAAGTCATCTCCGGGTTCGCTCCGAATCCCTCAGCGACGCGGTTTCGCAAGGATCTTCTTGGCTGGTACGACCGGCACGCTCGCCGGTTGCCCTGGCGGGAGAGCCGCGATCCTTACCGGGTGTGGCTGTCGGAAGTCATGTTGCAGCAGACGCGGGTGGCGGCGGTGATTGGCCACTATGGAGAGTTCCTGCGCCGCTTTCCGAAGGTGCAAAAGCTCGCGGCCGCGCGCGAGGCCAGTGTTCTGGCGGTCTGGAGCGGCCTGGGATACTACCGGCGGGCGCGGATGCTGCATGCAGCGGCAAAAGTTATAGTGCGGGAACATGGCGGAAGATTTCCCGCGACTGCGGAAGAATGGAGGGAGTTGCCCGGAATTGGCCGCTACACGGCGTCCGCGATCGCCAGTATCGCATTCGGTGAAGCGGTCGCGGTGGTCGATGGCAATGTGGAGCGTGTGCTGGGGCGAATTTCGGGACGGAGGCTCGCGGGCGAAGAGTTGTGGCAGGCCGCGGAGGACTTGCTCGATCGCAGACGGCCCGGCGACTTCAATCAAGCCATGATGGAGTTGGGAGCGACGGTGTGCACGCCGCGTGTGCCGGGATGTCTGACGTGTCCGGTGGTCAAGCTATGCGCGACGCGGGGAGAGTTGCCTGCGGGTGGGAAGGCAGCGCGGCAGAAGAAGCGAGAAATTCACTACGTGCTGGATTTTCGAAATGAAAACGGCAGCCATGGCGAGGTGTTCCTTGTGCAGCGGGCGCGCGATGAGTCGCTGATGGCAGGGATGTGGGAGTTGCCGGAGACGGCGAGGGATGGCGCGTCGAGTCCGTTGTTCACTCTGCGGCATTCGATCACAATGACGGATTACACGGTGCGAGTGTGGCGCGCGGCCACACCGTCGCGTGTTCGTGGGAAATGGATTCCGGTCGGAACGTTGAGGCGAGTCGCGCTAACTGGACTTGCACGAAAGGTTCTGCGGAAGGCCAACATACTCTGACGCGAATCCGCGGCGCCATGTCGCAGCATCTAAAATGGAAAGCGACGAAAGAGGCTGCATCCGGCCCCGAAACATCGAACTTGCGAACTGGAGGACTACCAATGGCGGCACTGACCGCGGGAACGAAGGCGCCGGACTTTGAACTGAAAGCGACGGACGGCAAGCGGTTCTCGCTGCAGGAAGAACTGGCCCACGGTCCGGTGGTGCTGGCGTTCTTCAAGGTTTCCTGCCCCACTTGCCAGTATGCATTCCCCTTTCTCGAGCGGCTGCATAAGGCCTACGGGCAGAAGGGCGTGAAGCTGCTGGGAGTCTCCCAGAATGACGCCAAGGACACCGCAGCGTTCAACAAGGAGTTTGGCGTAACGTTTCCGGTGCTGCTGGATGAGATTGGCAAGTATCCCGTGTCGAACGCCTACGGCCTGACCAACGTGCCCACCATTTTCTGGATCGCCCAGGACGGCGAAATTGAAGTATCCAGCGTCGGCTGGCTGAAAGCGGATTTCGAAGAGATCAACCGCAAGATGGCAGAAGCCGGAAAGGCCCAACCGGCCGTGGTTTTCAAGCCGGGCGAAGACGTGCGCGACTTCCGCGCCGGTTGAGGGTCGAAAAACTGATCCCGCCGGGCGCGGGGCCAAACATTTCGCTGATGGTCTCGGGATTGAAGGCCAGGCAGCCAACCATGGCCGCCCCAGCCGCAGGAGTGCTTGCACTCCCGTGTGGGTTGGCCGGTACGTTCCTCTGGCGTCAAAATCGCCACTCTCCGATACAATTCCCTCAGCCTGACCATAAATTCCAGCGATTGGGTGCTTTTCCAGGCGTGAGCCGCCTGGTTTGGGGAGAAAGCCGGTCTATGCAAGCCATTGTTATTCGGACCGTCGTGAAAAGAACGGTCACTGCCATCGCGATCGCGACCCTGAGCCTGCCGGTGTGGGCCGGAGGCGGTGGAACCCCAGTGCCCGTGCCGCCTGCCAAGCGCGAGCCCATCTCGGTGAGGCTGCCGGGAGCGGCATTCAATGCCCTGGAAACCATCAATCCCGAGCATATTCGCTGGCATGTCCGCTTTCTAGCTCATGACCTGCTCGAGGGCCGGGGCACGGGGCAGCGCGGGGGCGATATCGCCGCGGAATACCTGGCCACGCAGTTAGCCGAGTATGGCCTGAAGCCGGCGGGGGATAACGGAACCTATCTGCAGAAAGTGCCTCTGATCGGCATCACCACTTTACCGGAGACGAAGTTCGCGTTGGTCCCAAAACATGGCGGGCCGATGGAATTGAAGTCGCTGGAAGAATACGTGGCCTATGACCAGACCCAGCAGGCACAGTCGGACGTGGATGCCGACATCGTTTACGTGGGCTACGGCATCGAAGCGCCGGAATACAGCTGGGATGACTACAAGGGGGTGGACGTGCGCGGCAAAGTGTTGCTGATGCTGGTCAACGAGCCGCCTTCGGAAGATCCCAAATTTTTCAAAGGAAAGGCCCTAACCTACTACGGGCGCTGGACTTACAAGTATGAAGAAGCCGCGCGCAAGGGCGCGGTGGGCGTGATTCTGATTCATGTCAGCGAGATGGCGAGTTATCCCTGGGAAGTGGTGCGGAACTCGAATTCGGGAGAGAAATCGTTCCTGAAGCTGGAGGGTCCAGCGCTGAAGGTAGCGTCCTGGGTGCAGTCTGACGTAGCGCGGAAGCTGGCATCCGCCTCGGGCATGGATCTCGATCAGATGCTGACGGATGCGAAGTCGCGGGATTTTCATCCTGTGAATCTGGGCGCGAAGCTCAAGGCGCACATGGCCAGCAAGGTGCGCAGTTTCGAGTCGAATAACGTGCTCGCGATGCTGCCCGGCGCCGACCGCAAGTTGAGCGACGAAGCGGTGATTTACACGGCGCATTACGATCATCTCGGCATTCGTCCGGAGATGGCGGGGGACAACATCTATAACGGCGCCAACGACAATGCCACTGGATGCGGCATTCTGCTCGAAATCGCGCGCGCCTATGGCCAGGCCGCACAGCGGCCGCGGCGGTCGATTCTGTTTGCGGCCGTCACAGCGGAAGAGCAAGGTCTGCTGGGGTCGGAGTACTTAGGGAAACATCCGCCGGTGCCGGCGGGCAAGATTGCGCTCGACTTGAATTATGACGACGTGCCGCCGCTGGGCGCACCTCAGGAAGTGGAAGTTTCCGGGGCCGAACGCACCACGTTTTATCCCTGGGTGGAAGCGACAGCCAAGGAGTTTCGCCTGGCCATCCGCCCTGATTCACGGCCCGAAGCTGGGCACTTCTACCGCTCCGATCACTTCAGTCTGGCGCGCGTGGGGATTCCAGCGTTTTCCATTAACGAAGGCCTGAAGTTCAAGGGTCACGATGAGGCCTGGGGACTGCAGCAGGCCCGCGACTTCAACGAAAAGCATTATCACCAGCCGAGCGATGAGTACCATCCGGAATCGGACTTCGTTGCCGACGGAGCCATGGCTCGCTTCGGCTTCGCCCTGGGCTGGGAAGCCGCCAGCTTCAACCAACTGATCGGCTGGAAAAAGGGCGACGAGTTCGAGGCTGCGCGGGCGAAAAGCCAGTAGCGCGGCTGGCCCAGGCTTTCGATCTCGCCGGCATCACCAACGCAGTGGGTGCCCCGTCCTTCGCGCAGCTTGCGAAGGGCGGGAACACGAACGTTGGCAGAGGAGGTCAACCCATTCCGTACCGGCGGAATCGTCGCCCGCCCTTGCAGAAGCGCAAGGACGGGGCACCCACTTCCTTGCTGATGCCAGCGACGTCAACAGCCTGGGCCACCCGGCCCCAACAAGTCCTGGAGTTTAAGCCCGTAACCTAGGTAACTTTAGCCTGCCACGGCATGCGTGATAGCCTCGATATGTAGTTGTGTAATCAGTAACTTCCAAAGAGAGCCTGCCAGAGAGCGAATGCCGAGGATTCCATTCTTGCGTCTGGGCGGAGCGCCGGAGAAACCGGGGCTGCCCAAGCTTGCCGCGTCCGTGCCTGCGGTGTCTTTGGAAGGGCTTTCCGTGGGCGTGGACAATTTGCGGCACGACGTGTTGCTGAGCGCGAAGTTTGCCGAGGCCGCGCGGGCTCATCTTGGGCGGGTGATCGCGCGGCACGGTGAAGTCGAAAGCCTGCTGCTGGCGGAGGCGACGCAATCCTCGGGACCGGCGTGGATGCGCAGCCAGGTTCGGGGCGAAGCGCGGGGCAAGAATGATCCCGGTGAGTGGAAAGCCCTGCTGGCGGAATTGCAGGTCGCGGCGCTGAATCGCGCGAAAAAAGAAGGCAAAATTCAAGTCGACGTTCTGGCCCGCTTGGCGATAACTAAATTCCTGCGGACCGAGATGAACCAGCAATTTGCCCAGGTACTGGAACGCTGCCGCGTGCTGCTGAAGAGCTATGAAGGCATGCGGCAGGAAAAAGCGGTGGAATACCGCGAGCGCGCTGCCGCGTTCCAAGTACGGAAGAAAATCATCCTGCGCAAGACCGGGCAGGAATTGTTCGAGACCCTGCGCGAGGTAGAAAAAGGAACCCTGGCGCGCACCCGGCGCTCGCTGTTCGGGCAGGATGGCGACAGCTACGCCCTGTTCGTGAATCGCCTGGCGTTTTCTGAGGACGGGCGTGACGACTATCTCTGCGCCGAACACTACGTGATGATGGGGAACTGGGACCGCGATCCTGACCGTTATGGACGGTTGCGCGAAGTAGTCTCAGTGTTTCTGCGCTCCCTGTATGGCCAGGACACGACCGGAGAAACCCTCGACGCCTGGATGAGCGTGCGCACCAACGCCCATGCACTGGTGGGCAGCGGCACTCCCGACGAATCCACCGCCGAAGGTCTCGCCCAGCAGGAACGGCTGGCGGCCTGGGTTCGGCTCCTGGAAGACGAAGGCGTCATGGAGTACGTGATCGCTTCCTACTGCGTGGTGCCGCTGCTCAGCGAATACGCCCCGCGCATCAATCCTCAGCAGCTGAAGAACGCGCTCACCGTCCGCGCCGAGTGCGACCGTGTAGATCGCATGATTCAGGAGCATGGGAAACTTTCTCCCAACAACCTCTACGCCGCGGTGGCGAAATTGGCCAGTTGCCGGGGCGCGGAGCGGGCGAAAGTGGCCGCGCGGTTTCTCCAGGACTTTTTTCACTATCACCGCGACCTGCGCCGTTTGGAAACGCTGAACTCCGCGCTGGATGCGGTGAACCTGGTCTCCAACGATCGGATGCGTGAGCTGTCGCGGGTGAACGGCACGCTCTACGAATTCGTCCTGCCGGAAGAACAGTCGCAGCCCGACGAAGACCGCGTGACTCGCCATGTGGTGATGAAGGCCGACGTCCGCGATTCCACCCGGCTCACCCGCATTTTGATGGACAAGGGATTAAACCCGGCTTCGTATTTCAGCCTGAATTTTTACGATCCCGTGAACAAGCTGCTGGCGAAATATGGCGCGCAGAAAGTCTTTCTGGAAGGCGACGCCATCATTCTTGCGATCCTGGAACGCGAAGGCCAGCCGGGACTGGCGGTAGGCAGGGCGTGCGTGCTGGCGCGGGAGATCATCGAGATCGTGCGCGGCTATAACGCGATGATGCAGCGCTCCGGCATGCCTGGCCTGGAACTGGGTGTGGGCATCACGGTGCAAGAGGCGGCGCCGCTGTATCTGATGGATGGCGAACGCCAGATCATGATTTCCGAAGCGCTGAACGAAAGCGACCGCTTATCCTCATGCAACAAGCAGGCCCGCAAAGTGATGGAATCGCAGGCCGGCCCGTTTCACGTGTATGCCTTCCAATCGGCGGAGCCCGAGGCCGGCGGAAACAGCGAAGATTCCATTCTGAGCTTCAACCTGGGCGGCATCCGCATGAACGAAGCCGCATTCCGCAAGTTGCAGCAGGAGATTTCGCTGCAGCCGCTGGCCGTGAAACTGCCGGCGTCGATGGCCTCCTCCGACAAGGGCGAGTACAAGCTTTCCAGCGGCATGGTTCCAGTCGACCGCGACATCTTCCGGAAAATTGTGGTGCGAGAGAGCCGCATCCCGCGCATCGATCCGCGAGACTTCTCGGTGAAGGGCTGGTCCGAGCGTTCCTACTACGAAGTTTGCACCGATCCGGCAATCTACGCGGCGCTGGAAAAAAAGAAGGGCACCGCGCGGTAAGAAACCCAGAATTAGTGCGAAGCGGTCCCTGTGCCCTCTGTAGGTTAAGCCTTTCGCGTAACCCCATACGAAAATCCCTAGAAATCCGACCTCACCCGCCCCGGCCGGAAGGGAATCTGGAAAGTGGCTTCCACGTCGACGGGCACGCCGTCTTTGGTAGCGGGCTGGAACTGCCACTGCGAGATCGCCTGGCTGGCGAGCGGGTCAATGCGGTCATCAATGCCGCGCAGGATGCGGACTTCTCCCACGCTGCCGTCGAAGTGGATCACCGCGTAGACAATTACCGTGCCGGCCACGTTCTCGCGCATGAGTTGCAGAGGATAAGCTGGGTCGACCTTGCGGACGGCCGTAGGCGCGGCCAGTCCGGCGGAATCTGCAGTCGAATCGTGGCTGATCTCAGCGAAGCGGATCACCCAGCTCCCTCCTGCGGAATTTAAATTTGGCATGTTGAGCGTGAGCGAATAAAACTTGCGGTCGCCGAAGATCGCACGTTCTGGTTCCGAGAGTTTGGCCGCATCGGGCTGAGGAGAGCGCGCGGGAATGTTCGCGCGCGGCGGAGAGAGACTGGCGAGCAGGCGCGGGCTGACCGTATTCGCCGTCGGATTTTTCACGGCCTGGATGCCCGCCACCGGTGACGCCGGCGTATTCGTGACCTTCCCCACATATAGGCCTGCGGGAAGATCGCTCTTGCCATCCCTCGTTCCTGCTCCGCTTCCTCCATGACCGGAGGCGTTCCCCGAGGCGCCGGGATTCCCTGAGGCTCCGCGATGCCCGTCCGGAGTGGCGGCGAATGCTCCGCTGCGGTTGCCGGAAGGTGGGTCCGGCGGAGCTCCGACTGCCGGGCGCAGATTGAGTGCGATCATGCGCGCGCCACCCGCGGAGTATCCAGAAGCTGCGAGCCCAGGAGGCGGCGGCACCACCTGTGTGGCGAAACCAGCCACGGTAGCTGCGGCCGCTCCGGGGATGGTGCGTTGTTCGCCCACTGGAAGCTGCGGGGCCGGCGCAATCACCGCGGAGTGGCCAATGTTCATCTCGCCCACCGCGCGTACCGAAGAATTCCGCAGATCGGGAGGCGGGGCGATCGCGGAAGTCTGCAGCACAGGCAACTCGCGGCGATACACCACGTGCTGCGTATCTGGGGGCGGGGCAACAACCAGGCTCGCAACTTCGGGCGTGAGGCGCGTGCGCTCGGAGGCCATCACCACTGGAGGGGCAGGGATTGCAAGCTGCGGCCGCTGCTCCGAATTCTGCTCGGACCAGGCCACAATGTTTGGCAAGGCCATGTCGCGCTTAAGCTTGACCGTGGGCGGCGCGACGAGGGTCTGCGAACGATTGTCCGCTTCCGGAGGCAACGAGATGATTGGCTGGCGGGAAAGCTCCGGATCGGCTGGCTGCGAGGGTGCCGGGTGTTGCCGTCTGGTATCGAGCGGGGGCAGGTATTCGAGCGGCTGATAGAGAACTACATGGGCATGGTCGAACGCGGGGCGAGCCTGGGGCACAGGCTGCGGCCACGAGAAGCGCGAAGCGAAGACCAGCGCGGCTACTGCGAGAACGTGAAGTCCGAAAGACTCCAGAACGTGCAGCTTGGGCAGCCGGCGCGGGACGAAGACGTCGGGCCAGAAGGCCGCGGGAGCGGATTCGAGTTCGAGCGGTGGCAGCCGGCGAGAGGTGAAGATCAGGTCGCGGAGGTTGCCGAAGAATACGCGCGTCCAGGAATCGTGCTCCACCAGAAAGCCCGGCACCGGCGCGGGTTGCGGGCCTGACGCGATTCCTGGGAGTCGAGCTTCAGACATTCAGTTATGTTAGATGTAGAAGGGCATTTCGGGGAAGTCGGAAGGGCATGAAAAAGCCGGCAGCCGTAGCCACGTTTTATAGGGATGTCCAACTTGCGCTGATTTCCCAGCCGCGAGAGTAGGATGGCAACAGTAGGATCCAAAACATGAAAAGCCTATACAAAGCTCTTTCGATCGCAGCTCTGTCGATATCGCTGCCCTTGGCTGCGCTGTCGGCGTCCCAGGAGGCAAAACCGGCCCCCAAGTCAGGCGATGCCGCAGCCTCGAAACCGGCTTCCCCTGCGCCCTCCACGGCTGCGCCGGATACCAAGGGCACGGATTACTCGGGCATGTACACATTCCTGAAAGAAGGCGAATTCGTGCAGGTTACCGTGGAAGACGCCGGGCAAGTGACGGGCTTCATCTCACGATACGGAGATAGTGGCAGCGGAAAAAATGACTTTGTCGACCAGTTCTTCAAGAGCGGCAAACTCGACGGCAACAAGCTGAGTTTTACAACGAATCCAGTGTCGAGCTCGTGGTACGAGTTTAAGGGAGCCGTCGAGCGTGGCGAGGGAAAAACTCCCGAGGAAGAAGCGTATTACGTGTTGCGCGGAACGCTGACCGAGAACACGACGGGCACGGATAAGAAAGTGACTTCCCGGGCGCAGGATGTCGCGTTCAAAATGTTCCCCCAGGATGCTGAAAAAGACGCGGAAAAGGCGCCGGACGCGAAGAATTAAGCCTGCCGGATGGATTAATGCCCGGCGCGGGCGGGTGAAAGGCTGGGATGGGGGAA
>Ga0209415_10015172_pt1 | contig 12526 bp, 9 predicted proteins | sample PeaSoiSIISIP2007_FD_187696 | JGI IMG/M metagenome (GOLD analysis project Ga0209415, IMG submission 187696) | Peat soil microbial communities from Weissenstadt, Germany - SII-SIP-2007 (SPAdes) (version 2) | ecosystem: Environmental > Terrestrial > Soil > Wetlands > Peat | place: Germany...
GGCATCGGCAACGGGAATCATCATTCAGTGACGCACCCTGGCGCCGCCTCAGCGGCCTGCGCAGGCCGCTGAGGCGCGGAGCCGGTTGACCCGGTTCCGCACCCCAGCGGACGCCCCCGTGCTATATCGCCTGAAGGCCTAGAAGGTAGTCCAGGTCGTCAAGCGCCCAAGGACCACCGCAACTGCTGCGGGATCCCGAGGTCTTCGGTGGCCGGGCACGGCCGAAAGCGACGCGGATGGCGAGGGAGGCTACCACGGACAGTCGTGGTGCGTACCAGCATGGCGGTCCGGCCCGCCAGCCGCGTCAATGACGCGCCCTTGAGGTTTTGCGGCTACCACCCTGAGAATTCGCCGCACCACCGACCTGGTCTGCGGAGAACCGCCTATCCGTGAGATCGGCTCTTATAACCTATGGTGCGCGATTCGGGGAAATCGTGTTGAAGTTGCAGGACGGGACAGGGGCAAACAGCCGTGCACGACAGGCATCCGTTAATTCTTGACCGTGACGCCGAACTGACGGCGATGACGGCCGCCATCACGGCCGCCGCCGGGGGACACGGGGCCTTGATCCTGGTGCAGGGACCCGCGGGGATCGGCAAGACCACCATGCTCCGCGCCGCGTGCGCGGAAGCCGCGACGCACGGCATGCGGACGCTTACCGCGCGCGGTCTCGCCCTTGAGCAGGGATTCTCGTACGGCATCGTCCGGCAGTTGCTCGAGCCGGTACGCGCCGCAGACGGCCCTGGTGAGTGGGACGCGCTGCTTGACGGCGCGGCGCGGCTGGCCCGGCGGGTCTTCGACGGCGCCGAGCCTGGCGCGCCCGCGTCGGGCGCGCCAGAAGACGGGGTGCCGCACGCCACCATGCACGGCCTGTACTGGCTCACCGCCAACCTGGCCGCGCGCGAGCCGCTGGTGCTCGCGGTCGATGACGCGCACTGGGCGGACGCGCCCTCGCTGCGCTGGCTGTCGCACCTGGCAGCGCGGATCGACGGCCTGCCGATCCTGCTGCTGCTCGGGTCGCGCAGCGGCCCCGATCAGCCCGAGGTCATCAGCGAACTGGGCGGTTACCCGGCGTGCGTCCGGCTTGAGCTGCGCCCGCTTGACAGTACGGCCTCGGCCGCCCTGGTCAGGGGCGCGCTCGGGGACCGGGCGGACCCTGAGCTCTGCCGGGCCGCGCACGCGTCCACCGGGGGCAACCCGTTCCTGCTTGACGCGCTGGTCAATGCGGTGCAGGCGCATGACGGCACCGGTCTCGACGAGCTGACGGTGCTGTCCTTCGGCCCGCAGCCGGTCGCCGATGCGGTGGCCCGCAGGATCGGGCAGCTCGGCGCGGGCGCTATCGCCCTGGTCCGGGCCCTCGCGGTGCTCGGCCGCCCCGCCCCGCTGCGCTACGTGGCGGCGCTCGCCGACATGGACCTGCCGCAAGCGGCGCTGCTCACCGACCGGCTCCGCGCGGCGAGTGTTCTTGCCGCCGGCGCGCTGCTTGAGTTCGAGCACCCGATCGTGCGGACCGCCATCTACGACTCGATACCGCCGGGGATGAGGGCCATGGCCCACGCGCGCGCGGCGGCCCTGCTGGAAGCCGGCGGTGCCGACACGGAGCTGGTCGGCCTGCACCTGCTGCGCAGCGAGCCCGACGCCGACGCCCGCGCCGTCACGCTGCTGCGCGCGGCCGCCGCGTCCGCCAGCGGCCGCGGCGCCCCGGACACCGCAGCCGGGTACCTGCGCCGGGCGCTCGCCGAGCCGCCACCCGCCGACGCGCGGGCAGCGCTCCTGCTCGACCTGGGCCTCGCCCTCGCCAGCGACCGCGACAAGGCCGCCGTCGCGGTGCTGCGCGAGGCGGTGATGCAGGCCGATGACACCAGCCAACCGAGCCGGGCGACAGCGGCGCTGCTTTCCGCCGGCGTCCTCGGCATCTGGGGCCACCACGACAGCGCTTCCGAAGTTGCCCTGGACGGGCTGTCCGCCGCGAGCGGCGACCCGCTCGTGGCAGACCAGCTGGAGGCGGAGCTGTTCGCGAACTCGTGGGCCAGTACCGCAACCGCGCGATCCGCGTGGGAACGGATCCGCCCCAGGCTCGATTCCCTCGCAGCGGAGCCGCGAGCCGAGCCTGGCATGGTCGACTGGCACGTCTACGAGGCGCTTTCCGTCACGATCGCCGGCCGTCGTGGCAGCGAGGTGCTGGCTCGCTTCTCCCCGGTCCTGGCCGAGGGCATGGCCGGGGTACAGCGGGACTCGCTCCGCGCGGTCATCGCCATGCTGGTACTGATCTGGAACGACGAGCTCGGGCAGGCCCTGGCGATCAGCGACGCGGTGCTCGCGGACGCCAGGGCGCGCGGCTCGATGAACATGATCGCCAACGTGTGCTGCCTGCGCTCGATGATCCTGCGCAGGCTCGGGCGGCTGCACGAGGCCTCGGACGACGGCCGGGTCGCGTTCGACTTCAAGCTCAGGACCTCACCGCCGCTCGCGGTCGCCTGGGCGGCCACGTTCCTCGTCGAGGCGCTGATCAAGATCGGCCGGTACGCCGAGGCCGAGGAGGTGGTGGCGGTCGCGGAGGACCGCCGCCCGCCGGACGGCTGGATCCACACCATCATGTTCACCCAGGCGCGAGGCGCGCTCCGGGTAGCATCCCAGCGGTATGAGGACGGCCTGGCCGACCTGCGCGGTGCGGGCGAAGGCTGGCGCGCCCTCGGCGTGTCAAGCCCGGCCGCCGCCACCTGGCGGATCCCTGCCGTGACCGCGTGCACCGCCCTAGGCCGCCGGGAGGAGGCGGCACAGCTCGCCGCCGAGCAGCTAGAGCTGGCGCGTGCGGCCGGCACCCCGGCGACGCTCGGCGTCTCGCTACGGGTCGCCGCGCCGTTCGCGCCGGACCCCGAACGGGCGCTGGCCGAGGCCATCTCCCTGCTTGAAGCCGTCGGCGGCCGCTACGAGCAGGGCCTCGCGCTCGCGGAGCTCGGGGCACACCGGCGCCGCGCGGGCCGCCGCGGCGATGCCAGGGAACCGCTGCGCCGTGCCCTTGACTACGCGGAGCGGACCGGCGCGGAGTGGCTGCGCGGGTACGCGCGCGCCGAACTGCTCGCGGTCGGCGCCCGGCCGCGCCGCGCCGCACTTACCGGTCCCGACGCGCTGACCACCGCGGAACGCCAGGTGGCGACGCTGGCAGCGGAAGGGCGGTCGAACCGGCAGATCGCCCAGCACCTGTTCATCACCCAGGCGACCGTAGAGACCCATCTGCGGCATGCCTTCCACAAGCTCGGCATCACGTCGCGCGCGGAGCTGGCCGCGCAACTGGCAAGGAGACAGCTCTAGGCGGGCTCTCCGGCCGCGGCGTGGCGCAAGTCAATGACAGCACGGACATATTCCGAACGGGTGCATGTTCCTCCTCGTGCCGCACCCGTCTCCACCATGGGTGGAGACTAGGAGCATGCTGCGCGCCATCGAGGTCGACAGTGCCGGCGACGCGAGGCTGGCGGACTACACCCGGCTGACGGACGCCACTGCGCGGACGCACCTGGAGGCCGAGCACGGCCTCTTTATCGCGGAAGGCACGAAGGTCATCACCCGTGCCGTCGCCGCGGGCTACCCGGTACGCTCCGTGCTCCTCGGCAAGAGCCGGCTGGCCGACCTGCCGGCCCTCGGCGAGGCGGCAAGCGCGGTACCGCCCGGCACGCCGGTCTACGTAGTCCCGGACGAGGTCGCCGAGAGCCTCACCGGGTACCGGGTGCACCGGGGAGCGCTGGCGTCGCTCGGCCGCAGGCCGCTGCCCGAGGTCCGCGCGGTGATCGGGGACGCGCGGCGGATCGTCGTGCTTGAGGACCTGGTGGACCACGGTAACGTCGGCGCGATCTTCCGGTGCGCGGCCGCGCTTGGCGTGGACGCGGTGCTGCTGTCGCCGCGGTGCGCCGACCCGCTTTACCGGCGGTCGGTCAAGGTCTCAATGGGCGCGGTGTTCGCTGTCCCTTACGCCCGGATGAGCGGCTGGCACGACGGTCTCGCCGAGCTGAAGTCCGGCGGGTTCCGGGTCCTCGCGCTGACCCCAGGCGAGCGCGCGACGCCGATCACAAGCGCCCTGCGAGCAGCGGGCAAGGTCGCGCTGCTGCTCGGCACCGAGGGGGACGGGCTGTCGCCGCGGTGGCTGCACGAGGCCGACGAAGCGGTGCGCATCCCGATGAACCCGGCTGCCCGCGCCGCCGGCGTGGATTCCCTGAACGTGGTGGCCGCGGCCGCGATCGCCTGCCACCTGCTCGCACAAGTACACCAGCCGTAAGCGGGGTGCTGTTAGATTTCTCCCGTTCCTTCCTGCCAACGGGGGAGAAAGACGTGGCGGCTCCTGCCCATGCCGTAGTCATCGGCGCCAGCATCGCGGGGCTGCTCGCGGCCAGCGCGCTCAACGAGTTCTGTCAGCAGGTCACCGTGTACGACAGGGATAAGCTGCCCAGCCAGCCGGTGCCCCGGCGAGGCGTGCCGCAGGGCAGGCAAGTGCACGCCCTGCACGCGCGCGGCACGCAGGCGCTGGATGAACTGCTGCCCGGCTTCAGGGATGAGATGATCGCGAACGGCGGCGTAATCGCCGATACGCAGGGCGACGCGCACTGGTACCTGGACGACTACCTGCTGAAGCCCGCGCCGTCCGGCCTGGAGGGCATCACGCTGAGCAGGCCGGTACTTGAGTGGCTGATCAGGTCTCGCGTTGCAGCGCTGCCCAATGTGACGATCACTGACGTCACGGAGGTGGCCGGGCTCGTGACAGCGGTCGGCCGGGTGACGGGGGTGCGGGTCCGTGCCGCCAGGGCACGGGACGCGGTCGAGGAAACCGTGCCGGCCGGCCTGGTGCTTGACGCGGGCGGCCGCGGCTCGCGGACCCCGGCCTGGCTGGCCGAGCTCGGCTTCCCGGCACCGGAGGCCAGCCAGGTGCGGGCGGGCGTGACCTATGTCTGCCGGTCCTACACCAGGGATCCGAAGCAGCTTGACGGGCGGTTCGGGTCGCTGGTCACTCCCTATCCCGGCAAGCCGCGCGGCGGGGCGGTGCTGCGCCAGGAGGGGAACCGGTTCGTGGTGCTGCTGGCCGGCATGGTCGGCACGGAGCCGCCGCTCGACGAGGCCGGGATGCTCGCCTTTGCCGACAGCCTCGCCTGCCCCGACCTGGCCGCGGTCATGCGGGACTCCAGGCCGCTTGGCGACCCGGTGAAGTACACCTACCCGGAGTCGACGTGGCGCCACTACGAGACGCTGGACTCCTACCCGGGTGGGCTCCTGGTCGGCGGCGACGCGTTCAGCAGCTTCAACCCGGTCTACGGCCAGGGCATGACGATCGCCGCCCTTGAGGCCCTGGCACTGCGCGGCCTGCTCAGCCGCCCCGTCGCGGATCTCGATCGCCGCTACTTCCGCGCCGTCGGCAAGCTGGTCGCCGAGGCATGGGAAACCTCTGCCTCCAGCGACCTGCGCTTCCCCGAAGTGGCAGGCAAGCGCCGCCCGGGTGCCGCGCTCATCAATGCCTACGGCGAGAAGTACCGCGCCGCCGCCTCAGTCGACCCGGTGCTCGGCGAGACCTTCCTGCGCGTCGCGAACATGATCGACAAGCCCGCGAAGCTGCTGTCCCCCGGTCACGTGCTGCGCGTTTTCCGTTCGGCGGGCAAGGCGGTACGCGCGGGCGCATTAAGCCTTAGACATTAAGGCCTATGTAAAACTCGTTCTGCCGCGTCGTGGGACGGCGGCTTGGGGGCGGCCGGATGGCGCTCGGCCGTCGGGACGAACGGCGGCAAACCGGACGCCGGTAGGTGCGGACCGAAGATAGTGGATACCTGTGCACGCTATAACATGACTAAATATCCACCATCTTCCGAAAACCCGGCCAGGCAACCTCGCCGCCAGGCCGATACGTCGTCGGCATGCGCGAAATGCCGCTCTTGCCCGATCTGCGGCGGACCGGCCCACCCGGCGCCGCCCGTAGGGTCACCGCGGGGTGTCGGACGGCATGCGCTGGGCGGCGGCCCGCAGGGCGGCAGCGGCGTCGCGGGTGAGCGGCTCGCCGTGGCCGAAGCACGCGACCGTGGCGTCGAGGCCCGCCAGCCGGCGGAACGAGGCGGCCGCCTGGGCGCGGTTGACGTTGAATACGCCGCAGATGACCGTGCCGTCGTCCGGCCTGCGTGCCGCGGCGTCTCCGGTGAACAGCACCTGGTGCCGGGGTAGGTAGACCGCGACGCTGCCCGGCGTATGGCCGGGAACGGCCACCGCCACGGCGCCGTCGCCGAAGCCGAGTTCGTCGCCGTCCCCGATCTCGCGGTCGATCCGCGGCGGTATCACTGGCTGCGCCGGAAGCCGGCTCATGACCTGGTGGTAAATGGGCCGTTCCCAGTCGGCCAGGTCCGGTGCCGGCCCGGCCGCCCCAGCGTGAATAAACGGCGCGTCGGCGTGGCAGGCGAGCACCTCCACCTTGCCCCAGCCGGCGATGTCGGCCGCGGCGCCGATGTGATCGGCGTGGAAGTGCGTGAGCACCAGCCGCCGCAGGTCTGCGGTCTGGTGCCCGCTCTGGCGGATGGCGTCGGCGATCAGCGGCGCGGCCCCGGGGAGGCCGGCGTCGATAAGGGTGAGCCCGTCGGGATCGTGCCACAGGTAAGCGTGCCCGACAGGCAAGCGGATGAAGCGCAGGCGCGGCCGGAGCTCGATGACGTCCATGCGGCAACCGTAAGCGGCGGTGGCACGGGCATGCCCGGCGCTCTGCCGCCAGCAGATCGGCTGTCGGCAGAGCCGCCGCGTCGGCGGTCACGGGGGCTTCCTCTAGCGATGCGAAAAGGATGAACGGTGCCGGACGCTACAAGGGCGCCCGTCACGGGCACAAGCCAATTCGCCCGCGGCCTCGTCCCGGGGAGTCGAACGTGCGCTAGTCGTGACCGCGTCACCGCCGCCGTACGGCGCCGCTGCGTGCCCCGAGAACCGGCTGACCGCCGCGCCCGCCCCGGAATCCGGCCTCCCAGGGCCAGTGCCCCCGGTCGTCGGCGTACACCAGCTGCAACGCGGAGAACTGCGGCCCGTTGAGCGCGGCGGCGACCGCCAGGTGCACGCGCGGCTCCGCGACCCGCACGATCTCGATCACCGGCCCGGCGGGCAACGGGACCACCTCGCCGGGCCGGGGCACGCCGGCGTGCACGACGTGCTCGGCGACAGTGTTCAGCAGGTCAACGGCGCGGTCGTACGACATGCCCGTCACAACAAGCTCGGGCTGGCCGTGCGCGGCCAGCCCGACCGTGTACGCGTAGGGCGGCCGGCGCCGCTCCCGCTGCACCCCCTGCACAATCCAGCAATGCCGTTCGAGCAGCTCACGCAGGTGCTCAAGGTAGTCCGGCCAAGTGGCCCCAGGATGATCACACTGCCAGCACACGTTATTACCTCCGATATACAAGCGACAATAAGGTCACTGTATTCAGAGAGGCCGACATTCTGTTCGATCAAGATCGCCCGCGAAAGTGCCTGCCCCCGTTAGGTCGTCACCCTCGCGACAGCCGGCTGCGCGGGCGCATCGCGTCGGCGAAGAACGGCTTGGTCGAGTTCTCCGCCGCGGTGAAGCCGTAGCCGAGCATCTCGGTCTCGTAGCGCCGTTTTGCTGCGACCAGGCCGGTGCGGCCGGCGGCCGCCTCGCTCAGGACTGCGGTGAGCAGGGCCGCGTCACGCAAGGCGGTGTTGGCTCCTTCCCCGCGGCCGGGGGTCATGGTGTGGATAGCGTCGCCGAGCAAGGTGACGGCCGGCTCGTCCCACGGAGCCACTGGGCGGGCGCAGCAGATACCGAACGGGAAGGTGGCCTGGCCGTCGGCCTGTTCGACGACCGCCCGCAGGGCCGGGTGCCAGTCGGCGACGAGGCCCGCTGCGATCTGCTGGAGCTCCTGGCCCCCGGCGGCCCAGAACTGATGACTCGGCGCGCCGCCGTCGCGCAGGCCCAGCGTCCAGCGCAGGTAGTCCGGGGTCGGACTCAGTTGTTCGCCGGGGGCGAGCCGGGCCGCGGCCTGGTCGAACCTCTCCTGCTTGACGAACGCGCCCGCCCCCAGCGTCAGGCCTGCGGCGTCCTTGGCCCGCGGCATCCCGGTGAAGAACTCGGCGGGCACCGCGGCGCGCAGTCCGCTGGTGACGGGGGTCTTGCCGTAGATGGCCCGCCCGAAATCGTCGAACTCGGCGCCCGGGATGAGCTGGGATCGCACCACCGAGCCGGCACCGTCGGCTCCGACCAGCAGGTGCCCGGTCTCCACGGAACCGTCGGCGAAGTGCGCATTGACCAGGCCGCCCGGCCGGGTCTCGTACCGGACGAATTGCTTACCGAACCGCGCCGCGTTACCGAGGCCGATGAGAAGAACCTCCCGCAGTGTCTGGCGGTTGACCCCCACGCCGGCGACGGCCGGCAGCGGCTTGCGGAAGATCACGTCAAGGCCGGCGGTGAACAAGATGAAGTCGCCCGTGGGGGCGGCGCTGGCGGTTGCCCGGTACAGCTCGTAGAGGTTTGGCGGCAGGCACCGGTGCAGCGCGCCGTCACCGTCGTGGTTGACGGAGAAGCCGTAGCCCTGCCGGTCAGGCACTGCGGAGGCGTCGCAGTCGAACACGGCGACGTCGATCCCCGCCTGGTGGAGGCCTTGCGCGAGGCAGAGGCCGCCAATGCCTCCGCCGATGATCAGCACGCGGGGCGAGGCGCCGCTGGAGATTTGTCCGGTCACAGGGGCTACGCTACCCGTTAGCTGTCGCGACAGCAAATGTCTGGTCAGCTATCCTTGAGCGCATGGCGTCTCCATTCCCCGCACGAGAGGCCGCGCAGCTTGTGCTTGGCGGCGGCTCGCTGCTGCACCGCGCGGCCAAAGAGCTGACCACCGCGCTGGAGCGGTCACTGGCCCCCTACGACGTCACCGCGCAGCAGGCCGCGCTCCTGCTGCGGCTGCGCACCGAGACCGGCCCCAGCCGCCTGGCCGCCGCCCTGGGAACCGATACCGCCGGCATGACCCGCCTGCTTGACCGGCTCGAAGATAAGGACCTGGTCCGCCGCGTCCGCGAGTCCGCGGACCGCAGATCGGTCCGCGTCGAGCTCACAGCTGCCGGGGCCGCCCTCGCCCCGCGCCTGGCCCCGGCCTTCGGCATGGTCACCAGCCGCTTGTTCGACGGCTTCTCCTCCGACGACCTGCAGACGTTGACCCTGATGCTCGGGCGCATGCTGGACAACCTGGCCGCTCAGCCGTGACGTGACCGGCAGCACCACGATCTAGACTCCCGGCGGCGAAAATGACTCGCGTTGCGCGGCGGGCGGGTGGTCTAGTGGAGGAATGCGGATTCAACGCGTGCACCTGGCGGACGCCGATGTCGTGCGGGGGTGTCATGCGGTGCATGTGGCGGCGCACGACGTGGATGACCCGCAGGGAGACCCGCCGTTCTCACTCGCGCTGTTCACCGCCTACCTGGCGCAGGGCTGGTCGTGCGACCCGGCAGAGGCGTGGTACGTGCCCGCGGACTCGCTCGGGCCGACGGGGCAAGGCGGGCAAGTAGCGGCCTTCTGCCGGATCCTGCTGCCGGACCTGGAGAACCGCGGCCGGGCGTTCGCGATATTGACGGTGCACCCGGCGCTCCGGCGGCGCGGCCTCGGCCGGGCGCTCCTCCAGCAGGTGGCCCGGCGGGCCGCGGCCGATGGCCGGAGCGCGCTTGACGGTGCCGTGGTGCAGGAGTCGGCCGGCGAGGCGTTCGCCCGGCGGCTCGGTGCGGCGCCCGGTCTCGTGGACGCACGGCGGTTCCTCGACCTGCGCAAGGTTCCGGCCGGCCGGTTCGCCCAGCTGCGCGCGGCGGCGGCCGGGCACGCTGCCGGGTACTCGCTGGTGTCGTGGACCGGGGTGACGCCGAAGGAAGAGCTTGGCCAAGTCGCCGGGGTATTCAACGCGATGAACGACGCGCCGCGCGAGGAAGGCTTGTTCGAGGACGACATCTGGGATGCCGACCGGGTCAGGGACCGCGGCGACATGACGGTGCGGTTCGGGGGAAACCGCGGGTACTCGGTCGCTGCGGTGCACGACGCGACCGGGGAAATGGCGGCACTGACTCAGGTGTTCATCGATCAGGCAACCCCCGACTGGGGGCACCAAGGCCTCACGGGGGTGACCCGGTCGCACCGGGGCCACCGGCTCGGCCTGCTCACTAAGGCGGCCATGCTTGACTGGCTGGCGACGGCCGAGCCGCAGCTGACACACATCGAGACCAACAACGCCGCGACTAACTCGCACATGATCTCCGTGAACGAGGCACTCGGCTTCGAGCTTGCCGAGCCAGGCCGCCAGTTCTTCTCTCTCCAGGCCGCTCAAATCGCCTAGTGCCGGCGTGTCAGGCAGCGACTGCCTGGACTGCCGCCGCGAGCTGCCTGGGCGAAGAGATCATCGTCAGGTGCCGTCCAGGGACGGTGACCGGCGGCGGCGCACCGATGCGGTCCGCGGTCGCGGTCGCGTCCGCTGTGGACATCTGCGGGTCGCCGGTGCCGTAGATCACCCGCTTCGGGACCGGGAGAGCGTGCAACGCGGCGAATTCGGCGGACGTCATGCTGGGGATTCCGTGCCGGAGCGTGTAGGCCGCTTCCGCCGCGAATCCGGGCTGTCGCAGCGGCAGCCGCCATGTTTCCACCCCGGCCGCGCTCAGGGACGGGCACAGCGGACCGCACTGCGAGTTGTACAGCTGCTTGATCAGCCAGTCCTGGCTGAGCGCAAGCCGGAGCAGGGACGTTCGGTAGGGGTCGGTCAATAGCCAGCCGAGGAACCCGGGACCGTTTAGCGGCGTCGCGTCGCCGTCGAGGAACACCACGCCGCGCACCGCCCGCGCGCCGCCGGCCACCGCGGCGAGACCGGCCACCGCCGCACCGCTTGAGTGCCCGACGAGCACGGGCGCGCTGGCCCCCGTCAGGCCCTTGGCGGCCAGGAAGGCCAGCAACTGCGCCGCCAGGTGCGACGCGCTGTACGGCGGGCTAGCCGCGCTGTACCCGGTTCCGGTGAGGTCGATCGCGAAGACCCGGTGATCGGCCCCCAGGACCGGGCCGAGCGACGCGAACGTGTCCGCGGTCTCGAACGCGCCCGGCACCAGGACGATGGGCGTGCCGGTCGTGCCCCACGCGCGGTACCTGGTATCGAAACCGCCGCCCTGCGCCATCAGCAGGCCGGACGGCCGAGAGACCGGGCCGTTGGTGGAGAAGTTGTAGCCGAAGCTCGCGGCGGTGAGCGCCACCACGAGCACTATCCCCGTCAGCAGGAACCACCGGGTGAACCGCCACACCCGCGCGCCCCAGCTCCGCCGGGCCCGGCCATGGGCCGGATCATCATCACCCGGCTGGTCAGCGTCCTGCCGGCGCACGAAGACGGACGGCAGTCCGTCGGACCACGTCGGGGGCTCGCTCATGATGCCACCAACCTAGGCCGTTAGCCGTGAACCGCGCCATAGGGTCTCGCTGCCGCCCAAAGGGAACGAGGCGCGGCCGGGCGGAGCATGCACCCGTTCGGAGGACTCCTGGGTTTCCGAACGGAGGCGGCTGACTCTCCCGGGCAGGCATTCCCGCGGCGGGTTGTCAGCCGGTCATGATTCCGGGTGCACTGCCCGGCAATCAGTGGCAGATTATGAATGGTTATGTCGTTTATGAATGGTTATGTCGTCCGCGGGGGATGGCACCGTTTCGAGGAGGCGTGATGCGGAGTCCCGTCGCCCACTGGGGGCCAGGGAGTGGCGGAAGAACATGGACGCCCTCGTCCCCGACCTGGCGCACCCGCAGGCATTCCCGTCGACGTACCCGATGGACCTGGCGTGGGGAGCCAGAGCGGTATAAGTGACCCATGACGGAAGATGCGGCACGGTATGTTCCAACGGACTCGGCTTCGGCGCTCGCGCTGGCGGTCGATGGCTGCCGGGCCCTGGCCGCCGCAGGCCAGGCGGACATGGTGTGGGGACACCCGAGCGTCCGCGACCCCGAAGGCCGCGGCGTCTGGATGAAAGCCTCCGGCTGGGGCTTCGAGGAGGTCGACGCCGACCGGATCGTCCTCGTCTCGCCCGCCGGCGAGGTCCTGTCAGGCACTGGCCCGAGGCACATCGAGTACCCGATCCACACGGAGGTCATGGCCGCCCGCCCGGACGTCGGCGCGGTGGTGCACACGCACTCCCCGGCGGCCTGCCAGTTCGCGGCGCTCGACGTGCCGCTGCGCCCGCTCGATCACGCTGGCTCGCTGTTCTGCTATCCCGACATCCCCCGCTTCGCGCTGACCGGCGGCCTGATCAAGACTTCGTCGCTCGGCCAGGCCCTGGCGGCGGCGCTCGGCGACCGCGCGGGCATCGAGCGCTACGGGTGGGCCCTAGTGCCGATGGACGAGTGCCTCGGCCAGGCAGCCATCGACGTCTCGGGGCGGCCGTTTCTGGCGTACCACGTCGCGCTGCCGTACGCGAGCATCGGCGGGTTCGAGACCGACCTGTTGGAGGAGTTCCTGCGCGGGGTGGTCAACAACGCCCGGCTGACGGTGCACCTGCGCATGCTCTCGGGCTC
>Ga0209415_10015174_pt1 | contig 12525 bp, 11 predicted proteins | sample PeaSoiSIISIP2007_FD_187696 | JGI IMG/M metagenome (GOLD analysis project Ga0209415, IMG submission 187696) | Peat soil microbial communities from Weissenstadt, Germany - SII-SIP-2007 (SPAdes) (version 2) | ecosystem: Environmental > Terrestrial > Soil > Wetlands > Peat | place: Germany...
CGTTGCCGCTTGCCGCGCAATGTCCCCGATCGCCGCCTTCCTCAGCAGCGCCGTCGGGCTGAAGTTCTAGTCTTTTTTGAATTTGGATTCGGCTGGCCGAATGTTAGGCGAGAAGAAGCCCCTGGTAGATGGCCATTCCCACTACCGCATCCACGCCGATCGCTTGCAGTTCGTCGATCTCCGTTTGTGACCGAATTCCACCCGCCGCAATCAGTTGCCTCGCGGTAGCCTCTCGCAGGGGACGGATTACCTCCTGCGGAAATCCCTGCAACAGGCCTTCCGTGTCCACATGCGTATAGAGAAATGCCCCGCACCAGGGATCGAGCCTCTGAATCATGTGCAGCGGGCTGACGTCGGTCACCTTCCGCCATCCGTGAATCGCCACCCGGCCGCCAATGGCATCGAGAGCAAAGACCAGTCGGCTGGCGCCGACCGCCTCGGACATTCTTTCTGCGAAGCCCTGATCCAGCTTGCCCTCAGCGAACAGCGCCGATCCGAGGATGACCCTTAGAGCTCCAGCCGCCAGCGCAGCCCGAGCAGCCTCCACCGAGCGGATGCCTCCGCCCACCTGGCATGGCAGACGGCGAGTCAATTCCCGAACCAGTTCCACGTTGTCGCCTGTCCCCACAGCGGCGTCGAGGTCAATGAGTTGCACTAGCGGATACTTCGAGAAGCGCGTCACCCACTCTTCGAAATCGTCGAATTCGAGCGCCTTCTTCCTGCCCTGAACGAGCTGCACAATCTTGCCGCCCATCAAATCGATCGAAGGGATCAGCATGGCCACCTCACCGGAATTCCCTGCGAGCCGATTTCCTGCTTGAGGTCGACCAGCCGGCTGAAACCATAGTGAAAAATCGACGCAGCCAGAGCGGCGTCGGCGTGCCCTTCGCGGAATACGTCCACAAAATGCTGTGCGCCGCCCGCGCCGCCAGACGCAATTACGGGAATCCGAACCGAGTCGGCCACGGCCCGGGTCAACTCGCAATCGAAACCTACTCCCGTGCCGTCGCGATCCATCGAAGTCAGGAGGATCTCGCCCGCGCCGCGCGACTCCGCTTCCCGCGCCCAGACGACGGCGTCACGCCCCGCTGGCGTTCGTCCTCCATGCGTAAACGCCTCCCAGTGCGAAGTTCCGTCGGAGCGCTTGGCATCAATCGCAACCACCACGGCCTGCGAACCAAAGCGCTCCGCGATCCGTGTAATCACGGCCGGATCCGCCAGCGCCGCGGAATTGACGCTGATCTTGTCTGCGCCTGCAGAAAACACTGCAGCCGCATCTTCCAGCGTGCGAATGCCCCCACCGACAGTGAACGGAATAAACAACTGACGCGCCGCCCGGCGCACCGTATCGAGCAGAGTGGCTCGCCGTTCGTGGGCCGCGGAAATATCCAGAAGCACGATCTCGTCCGCGCCTGACGCGCTGTGCGCCTTCGCCAGTTCGGCCGGATCACCCGCATCGCGCAGATTCTCAAACTGCACGCCCTTCACCACGCGGCCGCCATCCACATCCAGGCAAGCAATAATGCGTTTTGTCAGCATGTCAGATGGCGCAGAAATTGCCCAGAATCTTCAAGCCAATCTCCCCGGACTTCTCGGGATGAAACTGCACCCCGAACAGTTGATCCCGTTCCACCGCTGCCGAAAACTGCCCGCCATACTCACAGCAGGCGACAGTCGTGTCGGCGACCGGCGCGCGAAACGAATGCGTGAAATACACGAACGCCGACGACGGCACACCGCTCAACAGCCGTGAGGACGGTTTCACCTCAAGTTGGTTCCAACCAACGTGGGGCGACTTCACGCTCGCTGGAAAGCGCTCGCATTCGCCCGTCAATACGCCCAAGCCGGGCGTCTCGGGTGATTCCTGGCTCTGCTCAAACATCCACTGCATGCCAACGCAGATGCCCAGGAACGGAACTCCGCGCCCGATTGTGTCCGCAATCGCATCCTGCAGACCCGAGCGTCCGAGCGCCGCCGTCGAGGCAAAATGACCCACACCGGGAAGCACCACCTTCGTCGCTTTTTTCACCTGCCCCGGATCAGAAGTTATGGCACACTCCTGCCCCAGCCAGTCCAGCGCCTTCTTCACCGAAACCAGATTCCCGGCCCCGTAATCTACGATCGCGATCATCACAGCACTCCCTTGGTGCTGGGCAGCAGGCGTACCATTTGCCGGTCGCGCCAGCACGCCGCACGCAATGCCCGCGCAAAGGCCTTGAAAAGCGCTTCAATCTTGTGGTGGCTCGATCGCCCATAGAGCACCTTCACGTGCACATTGGCGCGCGCGCCCCGGGCAAACCCCTCGAAGAAATCGTCCACCAGTTCCGCCTGCAAGTCGCCCACCAGGCGCGTGCGCACCTTGGTATCCACCACCGCGGCGGTGCGCCCGCAGAAATCGACCGCTGCCATGGCCATAGTCTCGTCCATCGGCATCAAAAAATATCCTGCGCGGAGAATGCCGCGCTTGCTGCCCAGCGCTTTGTCAAACGCCTGTCCGAGGACGATCCCAACATCTTCCACGGTGTGATGCTGGTCCACGTCGAGATCGCCGCGAGCTTTCAACTTCAGATCGAAGCCTCCATGATGCGCAAATAATTCCAGCATGTGATCAAAGAAGCGAATGCCGGTGGACACCTCATACCGCCCGCGCCCTTCGATCGTGAGTGAGATCTGAATCTGCGTCTCTTTGCTGACGCGCTTGATACTTCCTTTCCTCATCGCCGCGGCGCTCCTTGCGCAATGCCAAGCTCTTCGCAGGTTTCGTCGAGTGCGGCCAGTAAACGGTCCGTATGCTGGCGCGGGCCGAGCGTGATGCGCACACATCCCTCACACCCGTGATCGCCCGAACGGTCACGAACCAGAATGCCGCGCTGCCGCATGTGCTCAACAAAGGCTGCCGCCACACCCACGCGTGCCAGCACAAAGTTCGCTTGGCTGGGCCGGAATTGAATTCCGCTGGCTTCGAGCGCACGCTCCAGCCGTGCCCGTGACTCGCGAACCTCGCTCACATACTGTTGAATGAACGCTTGATCGCCGAGTGCCTCCGGCAGGCAAGCTAGAGCCACCGCATTCACGTTGTACGGGGAACACACCCGCCGCACCGCGCGCATTTGCTCCACTTCGCCAACCAGCATGCCGACGCGCAGCCCCGCCATCCCGTATGCCTTGGAAAACGTGCGGGCCACAAAAAGGTTAGGAAACTCGTTCCGACCAACCAGCATGCTTTGCCCGTAGAACTCAAAGTAAGCTTCATCCACGAGCAGCGCCGCGTCAGGCACGGAGCCAGCGATCCGCCGAAGATCCTCAAGCGGCGCAACGGTTCCCGTGGGGTTATTCGGGTTGGCGATGGCAATCAGTCGCGTGCGCTTCGTAATGCTCTTACACACATCGTCGCCCGGAAAACGAAAGTCTTTCCCCGCCGGCACGCTAATCACCTGCGCGCCGGCCGCCATCACATAAATCCGGTACATCGAATATGTGGGCACAACAATCAACGCTTCGTCGCCGCCTTCAAGATAGGTCTCGCACAGCAAATGGATCGCTTCATCCACGCCATTGGTCAACAACAGTTCCGGCGCGCCGATCCCGAGAATGTGAGCTACCGCCGCTTCCACCGGTTCTCGCTCGGGATAACTCGCGAGTTGTTCCGTGCGCAACTGCTGCAATCGCGCGAGCACTCGCGGCGAGCACCCGACCGTGTTTTCGTTGAAGTCCAGACGCAGCCCGTCTCGCCCCGCCAGAGGCGGATGATACGAAGGCAGCGTTCGCACCGCTTCCCGTGGCCTAAGCATGTTCGCACCTCACGCGGACCGACCTCGCGTGCCCTGCCAATCCTTCCGCCTCGGCAAGGCATTCGATCGTGGGCGCAAGCCGTCGCAACCCCGTCGCAGAAAGTTGCTGCACCGTGATGACCTTCACAAAATCGAGCACGCTCAAACCTCCTCGAAATCGAGCTTGCCCCGAAGTCGGCAATACGTGGTTCGGCCCGGAGGCGTAATCGCCCGCTGCCTGCGCCGAGTAGTCCCCCACGAAGACCGAGCCGGCATTCTGAATGAATGGTAAGTCCTCCGCAGAAACGGTGATATGTTCCGGCGCCAGCCGATTAGCCCACTCCCGCCCTTGCTCGCGCGATGCCGCAACGAGTATTGCGCCGCGCGCCTGCAACGATTGTTGCGCGGTTGGATTTTCTTTCGCGAGCCGCACTGCGCTTGTCCTCACCGATCGAGCCAGTTTGCGTGATGTCGTGATAAATAAGGCCAGCGTCTCCGGATCATGCTCGGCCTGTGCGACCAGATCAGCCGCAATAAATTCCGGTACCGCCGGCTCGCTCTCCGAACCGCTCAAAATGACGGCCTCCGTAGGACCGGCAAGAAAATCAATCGCGCAGTCGAACGAGACCAACTTCTTCGCAACCGTGACATACGCATTCCCGGGCCCAACAATCTTGTCCACTCGCGGAATACTGCTGGTACCATATGCCAAGGCCGCAACGGCCTGCGCTCCTCCCACACGGTAGACTTCACGAACACCCAGCATTGCCGCTGCCGCCAAAACCTCGACCGACGGTTTCGGTGAAACCACACGGACGTTCTTCACGCCCGCAACCTGCGCCGGAATCACCGTCATCAAGACCGTCGAAACCAGCGGGTAGCGCCCCCCCGGCACATAGCACCCTACCGACTCCAGCGGACGCACCATCTGCCCGAGAGAGACTCCGCCGCGTGTCCGCATCCAGTTGCCGGGCTTCTGCCACTCGCAGAAACGGCGAATGTTCTGCGCCGCCTGGCGCAGAGACTTGCGCAACTCCGGCGCAACCATTCGCCACGCCTCCTCCAATTCCTCCTCCGGCACCCTCAGAGGCTGTTTCGTCCCCAGCCCATCCCACCGTTTCGCATATTTTCGAAGCGACTGCCCTCCACCGCGACGAACACCTTCGATAATCCGCCGCACTCGCGGCTCCAGCCCGCCGAGACGGGCGCTCCGTGCGGCTAGTCGCTCCACCATCGCGGCTGCCTCGCGGCCCGAGACGATCCGCATCACAACACCACCTTGTTCAACGGATATTCAACGATGCCCTGCGCCTGCGCCTCTTTCAACCGCGGAATAACGTCCCAAGCCGCGCCCTCATCGATCACCGTGTTCACTGCAAGCCAATCCTCGTCACTCAGATGGGAAATCGTCGGCTTCTGCAGCGCCGGCAATACCGCGAGCACCGCCGCCAGGTTGTCCTTGCGGACATTCAACATCAGCCCCACCCGGTCTTGCGCTTCCATTGCCCCTTGCAGCATCAGCGCCAGGTTGTCGATCTTTCGCCGCTTGCCGCGATCCGCATACGAACACTTATTGGCGATCAACTGGGTGTTCGACTCCAGCACCGTCTCCAGAATGCGGAGCCGGTTAGCCTTAAGCGAACTGCCGGTTTCGGTAACCTCGACAATGGCGTCCGCCAGCATGGGCGGCTTCACTTCCGTCGCGCCCCACGAAAACTCCACTCGCACCTCGACGCCTTTCTTGAGAAAGTAGTCGCGCGTGACTTTCACCAGTTCAGTGGCGATGATCTTTCCCGAGAGGTCTTCCGCCCGCTGCACCGAAGAATCCTCCGGAACCGCCAGCACCCATCGCACTTTGCCGCGGCTGCGCTTGGCGTAAATCAAATCGCTCACGGTGATGACTTCCAGTCCACTCTCGATCACCCAGTCGAGCCCGGTCAGGCCAGCATCGATGGCTCCGTGCTCGACATACCGCGCCATCTCCTGCGCACGGATCAACATGCAATCGATCTCCGGATCCGAAGTGCTGGCGAAATACGACCGGCCGTTGGTGTACGCAGGCAGTCCGGCGCGCGCGAATAGCTGCAAGGTCGCCTCCTGCAAGCTGCCCTTGGGTATTCCGATACGTAGTTTCATCGCGCCTCCTTCGCATCAGACGCAGTCGTTTCCGGCGCAGGTTGGAGAACAGATTCCGTAAAACAAGACCGGGTTCCGCGGTGGCAGACCACGCCCGCTCCCTCCACCTGAACGCGGAACAACAACGTGTCGCGGTCGCAGTCGGTGTGCACCGAGACAACTCGCAGCCGGTTTCCCGAGCTCTCGCCCTTCAGCCACAGTTCCTGGCGCGTCCGGCTGAAGAAAGTTACGTAACCACGGTCCAACGTGCGCTCCAGAGCCTGACGATTCATGAACCCCACCATCAACACTTCCCCATCGCTCGAATCCTGAACCACGGCGGGGAGCAGTCCGCCCATTTTGTCGAAGTCAAAATCCGCATTCATACCCGCACTTCCTCTCTCGGAAAAAATAAAAGCCCGCTGAGCGTTCTCGCGTCAGCGGGCCGAAACTCCTGAAAAGTGCTGTTAGATCAAGTCTGCCATCTCAGGTGTACATCGCCGCCGCCGCGCGATGCGCGTGATGGTGGTGGCGATGATGGACATGAGACAACATACTGTCAGATAGCCTACGAGAACGCTCCGTCGGGGTCAATGAGTTTAAACAACGATGCCTATCCATTTTTTCGATGCCACTCATTTGGATTTTGCGTAGTAGCCTGGAATGCCTCCACCGGTCCTGATACGATTCCCCTTCACCGCCAGCACTCGATCTCCACGGGTTCGGAGCCTTCATGAAGATTTTGTGTCGTTCGTTTCGCCTTCTGATCACATTTGGAATGATTTCGATCTGTCTGATGGCAACTGCCGTACGCGCCCTCGCCCAGGCGCAAGTCACGAACGATCCTCCTTTTTACGGCCCGTTCAATGCCGTGTTCCTGCCCGACGGCGATGGCCTGAAGAAGCCTCTCTTGAAGACCGACTCGGTTCTGCGCGCGGATTCTCCCTGGTCGCTCTACGGCTGGGTGAAACCCGCCGAAGCGCTGAAGACAACGAGCCTGGTCGCAGGCTTTGGTGATCCAACGGAGGAGTTTTCGCGGTATCTCGCGCTGGACGGCGAGCACTTGACTCTATGGATGGGCAAGGACAACACCCTCACCGGAGCCGCTGCGCTCACCCCCGGAAAATGGCATTTCGTGGCAGCAACCTTTAACGGCGAGGAGTTTCGTCTTTACAGCGACGGCGCTCAGGTGGCCAGTGGCAAGTTGGATTTGGGAAGCGTCAGTCCGGTCCTGCTGATGGCACCTCCTTCTTCGCCTACTCAGAACTGGCGCCACTTCGGAGGTTCCATCGCAGCCCTCACTCTGGTCCGAAGCGCCTTGAGCAGCGATGAACTCAAACAGCTCGCTCAAACACCGACGGATTTTTCAAGCGTTGAATTCGAAGAGGGCTCAAAGCCGTGGCCCGTGCAAACTCGCGGCCAAGCTGGATATCGTGCGCCTCAAGACCCTGCCACAATGCCACGAAGCAAAGCTCCATTTTCGCCTCCAGTCGCAAAGATCCCGACCGCTCAGGAGATCCTCCAGCCGAATGGCGAAAACCAGTGGACGCTGGCTGCCGGATGGCGCATGACTCCCGCGCCCAACGTGACCGCAGAGGGCCCAGCCATCTCGCAGACCAGCTTCAATGCCAAAGACTGGATGTCCGCAACCGTCCCCGGAACCGTGCTCACTACGATGGTCGATCGCGGCGTGTATCCCGATCCCGATTACGGTTTGAATAATCTTGCCATCCCCGAGAGCCTGAACAAGCAGGACTATTGGTATCGAGTTGAATTTCACGCGCCCAGGGCTGTGAGCGGACGCCGCCTCACCCTGACCTTCGAAGGCATCAACTATGAAGCACGCATTTGGCTGAACGGCCAGCCACTCGGCTCAATCAAAGGAGCCTTCATTCGCGGCGCCTTTGATGTGACCGGTGTCGTCAAGCTCGACAAAGCGAATGTTCTTGCCGTGCGCATCTCGCCTCCGCCTCATCCCGGAATTCCTCAAGAGCAATCCATCAAAGGTGGTCCCGGAGAAAATGGCGGCATCATGTGTCTGGATGGCCCCACCTTCGTCGCCACCGAAGGCTGGGATTGGATTCCCGCCGTCCGAGACCGCGATACCGGCATCTGGCAACCAGTAACCCTGACGGCAACCAGCGCGGTGAGAATTGGCGACCCGCAGGTGGTAACTTCCCTGCCCCTGCCTGATACCACTCGCGCCGACATCGAGATCACGGTGCCTCTGGAGAATGATTCCAACACTCCGGTGACTGGGACATTGAAAGCTTCGCTCGGCGAGTTTACCGTGACCAAGCAAGTCACGTTGGTTCCGGGAAAGAGTTCGGTGAAGTTGGCGCCGTCAGAATTCGCTCAACTGACGATTCCGCATCCGCGCCTGTGGTGGCCGAATGGTTATGGCAAGCCCGACCTCTATGCGCTCCACCTGACGCTCTCTGAGGGAAACTCCGAGTCCGACGCGAAACAGTTACGCTTCGGAATTCGTGAAGTCACCTACGAGTTGAGCCTGCTCGACAGCACCGGCCACCTCCGCCGCTTGGAATACTCTCCCACCACAGCGCGACTGAAACCAGAACCGGTCGTCGATGTCCGTCACGAGGGCATGCGCGAAATTCCCGCTGCCGATCCCTTTCCCCCGAACTTCCCTCCAGAATGGCGAGACGGATGGAAGTCCTGGGTAGCGTCGCTAGCGTCCGGTGGTGAGTTGTCCCCGTCAGTGAAAATGCTCGATGACACGAAGACTTCCCCCTACCTTGTCCTCAAGGTCAACGGTGTGCGCATCGCCGCCCGCGGCGGCAATTGGGGTATGGACGACTCGCGCAAACGCGTGTCCCGCGAGCATCTCGAGCCCTACTTCCGCCTCCACCGCGACGCCAACTTGAACATCATTCGCAACTGGGTCGGCCAAAACACAGAGCAGACTTTCTACGATCTCGCCGACGAATATGGATTGATGGTGTGGAACGACTTCTGGGAATCGACACAGAATTACAACGTCGAAGCCGAGGATCCGGCACTGTTTCTCGAGAACGCCCGCGATACGATTCTGCGCTTCCGCAATCATCCGTCGATCGTAGTGTGGTGCGGCCGCAATGAAGGCGTGCCTCAGCCCGTCATCAACGAAGGCCTCATCGAGTTGATCCGCTCCTTGGACGGAACTCGTTACTATTTTCCGAGTTCGAACCAGGTCAATCTCCAGAACAGCGGTCCGTATAAATACATGGACCCGACGCTCTACTACACCGCTCTGAACCACGGTTTCTCTGTGGAGACCGGAACGCCGTCGTTCTCGACTCTCGAGTCATTCCGCGCCTGGATTCCGAAGGAAGATCAATGGCCGATCAGCGATTCATGGGCCTACCACGACTGGCATCAGAGCGGGAATGGGGAGATGGCTGCATTCATGGCGCAAATGCAGGCGGAGTTCGGCGCTCCCGTGAACCTCGAGGATTTCGAGCGGAAAGCGCAGATGCTCGACTACGTCGATCACCGTGCGATTTTCGAAGGCATGAACGCACATCTATGGTCCCCGAACAGCGGGCGCCTCTTGTGGATGACACAGCCCGCCTGGCCCAGCAATACCTGGCAAATCCTGGATGCGGATTACGATACGCAGTCTTCTTTCTATGCGGTGAAGAAGGCTTGTGAACCACTGCATGTGCAACTGGATTTGTCGAACTACAACGTTGCAGTGGTCAACACCACCAACAATCCACAGACCGGCTTGTCGCTCAGCGCCAGCATATATTCGCTCGAAAACAAGCTCTTGCTCCATAAGGAAGAAAAGAAGGACGCAGCCGCCGACGCGCTCACCGACGGATTCAAGCTGGAAATGGCGCCGTTGTTGTCGGCCGAAGGGGTGGTCCTGGTGAATTTGGAACTGCGCAGCGCGTCGGGTGAAGTTCTATCCAGAAACTTCTATTGGCTGGGAGAGGACAATGCTTCGTATCGTCGCTTAAATCGTCTACCTGCGGCCTCGTTGTCGGCAGAGGCGAAATCCACCCGTGCGGGCGAGAACGTCCGCGTGAAAGTGGTGCTGCGCAACACCGGAACCGCCGTGGCGCTGGCCAACAAGCTAACCCTGTTGAACGCTGCCGATGGTTCGCGGATTCTGCCCGCGTACTACACCGATAACTATCTATCGTTGCTTCCGGGGGAAAGCCGCGAAATTGAAATTGAATATCCCGCGAAGTCGGCAAGTGGCCCAGCGCAACTAACGCTTCGAGGATGGAATCTCGCGAAACAGGTCGTGCCGGTTCCCTAGAACCATGTTGTACAAACTCTAGTGGAATCGCCCGCTGTCCCGGATCTTGCGCGCTGCTTCTTCTAGAAAATCATCGACATGCTGCCGGTCCTGCGATGTTAATCCCGTCTTTGCCTTGACTCGATCAGCGATCTGAATCGCAGTCCTCAGACGCACGTCAGGGTCCAATTCCCAGCGCCGGCTCAGGTACGTTTCGATGAGGACGAGTTCGTCCGCAGTCATTTGTCCCAGGCCTGGAGCAGGGAAACTCGACTCCGTGGACGTATTCCACGACGGCCGCACCTCCTCCGTCGGCTTCTCGTGCACCACCACCGTGCCGGCTACAAAGTCTCCCAGCCTGCGGCTTTGGCGGTTGCACATCATGCACACCAGGCCCACGCCGTAGATTCCCGGGAACCCGTCCACTGCTCGCATCAGATTTCGTCCCACGGCTTCGAACGCGTTGATCGGCCTGCCGGATTCCTTGATCACGCGGATACCTGCAAATCTCTTCCCCGGCGTCTGCCCCTTCCACAGAATCTCAAAAATCGCAAAATATCCCCAATAAATCCCAAAGATGATAAAAATTCCCACCGCTGGGCCCACGCTGCGCGGCACATACCACGCCATGGAGGCTCCGATCCCCAGAACCACGAAAAAAACAACTCCAACTATGAGATACAGTGCTACCTGAATTAGAGTATCAATGGCAATCGCCAGGAATCGGCTTCCGATCCCAGCGAGCGGCAGTTCCAGGGCAATCTGCTCTGGGGTATCAATCTCGAGTTGCTCGAACGAGTCCATGGGTTGACGAACGACGATGATTTCTACTCGCTGGCTGGAGAAACGCAAACCGCACTGGAGCAAGCTGGAGTCGTTGCTCAATCAGAGCGCCAAGGGCGGGCTGAAGTCGCTCTCCCGTTCCGATTTGCAGGAACTCAGTCTGCTGTACCGCCAGACCGCGGCTGATCTCGCCGCCATCCGCGAAGACCGCGGCTCCGTGCACTTTGCCCGGTACGTTAACCAGTTACTCGTGCGCGCCCACAATACCATCTATTCCGGTCACCGGGCGAGTCCCAAAGCACTTTTTTCATTCTTCTGGCATACCTATCCCGCCGCCTTCCGCCGGAACCTCAGGCACTGCCTGCTGGCGACACTCATCACAGCCATCGCCGCCCTAGTTGGTGCCGTCCTGACCTATCAGAATCCTGATTTCAAAGTAAAGCTCCTCGGTCCGCAGATGGTGGAGACCATCGATCGCCACGAAATGTGGACGCATTCCATCGTGACCGTCAAACCGCTCGCATCCAGCTACATCATGACCAACAATATGACCGTCGCCTTTACAACCTTCGCACTGGGCATCACCGGAGGTTTGGGAACCGTTTACGAACTGGCAGTGAACGGACTTATGCTTGGCGTAATCGGCATGGCCTGCTGGCTCTCCGGAATGAGCCTGCAGTTGTGGAGTTTCGTCGCGCCCCACGGCGTGCTGGAGTTGCCCGCCATCTTCATCGCGGGTGGCGCCGGACTCCGCATCGCGCAGGGCCTTTTGTTTCCGGGAGTCTTGCCCCGGCGGGATTCGCTGGCGCAAGCTGGGGTCGAGGCTGTGCAACTCCTGCTGGGAACCATCCCCATCCTGATCATCGCCGGCGTGATCGAAGCGTTCGTCTCACCGACCGGCCTGCCCGTGCCGCTAAAGTTCTCCATGGCTGCGGCGTTGTTCGTGCTTCTGGGAGCGTACCTCTTCGGAATGTCGCGTACGCCCGGACCAACTCAGAGTTGATTCCGTTCTTTAATCTGCAGATAAGCGTTTACCAGGACCGGAGAAACCGCGCCTGAACTCACTTCCATCGCCAACGCCCCGCGCTCCCGCAGCCGCGCCAGCAGCAGTTCGCGCCGGTGAACCATCTCTTGCGCCGCTGCCACCCGATACATCTCGGTCTCGCTCTGCGGCGTCTTCGCAGCCAGCTCGCCTAGATCCGGTTGCCCGATCACGACAAACAAAACCAGATGCCGCGGCATCATCATCGACGCCGCCTCAATCACTTCCGGAGTCATCGCGGTTTCGGCCAGGTCGGTCAGCCAAACCACCAGGCTGCGCCGTTTCTGATCCGTGAGGAGTCGCGCCGCCATCTGCAAGTGATCCGCCTCGGCGCCTTCCTCGTGCACCAGCGCGAGCTGTTCAATCAGTTGCCGCAAGTGCAAACTACCCTTGGCCGCAGGAAGCTGCTGACGAATCCCGCGCCCGTAGGCGATGAGTCCGACTCGATCGCCGGAATACAATGCGACTTGCGCCAGGCTCAGCGCCGCGTTGACTGCCTGATCCAGTTTGCTGAAGCCGCCCACGCGCGCCCGCATCAACCGGCCAGAATCGATCACAATCCACACCGT
>Ga0209415_10015175_pt1 | contig 12524 bp, 10 predicted proteins | sample PeaSoiSIISIP2007_FD_187696 | JGI IMG/M metagenome (GOLD analysis project Ga0209415, IMG submission 187696) | Peat soil microbial communities from Weissenstadt, Germany - SII-SIP-2007 (SPAdes) (version 2) | ecosystem: Environmental > Terrestrial > Soil > Wetlands > Peat | place: Germany...
TGAGCGGCGGCATGCCGACGGCTCTGTACACCACCGCCGCCTCCCAGCCGCTGCCGAGCCTGGTCGGATCGAACGACACGTGGCTCGTCTACTACACGCAGACGTTTTCGGCCTCATCGACTGCAGCGTTCTGGACATTGAAGGACGCCACGCCGGGCGTCCCGACGCAGCTCGGGGCGACGCTGAACGGCACCATCGATAACGCTCGCATGTATGCGCCCGTCGGCGCCGGCCCGGCGGCGGACTCGTTGTTTGTCACGCTCAGAGCCGAGACCAACGCGATGACGCCCGTCGTGACCTATTCGACCGAGGTGCTGAACCCCAACAACGGCAATGCGCTGCAGGCATTGACCGCCAATTCGGTTTGGCTGGATAAGGCAACCGCGCTGTCCGGCACGCAGTTGCAGATCAAGGGCATCACCGACACGGACGGGGGCGACGGTGGCGGCACGATCTACAACGTGAGCATCACCTCGTTGACAGGCCCCCCGCTGGTGACGACGGGCGGAGCGGCATTCACGGTGCCGGCCGGTACCGCTCTTGAATTCGCGATTGGCGAGTCCACGACGATCGGGGCGGGTGCCTACACCAACTTCGTGTCCGGCGGCAGCGCGATCACAGGGTTTGCCTACGACCTGTCGCAAAGCCTGATCGTGCCGGTCACCGTACCGAACGCCAACACAGCCCCGGGATTCTGATTCGCCGTCGGGGGCACGTCAGGCGCGCCGCACCGGCGGCGCGCCGCCGTGCGCGCGCCAAATGATGAACGTACGGCGCAACATCCTGCATCGGCTGCTCGATGAGCAGCGGCTGCAGTGGGCCTTTGGTGCGCTGCTGCTGGCGCGGCTGCTGTTCCCGTTCTTCAACTCACCGCTCAGTCACCTGTTCTCCGACCCGGCAAGGCACTGGGAGAACGCCCAGCGGTTCCTGCACCCGAGCATCATGGGGAGCAACGATCCGTTCGCGTATCAGCTGTGGCTGTATCTGCTTCAACGCGTCGCGCACGACAGTGCATCCACGGTGCAGCTCGGTTGCGGCCTGTTGTGCGCAGCCATGCCGTACGGGTGGTATCGGGCGCTGCGTGAGCTGCGGCCGAGAGCCCCGGCGCTCGGCGGCGCGCTGATCATCGGACTCATACCGGAGTCGATCAGCATCTATGCCTACTTCATGACCGAGACACTGCTGCTGACGCTGCTGGGCTTCTGTTTCTGGCTGACGCTGCGGGCCTTTCGCAAGCGCTCGCGGGCCGCGTTCGCACTCGCCTGCGCGTTATGGGCATGTGCCGCGTTCACCCGGAACGTCGCCGCGCCGATGGCGCTTGGTTGCGTGCTGCTCTTGTGGGTGACGCAACCGCAGCGGCCCGCCAAGGCACTGATCGCGCTTGCGCTCGGCTGCGTGCTCGCCATCCCGGCAGCCCTGCACGCGCGCGCCAACCTGGGATTCTTTGCGCCGATCGGCAATCTCTACTTCAACGAGATCTACCACAATGCCGGCACACGCGACATCGCCGTCAACTACGGGCCGCAAGGTCAGTTCCGGTTCGGTTCCCCGAGCTTCTACAACCCGACGTTCTACCCGTTCTCCGACTGGACGACTGACCGCACGGGCGTCGTCGCATTCAACATCGACCTCACGCATGGCCGGGCGGACTGGATCGCTGCCAGGGCCCGTGCGGCGGCGGAGCGCACCTTTCCGGTGTGGCGGCAGCGCTGGGAGGATCTGCTGTACCTGCTGTTCGGCCAGAGCTGGCCGGACAGCAATCGCGAAACGTATGCGGGCTGGCTGACCGTTTGGACACGCTGGCTCTGGGCGCCACTCGTGGCCCTCGTCGCCTGGGCCTCGGTCGCGCGCCGCTATCGCGGACGAGAGTGGCTGCTGCCGGTGTGCGCGCTCGGCACGCTCGCGCTGCTGGCGCTGCAGAGTGAGGGTGTGATGGAAGCGCGCTTTCGCAAGCCGGTCGACGCCATCCTCGTCGCCGCGGCGTTGTTGATCGCCGCGCGCAGGCAGCCAGCTGGCGTTGCGAGTGAATCATCGGCGTGAACACGAACGATCAATCGCCGATTCAGCGGCCGCAGTCGGCCACCAGCTTCGCGCTCAGCATCGCCTCGCTGGCGATCGGTCTGGCAGTGCTGTGGCTGATTGCGCCGGCGCGAATCCCCGGACTCGCCGACATCGTTCCCTACGCGCCGGTGATTCCGTGTCTCGCAATCGTCATTGTGGTTGCGGGCACCGAATGGCTGTCGCCAAAGCTGCGCCCACCGTCTGCGTCCGCGCTGACGCGCAAGGCGCTGCGCCCGCTTGACCTGCGCCGGGTCGGGGTCAGGCTGTGCGGTTTGGTCGCGACGCTGGTCCTGGTCGCGTTCGCCTACTGGCTGTTTCCCGAATACAGCGGCACCTTCTACGAGCCGTACTGGCGCTTCCTGCGCACGATCGCGCCGGTCGCGGCGCTCGTCCCGTTCTACATGCTGTGGGCGGACCGGCGCTCGGGCGAGACGCGCGACGAGTACTACGAGTTCGGCGCGCTCGTGATGGGTCGATGGCGCAGCGTCGATCGGGCCGTCGTTGGCCGCCACCTGCTCGGCTGGACCGTCAAGGCCTACTTCCTGCCGCTGATGACGGTGTACCTCGGGGATGAGATCCGCGCGCTGTATCGCGCGGTCGGGGCGACGGGGACCGGCACGATGTCCGTCTACGACGTCTTCTTTCATCTTTCCTATGCGGTCGACCTCTTGTATTGCGTCGTCGGCTACACGACCACCATCCGGCTGTTCGACACGCACATCCGCAGCGTCGAACCCACCGTGGCCGGATGGCTGGTGGCGCTCATCTGTTATCAGCCGTTCTATTCGGTCATCGGTCGCTTCTACCTGCAGTACGAGGACAATACCTACTGGGACAGCTGGCTGCGGCCGTGGCCGGCGCTTCAGGGGGCGTGGGGAGCGATCATCATCGCGCTGGCGTCGATCTACGCGCTTGCGACGGTTGCGTTCGGACTGCGGTTCTCGAACCTGACGCACCGGGGCATTATCACCAGCGGGCCTTACCGATTCACGAAGCACCCCGCCTATCTCGCCAAGAACCTCAGCTGGTGGCTGATCTCGGTGCCGTTCGTCAGCGAGCAGGGCGCCGCGGCCGCACTGCGCAATTGCTGCCTGCTGCTGCTCCTCAATCTCGTCTACTACGCCCGCGCGCGCACCGAGGAGCGGCACCTGAGTCGCGACCCGACCTACGTCGCGTATGCGCTGTGGATCAACGAGCACGGGATGCTGCGGTCCCTCGCGCGGTTGCTGCCATTCATTCAATACCGCCCGCCGCAGGCAGTTCCGGCTTCGGAGCAGCGCCACCGGGGCGGCTCCGCGGGAGCGTGATGACTGCTCGCCGCTGATCGAGCGGCCAAGCACCGGCGTGGGAGTGGCGCGTGACGGTGCGTGTTGCACCTGCGGCTAATGCCGACCGTAAGCGATGCGCCTGACTGTTAAACTCGGACCTCGGCTCGAGGCCGATTCGCTGAGGTATTGAGCTCCATGTACGAGTATCGCGCGCCGCGCCGTGACTTCCAGTTCGTCATCCATGAGGTGCTCGAGGCCGAGCGTGTTCTCGCCGGGCTGGGCCGCGAGGACGTCAACCGCGAACTGATCGACGGTATCCTCGAGGAAGCCGCGCGCTTTACCGAGAACGTGCTGTCGCCGCTCAACTGGCGCGGGGACTGGGAAGATCCGACGCTCACCGATGGGCGCGTCACGACGGCGCCCGGCTTCCGCGAGGCCTATCAGCAGTTCTGCCGCGACGGCTGGACCGGGATGGGTGCCGATCCGGCGTTCGGCGGCCAGGGGCTGCCGGCGATCGCGCACATCGCCGTGGGCGAGATGCTGTGCGGATCGGCAATGGCCTGGCGAATGGCGAGCGGCCTGTCCGAAGGCGCGGTGCTCGCGCTGACGCGCCACGGCAGCGAGGCACTGAAGAGTCAGTACCTTGGAAAGCTCGTGTCCGGCGAGTGGACCGGCACGATGTGCCTCAGCGAGGCGCAGGCCGGCACCGACCTCGGCTTGCTCAGGACCAAGGCGGAACCCGTGGGCGATGGCAGCTTCCGCGTCAGCGGCACCAAGATCTTCATCAGCTGGGGCGAGCACGACATGGCGGACAACATCGTCCACCTGGTGCTCGCGCGACTGCCGGATGCCGCGCCGGGGACTCGCGGCATCAGCCTGCTGCTGGTGCCGAAGCTGATCGACGGCAAGCCGAACGGCGTTCGTTGCGAATCGATCGAGCACAAGATGGGCATTCATGGCTCGCCGACCTGCGTGCTGGCGTTCGAGCAGGCGGCAGGTTGGCTGATCGGCACGCCGGGCGGCGGACTCGCTTGCATGTTCACGATGATGAACCACGCGCGCCTCGGCGTCGGGCTCCAGGGCCTCGGCCTCAGTGAGCGCGCGTTGCAGGCTTCGGCGCGCTACGCGTTCGAGCGCCTGCAGGGACGGTCGGCGAAGGGGCCGGTCGCGCGCGACAAGGCCGCCGACCCGATCGCGGTGCATCCCGACGTGCGCCGCATGCTGCTGACGCAGAAGGCGCTGACCGAGGGCCAGCGCCTGCTCGCCTACTACACGTATCTGCTCGAGGACATCGAGCGCCTGGCGCCGGATCCGGCCGAGCGCGAGCGTGCGGGTGCGCTCGTCGCGCTGCTCGTCCCGATCGTGAAATCACTGTTGACCGACACGGCGATGGAGACGACCAGCCTCGCGGTGCAGGTGCACGGCGGGGCCGGCTTCATCCGCGAGACCGGCGCCGAGCAATACCTTCGCGATGCCAAGATCGCCTGTATCTACGAGGGCACGAACGGGATCCAGGCGCTCGACCTGCTCGGCCGCAAGGTACTGGGAACGGGGGGCGCCAGCGTCAAGCGCATGGCCGAGGAGATCGGCAGGACCCTCGCCGGTGACCTGCCGGCCGCGCTCGCCCCGTGGGCCGCCGCGGTCAAGGCCGGGGTGGAGGAGTGGGCTGCGCTCACCCGGCTCGTCGGCGAGCGGGTCGCGCAGAATCCCGAGGAGCTCGGTGCCGCCGCGGTCGATTACCTCAACTTCGCGGGCTACGTGCTGGTCGGCTGGTGCTGGCTGCGCAGCGCCGTGATTGCCGAGGCGAGGCTCGCCGCCAGCACCCCCGAGCGCGCCTTCTACGAGGGCAAGCTCGCCGCGGCGCGGGTCTACTTCGAGCGGCTGCTGCCGCGCACACAGGGCTACGCGCAGGCGGTGCGCGCCGGCGCTGTCACGCTTCCGGCACTCAAACCGGAGCATTTCGCGGCCTGAGCGTGCGGCTTCTCCCCGTTGCATCGCGCGCGCCGGCGACTCATCATCCAAACCCGGCTGATTACAGGAGCCTAGCCGGCACATGAGGAGGGGATCATGCGTGTGGGGAAGAGGGCGCCGCTTGGATTGCTGGTCCTGGCGCTGATGTCGGGGTCGATGGGGACGCTCGCCGGCGAGGTGCGCACGCTCTCCGATGACAAGTGCGTCGCCCAATGCGACGAGCAATCGGATAAGTGCATGATTGACGCCGCCAAGGATGCCTCGAAGCAGCGGCAGTGCGACGCAACCTACGACGAGTGCCTGAGGAAGTGCGGCTGACCCCCCGGCCGTTTCTCGCGCCCGACCGCCGAAGGCCCCGGATCCGGGGCCTTCGCGCATCAGGCCCCGGAGCAAGCCTGCAGTTGCAGTCTGGCCCTTTTTCTGTATAGTTCGGTGGCTTCGCAATTGCAAAAAGCTTCAGATCTTGTTGATCTGACTAGGAATTTTCAAGGCACCCCGGGCCATGAGCGAACGCGACCAAGAGCACTTCGAACTCGACGAGGAGTTCCTCGCCGATGCCGAGGCCGAAGAGCCCGACTACGACCGGCTCATCGATCGCGTGGATCGCAAGAAGGTCCAGCCGGGCAAGAAGGGCAAGGCCGCCTGGAGCAAGCTCGAGGACGTGCTCGCCGAGCGCCGCCTCAAGAAAGCGCTGCAGGATTTCGAGGACGACGCCTGAGGGCATAAGTCCACCCCCCGGCGCCATCGAGCGCCGCTTCTTTGCCGCCGGCCCAGGACCGGGCCGTTTCTTTGCCTACAGCCATGGCCCCGACACCTGCCCCGTTCGTCGTGCTGAAGTTCGGGGGCACGAGCGTTTCCTCGGCCGCCAACTGGCACCACATCCGTGACGTGCTGAAGGCCCGCCTTGCCGCGGGCCTGCAGCCGGTGGTCGTCCATTCCGCCCTGTCCGGGATCACCGACCGGCTCGAGGCCCTGCTTGACCTGCCCCCGGGCCGCGGCTCCGAGGAGCTGCTCGCGGCGATCGAGCTGGTGCATGCGGACCTTGCGCAGGACCTCGGAATTCCGCTGCCGCGGGGTGTCCGGCGCGAGCTGATCGAGCTGCGGCACATCGCCGAGGGTGTCGGCCTGGTGCACGAGGTCAGCGACACGATTCGGGCGCGGGTCATGGCGACGGGCGAGCTGATGGCGACCGAACTCGGCGCGGCCTGGCTCGCAACTGAGGGCCTCGACGTCGAGTGGGTCGATGCGCGGACGGCCCTCGTCGGCGAGGACCGGCCTGGCGCATCGGCAAGGGCAAACATCCTGTCGGCGACCTGCAGCTATGCGCCGGATGCGGCGCTGCAACAGCGGCTGTCGAGGCCCGGCCGTGTGTTTCTCACGCAGGGATTCATCGCCATCGATGCTGCCGGACACACCGTGCTGCTCGGACGCGGCGGCTCGGATACTTCGGGTGCGTACTTTGCGGCCAAGCTTGAGGCGCTGCGCCTCGAGATCTGGACCGACGTTCCGGGCATGTTCAGCGCCAATCCGAAGGCCGTTCCGAACGCGCGACTGCTGAAGCAGCTGCACTACGACGAGGCGCAGGAGATCGCCTCGAGCGGCGCCAAGGTGCTGCATCCGCGCTGCATCCAGCCGGTCCGGCAGTATGGGATTCCGCTCTACGTCTATGCGACGCAGACGCCGGAGCTCGAGGGCACGCACATCACGGCGAACCCTGCCGGCGGCGACGCGGCCCAGGTGAAGGCGATCGCCATCAAGAAGGGCATCACCCTGATCTCCATGGACAGCCCCGGCATGTGGCACCAGGTCGGATTCCTCGCCGACGTGTTCCAGGTGTTCAAGCAGCGCGGGCTGTCGGTCGACCTTGTCTCGACCTCGGAGACCAACGTGACCGTCTCACTCGATCCGGCCGCCAACGCGCTGGATGATGCGGCGCTCGCGGCGCTCAGCGCGGCGCTCGCCGGCCTGTGCCGAACCCAGGTGATCGGCCCGTGCGCCGCCTTGTCGCTCGTCGGCCGCAACATCCGCGGCATCCTGCACGACCTCGGCGGGGCGCTGGCGCTGTTCGAGGAGCAGCGCATCTATCTCGTGAGCCAGGCGGCGAACGACCTGAACTTCACCTTCGTGATCGACGAGGAGCAGGGCGATCGCCTGGTGCTGCAGCTGCACGAGCTGTTGATCCGCGCGAGAGCCAACGACGTCGTACTCGGGCCCACCTGGGAGCAGCTGCACGCGCCGGACGGTGCGTGCCCCCCGCCGGTACCGTGGTGGCGCGCACGGCGCACCGCGCTGCTCGAACGCTTCGGCGACCGCGACGCAGCCTACGTGTACGACATGGCGACCGTGCGGGCCGCGGCCGCGGAGCTGCGTGCGCTCGGCGCGGTCGCGCACGTGCACTACGCGATGAAGGCGAACCCCTACGGCGAGCTGTTGCGCACGCTGGCGCACGCGGGGATCGGCTTCGACTGCGTCTCGCGCGGCGAGATCGAGCACCTGCTGCGGGAGGTTCCGGCCGTCGACCGCGGGCGGATACTGTTCACGCCCAATTTCGCTCCCCGCGCCGAATACGAATGGGCGATCGCGCAGCAGCTGCGCCTGACGCTCGACAATCTGCACCCGCTGCGCGAATGGCCGCAGCTATTCGCTGGCCGCGAGCTGTTCGTGCGGATCGACACCGGCCGCGGTCATGGCCACCACCCGCACGTGCGGACCGCGGGCGTCCACACCAAGTTCGGCGTGCCGCAGTTCGAGCTAGACGAGCTCGATCGGCTCGCACGCGCCGCCGGCGCGCGCATCGTCGGGCTGCACGCCCACACGGGCAGCGGCAATTTCGGCATCGACACCTGGATCGAGGTGGCCGAAACCCTGGCGCGGGTTGCGTCGCGCTTCAAGGAGGTCACGGTGCTCGACCTGGGAGGCGGCCTCGGCGTGCCCGACAATCCGGGCCGGATGCCGGTCGATGTCAGCGCACTCGGCCGGGCGCTCGAGGACTTCAAGTCCCGCCAGCCCGCATTCGAGCTGTGGCTGGAGCCGGGCCGCTATCTGGTTGCGGCCGCCGGCGTGCTGCTCGCACGCGTGACGCAGCTGAAGGGCAAGGGCGCGGTGCAATACGTGGGGATCGCGACGGGCATGAACTCCCTGATCCGCCCGGCGCTCTACGGCGCCCATCACGAGATCGTCAATCTGACGCGGCTCGCGGAGCCGGTGACCGAGACCTACGAGGTCGTTGGCCCCATCTGCGAATCCGCCGACGTCCTCGGCCACGAGCGGCAGCTGCCTCCGACCCGCGAGGGCGACGTGTTGCTGATCGCAACGGCGGGTGCCTATGGACATTCGATGAGCTCGCGCTACAACCTGCGTGAGCCCGCCGAGGAGTTGGTGCTGTAGCCCTGGGGCATCTCGGCCAAGGAGTGGTGATGCGGGTCGGAATCGTCGGCTGGCGAGGCATGGTGGGCTCGGTGCTCGTCGAGCGCATGCGTGCCGAACGCGACTTCGAGCTTGCATCGCCGGTGTTCTTCAGCACCACCCAGGCCGGGATGGCGGCGCCCGACGTTGGCCGCGCCACGCCGGCGGTCCGCGACGCGAGCGATATTTCCTCGCTCGCCGAGATGGACGTGATCCTCAGCTGTCAGGGCGGCGACTACACGACGGCGGTACACCCGCGACTCCGGGCGGCAGGCTGGATGGGTTACTGGATCGATGCGGCCTCGGCGCTGCGCATGCGCCCGGAGGCCGTGATCATCCTCGACCCGGTCAATCGGCCGGTCATCGATGCGGCACTCGCGGCCGGCCGGCGCGACTTCATTGGCGGCAACTGCACCGTGTCGCTGCTGCTGATGGGAGTGTGCGGCCTGCTGCGCGAGGACCTCGTCGAATGGGCGACCGCGATGACTTACCAGGCGGCCTCGGGCGCGGGCGCCGCCCACATGCGCGAGCTGCTGGCGCAAATGGGTGCGGTGCATGCCGCGGTTGCCCCGCTGCTCAAGGATCCCACGAGTTCGATCCTCGACATCGACCGGGCGGTGACGGCGACGCTGCGCAGCGATGCGCTGCCGCACGAGCATTTCGGCACGGCGCTGGCCGGGAGCCTGATCCCGTGGATCGACGCCGATCTGCACACCGGCCAGAGCCGCGAGGAATGGAAGGCGACGGCCGAGGCCAACAAGATCCTCGGCCGCGAGGCGCGCCCGGTGCCGGTCGATGGGGTGTGCGTGCGGATCGGCGCGATGCGCTGCCACAGCCAAGCGCTGACGATGAAGCTGCGGCGGGACCTGCCGCTGGCCGAGATCGAGCGCGTGCTGGCGTCCGGCAACGAGTGGGTGCGAGTCGTTCCGAACGAGCGTACCGCCTCGATCAGGGAACTGTCGCCTGCGGCGGTCAGCGGGACACTGGCGATTCCGGTCGGCCGGCTCCGCAAGCTGCCGGCGGGTGGCGAGTACCTGACTGCATTCACGGTCGGCGACCAGCTGCTGTGGGGCGCTGCCGAGCCGCTGCGCCGCATGCTGCGGATCCTGGCCGCGCGCTGCTGACCCGCTAAGGTCCATGACTCCTGCCCGGCACGCTCGCAAAGCTGCCGCGCACCGTGGTCATACTCGGCTTCGCCTCGCTGCTCAACGACGGCGCAAGCGAGACGATCACTCCGCGGCTGCCCGTGTTCCTGACCGCAATCCTCGGCGCGGGCCCGGCGATTGTCGGCCCCATCGAAGGCACCGCGGAGGCGACCGCCAGCATTCTCAAGCTCGTGGCCGGCAGCCTCAACGACCGGGGTGTCGGGGCCAAGCGGCTCGTGTTCGGCGGCTACGGAACTGCGAACCTCGCGCGTCCGGCGATCGGATTCGCGCGTCCGGCGATCGGATTCGCGATTGGCTCGCCGATCGTGATGCTGCTCAGGTTCCTCGACCGGGTCGGTAAAGGAAACCGCACCGCGCCGCGCGATGCGCTGATCGCTGGTGCCGCCGCCACGACGATCCGCGGCCGCGCGCCGGCCGATGTGACCGGGAGCGATGCGATTTCCCGTCCGCTCGCCGAGTCCGGCGCAAAGCCTCTGATTCACAGCGCCCGTCCGCCGCTGCGGGCTGTACGACTGTCGCCGGCGCGGCGAGTCGTTATGCTGCCTGCCGAGGCGCCTATGGACCGTGTCTACGCGAATCGCGCCGAGGCCGGCCAGCTGCTTGGCGCAGCCGTGAGGAAGCGGCTGCGCGCGCAGCCGGCAATCGTGCTCGGCCTGCCGCGCGGCGGGGTGCCGGTGGCCGCGCCGGTTGCTGCCGCGCTCGGGGCGCCGCTCGACGTGCTCATCGTACGCAAGGTGGGCGTGCCCATGCAGCCCGAGCTCGCGATGGGCGCGGTCGCCCCCGGCGGCGTGACGATCAGGAACGAGGACGTGCTCGCGATGCTGCCGGACGCCGCGCGGCAGTTCGGGGCCGTCGCGGCCGTGGAGCGGGCCGAGTTGGTGCGGCGCGAGCGTGCCTACCGCGGTGATCGGCCACCGCTCGACTTGACTGGCCGGGCGGCCGTCTTGGTCGACGATGGCGTGGCCACCGGTGCGACACTGAGGGCCGCCGTCGCAGCGGCGCGCCAGCTCGGCGCGGCACGCGTCGTGGTCGCCGTGCCCGTCGCTTCACGCGAGGCACGGCAGATGCTCGAGGACGAGGCCGACGAGGTCGTCTGTCTGCAGGTGCCGCAGTCTTTCGTGTCGGTCGGCGGCTGGTACGCGGATTTCCCGCAGCTCAGCGACACGCAGGTCCGCGAACTGCTTCCCGGCTCCTGAGCGGTGTCCGGGCCGGCGCGCCTCAGGCGCGCATCTGGCGCTCGATGCGTTGCCCGCGCCGCACGATGCCGGCCGCATCCGAGAGCGCGCCCGCGAGCCAGTCGAGCAGGTCGTCGAGCGCCAGCACGCCGACCAGCCGGCCGGTGGCATCGACGACCGGCGTGCGGCGCACGCCGAACGTGCGCATCTGCCGCAGCGCGTGCTCGGGACGCGCCTCGACGCTGATCACGAGTGGCTCGCGCGACATGGCGTCTTCGGCCTTGAGCTGCAGCGGATCGACTCCCTTGCTCACGACCTCGACGACGATGTCGCGGTCAGTCAGCACGCCAAGCGGCGTGCTGCGCTCGGCGCCGTTTTCCGTGACCACCAGGAACCCGACGTGCTGGGCTCGCATGAGCTGCGCGGCAGTGACGAGATCTGCGTCAGCAGCAACCACGACCGCGTTCCGATTGCAGATTTCACCGACCAGCATGATATGCGCCCCTTCGCTTGAGAGCGCCACGTGCGCCCGCCTCAGCCGGCGCCGCGCGTGGCGCCGCCCATTGACCCATCCGCCTGCGGCAGTTATGCGGCAGCCTTCACGGGCACCGGTTTCGTCTGCTGCTGAAGCTTCGGTGCAACGACCAGCAACACACCGTTCTTGAGCGTCGCGACGACCTTGTCGACGTTGACCTCGCCTGGCAGCCCGATCCGCCGATAGACGTCGTTGCTGCGAAACTCCGACCAGCGTATCTGCGTGTCCTTTGCCTTGCTCGCGTCGCTGCGCGTCGTCGTCTTGGCAGACACGACCAGTTCGCGGGGTGTCGCGGTCACGACAATCTCGGTCGGCTCGAACCCAGGCAGGGCGACCGACAGGGCATAGTCCTTGTCGTGCTCTGCAAATTCCGCGGCGGGCCAGCCGAAATCGCGCTCTGCAGCCAGCCAGTCATCGAGCGGCCTTCCCTCGGCGAACTCGCGGTCACTCGACAGCGCGAACGCCCGGTCCCGGATGCGCCTGAGCATGCGCTCGGCTTCCTCGAACACCGGCATCGTGCGGTCGTCAGCCTTGAAAACCTTGGTGACAGTGATGTCAGTCATGAGTGCTCTCCCGGTCATGTTCGGTGCACGCGATGCAATTGCTCGCGTCACACTTCCCTCAATGTCGCTGCATCAGACTGCGCCGATTTGGCAACGCCGCAATATGTGGAAGTCGCAGCGCCGCAGCGCTTTTTACCGCCACGCTGTCGCGTGCGCAGTGGTCGGCGCACTGCTCCGCCGCACGACGCATATCGGCCGATCGCCGCACGGACGGAAAAGGCGGGGAGATGCTCACCGAGTCGATCGGGCCAGGACTGGGGCGTTGTTGACGCACTGCGGCGCAGCTCCGTAGACTCATGCTGCCCATCTAGACCGGCTGAGGGACTGGCCCTTTGAAGCCGGGGCAACCTGCGCCCAGCGTGAAGGTGCCAACTCCTGCG
>Ga0209415_10015177_pt1 | contig 12523 bp, 12 predicted proteins | sample PeaSoiSIISIP2007_FD_187696 | JGI IMG/M metagenome (GOLD analysis project Ga0209415, IMG submission 187696) | Peat soil microbial communities from Weissenstadt, Germany - SII-SIP-2007 (SPAdes) (version 2) | ecosystem: Environmental > Terrestrial > Soil > Wetlands > Peat | place: Germany...
GACGACGGCTACGGACGGCCGGACCTGTGGCTGTCGGACGGGTGGGCCACCACCCAGGCCGAGGAATGGAACTCCCCGCTGTACTGGTTCAAGGTCGTCGACGACTGGTGGCTGTTCACCCTGGGCGGACCCCAACTTGTCGACCCGGCCGAGCCCGTCTGTCACATCAGCTATTACGAAGCCGACGCGTACGCTCGCTGGTCCGGGGGGCGCCTGCCCACCGAAGCCGAGTGGGAGGCGGTGGCCGTCGATCAGGTGCCGGACGGCAACTTCCTCGACCTGTCGATCCTCCATCCCAGACCGACGGCGCCGGCCGCCTCCTTCTTCGGCAACGTGTGGCAGTGGACGTCGAGCTCGTACAGCCCCTACCCGGGTTTTCGCCCGGCCCCTGGAGCGGTCGGCGAGTACAACGGCAAGTTCATGGTCAACCAGTACGTGTTACGCGGTGGGAGCTGCGTCACCTCGGCCGACCACATCCGTGCCACATATCGGAATTTCTTCCCACCGTCGGCGCGCTGGCCGTTCACGGGCTTGCGCCTGGCACGCGACAGCTGAGGGGTCGTGTCCGGCACCACCCCGACCATGGACGTCCACCTGAGCGCCGACGGCCTGCGCGGCGCATTGGAGAACGACGTGCGAACCGGCTTGGCCGCGGAGCACAAATGGCTGCCTCCCGTCTGGTTCTACGACGACAGGGGCAGCCAATTGTTCGACGAGATCACGCGCCTCCCCGAGTACTACCTCACCCGTGCCGAGCGGAGGCTCCTCGAGGACCACGCCCCTGAGATCGCCGCCGCCGCCGGAGCCGACACCCTCGTCGAGCTGGGAGCAGGGACATGTGACAAGTCACGCGTCCTGCTCGATGCCATGGAGGCGACGGGGGGACTCCGTCGCTACGTCCCCCTCGACGTCAGTGACGGCACCCTGTGGGCAGCCGCCACCGCCCTGGCCGACGACTACCCGGGGTTGGCCGTCCACGCCGTGGTGGGAGACTTCCACCTCCACATGGACCAGGTGCCGAGCGAGGGACGGCGCCTGGTCGCCTTCCTCGGCAGCACGATCGGGAACCTCACCCCTGACCAGCGCAGCCGCTTCCTCTTCGACCTCGACTGCATGATGGGCCACGGGGATCGGCTCCTGCTCGGGACCGACCTCGTCAAGGACCGGGACCGATTGCTGGCCGCCTACGACGACGCCCAGGGCGTGACCGCCGCGTTCAACCGCAACGTCCTGCATGTCCTCAACCGGGAGCTGCACGCCTCGTTCGATCCGGACCGCTTCGAGCACATCGCACTCTGGAACGAAGAGGCGAAGCGAATCGAGATGCGGCTGCGCTCAGTGTCGAACCAGACGGTTTCCATCGCCGATCTGGCCATCGACGTCACCTTTGTCTCGGGTGAGGACCTCCTGACCGAGATCAGCTCGAAGTTCACCCGTCAGGGTGTGGAGGAGGAGCTCTACGCGGCGGGCTTCCTGGTCGACTCGATGTGGGAGGCACCGGGGGGCGACTTTCTCCTGACCCTGGCGCGGCCCTACTGCTGAGGTCCGGGTCCCTCACCAGCCCCGGAGGTCGACGGGCCAGCTCTCGAGCACGTCGTCGCCGTCCACGACGTGGATCTGTTCGTGGTACGCCACGGTGGGGTCGACATGCGCCGGCACCACCCGGATGCGCTCTCCGACGCGCACCGCGCCTCGGGGCGCGAAGGTCAGGTGCTCGTCGGAGCAGAACCACACCTCGGCATCCTCGATCGTGGGATTGCCGTGGTCCATGGCGAGTGCCTTCGCCCCGCAATCGGCCACGGCCCAACCGGGGGACACCGATACCACCGTGGCGAGGACGGTCAGAGCCTGGACGAAGGGCAGCGAGAGCTTCCCGTAGGCGCTGTCCATGAGCGCATACGAGCCCGCCTGGATCTCGGTCGCCGCCGTGTTGATGTCGTAGGTCCCGGTCCCGCCCGCCGAGATGAGCTCCCCCCCGACGGCGTCGTGCGCCTCGAGCAACAGCTCCATGGCGACGCGCACCAATTCGACCCGTCGGGCCCGGTCGTCGAGCCCGACGACGTGGCCTTCGTAGCCCATGACCCCCCTGACGGCCATGCCCCGGGCTCGGGCGGACTCGGCCAGGCTCCCCGCCGCGCCGGGGGCGCATCCACACCGGGGCAGACCGACGTTCACATCGACCACGACCTCCTCGATCCCCGCCGCCGCCGCTGCCGCCACCGTCTCCTCGGAGTCCACGGCGACGGTCACCCGGGCCCCCGAGCGCACCAGTCGGCCCAGGCGCGCCTCGTCGACCACCTCGTTGGCGAGCAGCAGGTCCTCGCCCAGGCCCGCCCGGGCCAGGCCGTGCGCCTCGACGGTCGTGGCGCAGGTGAACCCGGTGTGCCCGTGGGCCCGCTGTCGGGCCGCCAGGGCGGTGCATTTGTGCGCTTTGACGTGGGGCCGAAGACGTTCGCCGGGAAGCGCCGCTGCCATCGTGGCGAGGTTGTGTTCGAGCAGCGTGGCGTCGACCACCAGCGCCGGCGTCGTAAGTTCCCCGAGCCTCACGGTGCGGGGCTGCCGGTCGGGCCCAGCCGGCCCTCGATCGCCCGCTGTAGGGCCGTCTGGAGCACCGTCGTGGTCACGTCGGCGCGGCTGCGCTCGACCACGGCTCGCAGGGCGTCGGTGGTCCGCCGCAGCCCGCCGGTGATGGCATCGGGGTACTCGATCGTCACGAGCATGTCGTAGACGTCCTCCATGGCCCCGAGCAGCTCCTCGCCCCGAGGCGTGTCACCGGCCCGGAGACGATCGAGGAGGTGGCGGCGGAGCTCGGACGCCGCCTCGGCCAGGCCGTTGAGCCACGCGGCGAGCCCCACCCTCAGCTCCTCGGGGCCCGGCAGCGACTCGCCGTGCACGAGCGCGGTGGTCAGACGGGCCTCGGCGAACTCCTTTTCGGCGTCGTGCAGAAATCCCGCCGCCGCCAGGCTCGGATGGGGCGCCAGGGCCGCCTGGGCCCGGCGCAGGCTCTCGTCGGCCTCAGCGACCCGAGCCTCGGATTCGGCCGGCTGCAGCCGGTGCACGGCCCGGATGGAGAGCCCGCACGACCGGATGGTCTCCCGACACGAGGCCAGCGCCGTTTCACGAGCCCGGTGCGAGACATCGAGCGCATGGCGCGCCTGGTCTCCCAGTCCCGCCAGTTCGGCCCGGCGCACCTCGGGGGGCAACGGCGGCGGCGTCAGCGAGCGGCGCGGCGGATGACAATCGTGGGTTCGTCCTCCACCGGCTCGGGCAGGTATCGCAGCTTGGCGGTGCGTTCCGTGGCCCGGGCCCCGAGGCGGATCATCATCACCACGTAGACCGCACCGACTACGGCGGCTAGAGCGGTCAGCCCGAGGACGGGCCGCAGGACGGGGATGGCACCGAGCACTCCCGAGCAGAAGATCACGCACGCCAAGGTGGCGAGCACGTCACGGCGCCGCTTGCAGGCTTCGGGCCGGAAGTACCGGTCGGACCGCTGGGCGGGGGAGCCGGTGCTCGGTGCGCGAGCTGGGGTGGCGTCCGGCCTGATCAAGATCAGTCCTCGACCCGACGACGGGGAGCGCCGTGGTCCATCGCGACGCGAATCCTCGGGCAGCGACGTCATGAGCCGAAAGGCGGGAGGCACCACAGACGGGCCCGTGCGTCGCAGCACTCGCAGGTGCTGGTGGAACTCACCGATGGAGTCGCCCGACCGGCGTTCGGATTTCCGTCGGAGAAGGCTCGGCACCAGCACTGCCGCCCAGACCATGCCGAGGATCAGGAGGACCACGATCGTCAAGAACCCTTCGATCTACCTTCCGATGTCATTCGACCCTACAAAAACGTGCACCACGATGGGTGGATGGTCGGGAACTGTCCGCGTCTTCGGCGCCGCGCTCAGCCGGTGCCGCCCCGGCGCGGCGATGCCCGCGCCGTCCACCGCTCCCCCCCACGCGCCACACGCACGGGCACGTCGAAACAGGCCGAAACCGCTGCCGACGTCAACACCGCCGCGGCTGGTCCCGCCCTCATGAGCCGCCCGCCTCGCAGCAGGGCCACATGCGTCGTCCCGGGGGGGATCTCCTCCACGTGATGGGTCACGAGCACGAGTGGCGCCGCGCCCGGTGCCGACGCCAAGGCAGCGAGGCGCGCCACGAGCCTCTCCCGGGCTCCGAGATCGAGCCCGGCCGCCGGCTCGTCCAAGAGCACGAGCTCGGGGGCACCCATGAGTGCCCGGGCCAGGAGCACCTGTTGCCGCTCTCCCTCCGACAGCACCCCGAACTCCTGGGCGGCGGCACGGCTCAACCCGGCATCGGCCAGCAACCCGTCGGCACGAGCGTGATCGTCGGGCCCGTAGTGGTGCCACCACGGCTCGAGGGCGGCGTGTCGCCCCGTGAGCACGACGTCGTGCGCCGACAACGTCGGCCTCAGGCTTCTGAGGATCGCCTGGCTCACGAACGCCACCCGGGTACGCAAGGCGCGCGCGTCGGCCCGCCCGTACCGGGCCCCGAGCACCTCGACGGTTCCCCGGGTGGGTAACAGGCGCATGCCGGCCACGTGCAGCAGCGTCGTCTTCCCCGAGCCGTTGGGACCCAGCACGGCCCACCGCTCGTGTGGCCACACCTCCCAGTCGATGTCGTCGAGGATGGGGCGCCCGTCCCTGACGACGGCGACACCGCACAGGCGGACGACGGGACCCGCGCCCTCGGCAACCGGGGTGGCCATCGACTCAGCTTCCGACGCGCCCGGGCGCAGTGGCCACGGGGTGGTGCGACGCGATCACCGACCGGGCAGGCGCCTCGCCACCCGGCCCGCCAGCCCGGACACGCACTGATCCCACAAACGCTCCCCCATCAACCAGAGCCACAGCTCCCGGCGATAGGAGATGACGACATCGACAAAGGCCTCGCGGTCCATGCCGAGCGGCTCGAGAGCGGGCCTCCAGCGCTCCCACAGCCACACACCGACGCAGACGTCGTCGGAGAAACCGTCACGCCAGTCCGTTCCCGCCAGAAGTGCGTCGCGCAGCGCGTTGCGCATCTCGACGGGCTCTTCAGGGTGGTCGAGACGGACGCCTTCGGCGGGTTCGACCACGCTCATGGTGTGATGCTCATCGTGGGCTCACCGGTCCCGGACGACGGGAGCGCGGTCGGTCCCGCGGTAGTTGTCGAGATGCTCGGCGAAGTCGATGAACAGAGGCCCGTCGGGGTCGAGCTTGCGCTGGAGCGTCCGCTCGGCGATCCGCTTGTCCAGGTTGTCGAGACGCACCAGCGCCTCACGGTCATCGAGGTCACGCACATCGAGCCGGCCACGGGCCCGGTCGAAGGCGACACGACCGACTTCGGTCCGCACCAGGACACTGGACCAACCTGCCAGCGATCCCACGCTACCGATCGAGAGATCGGCGCCGCGGCCCAGGAAATCAGCGCACTCGTCGCAGCCTTTGAGGGCAGAGCCGTGGAAGTCCTTGACGGGCTCGTCCACCGCAACCGATCCGTCGCGGTACTCGACGATCATCCGCCCCCGGATCACGTCGACCTTGCTGACGCGTTCGAGATCGAGGCCGCGCTTGTCACGCAGCTCGCGCAGCATGAGGGCCTCGTAGTCGAAGCTTTTGGTGCACAGCAACGCGATGGTGAGCGCCACGGCGTCGATGCGGTGCGCTCCCGTCGGCCACCGGCGCGCCTGCATGGCCCGGATGCCCTGAATCTCGCACGGGGTTCCCACCACGGCGAGACGTGGTTTGGGGGGAAGCGAGTACTGGCTGAGATCGAGCTCGGCCAGCGCCATGGTCTGGTTGTAGAAGCTCCCCGCCGCGTCGATGATCTCCTGCGCCGTGGTCGCCACCGTGGCGATGCCCTTCCAGGGCTCGTCGGGGTTGTCACTCGGGCGCGACACGAGGGCTCCGTCGATGTCGCCGCCTGCCAGCAGGGCCAGGAGCATGGCCGTGACCACCCCCCCGTCCTGGACGTCGTCGGCGGGGACCCCGGCCCGCACGGCGTACTCGCCGATCACCGCGCCGAGGCCGTCTCCGGGCGGCCCACCGGTCAGTTTCCAGTACGTGTCGGCCGAGTCGGACTTGACCACGACCGGGACCTCACCCGCTTCGGACTGCGACGTCGAGGGCGGCCACAGGGCTTCGTAGCGGAGCCCGCCGCGGGGGCAGAAATCCCAACACAACGAACAGCCGGTGCACATCTTCACGAGCTCGGGCAGACCGCTGTCCCTGTTGACACCGATCGAGTTGGACGGACACACAGCCACGCAGGTGCCGCACTGGATGCAGCGGTCGGCGAAGATGACCCCGGCCTCGAGCTCCCAGAACCAGGTTTTGCCCGGCGGCTCGGCGACGCCGTTCATCTCGTCGCGGATGCGGAACCCCTTCATCGGGTGCTCCCCGCCGGCGCATGGGCGGTGTCGAGCCCGGCCAGGGTCGCCGCCAACTCCTGGTTGGGTACGCGCCGCGCCCAGTTGTAGAAAGGCTCCCCGTCCCGGCGTTCGGACTGGTAGCGGCGGACGGTGCGCAGGAGCGCGTGAGGGACGTCGTCGACCGGTCGGGCGTTCTCGATCCAGTCGATGAATGCCGAATCAGGGCCGAGCGAGCCTCCCATCCCGATGTCGACGGCTTCGACGATCTGCTCCCCGACATGCGCCACGTCGCCCCGGAAGCCGATGTCGGCGATCTGGGGTTGTGCGCACGAAGCCGAGCAGCCCGAGAAGTGCATGCGGATGACACCGGCGTCTGCTCGCCGCGGTGAGGACTGTCCCGCCTCCGGGCGCTGTGCCCCCGGCTCACCCGCCAGTTCGGTGTCGAGCCAGCGCGCCCACGTCACGGCCCGCTCCTTGGTCTCGACCACGGCGAATCGACAGAACTCGTTTCCGGTGCAGGCCACCACGCCCCGTTCGAAGGGCCCGGGGAAGGGTGAGAACTTCTGGAGCAGCTCCTCGTCGAGCAGAGCGTCGACCCTGCCCTCGGGGACCCCGGTGAGCACGAAGTTCTGATCGGTCCCGAGGTGCACCGTCCCGTCCCCGTAGGTCCGGGCCAGACGGGCGGCCTCGACGAGCTCGATTCCCGACATCCGGCCCACCGGCACCGAACAACCCACGTAGCGCAGTTCGGGATCCTTCTGGGGATGGACACCGATGTGGTCGCCCCGGTACCGGGTGGTGAGCTCCTCGCCGGCCGGGACGAGATCAAATCGGGCCCGAGAGGCGAGCTCGGCCCGGAACCGCTCGGGTCCGAGCTCTTGCACCAGATAGCGCATCCGGGCCAAACCGCGACTCTCCCGGTTGCCGAGCTCGCCGAAGAGCTGGGCGATGGCCCGCGTGATCTCGACGGCCTGGTCCGGCCGGACGAACACGTCGATGTCCGAGGCCATGCGCTCGCCGTCGGAGAGACCGCCCCCGGCCAACACGTTGAACCCGAGGGTCCCGTCTCCGGCCCGCGCCGGCCACATCCCGATGTCCTGGATCTCCGCCTGGGCGCAATCCTCGCGGCATCCCGTGACGCTCATCTTGAACTTGCGGGGAAGGTTGGCGTATTCGCGGTTGCCCGTGAAGAACTCCGAGATCGCCCGGGCGACGGGTAGGGCGTCGAGGAGCTCTTCGCCGTCTACGCCCGACACCGGGCACGACAAGACGTTGCGGGCCGAGTCGCCACAGGCCTGCACCGTGGTGAGCCCCACGTCGGCGAACCGCTCCCAGATGCGGGGCACGTCCTCGATGCGGATCCAATGGATCTGGATGGTCTGGCGCGTCGTGATATCGGCGTACCGGTTGCCGAAGACGGGGCTGTCCTCGGGCCCTTCTCCGAAGGCGTCGGCGACGATACCGATCTCGCGGGCCTGATCTGCGGTGAGCACGCCGCCCGGGACCTTGACGCGCATCATGAACGCGTCGCCTCCCTGACGCTGGGGATACAGGCCCACCCACTTGAGGCGCTCGGTCTCGCCCGGCACCTTGGCGATGGCGTCGGGGCCCTCCTTGGCGTAGCGCGAGATCACCGCGTCGGCGACCTCGAGGGGATGGCGCTCGAGCTTCCAGCGCTCGACCTGGTTCAGCTCGCCCACGTGGCGGTAGGGATGCACGAAATGCATCCCCCGCTCGTTCCCCCGGATCTGCACGCCCAGGGGATTGTCGGGATCATGGGCCATCAGACGTGGAGACCGCACTCGGTCTTGCCCATGCCCGACCAGCGCCCGGCCCGGGCGTCCTCGCCCGGGGCGACCGGTCGCGTCGTGGGCGCGCAGCCGATCGAGAGATATCCCTGGGTCATGAGGGGGTGCACGGGTAGCCCGTGATCCGTTTCGTAGTTGGCGATGTCGGCGTCGGTCCAGGTCGCCACGGGGTTGATCTTGACCAGGCCTCGGGCCTCGTCCCACGACACGATGGGGGCGGCGGCCCGTGTGGGCGCGTCACTCCGCTTCAGCCCGGTCATCCAGGCGGCGCGACCCTGCAATGCACGGTGCAGCGGCTCGACCTTGCGAAGCTCACAGCACCGCTCGGTCCCACACGGCCACGCTTCGGCCTCGGCACCGGGGGTGACGACGCGGAGGTTCAGGTCGTAACGGGCCCGGACCTCTTCCACGTATGCCAGGGTCTCGGGAAAGTGGAAGCCGGTGTCGAGGAAGAGGACCTCGATGCCATCATCGACCTCGACGGCGAGGTCGATGATGACGCAGTCCTGGAACGAGCATGCCATGGTGAGCCGCTCTCCGAATCGTTCGACCGCCCAGCCCATGACCTTGCCGGCGGGCGCCGTCTCGAACTCGGCCGCACGCGCTGCGAGCTCTTCGAGATCGATCATGGTCTCGACCCCTGCACCCACGCTCCACACTCCTCGTCCGAGTGCCCTGCCACCGCTCGCCCGACGGGATCCGGGGGAACCCCATCCGGGCCAGGGACGGGACACGACTTGTCCGGGCCAGCCGGTCACTACTATATATGACTAATCAGATCAGGTTTTACCCCTTTCAGATCGGTTTGATCGCTTTCAGATGGCAACGATCGCCCGACCAGCCGGAACGACATCGGAGCCGCCCTCATGACCACGACGATCGACACCCCGCCCGGCGCCCCAGAAGCATCCAGCGGGTCGGCGCACCCTGATCACCTGGACCTTCTCGAAGCGCACGCCGTATTCGTGTTGCGCGAGGTGGCGGCTGAGTGTGAGCGGCCCGTGCTCCTGTTCAGTGGCGGGAAGGACTCCGCCGTCCTCCTGCGCCTGGCGGAGAAGGCGTTCCGCCCCGGACGCTTCCCCTTCCCCGTGATGCACGTCGACACGGGCCATAACTTCGACGAGGTCCTGGAGTACAGGGACAAACGCATGGCTGATCTCGGCGAAGAACTGCTCGTGGCCTCGGTACAGGATTCGATCGGCCGGGGGCGCGTGGCAGACCCCGGTGCCGGCGGGTCGCGCAACCGCCTCCAGAGCGTGACCCTTCTCGACGCCGTCAACGCCCACAGCTTCGACGCCTGCATCGGGGGCGCACGACGTGACGAGGACAAGGCGCGCGCCAAAGAGCGGGTCCTGTCGTTTCGCGACGCCTTCGGCCAGTGGGACCCACGCAACCAGCGGCCCGAGCTCTGGCACCTCTATCACGGCCGGGTCCGCAAGGGCGAGCATCTTCGTGCCTTTCCCCTGTCGGACTGGACCGAGCTCGACATCTGGCAGTACATCCGCCGCGAGCGCATCACCCTTCCGTCGATCTACTTCGCCCACCGGAGAGCGGTCGTCGAGCGACAGGGCATGCTTCTGGCCGTGTCGGACTGGGTCGTCCCGGCGTCGGGCGAGGTCGTCGAGGACGCTGTGGTCCGGTTCCGGACGGTGGGCGATGCCACGTGCACGGGCGCCGTACGGTCATCGGCTCTCACTGTCGACGAGGTGATCGCCGAGGTCGCCTCCTCGCGAGTGAGCGAGAGGGGTGCCACACGAGCCGACGACCGGTTCTCGGAGACGTCGATGGAGGACCGCAAGCGAGAGGGTTACTTCTGAGATGACTGCACCTCCCGGCGCCGAGCCGGCGTCGGGCTCGGCACTTCTGCGCTTCGCCACCATCGGGTCTGTCGACGACGGCAAGTCGACACTCATCGGCCGCCTCCTCCACGACACCAAGCAGCTCTTCGACGACCAGCTCGAAGCCGTCGCGTCGGCGAGCAAGCGGCGCGGAGCCCCGGGCGTGGACCTCTCCTTCGTCACCGACGGACGGCGCGCCGAACGAGAGCAGGGCATCACCATCGACGTCGCCTACCGCTACGCGTCGACGCCCCGTCGCAAGCTCGTGATCGCCGACTGCCCGGGGCACGTCCAGTACACCCGGAACATGGCGACAGGAGCATCCACGGCCGATCTGGCCGTCGCCGTCGTCGACGCCACCGCGGGCCTGCGCCAACAGACCCGTCGCCACACCTGCATCGCGGCCCTCCTGGGTGTGTGCCACCTCCTGGTGGCGGTCAACAAGATGGACCTGGCCGGCTGGGCCGAGTCGGCGTTCCTGTCTGTCACAGACGAAGTCGATGCCCTGGCCCGACGGCTCGGGTTGGACTCCGTGGTGATGGTGCCGGTCTCCGCGCTCCTCGGCGACAACGTGGCCGAACCTTCCGCCCACATGCCGTGGTACTCCGGCCCGACCCTGCTCGGCGCGCTCGAGGAGGCACGGGCGGGGACGTGGGCCCACGACGACCGCGGCGCGGGGGCCCGGCTTCCGGTGCAGTGGGTGGTACGTCATCCCGGGGGTGGGCGGAGCTACGCGGGCATGGTCAGCGGTGGGACCTTCCGGCCCGGCGACGCGGTGGCCGTGCTCCCCGGAGGCCAACGCAGCAGGCTCACATCGGTGGAGACCTTCGACGGCCCGCTCGATGAAGCTCGGGCGTCGCTGTCGGTGACCGTGCGCCTCGACGACGACCTCGATGTGTCGCGTGGTGACCTCATCGCGCCCGTGGACAGCCCCCCCGAGGTCGTGCGCGAATTCGACGCCACATTGTGCTGGTTCGCCGACGTACCAGCCGAAGCCGGCCGGCGCTTCCGCCTGAAACACACGACCCGGATAACTCCCGCCCAGGTCGTGGCCGTGCATTCCCGCCTGGAGGTGGAGACCCTCGAGCTCGAGCCGACGAGCCGTCTGGGACCCAACGACATCGGGGTAGTCAGGCTCACGGTGGGGACACCCCTCGCCGTCGACGCGTATCAGGCCAACCGGGTGACCGGGAGCTTCTTGGTGATCGACGAACAGACCAATGCGACGGTGGCGGCCGGCATGGTGGGTGTTCCCGTGATGGCCACCTTGCCCCAGGTGTGACGATGGGCATCGAGGCACCCATCTATCCCGTCGGCCTGGTGGTGAAGGGGCGGCGCTGCCTGGTAGTCGGAGGTGGCCGTGTCGCCGCGCGCAAGATCGCCGGCCTCGTGGCGTGCGGCGCGGCGGTGACCGTGGTGGCGCCGGAAGTGCACGTCGCCATCGCCGAGCTGGCCGACTCTGGGGTCATCGCCGCCATCGACGAGTCACCACTCGAAGTCCAGGTCCGACCCTACGAGCCAGGTGAGGCGGGTGCCTACCAGTTGGTGATCGCCGCCACCGGGAACCCCGCCGTGGACGACGCCGTCCACCGGGACGCGCAGTCGGCCGGAATCTGGGTCAACGTCGCCGATGATCCAGTGCGTTGCAGCTTCGTGCTGCCCGCGGTGGCACGCGACGGCCCCGTCTCGGTGGCCGTGTCGACCGCCGGTGCCAGTCCCGCCTTGGCGGGATGGCTACGCGACCGAGTCGCCGAGGCCCTGGGCCCCGGGGTCGGTGCGCTGGCGACACTGCTCGGAGAGGGACGCCAGCGCATGCACGATGAGGGCATGAGCACCGAGTCGATCGACTGGCGGCGACTGCTCGACGGGCCCCTGCCCGACCTCGTCCGCGGGGGCCACATGGACGAAGCGCGCGTCGTGCTCGACGCGTTCCTCGCCGCCCCCGGCGCGCCGCGCTGAACCGCCACGCGTCCCGGCAGCGGTCACCCAGGCGCGCCTTGTCCTGATCGGCAATACTTTGCCCGTGGGTCCCACCGAGACAGCCGCGGCCGCCCGCCCGAGGAAACGCTCCGCCCCCGAGTCGGCGGTGCCCGATCTCCCGCCACCCGGGGTCCCCAACGACGAAGAGGTGATCGGAGCGATCATCCTGGCCAGCCGCGTCATGGTCGCCATCGCCGTCCGTTCGCTCGCCGGGAACCCCGACGACGTGACCCTTCCGCAGTACCGGACGTTGGTGGAGCTCACCTTCGGGGGGCCGAGACGGCTCGCCGATCTGGCCGAAGCCCTGAGCGTGAGCCCGTCCACGGCCACCCGCATGTGCGACCGTCTGGTGCGCAAGGAACTGGTGTCGCGCACACGCGACGAGCTCGACCGCCGCGAGGTGAAACTCGCCATCACCGCCCTGGGCCGGACGGTGGTGTCCGACGTCATCGAGCGGCGGAGGGCCGAGGTAGCCGACCTGCTCCGGGCGATCCCGGTTCCCCTCCGACGCCAACTGGTGAGCTCGCTCAC
>Ga0209415_10015178_pt1 | contig 12523 bp, 15 predicted proteins | sample PeaSoiSIISIP2007_FD_187696 | JGI IMG/M metagenome (GOLD analysis project Ga0209415, IMG submission 187696) | Peat soil microbial communities from Weissenstadt, Germany - SII-SIP-2007 (SPAdes) (version 2) | ecosystem: Environmental > Terrestrial > Soil > Wetlands > Peat | place: Germany...
CCATGATCGCGCCCGAATGACCTCCCTTTTTTCAGACCGCTTGAATTGAAGCGATTCGGCCAACCTCTTTTCCCTCAAACTTCGGTACGACCCTTACTCTGATACGCGGGATGAGGATTATGAAACCCTCAAAAACGAGCTTTCGAAAATTGATGTTCTCGGGCTCCTTAATGCGGAGCTAACCAAAACACGAATTCATGGCGCCATAACGAAGAGACTCATCTCGGCTGTCAGGCACCTTAGGCCTACGGTTATGGGGAATGCCGTACTAACGATTCTTGACAACCTAGCCTCTCTATACCCAATATTCCCGGTGGTAGCTGTTACGCTTAAGAGTTGCTTCCAAGATTTGAGCCCCGATGCTCAAGACAGAGTCTGTTCTGTTATACGAGAGAAAATCGTCAGCAACGACTATCTTCTTCGTACGGAACTGCACTCTGCGTTCGCGGCGCGTATTCTCAGCGAGCAAAAAACGTCGGATAACGAAGATGCCTTGGTGACCCTCCACAGTCGATTTCAAGGGCCGTTGGTACGACGCGACGTGATTCTGATCATGGCGAAGTGGGCGGAATTCCACTGGCTGTCGGATCAAATCAATGAGTATCCTGGCGTGTCCGCCTGGGAGCGGAGAGCGTTCATCATCGCCTCATTCAAGATGGGCGAGGCGGGGGCGCATTGGCGAAATCACATGAAGGAAAAGTTTGACCCTTTTGAGGTTGTGGTCCGCGATTGGGCTGCTGAAAGAGTTCAGCAGACGCCATCGTGGGAGGTGCCGATATGATTTCGGAGCTGAAGTTCGTGACCCGATACAGTTCGTATTGGCGGGTCATAACCGGGAACCTGGAAAATGTCGTTAGACGCATGAACTTGACTCTTGAACGGTTCGATGTACCGATCGCTGGCAGGTCCGCCCCAGAGCGACGTGCTTTTCTAAACGAACTGTCATTTCGCACTTTCGCTCAAACGTACTTTTCATCGAGCTTTGAACTTGAGGCGGCGATAAGAGATGCGATGCCTGAGACACGTAGGCGCATGCAGAGCTTCGAGGGGGTTACGCCGGATCTTCTCGATCCGCCTACCAAGTCGGAACTGCGGGAGGTGGAGGCCCTCCAGACGGCACTTCATCGGTTTGTTCGGACCGTGAAATCTCCCTCGGACAAAGTGATATTTTCCCCGGCACTTCGCGGCTGCGGAATAATAGAAACGTGCGAAGCCGACCTCCTAATCGGGGACATGCTAATCGAGGTGAAATCCGGGGACCGAGCACTGCGATCCGTCGATCTGAGGCAGCTGATTACGTACTGCGCTTTGAATTTTGCGGAGAAAAAATACGTCGTTAGGCGGGTTGGATGTGTGAACCCCCGTAGGGGGACCTACTTCCTGTCGGAGTTAAATTCGTTGAGCCTTCAAATCTCAGGTAGACCTGCTGCCGAGCTTTTCTCTGAGATTTTGTATTTCTTGTCAACCGAAGGGGTCTCCTGGTAGTCACGGCGGTAGATCGCTTTCGCATAGTTACTTGCGCATGGTTACTTTCGTCCGAGATCGACCGGCGCTATCTCGACTCACGGATCAAGACCCCGACAGCTTGAAGGCTCGTCGGTCTCTCGGCGTTTCCCTAGCGCCGTTGCATCCGGCAGGCTGCCGCGGCATTGCCACCGCAGGTCGCCCCGGTAGCGGAAACCGCCGATCCCCGGTAGTGATGCCGGCGGATCGAACCGACGCATCAACGCGGGCGCCGCCGATGGCCCGTGCCGCGAACCGACAGGAGCCGCGACGTGACCTCCCCAATGCTGTTCTCGCCTTTGACCCTGCGCAGTGTGACGCTGAAGAACCGCGTCGTCGTCGCGCCGATGCACCAGTACGCGGCGCACGAGGGTTTTGCGACCGATTGGCACCTGGTGAACGCCGGCCGCTTCGCCGTCGGCGGCTGCGGCCTGGTTATGATGGAGTCCACCAAGGTGGAGCGCCGCGGCTGCGGCACCGTCGGCGATCTCGGGCTGTGGCGCGACGAATTCGTGCCCGGCCTGGCGCGCTGCGTGGCGTTCATCAAGACGCATGGCGCGGTGCCGGCCATCCAGCTCGGCCATTCCGGCCGCAAGGCACGGCTGACCCGGCCGTGGGAGGGCCAGCAGCCGCTCACCCGGGACCATCCCGAGATGTTCGACTGGGACGGCTGGGAGCTGGTCGCCCCCAGCGCGCTGGCGCACAGCGACAAGCTGCCGACGCCGCGCGCCTTCCGTCGCGACGAAATTCCCACCGTCGTGCAGCACTGGGGCGAGGCCGCCGCGCGCGCCGATCGCGCCGGGTTCGAGGTGCTGGAGATCCACGCCGCGCACGGCTACCTGATCCACCAGTTCCTCTCGCCCGCGTCGAACCGGCGCAACGATGACTACGGCGGCTCGCTCAGCGGACGCATGCGCTTCGCGCTGGAGGTGGCAGAATGCGTGCGCGCCAACTGGCCGGCGGAAAAACCGCTGTTCATGCGGCTGTCCTGCGAGGACGACGCCGGCTGGGGGCCGGAGCAGAGCGTGGCGCTGGCGCGTGAGCTGAGCACCAAGGGAGTCGACGTGATCGATTGCAGCTCGGGCGGCATGCAGGAGCGCTCGCCGATGGAGGGCGCGCGGGCGAGCAAATACGGCTACCAGGTGCCGTATGCCGAAAAAATCCGCGCCGAGGCGGGGATGCCGACCATGGCGGTGGGCCACATCGTGCATGCCGACCAGGCCGAGGCGATCCTGCAGGCTGGCCAAGCCGACCTGATCGCACTGGCGCGCGAGCTGCTCTACAGCCCGAACTGGGCGATGGATGCGGCGCAAAAACTCGGCGCGGACCCGGATTTCGCATTGGTGCCACCGAACTATGGGTTCTGGCTGGGCAAGCGGGCGAGGTCGCCCTTCGAAGGGGTGCCGTCCACCTACCGCCGGGGGCTGCTGACGGAGTAGGTGTTGGGGGCGACCTCCCCGATGCGATGAGGTAACGAGGCCGGTATGGCGGCAGACTACGTGCACGGCTATTCGGCGCGCGAGAGCCAGCGGCTGACCGACCAGGCAACGACGCTCGCCGACCTCCTGCTTGCCGATACGGTCTATCCCGCCGACGCACGCGTGCTCGAGGCCGGCTGCGGCACCGGCGCGCAGACGCTGACGCTGGCGCGGCAGAGTCCCGGTGCCGAGATCGTTTCCATCGATGTCTCGCTCGACTCGCTCGCCGAAGCCAGGCGCGCCGTCGCCGCGGCCGGTTGCCGAAACGTGACCTTCCTGCACGCCGACCTCTTCACCGCGCCATTCGCACCGGCGAGCTTCGACCACGTTTTCGTGTGCTTCGTCCTGGAGCACCTGGCAAAACCGGTCGAGGCGCTGCCGTGCCTGCGCCGCGTCCTGAAACCGGGTGGCACCATCACGGTGATCGAGGGCGACCACGGTTCGACATATTTCCATCCCGACAGCCGCCACGCCCGGCGGGCGGTGCAATGCCTGGTGGATTTGCAGGCGAGCGCCGGCGGCAATGCGCTGATCGGACGCCAGCTCTATCCGTTGCTGATGCAGTCCGGGTTCGTCGAGGTGCGGGTCAGCCCGCGCATGGTCTATGTCGACGGGAGCCGACCGGCGTTGATAGACGGCTTTACCCGCAAGACCTTCATCGCCATGGTCGAGGGCGTGCGGGCGCAGGCGATCGCGCACGGTCTGATCGACGCGGCCGCCTTTGACGAGGGTGTGCGCGACCTCTATCGTACTGCCGCGGGCGATGGCGTTTTCTGCTATACGTTCTTCAAGGCCCTGGGCGCCCGCTCACGGAACGACCCGTCGCAGCCGAGCCCGGCCGAGACGTCACCTGACCAAGGCGGCGAGCAGCGCGTCCAGCCGCAACCGACCCTCCGGTAAGGCGATCAGACGCCCATCCGCGCGCGTCACGTAGCCTTCGTCGATCGCCTGCCGCAAAATCCCCTGGTCCACCGCGTCATCCAGTGCGATGCCGCTGCGTGCCGCGAAGCGTGCCTCACCTATTCCCTCGGCCAGCCGCAGCCCCATCAGCAGCATCTCGCGCGCGCGCTCCGTCGGCGCCAGCGCGGTCTCGTCGGTCGTTCCGTACCCGTCGCGCTCCACGCGCTCTGCCCACACCTCCGGCGCGCGATGCCGCCGCGTGGCGAACAACGCCCCATCCAGGCTGATCCGGCCATGCGCACCCGGCCCGATCCCCGCGTAATCCGCATACCGCCAATAGGTCAGGTTGTGCCGGCTCTCCGCCCCCGGCGCGGCGTAGTTGGAGACCTCGTAGGCCGCCAGGCCGAACTGCGCCGCTTCCTCCGCCGTCGCGACATACAGCGCCGCCGCGTCGTCGCCGTCCGGCAGCACGATCTCGCCGCGCGCGTGCAGCGTGGCGAACGCGGTGCCGGGTTCGATCGTCAACTGATACAGCGACAAATGGTCCGCCGCGAGCGCCAGCGCCTGGCGCAGTTCCGCCCGCCACGCCGCCAGCGCCTGCCGCGGCCGCGCATAGATCAAATCAAACGACACGCGCGGAAAAATCCCCCGCGCCACCTCCAGCGCGGCGACGGCCTGCGCCACCGAGTGCCGCCGTCCCAGCATCTCCAGCGCCGCCGGATCGAGGCTCTGCACCCCCAGCGACACCCGATTCACCCCGGCGGCACGAAAGGCGGAGAACTTCCCGGCCTCGACGCTGGTCGGGTTGGCCTCCAGCGTGATCTCGATCCCGGGCTCCACCTCGAACAGCCGCCTGGCATCCTCGATCAGCGCGGCCACCGTCTCCGGCGCCATCAGGCTCGGCGTGCCGCCGCCGAAGAAGATCGACCCCAGCCGCCGGCGGCCAAGCCGCGCCGCCTCCCAGGCCAGCTCCCGCCGCAGCGCCGCGGCAAACCGCGCCTGTGGGATGCGCTCGCGCACGTGCGAGTTGAAGTCGCAATACGGGCACTTGGCCAGACAGAACGGCCAGTGGATATAGAGGGCCAGCGGGTCCATGAGGGGGAGATATAGGCGATGTCGGAGCTGGCGGGATCGGTCGCACGCGTCCGCGCGGCGCTTTTGGCTGCCGGCCACCCCGACACCATCACCGAATTCCCCACCGGCACCCGCACCGCGGCCGATGCCGCCGCCGCGGTCGGCTGCGCCGTGGCGCAGATCGCCAAGTCCATCGTGTTCCGCCCAGTGGGAGACCAGGCGGGCCGCGCCGCGGTGATCATCACCTCCGGCGCCAACCGGGTGGATCCGGCGAAGGCCGCGGCCGCGCTCGGGATAAAACTGGCCCGCGCCGACGCCGACTGGGTGCGCGCCGTCACCGGCTTCGCCATCGGCGGCGTCGCGCCGATCGGCCACATCACCCCGCCGCTGCTGCTGCTCGACGAGGACCTGCTGGCGCTCGACCCGATCTGGGCGGCGGCCGGAACGCCCAGCTACGTGTTCCAGACCACGCCGGCCGAGCTGCAACGCATCACCGGCGCGCCGGTCGCCGAGGTCAAGCAGGCATAGCCGGCCCCAGGCAGGCGGCGACAAGCTGCGCAAAAGCCCGCGCGCGGTGGCTGACCGCGTGTTTCGCCTCCGGCTCCATTTCGCCGAAGGTCTTGGTCGCACCGGCCGGCAGGAACATCGGGTCGTAGCCGAAGCCCCGCGTCCCGCGCGGGGGAAAAAGCGCGGTGCCGTCCACTCGGCCGACGAATGTCTCGGTATGGCCATCCGGCCAGGCGAGGCACAGCGCCGCGACGAACCAGGCCCGACGATCGGCGTCCTGGCCGATCTCCTGGTTCACCCGTGCCATGGCGGCGACGAAATCCTTTGCCGGCCCAGCCCAGCGTGACGACTGTACCCCCGGCTTGCCGCCCAGCGCGGCGACGCAAAAACCCGAATCGTCGGCCAGCGCCGGTAGCCCGCTCGCCCGCGCCGCCGCCAGCGCCTTGATCCGCGCGTTGCCGGCGAAATCGGGCGCGTCCTCCTCCGGCTCCGGCAGCCCGAGATCGCCCGCCGACACCACCTCCAGCCCGAGCGGACGCAGCAGGTCGGCGATCTCGGCCAGCTTCCCCTTGTTGTGGCTCGCCAGCACCAGCCGCTCGCCCGGCGCGAGGCGGCGCGCCATCAGGCCGCCTCGACCGCCTGAAGCTGTGCCGCGAACAGCGCGGTCGTGCCGATCCGGGAAAGCGCCATCAGCTCAAGGAACTGCGCCTCGGAGAACGGCGCCTTCTCCGCCGTGCCCTGGATCTCGACGATGCCGCCGGCGCTGGTCAGCACGAAGTTGGCGTCCGCCTGGGCGGCCGAGTCCTCCGCGTAGTCGAGATCCAGCACCGCCCCGCCCTCGGTCAGGCCGCAGGAGACCGCGGCCACCTGGCCGACCAACGGATCGGCCTTCAGCACATTCATCTTGCGCAGGTGGCGGAACGCCAGGTTCAGCGCGACCCAGGCACCGGTGATCGCCGCGCAGCGCGTCCCGCCGTCGGCGTTGAGCACGTCGCAGTCGAGCGTGATGGTCATCTCGCCCATCACCGCGCGGTTGACCACCGCGCGCAGCGACCGGCCGATCAGCCGCTGGATCTCCTGCGTGCGGCCGGACTGTTTTCCGCGCGCGGCCTCCCGGTCGCCGCGGGTGTGGGTGGCGCGCGGCAGCATACCGTATTCCGCGGTCACCCAGCCCTGGCCGGAGTTGCGCATGAAGGGCGGCACCCGCGCTTCCACGCTGGCGGCGCACAGCACCTCGGTGCCACCCATGCGGATCAGGCAGGAGCCTTCGGCGTGGCGGGCGAAGCCGGTTTCCAGCGAGAGGGGACGTAGCGCGTCGTGGGCGCGGCCAGATGGGCGCATAAGCGGGTGATCTCCTGGTGGACGCGGGACAGATGGCAGAGAGGCCGCCGGCTGTCGCGGGGGAATTCAGACCACCCCCCTCAGCGAATGAGGCGGACCGCCACGCCGATCAGCGGGGCGATTTCGGCCCAGGCGGTATCCGCGGTCAACGCCGGCACCTTTTCACGGATTGCCAACGCCAGGCAAAGACGATCTCCGAGCGACAGACCGAACCTCCGGGTCGCCAGGACCATCTCGCCGGCCCGCAGCGCGAGATCAGCGTCGACATCCACCAGCATCACCGGCAGGTCATCCAGCACGCCGCGCGCGGTATCGACCGCGACACCGTCACGCACCAGCCGGGTCATGACCTCCGCGAGGTTGGCCGTGCCCAATCCCGCGCCAAGATCGATCGCCGCGGCGACGTCCTCCCCGCCAGGTTCCCGCAGCAGGTAGGCGAGGACCGCGGAGGCATCCAGGATGACCTGCATCGCGCGCTTTCGCCATTACGTCTCGTCGCGCGCAGCCTCGGCGCGACGATCCGCGATGAACTGAGCGACGCTGTCGCCCGATCGCGCGAGGTCCGCACTGACCTTCTCGCGCAGTTCGGCGAGCACCGTCCGGGCCGGACGAAGCCGCAGTTCGCCGTCTTGGACCTCGGCCACCATGAGCCCGCCATGCTCCAAATTCAGCAGCCGGCGTTGACGGGCCGGAATGCTGAGACGACCATTCCCGGCAAGTTTGACCAAAGTCTGATCATGTCCCATTTCTGCCTCTGGCATCATATGACATAGGACATATATGCAATCGTGGCACAGATTGCCACCAGCTTCGACAGCCCTGGTCGGTGATACAATGGATCCAAGCATATCACGGGACGGCTTCGTCGAGCATGAGCTGGACCCGGCGGTGCGGGTGCGGGTCGTGCGGCCGATGCCCGATCTGGACGCATCCCTGGAAGCGGCCGTCGAACACCTGTGGCGCGCCGCCGCCCAGCGCGTGGCGGCCGGGGGGGCCGGCACCCTGTTCAACGGCCGCGTGTTCAGCGCCGACCGGATCACGCCCACCGAGATCACCGGCCACATCACCGAATTCCGCCGCATCGTTGCCCAGATGGAGCGGCCGGCGCTGTTCGCCGCGCTCGGGCTGCGCCCCCTCGCGGTCTGCGGCGTGCTGCGCTGCGCCGACGGCGTGCCGTTCGGGCGTCGTCATCCAGCGGCGATCTACCAGCCCGGCATGTGGCAACTGCCGCCCGCCGGCAGCGTCGATTCCAGGGCGGTTGCCGCGGATGGCACGGTCGATCTGTGCGCCCAGGTGCTCGCCGAGCTGACCGAGGAGCTCGGCATCCCGCCGGACCTGGTGGCGCGCCCACGCCCGTTCTGTGTGGTGGAGCATCCCGGCAGCCATGTCTCGGATGTCGGCCTCGCGCTGGCCACCCGGTTGACCGGCGCCCAGGTGCTGGACGCCCACCGCAGGCACGCCAACACGGAATATGACTCTCTGCGCGTCGTGCCGTTTGCCGAGCTGGCCGATTTCGTTGGTCGCGCGGGTGATCTCCTGGTACCTCCGGCGCGCGCGTTCCTGGCCCGCACGGGGCTGTTGCCCGATTCTGATCCCCGGGGCTGATCTCCTGGGCTCATCCACGGAGCAGAACCCCGGGCCGGCCGCATGCCTGAATTGACCGGACCACCGCCACTGCCTACCTCTGGTGGCTGGAGTTCACCCCGATGGACAAGCCTGTGACCCCGACCGGCACGCCGCCGCTGCTCACGGCGCGCCCGGCGCCGACGGCCCTGCCGCCCGGCCTCGACTCGCGCTCGGCCGCAGTGCTGCGCGAGATCGTCGAACAATACGTGGAAACCGGCGAGCCGGTCGGTAGCCGTACCCTGTCGCGCCGGCTGCCGCTGAACGTCTCGCCCGCCACCATTCGCAACGTCATGGCGGACCTGACCGATGCCGGGCTGCTCTACGCGCCGCACACCTCGGCCGGCCGGCTGCCCACCGAGCGCGGGCTGCGGCTGTTCGTCGACGGGCTGCTGCATTTCGGCGAGCTGACCGAGGAGGAGCGCACCGCGATCACCGCGGCGCTCGGTGCCGCCGGGCGCAGCCTGGAGGACACGCTCGCCCAGGCCAGCACGATGCTTTCGGGTCTGTCGGCCGCCGCCGGACTGGTGCTGGCGCCGAAATCCGAGGGCCCGCTGAAGCACATCGAGTTCGTCGCCCTCGGCCCCGGCCGGGCGCTGGTGGTGCTGGTCGGCGCCGACGGGCAGGTGGAGAACCGGGTGATCGAAATCCCGCCGGGTCTGCCGCCGTCGGCCCTGCAGCAGGCCGGCAACTACCTGAACGCCAGGCTGTCCGGCCGGCCGCTGACCGAACTGCGCCGCCTGGTGATGGAGGACATCGCCGCCAACCGCACCCAACTGGACGCGCTGTCCTCCCTGGTGGTGGAGGCGGGGCTGGCCACCTGGTCGGGCGACGCGCGCGCCGGCAGCCTGATCGTGCGCGGCCAGGCCAAGCTGCTGTCCGACGTCACCCAGATCGAGCGGCTCGCCGCGATCCAGAGCCTGTTCGAGCGGCTGGAGACGCAGGAGACCATGCTGCGCCTGCTGGAGCTGGCGGAGCAGTCGGATGGCGTGCGCATCTTCATCGGCGCCGAGAGTGGGGTGTTCGGCGCCACCGGCCTGTCAATGGTAGTGGCCCCGGCGCGAGGCGAGGCCGGGCGCATCGTCGGCGCGATCGGGGTGATCGGCCCGACCCGGATCAATTACGGCCGGATCATCCCAGTGGTGGACTACACCGCGCGGGTGATCGGCCGGTTGCTGGGTTGAATGTCGAACGACCAGGTTAGGGCGAAATCGCTCGACATGTGCTCGGCACATAGATAGACTAGTTGGACCAACCAGACCGGAGCACGGCTGTGGATGATATCGGCGCATTCGAAGCCAAGACCCATCTCTCTGAACTGCTCGATCGCGTGGAACAGGGCGAGGAACTGGTGATCACGCGCCGCGGCCGGGCGGTCGCCCGCTTGGTGCCGGCCGTTGACGCCGCGCGGACCCGTGCCGCCGACGCCGTCATCCGGCTGCGCGCGCTGCGCCGGGGCACGACCCTCGGTGGTTTGGACTGGCGGGAACTGCGCGACGCCGGGCGTCGTTGATCAAGCCTGGGTTGATCGAGCTTGGGCTGGTAGGGCCGGGCTGACCGTGCTGGTACTGGATTGCTCGGTCGCGGTCGCCTGGTGCTTCGACGACGAGGTCACGCCACAACTCGACGCGCTGCTCGATCGGGTGCAGGGCGACGGCGCTGTGGTTCCCTCGCTCTGGACGATCGAGCTCACCAACGTCTTGCTGCAGGCCGGCCGCGGCGGTCGCATCACCCCGGCCGCGATCCAGGAACGTCTTGGCCTGTTGGACATGCTGCCAATCGAAACCGACGCGGCCGGCACCGGACGGGGCTGGCCCGGCACGGTGCTAGCGCTCGCCACCGCCGAACGGCTGACGGCGTACGACGCGACCTATCTGGAGCTCGCCATCCGTCGCGGTGCATCGCTCGCCACGACCGACAAGGCGCTGCGCCGGGCCGCCATACGGCACGGGCTGACCGCCCTGCCGGCGTGACTCGCCCATTGGTTAACCGGTCATTAACGCATCCTATGGTATGCGAACGCTGCTCCTTGTCCCTCGCACCTGATCGCCCTAACTGATCGCGCCATGAACACCGCACCCGAAAAGACCCCCCACGACCCCGCGGCTGCCGCGGGCGTCCCGGAGACCCCCGAGCAGCTCATGCAGGCTGCCTCGGCCCGCATCGCCGAGCTGGAAGCCGAGCGCGACGAGCTGAAGGACCGCTGGGTCCGCGCCGAGGCCGAAACCGCCAATGTGCGCGCTCGCACCCGCCGCGAGATCGACGAGACCCGGCAATACGCGGTGCAGAAATTCGCCGTCGATGTGGCCGAGGCGGCGGAGAACCTGCGGCGCGGCCTGGACGCGATCCCCCCCGCCAGCGCGGACGAGCCGGAGATCGTCACCCGCCTGCGCGACGGCTTCGCCGGGGTCGAGCGCAGCTTCCTGGCGCTGCTGGAACGCAACGGCATCAAGCGCGAGGACCCGACGGGGCAAAAATTCGATCCCAACCTGCACCAGGCGATGGCCGAGCAGGAGAGCGCCGCGCACCCCCCCGGCACGGTGATGCATGCCTGGACCCAGGGCTGGACCCTGAACGGGCGCCTGCTGCGTCCCGCCATGGTGGTCGTCGCCAAGGCGCCGCCGGACGAGATCACCGCGGACCGCCGCCCCGTGGACACCCCCCTGGACAGCATTGCCTGATGCGGGCAATGGCCTTCGGCCCCGGGGTCCCGCAACACCTCATGCCAATCCCCCGGCATGACGAAGAAGGCGCTTCGGGGACGGGTTTCCTACGCCCGGGACCCTTGCCGGAGCGGGTCGACCCCCATACATCCATGTCATTCTCACCGTGGGGACGCGCGCGGTGCTTCGGGCCGCCAGCGTCCGCTAAAAGGAGCTTCCGTCAATGAGCAAAGTCATCGGCATCGACCTCGGCACCACGAACTCCTGCGTTGCCATCATGGAAGGCAAGGACGTCCGGGTGATCGAGAACAGCGAGGGTGCCCGCACCACCCCCAGCATGGTCGCCTTCTCCGACAGCGGCGAGCGGCTGGTCGGCCAGTCGGCCAAGCGCCAGGCGGTCACCAACCCGACCCACACGCTGTATGCCATCAAGCGGCTGATCGGCCGGCGCTACGACGACCCGATGGTTGGCAAGGACAAGGGCCTGGTGCCCTACACCATCGTGCGCGCCGACAACGGCGATGCCGTGGTCGAGGTGAAGGGCGAGAAATACTCGCCGAGCCAGATCAGCGCCTTCATCCTGGGCAAGATGAAGGAGACCGCCGAGTCCTATCTCGGCGAGACGGTCAGCCAGGCGGTGATCACCGTGCCGGCCTACTTCAACGACAGCCAGCGCCAGGCGACCAAGGACGCCGGCCGGATCGCGGGGCTGGACGTGCTGCGCATCATCAACGAGCCGACCGCCGCCGCGCTCGCCTACGGCATGGACAAGAAGCACACCGGCACGATCGCGGTGTACGACCTGGGCGGCGGCACCTTTGACATTTCTGTCCTCGAAATCGGCGACGGCGTGTTCGAGGTGAAGTCGACCAACGGCGACACCTTCCTCGGCGGTGAGGACTTCGACGCCCGCGTGATCGACTACCTGGCCGACGAGTTCCGCAAGGAGCAGGGCATCGACTTGCGCAAGGACAAGCTGGCGCTGCAGCGGCTGAAGGAAGCCGCCGAGAAGGCGAAGATCGAGCTGTCCTCCTCGAAGGAGACCGAGATCAACCTGCCGTTCATCACCGCCGACGCCTCCGGGCCGAAGCACCTGGTGATGAAGCTGACCCGGGCGAAGCTGGAAGCCCTGGTCGATGACCTGATCAGCAAGACGCTGGGGCCGTGCCGCGCGGCGCTGAAGGATGCCGGGGTGACCGCCGGCGAGATCGGCGAGGTGATCCTGGTCGGCGGCATGACGCGCATGCCGAAGGTCATCGACACGGTGAAGAGCTTCTTCGGCAAGGAACCGGCGCGCAACGTCAACCCCGACGAGGTGGTGGCGATCGGCGCGGCGATCCAGGGCGCGGTGCTGTCTGGCGACGTCAAGGACGTGCTGCTGCTCGACGTGACGCCGCTGTCGCTCGGCATCGAGACGCTGGGCGGCGTGTTCAC
>Ga0209415_10015181_pt1 | contig 12520 bp, 10 predicted proteins | sample PeaSoiSIISIP2007_FD_187696 | JGI IMG/M metagenome (GOLD analysis project Ga0209415, IMG submission 187696) | Peat soil microbial communities from Weissenstadt, Germany - SII-SIP-2007 (SPAdes) (version 2) | ecosystem: Environmental > Terrestrial > Soil > Wetlands > Peat | place: Germany...
TGCGGCTCGAGCCATTGTTGCGCTGGGAGATGAAGCGCTGGCCATGGGAGGATTGCGGTCTCTGTTGCGCCGAGTGAATCGCGGAGGCAACGGGGAAAAGATTTCTTTGAAGGATGCGGCGCGCGCTGCCTCCCGCGAAGCGGAGAGAGAAATCATCCTGCAGGTGTTGACCCGCACCCGCTGGAACCGGCGCCGGGCCGCGCAAGAGTTGCAGATCAGCTATAAGGCGCTTCTCTACAAATTAAAACAGATTGGGTACGAAGAGTATGGAGCATGATGTGAGGTTTCAAAGTTTCAGAGGTTCAAGGTTTCAAAGACTTAAGGTTCCGCGATTGAACGTTGCAACCTTGAAGCTTTGAAACTTTGCAACCTTGAAACCTGAGAGGAATAGAGGAATAGAAGATATGAAATCGACATGGAAAGGGGTGGTTGCGGCACTGGTCCTGATCAGCGGCATGGTGTGGGCGCAGGATGCGCCTGCCCAGCCTGCGGAGAGCCCAGCGCCGGCCAGCCCCGCTTCCGACAAGACCGCTCCTGACAAGACAGCAATGAAAAGCGCAACCGGCCCCGATTATGTCATCGGTCCGGACGATGTGCTCCACGTCTCGGTGTGGAAAGAAGCCGACCTGACCGCCACGTTGCCGGTGCGTCCCGATGGCAAGATCTCTCTTCCCCTGCTCAATGATGTGCAGGCCGCGGGCCTGACGCCGGAGCAATTGGCCGCTTCGGTGACCGAGAAGCTGAGAAAATACATTGCGGACCCGCACGTCACGGTGGTGGTGGCAACGATCAACAGCAAACGGATTTACCTGGTCGGCGAGGTGTTGCGGCCGGGAGCGGCGACGATGCTACCGAACATGACCGTACTGCAAGCCTTGTCCAGCGCCGGAATTAACCAGTTTGCCAAGACCAAGGGCATTTATGTCCTGCGCACCGAGAACGGCAAACAGGAGAAGCTGCCGGTGAATTATCGCAAGCTGGTCAAGGGTGATCTGGCACAGAATTATGCACTGCAGCCGGGGGACACGATCGTCGTGCCGTAAAGGAACGCGCTCCCTCTTGAGGATTTGCGGGTGAAGAGCATGGGAAAAATACGAACAATCCGCGTGGCGCTGTTGGTTTTAGGCATGAGCGTCGGCGCGGCTGCCCAGAGTAGTTCGCAGGCTCAGCCGGACACCACTCCGGCGCCGGCTTTCGGCCAGAGCGCCCCCATCCTGAATCCCGAGAATCCGCCGGTGACGGGCCTGGACGAGCCTTCGCTCGATCTGCACACTGCCAACCGCAGTTTCATCTCCGAGGCGCTGCAGGTGAGCGAATCGGCGGACACGAACGGATCCAACCTTCTCGGTAGCAGTGGTGTGCAATCGGTCAGCCGCATAATTGGGGCTTTCGATCTGCAACAGTTTTGGCCCAAGAGCGATCTGTTTCTGGAGTACATCGGCGGCGGAGCGTTCTATAGCACGCCTTTTGAGGTGAGGTCCATCCAAGCCGTCGGCTTCGAAGGCGTAACGCGCTGGCGGACTGGCATGATGGCGGTGCGCGACGCCTTCAGTTATCTACCCGACGGTTCTTTCGAAATCGGCGCCTTTGGCGGCGCTCCAGGATTCGGGATTGCGACAGGCGGGGGCAGCGGAATGGCGGGGGGTAGTATACCGGGCACCCATCTTTTCGGCAGCGGTCTGTTCGGCGCGGTGGGAAATACTCCGAGGCTCACGAACTTAGCGATTCTCGACGCGGTGCAAGCTATCAGCCCGCGGGCCGCGATCACGTTTGCGGGTGGATTCAGCAACGCTCATTTCTTCGACCCTACTAATCAACTGATCGATAGCGATGCGGTCACTGGTGAGGCCGGTTACACGCATCTGCTGGGCCGCCACGATCAGATCGGCGCCGTCTACGCTTTTCAGCTGTTTCAATTTCCGCAGGTTACTGGCGGCCAGATTTATATCCACATTATCAACGGACGCTGGAGCCACGCCATCACCGGCAAGTTGAGCTTGCTGGTTTCAGCCGGTCCGCAATACACGGACCTCGAACAAGGTGGCTACCTTGCGCGCTGGTCGCTGAGCGCGCGGGTTCAGCTGCGTTACAAGATGGGCCGTGCGGACGTGCTGGCGTCCTACGAAAAATTCAGCTCGACAGGTTCGGGCTTCTATGTCGGCGCCAATGTCCAGGCGGCTCGGCTCGGCTACATACGTCCAGTGGGACGCACTTGGGTTTTCTATGGCGACTTGGGCTTTGCCCATAACACGAGAATCCAGCCTGTGGGGAACGCCATTAGTGCGGGCAGCTATGACGCCGGTTCTGCCTCCGTCATTCTCCGCAGACACATCGGACGCACTTACGAATTTATTGCCGGTTATCGCTTCGGCGAGGAGGGCTTCAGTGAACCGATTTGCGTGATTGGTTCCTGCGGCAGGATTTCGCAACGGCAAGTGGGCGGCATTGGGTTGGAATGGCACCCTGCGCCGACTCGGATCGAATAATTTTTGGCCGCTCGAGGCGGCCGGATTGGTGAACTGTATATGAGCGATCGCGAACTGACGACTGACGATTATCTGGCAATGCTGCGGCGGCGCCTGAAGGTGATTTTAATTCCAGCCCTGGTGGCCCCGCTGACGGGCTTTCTGGTCTCTTATGAACTTCCGGCGAGATACACCTCCACGTCGACGGTTCTGGTGGAGGGCCAGAAGGTTCCCGACCAGTATGTCCAGCCGGTCATCACTGCCGATTTTGCGCAGCGCGTGCAAAGCCTGAGCCAGGAGATCTTGAGTCCTGCCAAGCTCCGTCCGGTGATTCACAGCCTGAACCTCGTCAAGCCCGAGGAAGAGGGCAAGCTCATCAGCCAGATCCAGCAAAGTATGCAGGTCGAGCCGGTGATGACCTCGATGAGCGCGGCCGCGGCAGGTGGCGCCAAGAAGAAACCGTCGGCGGGCAACGAGCCGGTGCCCGGATTCAACGTGGCTTACACCGACAACAACGGACCACGCGCCCAAAAGATCTGCAACGCTTTGACCTCGCTGATCGTGGATGAGAACTTGAAGTCCCGTTCCGACGTGGCCCAGAGCACGACCGATTTTCTCAGCCGCCAACTGGAAGACGCCAAGCGCACGGTGGACGAGCAGGATGCCAAGCTGGCCGCCTTCAAAAGGCAATACATGGGTCAGTTGCCCACGGACATCGACAACAACATGCGTATGTTGATGTCGCTGAACTCGCAGCTCGATGCTACCACCCAAACCCTGGCCCGAGCGCAGCAGGATAAGACCTACACCGAAAGCATGCTGGCGCAGCAGATTGCCGCCTGGAAGAGTTCGATGTCCAGCGCCAATCCGCAAACTCTGCAACAGGAATTGACGCAGCTGCAAGGCCAATTGCTGCAACTGCAGGCGCGGTATACCGCCGATTATCCGGATGTGATCAAGACCAAGGCTGACATTGCCGAGGTCGAGAAGAAGCTGAAGGAGATCAACGCGGCGGCGGCGTCCGCCAGCGTGACTGATGGTGGCGACAAGACCAGCGCCAGCGCCAGCGCCGAACCGCCTGAAATTCGGCAGATGCGTTTGCAGATCCATCAGTACCAGAACGTGATCGACCAAGCCACGCAGGATCAGAAGAAGCTGCAAGCCTCGATTAACGTCTACCAGTCGCGCACTGCCATGAGCCCGAACATCGAGGAAGAATATAAGACGCTGACCCGGGACAACGATACCGCGCAGGCGTTCTACCGGGATCTGCTGGCCAAGAGAAGCTCCGCCGCACTGGGTACGAGCATGGAGAATCAGCAGGAAGGCGAGCAGATGCACATTGCAGCTACGGCCAACCTTCTGGAATCTCCCAGTTTCCCGGTGCGTCCGCTGCTGGCTGCGGCCGGCGGGGGTGTCGGCTTGGCGTTCGGCGTCCTCATCGCCATGTTTCTAGAGTTTAGCGACAAGTCGATCCGCACCGAAAAGGATGCTACCGCCGCCATGGATTTGCCCCTGCTGATTTCCGTGCCCTGGTTGGGGGACGACGAACATGCGGGCACGAATGGCAACGGACGGCGCAGCTTCTGGGGCCGTGGTGATACGGCCGCACCCAAAGATCACGAACAGGTAGGAGTCTAGCTTAGGAAAGTCTAGCGGAAGCGTATGTACAAAGAATTTTTTGGACTTCGTGCCAACCCGTTTAACGTTAATCCGGACCCGCGCTATCTGTTTCTGACGCGGCATACCGAAGAAGCGTTGGCCTGCCTTACCTACGGCATCCAAAGCCGCAAAGGCTTCGTGTTGCTGACCGGCGAGGTGGGCACGGGAAAAACTACGCTGATCAACAAATTGATGGAGTGGCTGCGCATGCAGCAGGTGGCCACCGCCTTCATTTTCAACTCGCGTATGGACGTGCCCCAGTTCCTCGATTTCATGATGGCCGATTTCGGCATTCCCTGCGACGGTCAGTCGAAGAGCCAGATTCTGCAGCGCCTCTACAACTGGTTACTCGATCGCTATCGTGCGGGGGAGACGGCGGTGCTGGTGGTCGACGAGGCCCAGAACCTCACCGATGAAGTTCTCGAGGAGATCCGCATGCTTACCAATCTCGAGACTTTCACCGAGAAGCTCATGCAAATCGTCCTGGTCGGGCAACCGGAACTGGAACAGCGCTTGAAGCAGCCCCAGTTACGGCAATTGCGCCAGCGCTTGACGCTGCGCGCCAAGACCCATCCGCTCAATCTCGAGGAAACCAAGTCCTACGTTATCCAGCGCCTGCGGATCGCAGGTTCGAACGGCGACCCGATTTTCGATCCCGAAGCCATCGTGGCCCTTTTCCGCTATTCGCTGGGCATTCCGCGCATCATCAACCTGCTCGCGGAGCACTGCCTGGTGAGCGCGTTCGTGGATCAGAAGAAGACGGTCGCTGCCGATGTGGTCGATGCGGTGGCCCGCGATTTCGATCTGAGCGACGGCAACGCCGGCGCAGCCATGATGGCGCCAGTTCCGTCGTCGGAAAAATTTGATCTGGTCGAAGCCTTGCGCACGCTGGCAACGCTGGCCGACCGGCTGCGTCAATCTGAACAACAAGATCTCCCCAAGGAAGGGAAACTATGAGCCGTATCCATGACGCTTTAAAACGCGCCGAGCAAGAAAGAGCAACCTCTACGGGGACGCACGTCGAGCCCGCTTTTGACCAGCCGGAAGCGCCGCGGGAAAACATGCCGTCGCTGCAACCATTGCCGCAACCAACGGGAGCCACCCCCATGCCTGGCATGGGCGGCGGTTTGAACTACGAATCGCTGCTGGCCCGGTGCCCCCAGAGCCAATGGACCCCAGATCCGCGCACCATGCTTTTCTTCCAGGAGGACGACAGTCGCCTGGGGGCGGAAGAGTTCCGCACGCTGCGCTCGCGCCTTTACCAGATCCGCGAGAAGATGCCGCTGAAGCGTCTGCTGGTTACCAGCGCGCTTCCGAAAGAAGGGAAGTCTTTCGTAGCCGCCAATCTGGCGCAGGTATTGGTGCGGCAGCACGGGCGCCGCGCTCTCGTGATCGACGCCGATCTGCGTAATCCGGGCATGCACCGCCACTTCGGAGCGACCCAGTCGCCGGGATTAGCCGAATACCTGTTGGGCGAATGCGACGAGTTCGCCGCCCTGCAACGCGGGCCCATGGAAAACCTGTTCTTCCTGCCGGCCGGCCGGCCGGTGGCGAGCGCCCCGGAACTGCTCGCCAACGGCCGTCTGAAGCTGTTCCTGCAGCGGGTCGAGCCCTTGTTCGACTGGATCATTCTCGACTCCTCGCCCGTCATCCCGGTATCGGACGCGACGCTGGTCGCGGGTGCTTGCGATGGCATTCTCATGGTCGTGCGGGCGGCGGTGACGCCTATGGATCTGGCTCGACGTGCGCGCGAAGAATTCCCCGACAAACTGCTGCTCGGAGTTGTGTTGAACGGATCCGAGAAAGTGCAACGTTCCAAGTACTACTATGGCGAGGCCGTGAGCAGCCCTGCCTGAAATGAACCGAGGTCCCATTGATTCGGCTGTTTCATGTTTACTACCCGATTCGAACTATCGTCCTGCTGCTGGGAGAGGCCCTGATCGTTTGGACCTCGTTCCTGGTGGCGGCGATGGTGGTGCTTCGGCAAGACACGTACCTGGTGCTGAATTATGAGGGCGGATACATCAAGCTCTTCGTTTTCACCGCGGTCGTGTTGCTATGCTCGCATTGGTTCGATCTCTACGATACCTCGCGGTTGAACACCCGGGGAGAACTCTACTTCCGCTTGCTGATGGTGCCCGGCGTTCTGGCCTTCGTGATGGCGGGCATCAGCTACTTCCGTCCCGACTTCCTGCTCGGCGGCGGTTCCACGCCGCTCGGCCTCTTCATCGTGGCCCTCGCTCTTTTCGGATGGCGGCTGGGCTATGGCTGGCTGGTGCAGTTGCCGATCATGGTGGAACGCGTCTACGTGGTCGGGTCTGGCGAGCGTGCCCAGCGCCTGGTGCAAGGGTTGCGCCAGAATCCGGAGATTGGAGTCGAGATTGCCAGTTGGACGGGCAAACTCGAAGGTGCGGTCACGCGCGAGGCCGTCGCGGCTCACCTGATGGAGGTAGTCAAGAAACAGAAAGTCCACCGCGTTATCGTAGCGGTGCCCGATCGCCGCGGCACCATTCCCATGCAGGAACTGCTCGAACTGCGCATGCAGGGAGTCAAGATCGAAGAAGCAACTTCCTGGCTCGAAAAGATATCCGGCAAAATCGAAGTCGAAAACCTCTACCCGAGCTGGCTGGTGTTTAACGAAGGTTTTCGCCGGAGCGCGATTTTCATCGCAGTGCGCCGGGTGCTTTCCATCATCATCTCGCTGTTTGGTCTTCTTTTTACGCTGCCTTTGTTTCCTTTTATCGTGCTTGCCATCAGCCTCGATTCGAAGGGGCCGGTGTTCTACACCCAGACGCGCATGGGCAAAGGCGGGCGCCTTTTCAAGGTGGTGAAGTTCCGCACCATGCGGGAGGATGCTGAGTTCGGCACCGGTGCGCAATGGGCGGCCAACAATGATCCGCGAATCACGCGCGTAGGCAAATTCCTCCGCATCTCGCGCCTGGATGAGATTCCACAATTGTGGTGCGTGCTCAAAGGCGATATGGCATTTGTCGGCCCGCGTCCCGAGCGCCCGGAATTCATCGAAACGCTTTCCCAGGAGATTCCCTATTACGGCGTGCGCCACATGGTGAGGCCCGGCGTCACGGGATGGGCGCAGATCAAGTACAAGTACGGCAGCACGATCGAAGACGCGCGCGAAAAACTACAGTACGACCTGTACTACATCAAGCACGCTTCGATTGGGCTCGATCTGGTAATCATGTTTATGACGGTGAAGATCGTGCTCCTGGGCCGGGGCGCGCAGTGAAAATGAAATGGGCATTCTGGTTCGCGGCGTCGGTGATCGGCTACTCCTACCTTGGGTATCCGGCTTGGCTGTGGCTGCGCAGCCGGTGGTCGCCGCGTCCAGTGCGGCGCAGTGCGAGCGAGCCTACGGTTTCGGCGGTGATGGTGGTACGCAATGAGGAGGCGGTGATCGCGCGCAAGCTGGAGAACCTGCTGACCCTCGAATATCCGCAGGAGAAGCTGGAAGTCGTGGTGGTCTCCGACGGTTCGAGCGATCGAACGGAGGCGATTCTTGCCGAGTTTGAGCACGATCCGCGGGTGCGGGCGGTGATGAAAGCCGTGTCGCAGGGAAAGGCGGCCGGCCTGAACGATGCGATGCAGTCGGCGCGCGGCGAAGTGCTGCTCTTTACCGATGCCCGGCAGCAAATCGAGCCGGCCGCGTTGCGCTTGCTGATCGAGAATTTTGGCGACCCCGAAGTTGGAGCGGCCAGCGGCGAATTGATGCTGGGCGATCCGGCGAGCGGAGAGACGGGGAAGGGAATGGGTTTGTACTGGCGCATCGAGAAGAAGATTCGCGAACTGGAGTCGGCCTCGGGCTCCGTCGCTGGCGCCACCGGCGCAATCTATTGCGCCCGCCGCGCGCTTCTTGATCCGTTACCCGAGGGCACCATTCTGGACGACGTCTTGTTGCCTATGCAGGTGGTTCGCAAAGGATCGCGCGTGATCTTTGATTCCCGCGCCCGAGCATGGGATGAGCCGGACCTGGGGGACAGCCGCGAATTTTCGCGAAAAGTCCGCACCCTCAGCGGAAATTATCAGTTGCTGCAACTGGCGCCCTGGCTATTGACTTCGCAAAATGCGATTCGGTTCGAGTTCGTGAGCCACAAACTCTCGCGGCTGGTTGTGCCGTTTGCATTGTTGGGGCTTCTCCTGGCTTCGATGTTTCTGCCTCAGCCTTTTTACCGCGCGGCGCTGGTGGCACAGTTTGCGTTTTACGTGCTCAGCCTGGCGGCGTTGGGAGGGATTAAGGTGGGCCCGCTCTCGCGGTTGGCCGACGCGGCGCGCACGTTCGTGGTGTTGAATTCGGCCGCGCTCGTGGCGTTCGTGAACTTTGCTACCGGGAGGAAAGCGGTCTGGGTTCGCTGACGCTATGAGAATCCTCTGGGTGAAGGCCGACAAGCTCCTGCCCGTGCAGAACGGTGGCAATATCCGCACCTATCACGTGCTGCGATATCTGTCGTTGCGGCATGAGCTCACGTTCTACTCCTACTACGGAGGAAAGCCGGACCCAAACTACGAGCGCGAGTTGCAGCGGCAGTTGCCCGGAGCCGTTGCCGTATGCACAGGCAAAAGGGAACTGGCGGGAATGGCGCGCGGCCTCGACTATCTGGCGCATCTGGGCGCGCATCCACCCTATGCAGTCAGCCGTTTTGCGGATGCCGGAGTGCGGGAGGAGCTGCGGACATGGTTTCGGGAGCAGCGCTTTGACGTGGCCGTGTGCGATTTTCTGGATGCGGCAGTCAATTTTCCGGGACGCCTGAACATTCCGAGCGTGCTGTTCCAGCATAACGTGGAGAGTGAAATCTGGCGGCGCCATGCCGAAACCGCGGGCAACCCAGCCAGGAAGATGATGTACCGGATGGAATTTCGCAAGATGCTCGGTTACGAGCGGAGCACGGTGCGCAAATTTCAGCATGTGATCGCGGTCTCGGAAAATGATCGCTCGCTCATGATGCAGTGGGTGGACGGCGATCGCGTTACCGTCGTTCCGACCGGAGTTGATCTTGCGCAGTACGCGCTCGATCCTGACGCATCGAATGCGCCTGAACCGGCGCCGGTCGTTACGTTCATCGGCGCCATGGACTGGGAGCCGAATGTGGACGGCGCGGAATATTTTTGCCGGGAAGTTTGGCCGGCGATCAAGGCGGACGTACCGGAGGCGCGATTGCGCATCGTGGGGCGCAATCCGGTGCGCCGCGTGCAAAAGTGGGCCTCGGACTCGGTCGAAGTTACGGGACGCGTACCGTCTGTCGTCGAGCATCTGCGCCAATCGGCGGTGGTCATTGTGCCGTTGCGGATTGGCGGCGGAACGCGCCTGAAGATCTACGAAGCGATGGCGGCGGCCAAAGCGGTGGTCTCGACAACGGTGGGCGCGGAAGGATTGGATGTACAGCACGGCCGCGACATTATTCTGGCCGACGATGCCCGGGCGTTCTCCCAGGCGGCGATTATGCTGTTGCGGGATCGCGATTTGCGCCGCCGCTATGAAAAGGCGGCGTCCGAGACGGCTGCTCGCTACGACTGGCCGGCGATCGGCCAGCGTTTCAGCGAAGTGCTGCAAGCGGTAGCCGAAAAGAAAACTGCTGCGGCCGACGCGGTTCCGGCGCGCTCGGCATAGATAGAAAGAAAGTAAGAGGAATCCTTGGCTACAGGCGATAACGGCAACGTAACAGCGGCGCCAATACTCCCGGGAAGTCGTGCGTCCGTTCAAGCCCCGGACCCAACCAAGGGTGCGTTTTTCTGGTTGAGCGCTTTCTTCCTGGTCTACTGCGCACGGCCAGGAGACTGGGCGCCTGGTCTATCGTATATTCCCCTTGCCAAAATCACCGCGATCTTCGCTTTGTGGGGCTTGTTCCGAAGCATCGGGCGCACTAAGCGTACCCTTAAGGATATTCCCAAGGAAGGCCGATTGCTGGTCACCATGATTGGCCTGCTGTTCTTAGGCGGATTCCTCTCGCCGGTCTGGAGAGGCGGCGCGGTTTCCCGGACCATCGATTTTTCCAAGATCATCGTGGCGTGGTCCCTGGTATTCCTGCTCATCACCACGTTTGATCGCCTGCGGCGGATCATCTTCGTACAGGCCGCCTCGGTCGTAGTGATTTGTGTTGCCGCGCTGATCAAGGGCCACGGTATTCCCCGGCTGAATGGCGCGATCGGCGGCCTCTATTCCAATCCGAACGATCTCGCCTTCGCCATCGTTCTGTCGCTGCCCTTTGTCCTAGCTTTCATGATCACGGCGAAAAACACCCTGGTCAAGGCGGCGTGGGGTCTTGGCATATTCATCATGTTGATCACCATCTTCGAAACGGCATCCCGCGCCGGCTTTATCGACCTGGTGATTTGCGGAAGCGTGACTCTGTACTACTTCGCAATCAAAGGCAAGCGCATGTACCTGCTTGTGGCGACCGTCTCGCTCGGCGTGCTCATCGCGGCCACCGTCGGCGGCAAACTCTATGATCGCTTCGAAGCCCTGGAGGGCAACAGTACTTCAGAAGAGAACGCATACGGATCTTACCAGGCCCGCATGTTCCTGATGGGTCGCGCGCTCGATGCCATTGAGAATTACCCCATCCTCGGTGTTGGCGTGCAGAACTTTCCAAATTATTCACTGATCTGGAAGGAGGTCCACATGACCTACCTGCAGACCGCCGCCGAAGGCGGCATTCCCGTGCTCATTATTTACCTGATGTTTTTCCGGCGTGCGTTTGTGAACCTGAAGATCCTGCGGAAGAGAACCGATCTCGATCCCGACATCGTCCTATTTGTAGGAGCTCTTAGCAGTTCGCTCGTCGGGTTCGTTGTGGGAGCGCTGTTTGCGCCGGAGACATACCAGTACTTCCCTTACTTTGCCGTCGCCTTTACGGCGACGCTGTTGCAGACGATAAAAGAACAAGATCGAGAAAAAGGCGCCGGCCCGGTGACTCCGCCGAAGAAGCCGCGCCGTTTCCTGGAGGTCTATGCCGATCACGACAGAACAGGTGCAGTCGCCCCTGTCCGCTGACTTGCGTGCATTTCTGCGTTGTCTAAGTTGCGGCTTGAAGCTCGATAGCAACGATAGCGGAGGCTACGTGTGCCCGGCGTGCAAGCGGGCGTATCCCAAGGTGAATGGCATCGCGCGGTTCGTGGATGCCCAACACTACGCCGCGAGTTTTGGTTTTCAGTGGCATCGCTATCAGAAAACACAGCTCGACCACGACGAGGTTCGCGAGTCCGAGCACAACTTCCGCATGAAGACGGCGCTTCGGCCCGAGGAACTCGCGGGAAAGCTTGTGCTCGACGTTGGTTGCGGCATGGGCCGGTTCGCCGAAGTGGCCACGCGTTGGGGAGCACGCGTTGTCGGCATCGATCTCAGTGCCGCGGCGGAAGTGGCTGCGAAAAATTTGGCGGAGCGTGACTTTGTTGCATTCCAGGCGGATGTATTCGCGCTGCCGTTCGCTCCGGAGAGCTTTGACGTCATTTACAGCGTTGGCGTGCTCCATCACACGCCGGACTGTGAGGCTGCGGTCAAAGCGCTGGGCAAGTATTTGAAGCCCGGCGGCATTTTGGCGGTCTGGCTCTATAGCGGATACAACAAGTGGTACCGCTTCAGCGATATCTGGCGCCGTTACACGCACAAGATGAAACCCGAAACGCTGCACAGCATTCTGAAAGTTGCCGTGCCGGTTTTCTACAACACGCAACAAGTCTTGAAGAAAGTACCAGTGGTGGGGCGTCCGGCGGCAGGCTTCGTGCATCATGTTTTTCCGGTGAATCGCCAGAAGAATCCGGAAGCCCGGATGCTCGATACCTTCGATTGGTACTCGCCGAAGTATCAGTCGAAGCACACTTACGAGCAGGTCTTCCGCTGGTACGAAGCGATGGGGATGGAGGACATGCGAATTGGGGAATTCGCCATCGCGGTTCGAGGGCGAAAACCCGCAGGCGCGGAACGAGTGGGGAGTTCGCATCGAGACTGAATTCCGCAAAGTTTATTTAGGATAAGGGAAGAGTCATGTGTGGGATCGCAGGAGTCGTCAGCGCAACGCGGGAGAGCAACATCACTGAAGCTCTCGTACGCCACATGTGTAACCAGATCGTGCACCGTGGTCCCGACGACGAGGGCATCTATGTCGCCGACGGCGCTGGCCTCGGCATGCGCCGACTCTCGATCATTGATCTTTTCGGAGGCCATCAGCCGGTCTTCAACGAGGATCGGACCTCATGGATCGTCTTCAACGGCGAAATCTACAATTTTCCCGAGCTGCGTCCGGAGCTCGAAAGCCGCGGCCATCGCTTCTACACCAAGACCGACACCGAAGTCATCATCCATTTATACGAAGAAATGGGCGCCGACTGCGTCACGAAACTGCGCGGCATGTTCGGGCTTGCCATCTACGACAAGACCAAAC
>Ga0209415_10015182_pt1 | contig 12519 bp, 15 predicted proteins | sample PeaSoiSIISIP2007_FD_187696 | JGI IMG/M metagenome (GOLD analysis project Ga0209415, IMG submission 187696) | Peat soil microbial communities from Weissenstadt, Germany - SII-SIP-2007 (SPAdes) (version 2) | ecosystem: Environmental > Terrestrial > Soil > Wetlands > Peat | place: Germany...
GGGCCACCAGGCGCGGAGGTTTCCTTACGTTTCGTTTGGTCTTCCTGGCGGACGATTTTTTGGCCATAGGAATACTCAGTATAACAGGGAGCCGCGCCGCTTCCCCGTAAGTCTCCGTTTTCACCCCCAGCTTCTTTACAATAGAGCGGCAATTGGCTAGCGTAGGCCCAAGGCTGCGGGCAAGCGATGGACACGATTCCCCCAATCCGCGAACTTCTCTTTACCTTGTTGTTGAAGGTGGGCGTGGCCTCATCGATCGCAGCTTTGCTGGCGCGCTGGAACGCTTTCCGCCGCGTGCTCTTTACCGAACAACGCGATTCTGACCAGAAACTCAAACTGATGCTGTTCATGACGCCGCCGCTGATCGTGGGCGTGACGCTTCGCCTGGCCTTCCCCGCCTATCGCTTCGCTGATCTGTCTCTCGAAGGCGCGTTCCTGATGGGACTCCTTGGTGGCCGCGTGGTTGGGCCCATCGGAGGCGCCATTATCACCATTCCCGCGCTGATGGGCCACGAATGGCTGGCCATGCCGGCAGCCTCAGCAGCCGGTTTGCTCGGCGGGCTCATTCGCCAGGTCATCCCGGATCGCGAAGACTTGTGGAGCTTTGGGCCGTTCACCTTCCTGAACATCCCGAAAGCCATCATGCGCATGGCGCGCGATGGCGAAATCATGTGGGAGATGTTGCCGCTACTCACCTGCGTGGGCCTGGAACTCGGACGCGTGGCGCTAGTCATGGCTACAAATCCCAAGTGGCTCTTTGCCATCGATCCGCACTGGAACTGGGTGCTGTGCCTCGTGGTATTGGGCACGCTGATGAGCGTGGCGGCGCCCCTGAAAATCTGGAACAACACGCGCATCGAGATGAACCTGGAGCGCCACCAGCAACTCCTGTTGCGCGCAAGGATGGACGCTCTCTCCAGCCAGATCAATCCGCACTTTTTGTTCAACACCCTCAACACCGTCTCCGCACTGATTCGCATTGACCCGGACAGCGCCCGCGGCGTGGTCCTGAAGCTCAGCAACATTCTCCGCCGGCTGCTGCGCAAGCACGAAACCTTCGTGCCGCTCCGCGAGGAGCTTGCGTTCATTGACGATTATTTGGACATCGAAGTGGCGCGCTTTGGCCGCGACAACCTCGATATCGTGAAGGAGATTGGCGCGGAGACCCTGGAGATCTTCATCCCCAGCATGTTGCTGCAGCCGATCGTCGAAAACAGCCTCAAGCATGGGCTGGCGCCCCGGCTGGAAGGCGGCAAGATCCATCTGCGCACCTCCAGCCGCGACGGGCGCCTGCACATCGAAATCCAGGACAACGGCGTCGGCATTGCGGAAGAAAAGATGCCCCAGGTGTACGTGGAAGGCATCGGCCTGAGCAACGTCCGCGAACGGCTTCGCGTGCTCTATGGCGACGACTTCCGCCTGGACATCGAAAGCCACGCGGGGCAGGGAACGATTATCCGCATTGACGTGCCGGAGCTTGTGCCGGTCATCCCCGAAGTGAGCGTGATTTAGCCGGGAAGCCCCCAAACGAGGGTTGGAAAAAAGGGCTTGACATAGCCCTGTTACTACAGTATATTCTGTACATACTGAAATGACAGACACTACTAAAACTCCTCTTACTCCGGTAGCTCAGAAGTTCATCCTCCATTGGGGCGAAATGGGCACCAAGTGGGGCATCAACCGCACTGTGGCCCAGGTGCATGCCTTGCTCTTCCTCTCGCCGCACCCGGTCCCCGCGGACGAGATTTCCACCACCCTGTCCGTGGCCCGCTCCAACGTCAGCACCAGCCTGCGCGAACTGCAAGGCTGGGGCATCGTGCGGGTAGTGCACGTGCTTGGCGATCGCCGAGACCACTTTGAAACCACCAAGGACGTCTGGGAGATCTTCCGGACCGTGTCCCAAGAGCGCAAGCGCCGCGAGATCGATCCGACTCTGCGCGTGCTGGCGGAATGCGTACAGGAGTTGAAGGCTGGCCCGCAGGCCGAGGCGTTCACGCGCGAGCGGCTCGAAAGCATGCTGGATTTTCTGACCATCATGACCGGACTGTTCGAGGAGGTCCTGCGCATGCCCGTGGGTGCGTTGAAGGGCGTCGGCAAACTTCGCGGCAAGGTCATTACGCTGCTCGGCAGCGAGAAGAAAAAGGCCGGTTGAACGAGCGGTTCGTTGCTTGAGGATGCAGATCGGTAGATGGACTAAAACATGATTTCACTGGCGAGCGAATACACAGACGGAAAAGGGCGGCATGCCAAAGGCTGGTTGTTCTTTGATGCCGAGTGCGGTTTTTGCACCCGCCTGACCCGTTGGCTGGAGCCCATTTTGGAGAAGCGCGGCTTTGCGGTTGCGCCGTTGCAGGACCCCCGCGTAGGCGCGCTGCTCGCAATGCCGCGCCAAGAACTGTTGCGCCAATTGCGATTCTTGCACTCGGATGGCCGCCACTGCGCCGGCGCAGACGCGATACTCGCCATCGCGCAAGAGATCTGGTGGGCACGCCCACTGGTCTGGCTGGCCGCGATACCCGGCGTTATGCCACTCCTGCAGGCAGGCTATCGCTGGGTGGCCGCGCATCGCAGCTGCGCTGCAGCAACTGTGCCACAAATCGAACGGCACTTGACCTGAGCTCACGCTCAGGAAATGCCGCTGGTTCGACCGCATCAGCCTGGAGGGTAAACCATGAATCTGACGAGTATCTGGACATGGAGCGGCCGGGTGACCCGCGGGACCTATCTCCTGGTAGGATTCTTTGGCGTCGCCATCAAACACAACCTCGACGGGTTGCTGGCCTACGAGTCGGGCCTGCAATGGCACATCTGGAATTACTGGTATGCGCTGGAAGGTTCGACCCGCCCCAACAGTCTGACCTCGCCATCCCGGCAGTTCCTTGCCGCGCTCTTGCTCACCGCTCTGCCCTTCATCTGGATCGGCGTGACCATGACTGTGAAGCGCTTGCGCGATGCCGGCCAGCCGCTCTGGTTGACTATTTTGTTCTTCGCACCCATCGTGAATCTGCTCTTTTTCGCGGTACTGTGCGCCTTGCCGAGCCGGGAGTCTCCAGCCGAGTCATCCAGACATTCCAAAGCGCAATTGGTGCCCGCAAGCTTCTGGCCGAAAAGCCGCTGGGGCAGTGCGGTCGCTGGCGTAGTGTTCGCAGCTGTACTGGGTACTGCTCTTGCCTGGTTCGACCTTCGGTATCTGGGCAACTACGGCCTCACCCTGTTCATCGCCTTGCCTTTCGTGATGGGCTACATAGCCGTGTGGGTGCACTGCCGCACGCAACCCCGGAAATTGGCCGACGTCTTTGCGGTGGTCTCTTTTTCCGTTTTGCTCGCAGGCGCCGGGATCACCGCCATTGCCCTTGAAGGTCTAATATGCCTGGCCATGGCCGCCCCGATTGCCTGGGTGCTCGCCTTCTTCGGAGGTTTCCTCGCCTACACCATCCACAATCCTGCAGTCGTGCAGCGGCCTGCGGCTGCGCCGTTCGCCGTGCTGATTCTCGCTCTCCCCGCCATGATGGGGGCGGAGCATTTTGCGCCACCTCCCGTGCCGCGCTATCAGGTGCGTACCAGCATTGCGATCGCGGCACCACCCGAGGTCGTTTGGAAGCGAATCATTGCGTTTCCCCCACTCGCACAAGCCAAAGAGTGGCCATTTCGCTTAGGGATTTCATATCCCATCGAGGCGCGTTTAAAGGGGGAGGGCCTGACTGCCGATCGCGAATGCCGCTTCTCGACCGGAAGCTTCAAGGAACCGATTCTGGCGTGGGAGCCCGGAAAACATTTTGCCTTTGCTGTGGCCGATGAGCCACTCTTGATGAAGGAGACTTCGCCCTACGGAAACATCCAAGTGCGGCATCTGGAAGACCACGATTTTCAGCCCGAGCGCGCCGATTTTGTGTTGATTGCGTTGCCCGATGGCGGCACGCGGCTTGAAGGAACAACCACCTATCAGAACAAAATGTGGCCCGGTGCGTATTGGCGGTTATGGACCGATGCCATCGTGCACAGCATCCACCACCGTGTCTTTGCTCACGTCAAGGAGTTGTCCGAAGCGGATGCGCGTTCAAGCGCGGGCCACTAGCGCGCCGGCCAGGACCTGCTCGTAGTAGCGCTCGTACATCGGAATGACATCGTTGGCGCAGTATTTCTTCCGCGCATGAATGCGTGCGAGCTCCCCCATTTCGCGGCCGCGGTCGGCACGCGACAGCAGCTCAATCGCATAGCGCCCCGCTTGTTGCACGTCGCCGGGTTCGACCAGATAGCCATCAACACCGTGCTCAACCACCTCCGGGATGCCGCCGACGTTGGTGGCAATCACCGGCACCTCGCACGCCATAGCCTCCAACGCGGCGAGGCCAAAGGACTCCAGCCTGGAGGGCAGCAGGAACAAATCCGCCAGCCCGAGCTTTGCGATCACGTCGTTCTGCTTTCCCAGGAAGATCACGTCGTCCTCGATGCCCCTGGTACGCGCCATCGCTTCTGCCGCCGGACGGTCCGGACCGTCGCCGATCATCACCAGCTTTGCTTTCATTCTTGCGCGCACCATCGCGAATATTTCCACCGCGTCCAAGATGCGCTTTACTGGCCGGAAATTCGATAAGTGCATCAGGATGGGCTCGCCGTCCGGCGCCCAGAGGGCGCGCATACCAGGATTATCAGCCCGGTGGTAGAGATCGCAGTTCACGAAATTGGGTATCACCTCGATAGGCCGTTTGATGCCAAAGTCCTTGAGCGTGCGATCCAGCAGATAGCGCGAAATGGAGGTTACGCCGTCACTTTGTTCGATCGAGTAGCGTGTAATCGGCAGAAAATTCGGATTATTCCCCACCAGGGTAATGTCCGTACCGTGCAGCGTGGTGATGAAGGGCAGGCGGCGCGGCGCGGCCATTTGGCGGGCCAGGAGGGCGCTGACCGAGTGGGGGATGGCGTAATGAACATGAAGAATGTCCAGGGATTCGGCTTCAAAAACTTCCAGCATCTTTACGGCGAGGGAAAGAGTGTAAGGGGAATGGTCAAAGAGGGGATAGGAAACGACGGCCGCTTCATGGAAATGGATCCGCGGATTTTCCAAATTCATGCGGATGGGTGGAGCGTATGTGATGAAATGGACGTCGTGTCCACGGGCCGCCAGTTCTTGACCCAATTCGGTGGCAACCACGCCCGAACCGCCATAGGTGGGATACCCGGTAATGCCGATACGCATAGAGGGCCTCAATTGAAAGATCGCGCGCCGGCCGGAACACACCAGCTTGCTTGCGGAGTAGCAAGCCCAAATACTGGAGACGCGCGTATCGCGGGCAGATGTCCCTGCCAGCGGAATGGTACAACGATTAGACGCAAGAGCGGGAGAGAACGTGACACGCTTGACGGCCAAAGTGACGCTGGTCACATGGGGCATGGGGATTGGGCGCGATTTTCGCGTCCGAGGAATCTTCCTGCGTGACCAGATCGGCGTTACTCTTAGATTGTCGGCTTTCGGCGCACTGAAAGGGCAGAGGCGGAAATGTCACGCAAACTGAGCAGGGAAGAGAAAAGGGTGACCCGATTGGTCCGCCGCCGCATGCGCGAGAGCAAGGCCACGGAACTCCTCGGATTCGACGTGGAAAGCGTCCACGATGGCCGCGCCATCTTCCGGCTCGACGTGCGGCCCAAGCACAAGCAGATCCACGGCGTCGTCCACGGTGGAATCCTCGCAGCGCTTGCGGATACCACCGCGGCGATTGCGGCGTACACGGTGATCCCGCGGGGGAGGGAACTCGCCACGCTGGAATTGAACATCAATTATCTGGAGCCGGTGCCTGGCGGCAGAGTGAAAGCGGACGCACGGGTCCTTCGATCGGGTAGAAACTTCATCGTTGCGGAATGCGAAATTTTCAATGAAACGGGGACGCTGGCGGCAAAGGCGCTGCTCACCTTTTCAGCCGCCTCGGACTCCATCCTGAAGAAATAGCGCTTACTCCTCGCCGCCCTGCGAGGAATCCTCTCCGTCCTTATAAACGTACTTAATGAAGCGCTTGAATAACATCAGGTTCGGCGCGCCCTCGCGGGTCAGTTTGATGCAGTCGCGGTCGTACCACTCGATGAAGCCGTGAAGCTCTTCACCAGATTCGAGAACCACGACCATGGGCGTGCGGCTCTGCATTTGCTTGACCCAGTAGAAGTTCTCCGCGTGCGTGATTTCGGGAGGCGCCGGTTTCTTGCTGGGCAGAGGTCCGCCGTGCTGAGGGCGTTGGACGGTCGATTCCTTGGCGTCCGCGAAGCTGGGACGAAACAAGCGGCGATTCACCATGGCTGCTCCTTGGAAGGAAAGAGGTGCGTCAGTACATAAGATGCAACGTGTGCCACCTGGGTTTCGTTCATTATCCCCTTTTTTGGGTGGGGCCCGAACATCTATTTTTCTATCTGCGGGCCGGGGAGTCGCTTGCGGCGGGCGGCGCGAGGGAGGCGGCTAAGGCGTCCAAACCAAGCTGGCGACTCAAATTGCGGCGCGATCCGGCGGCTAGTTCGTCCAGACCGGCGATAGCCCGCATGACCCAGGAAGAAGAAACATTCCGCGCCAGCGCGTCTAACTCCCTGGCAAGCTGCGGGTTCCGCAGCAAAGGAGAAGTCACTCCGGAGGTGAGCTCCACGAGGTCGGACAAAAGGCCATAAAATACTCCAGCGAGTTCCTCGAACGAAGATTCGCGATCCTTTGCCAGCGCATTGGTGTCCGCGAAGAGCTGTGCGTAACCTTGCCCTCGCGCCGCGCGCTCCAGAATGCGCAGCGCGGTTTTGCGCTTCTCCGCAGCCTCCTCCACATCCATTTCCAGGGCCAGGCCCGGACTTCCTTCAGCGAGTTGCGCCGCGAGTTTCACTTGGGATGGGCTGCGTTCACCGTGCGCTTTCAGGATGCTTTCCACTTCCATCTGCGGCAGCGGCGCAAAATGAAATTGCATGCAGCGCGAAACGATGGTTGGCAGCAGGTTGAACGGCGAAGGCGCCGTCAAGATCAGTGTCGCCGTGCCGGGGGGTTCCTCGAGAATCTTCAGGAAAACGCTGGCCACATCCCAGCGCATGGTTTCCGCGGCGTCCAGGATGAACACGCGGCGGCGGCCCATCGGCTGAAAATACGCAGCCCGCTGCACTGCGCGGAGTTGCCCGATGCGCAGAACCGGCCGGGCCACGGGACTTTTCAGGCGAACCGGGTCCGGCACCAGCGCCCAAACGTCCGGATGCGTCTGCAGGATCAAGGGGATGCGCTCGACGGCGGCCGCGTCCGCACTTTCGCCACGCTCTGCCAGGCCCTGCTCGATGAGTTTCCGGGGCTCGGCAAGCAGCGAAATACGTCGGCAGGTGGTGCATTCGCCGCAGAAATCGTCGGTGAGCCGCTCGCAATTGGCCGCCTGCGCGAGCATGCGCGCCAGCGTGTATTTGCCCACGCCGCGTGGCCCGGTGAAGAGCAACGCGTGCGGCACACGGCCAGAACGCAATGCTCCGCGCAGCGCCGCCACGATCTTCTCATTGCCCAGAAAATCGGAAAAACCCATGGCTCAGCCTTTACCGATGTTGGCGAGGAGCGGTCTGACCGCTTGCATCGTCTCCGCCGCAATGTCTTCGGGAAGTCTTACACAACTGTTTTGTGCGTCGAAGCACTGAATCGTGGCCCACGGGCGGCTGCGCGAAAGCATATCGTACATCTCCGCGGCGTCTTCCAGGTGGCGCAGATTCTGCTCCAGCAGGTCATGCTTTGCGCTGGTATAGGCGCGCCCGGACTTGCGCGCCACAAGTTGCTGCGCCTGCGAGGGCGGTATGCGCATGTAAAGGATGAGATTCTCGCGCGGCAATCCATAAATCGAATATTCCAGATGCTCGATCCAGCGCAAGAACTCCGCGCGTTTTTCCGGCTTGGCGCGTGCCACTTGATGGGCCAGGTTCGAGCCGACGTAGCGGTCCACGAGCACGACCTTGCCCTCATTCAACGCAGCCTCTATCCGCGGCTTCGCTTCGTAGCGATCACCCGCGTAAAGCAGCGCGGTGAAACGCGGATCGACACTTTCGAGCGGCCCAAAATCACCGTTCAGGAATTTTCCAACCATGTTCCCAAACCAGGAGTCGTATTGCGGGAAGGCCGTGGAATAGACGGGGATTCCCTCGGCCTTCAGCGAGAGTTCCAGCAGACTTGCTTGCGTTTGTTTTCCGCTCCCGTCAATTCCTTCGATGGCAATCAGCAATCCTTGCGTTGTCATGGCACCTATCAGTGGCAGGGGGAGGCTACCTGTGACAGTCAGTTTAACTGCATCGTGAACCTCGCGCAACGCCTCCGGCTTCGGTGACGTGACCCACATGCCGGCATCGGCGATTCGCCGCAGCGCGTGTTACGATTTCTCCGGGCATCTTCGATAATCATGTTGAGCATGATCGCAGACAATCTGGCGCGGCTGCACGAGCGGATCGCCGCTGCCGCCCGGCGCGCGGGACGCTCCGCCGAGGAGGTCACGCTGATCGGGGTCGCGAAGACGCACCCAGCCGAGAAGATTCGCGAGGCCTTCCAGGCGGGCCTTCGCCACTTCGGTGAAAACCGCGTGCAGGAGTGGGAAGGGAAGCGCGCGGCATTGGCCGACCTTCCTGCAACGTGGCATCTGATCGGCCACCTCCAGAGTAACAAGGCCGCGCGGGCCGCCAGCATCTTCACCACGATCGATTCGCTGGACGACTGGGCGCTGGCGCAGCGCATTGACCGCGCCGCCGCGGATAGCTCTTCAGCCGAGCCCATGCGCGTGCTAATCGAGGTGCATCTCGGCGGCGAAGAAACGAAAAGCGGCGTGAGCGAAGGTGAACTTCCCTCCCTAGCCGAAAGAGTCTTGCAGCTCGACAGAGTGCGTCTGGCCGGACTGCTGTGTATCCCTCCCTTTCTGGAGGACCCGGAGCAAGTGCGTCCGTATTTCGCGCGGCTTCGATATTTGCGCGATGCCCTCGAAACGCGACTGGGCCAGCGCTTGCCGGTGCTCTCGATGGGAATGTCGCACGATTTTGAGGCCGCCATTCTGGAAGGTGCGACCGAAGTGCGCGTCGGTACGGCGCTCTTTGGCGTGCGGTCGTATCCGCAATGAATCCAATGAATGCGGCAACTCGATGAGGAGAGTCCATGACGCTATTTAGCCCTCTGCGTTTGAGGGAAATTGAGTTCAGGAACCGCATTGGAGTTTCGCCGATGTGCCAATACTCGGCGAAGGACGGCCATCCGGGAGCATGGCATCTGGTTCATCTCGGCAGCCGGGCCGTGGGTGGTGCCGCACTGGTGATGACCGAAGCCTCTGCCGTGCAAGAGGTGGGACGTATTTCGCCGGCGGACGCGGGAATGTATCTCGATGCCCACGTGGATTCCTGGCGCCCCATCGTCGAGTTCCTGAGGGGGCAGGGTGCTGTCCCGGGCATGCAATTGGCTCACGCAGGACGCAAAGCGAGTACCGCTGCGCCATGGTTCGGCGGCGGAGGGCCGCTCTCGAAAGATCAGGGTGGCTGGACGCCCGTATCATCCACCGACGTTCCCTTTGATGTTGGGCATCCGGTGCCGCGCGCTTTGGCCCACGGCGAATTGGATCAAGTCGCGGCCGATTTCCAGCAGGCCACACGGCGCGCCCTTGCGGCAGGTTTCCAGTTCGTGGAGATTCATGCGGCCCATGGCTATCTGCTGCACCAGTTCTATTCGCCACTGAGCAACGACCGCAAGGATGACTATGGCGGCAGTTTTGAGAATCGCATCCGGCTTTTGCTGCGCGTCACACAAGTAGTCCGCGAGACGCTGCCGCAGACTCTCCCGCTTCTGGTGCGCATCTCGGCCACCGATTGGAAAGAGGGCGGTTGGGATTTGCAGCAAAGCATTGAATTGTGCCGCAGGCTGAAAGCTCTGGGAGTTGACCTGGTGGATGTGTCCAGCGGTGGAATTTTGCCGGGCATCAGGATTCCTACCGGGCCCGGCTATCAGGTGGGCTTCGCGGAGGCCATTCGGCGGCAGGCCGGAGTGGCAACCGCCGCCGTCGGAATGATTACAGACCCTGTGCAAGCGCAAGCTATCATTGCCAACGGCCAGGCGGACATGGTCTTCCTCGCGCGCGAAATGCTGCGCGATCCCTACTGGCCAAGGCGCGCCGCCGCCGCGCTGCAGGCCAAAATCAAGCCACCTCTTCAATATGAAAGGGCCTGGTAAGCAATGAGCTATTTGGATCTTTCCGAGAATGTAGCCAGGGGCACGGTCAACTTGACCGTGCGTGTGCAGCCACGCGCCAGCAAAGATGAAATAGCCGGAACCCTGGAAGGGGCTTTGAAGATCCGTCTTCGTGCGCCGGCGATCGAAAATCGCGCCAATGAGGCCCTTGTCGTTTTCCTGGCGGAGCTTTTGAAAAGGCCAAAGTCGGCTGTTAGAATTCAAAGCGGCGAACACGGCCGGACCAAGCGCGTCGAGATTCATGGGGTCACGCGCCAGCAGGTGCTGGATCTTCTCTACGAGGAAGCCTGAGGTCCTGGCGGGAAACATGGTTCAAGCGGGCCGCTGCTGAACAGACTTGCACGCGCACGATCCGCGGAGGCGGGAATACACATGAGCGCAAAAATTGCCGAAATTCAAAATGATCTGCGGGCCGCCAGGCTTCACGGATGGCTCTTCTACGATTTCCGCGGCCGCGATCCCATCGCTCACCGCGTGCTCGGCCTTCCGGAGGCCATGCGCACGCGCCGCTGGTTCTATTTCATCCCGGCCAAAGGCGCGCCGCGAAAGCTCGTGCACAAGATCGAGTCCGAATCTCTGGGCGTTCTGCCGGGCAAAACGCTTTATTACGCCAGCCTGAAGGAATTGCAAGCCGGCCTGAAAAAGTTGCTGGGTCGCGCGAAAACCATCGCCATGCAGTATTCGCCGAAGAACGCCATTCCTTACGTCTCCATGGTGGATGCAGGCACCCTTGAAATGGTGCGTGGCGCCGGCGCCAAGGTGGTCACATCCGCCGACCTGGTACAGAAATACGAAGCGTGCTGGAGCAAGGAACAACTGGATTCCCACATGGCAGCGGGCACGGCGATTGACCGTATCGTCCGCGAAGCCTTTTTGCACGCGGCGCAATCCGTGCGCGAGAAGAAGTCTCTGACCGAATACGACCTGAAGGAATGGATGCTCCAAAAATTCGCCGCGGCGGGCATTGTCGCCGAAGAAGGCCCGGATGTGGCCGTCAATGCCAACGCCAGCGACCCGCACTACGAGGCGACACGCGAGAAGGCCGCTCCCATTCGCGAAGGCGACCTTCTGCTGCTCGATGTTTGGGGTAAGCAGAAGGCCCCGGGAAGCGTCTACTACGACATCACCTGGGTCGGCTATCTTGGCGCGAAGGTTCCGGAAAAGTATGTGAAGATCTTTGAACTGGTTCGCGAGGCCCGGGATCGTGCCGTGGAGCTGATTCGCTCCAGCGTGAAAGCCGGCAAGCCATTGCAAGGCTGGCAGGTGGATCATGCGGCCCGGAATGTGATCGAGAAGGCCGGCTACGGCAAGTACTTTTTTCATCGCACGGGCCACAACATCGGCCAATCGGTGCACGGCAACGGCGTGAATATGGACGGCATGGAAACGCGCGACGAGCGCCACCTGATCCCGCACACTTGCAACTCCGTCGAGCCAGGCATCTATCTACCCGAGTTTGGGATTCGCACTGAAGTGGATGTGTACGTGGACGAGCACGAAGCTCGCGTAACAGGCGCAGTGCAAACGGAGATTCTGGCCCTCCTCGCGTGAGGCCAGCACAAGGCAGGCATATGGCCGACGAAGTCATACAACAAACGCCGGAGGCAACGCCAGCACAGCCTCCCGGAGAAGGCATGCGGCGCGAAAGCTTCGCTTGGGCGATTGGCATTGCCGGTTGGCTTCTGCCCGGGTTGGGCCATGCGCTCCAACGCATGTGGGGCCGCGCTGTCGTCGTGTTTCTCGCCGTTGGTTTGCTGGTTGTCGCCGGGGCGAGCATGCGCGGCACCGTGTTCAGCTCGAACGGCGGCGACGCTTTTGACACGCTCGGCTATGTAGCGGATTTGGGCACCGGCGTTTTCTATCTGGCGGCGCGTGCCCTGGAGCGTGACGGCGCCGATGTTTCCCATGCCGGTGGAGACTACGGCACGCGTTTTCTGGCTACCGCCGGCGTATTGAATCTCCTGGCCGCTTTGCACGCTTACGAAGCGGCGCGAGGACGCAAAGCGTGATCCCCGCGAATGGCTTTGCGATGACACATTTCCAGGCCTTCCTGCTGTTCGCCGCGGTTATTTCCGTTGCCTTCGGTTTCCTGGGACGCCGCCGCCCGAAGGACCGCATCAAGTACATCCTGTGGTCGTTTTTCCTGTTCCTGGTGGTGGGCATTGGCATCGCCTGGGCCATGTACCCCTTTTCGCGCTGAGGACTATTCTGGCAACATCGCGCGCAGCGAATTGACACGTATTTTCAGCGGATGCTATCGTCATTGGTAAGGCCGAGGTAGCTCAGTGGTAGAGCAGCCGATTCGTAATCGGCAGGTCGAG
>Ga0209415_10015183_pt1 | contig 12519 bp, 13 predicted proteins | sample PeaSoiSIISIP2007_FD_187696 | JGI IMG/M metagenome (GOLD analysis project Ga0209415, IMG submission 187696) | Peat soil microbial communities from Weissenstadt, Germany - SII-SIP-2007 (SPAdes) (version 2) | ecosystem: Environmental > Terrestrial > Soil > Wetlands > Peat | place: Germany...
CCGAGTCGATCCACCGACCGAACTCCAGGATGCCTGAGCGCCCAGCGGTGTTTTCAACCCTGATACGAGACACCACGATCGGCCGGGCAAAGAGGGTGGCCGCCGGGCAATGGAAAGTGTTGAAACTCGATGAGGGGTGCGAGCGCGGGCCGGGCATGCCCGGCCCTTACGGGCGGGGTTGGGCGGCGCCGTTGCGCAGGCGGTCCATCACTTCGGGAGGGACGTGCAGGTTGCCCTGGTAGCCCGACCCGAGCCGGACGCCCGGCTTGACGCCTTCGCCGTGGAAATCCGATCCGCCGGTGACCAGCAGACCGTGGCGGCGCGCCAGTGCGACGAAGTATTCGGTCTCTGCCGGGCTGTGATCGCTGTGATAGGCTTCGATAGCGTTCAACCCGGCGGCGCAAAGTTCCGGCATCATCTCCGCCACGTCGCCGTGCACGCGCGTCGGGTGTGCCAGGGAGGCAATCCCGCCCGCCCGGCGGATCACCGCGACGCCTTCAGCAAGCTCCGGCTCGTGGCGGTAGACGTAGGCCTGGGCGGATTCGTCGAGGTAATCGTCGAAGGCCTGCCGGTAACTCCGCACGTAGCCCTTCTCCAGCATGATGGCGGCGAAGTGCGGCCGGCCCGTCATGCCGCGGCCCCGCGCCTCGGCTTCCTCCAGGCTGATGTCGAAGCCCAGTTCGCGCAGCCGCGCCACCAGGCGGATATTGCGGTCCCTGCGCGACTGCTGCTGCAGGCGTACCCAGTCCCGAAACTCTTCGAGCGGGCCGGCGGCCGGGAAATAGCCGAGCAGGTGCGCGGAGTGGCCGCGCAGCTTGGTGGAAAGCTCGATGCCGCACACCAGGTCCAGGCCCGCAGCCTGTGCCCCGGCCAGCGCCAAGTCGTAGCCCGCCAGCGTATCGTGATCGGTGATCGCCAGCGCGGTGACGCCGCTGCGGACCGCTTCTTCGATCAGTTTCGCCGGCGCCAGACTGCCGTCAGATTCATTCGTGTGCGAGTGCAGATCGATCAAAGGAGATGAGACCCAGATGTTCCAGTGTAGCCCAGATTTGATCGACACTTTCTTCTGCGGTCTGGCGCGACGAGTTCACCGTCACTTCGGCGTGGAGCGGGGGCTCGTAAGGATCGGAAATGCCGGTGAATTGGGAAATCTCGCCCGCCAGCGCTTTCTTGTACAAACCCTTGACGTCGCGCTGCGCCAGGGTTTCGACCGGGCACTCGACATATACTTCAACGAAGTTGGGGATGCGCGCCCGCACCTCATCGCGCACCGCGCGGTAGGGCGAAATGGCGGCGGCGATCGCGATCACGCCGTGCCGGGAGAGCAACTCGCACACGTAGCCGATGCGGCGAATGTTTTCGTCCCGGTGCTCCTTGCTGAAACCGAGCCCTTTGGACAGGTAGGCGCGGACCTCGTCGCCGTCGAGTACTTCAACCTTCGCCTGGTGTGCCCGCAGGCGCTTCTCCAACAGCCCGGAAATGGTGCTTTTGCCCGCTCCAGACATTCCTGTGAACCAAAGTGTGAAACCCTTGTGCATTGCTTCTACCCGTAAGGTTGCGATTAGCCAGTCGTTGTCGAAAGTTCCGGAACGATTGAAGATACTGCTTGACCCGCGGCTTCACGGCCGGTCCCACGAAGGCAGTTTCACTAGTTTACATCAAGCGCGAGAGGGCAGGCTAACCAGCGGGCTGAGCGCCCGCGGAGACTTGCGCGGGCTAAGAAGCCACGCGGCTGGAGCCATCAGGTGCGAAATGAATGCCGCATTCTTTCATGGCGCCCGTTTCCCACCACCAGCGGCCGGCGCGTTCGTTTTCGCCTTCCTGGGTGGCCCGCGTGCAAGGCGCGCAACCAATGCTGGTGTACCCCTGCTGGTAAAGCGGATGCACTGGAACGTCGTGCTTGCGGAGATAGGCATCCACCTGCTGCGAACTCCAGTCCGCCACCGGCGCGAGCTTCAGGCGGCCCGCCTCTTCCGCCACCTTAGAAACGGCCGCGCGGGCCCCGCTCTGCTCCCGCCGCAGACCGGTCGCCCAGGCGTCGAATTCTTGCAGCTTGCGCGCGAACGGCCGTACCTTTCGTACGTTGCAGCACATCTGGCGCATCTCCAGACTGCGATGGAACAGGTTCGGCCCGTGCTCCTGCACCATGCAACAGATGTCAGCCGGGTCGGGCGTCACGATTTCGACCGCGATGCCGTACCGCTGCCGCACATCCTCCAGCATCGAATAGGTCTCTTCTGGAAGCCGACCGGTATCCAGCGTGAAGGCCCGGAACGGCAATCGCGTGCGCCACGCTAGGTCCAGCAGTATCATGCCTTCCTTCTGAAAGCTGGTGGCGATGGCGAAGCGTTCTTCATACGTTTCGATCGCCCAGCGCAGCAGGTCGGAGGCTGAAACGTCTTCGAAATTGCTATAAGGTCCCAATCTCTATCAGGATTGCTCAGAATACGGCCGTTGTCAAGGCCGCCTGTGTAGGTGATTGCTATCGCCTACCGAAGATCAAGGCTGATCTTGATTGCCTGCTCAACTTTCTTCATAGTTTCGGCAGAGGCAACACCATATGTTTTACCAAACCGGGCCTCGTCGACGCAGCGGATTTGGTTACAAAGAGCCACACTATCTTTGTCGAGTCCCCCTTCTCCCTTGGGAATAAACACGTTGATAGGATAGAGCTTTTGAACGTGCTCGGCTCCCTCGATTGGCACCACAACGGTCATCGGCGAGTACTTGTTGCCGATGTCATTCTGTACCACAAGGCAGGGTCGGCTCTTCTTGATTTCGTGGCCAAGGGTGGGATCAAGACTGATCTGTAGTATCACGCCCCGCGTGCACCGGCCAGGCATTAGAACGTCTCGTAATCCACCGCCGCAAACTCTTCGGCGATAGTCCGATCGAGCCTGGCGTTGGCCTGATAGCCTTCCGCCAGCTCCCTTTCCAGTTGCGCGCGGTGGAGCGAATCAATGAACTGTTCCACTGCCTGTCTGATTAGTTCGCTGCGGCTAATCGAGAGTTCACGCGTAGCGCGTTCGGCGCGATCCAGGAGTGCCTCAGGAAACTCCGCAACCACTCTCTTTGCAGCAGCTGGCACTTTTGGCTCCTTCTTGGCGTCGTCCCTTGGTCGTTTCCATGGTACCTCCGGGTGCACCAAAAGTAAATCAAACTAGGTCCACTTCTTTGTGCACACGACCTCGATTATTGTCTAGCGCTGCGATGGCTATTGGTTACATCGAGACAAGGATTTATTATTCAACGAGTTGGCAATTCATTAGCTGCCGTCAACGGAGGCCCCGCCACTGCCGGGCCGGGCATGCCCGGCCCCTACGGGTGCTGGCTCGGCTACGCCGCTGCGGCGCCCATGAGCTCGCCTTTTTCCAGGTGATGGACGCGCGTGGCGAATTGCGCGGCGTGCGGGTCGTGGGTGACCATCACGATGGTCTTGCCGTACTCCTTGTTGAGCCTCGAAAGGATGGTGAGCACCTCCTGCGCGGAGCCGGCATCGAGATTGCCGGTGGGTTCGTCGGCGAGAATCAAAGCGGGGTCGGTGACGATGGCGCGGGCGATGGCCACGCGCTGCTCCTGGCCGCCGGAAAGCTGGCGCGGGAAGTGGCGGAGGCGGTCGCCCAGTCCCACCAGCTTGAGCGCGGTGGCGGCGTGCTCCATTCGCTCCGCCTTCTTGAGCTGGGTGAGTTTGAGCGGCAACTCGACGTTCTCAATCGCAGTGAGCACAGGAATCAGATTGAATTGCTGGAAGACGAACCCCACGTGCTCATTGCGCCAATGGGCGATCTCGCGGTCGTTCAATTCGCGCAGGTTATGCCCCAGCACGCGGATTTCACCGCTGGTAGGCCGGTCCATGGCGGCGATCAGATGCAGCAGGGTAGACTTGCCCGAGCCGGACGGCCCCATCAATGTCACGAATTCGCCTTTGGGAATCTGAAGGGTCACGTCCTTCAGCGCCACGACGTGAAATTCGTCGCGCAGAAATTCTTTGGTCAGGTTGTGGGTTTCGATGATTGGTTCGCTCATGGTTGGCTAAGAGTCCGTTGCGCAAGTTCGAAGAAAAACAGCCGGGCGTTGCCCGGCTGCGCCGATTGGCAATCGGCGCGCAGGTTACCAACCTGCCCCACAGTGCCCGGAAGGATCATGCTTTCCGCCGCACTTTCTCACCGTCCTTGAGATCGGGAGGCGGGTTGGCGATGAGATCCTCGCCGCCGATCAGGCCTTGTTCGATGCGGACGCCTCCGCTCGAAGCGGCGCCGACTTTCACCGGCCGCCGCACGGCTTTGCCATCGAGCAGCACGAAGACGGCGTTGTCGCGCACCGCGGCCGCGGGCACAATCACCACCGGCTTCGCCACGGCGCCGGCACTGGCCGCCGCTTCCGGCCTGGTGTCGGAGAGAAACGCCACGCTGGCGTTCATCTCCGGGCGCAGGAATTCATCGGGCTTGGTTACCTTGACCTTGATCTGAACGGTCGCTTTCTGGCGGTTGGCCTCGGGCGAGATTTCCTTAATGAAGCCGTCGTATTTGCGGTCCGGGAACGCGTCGGTGGTGACGGTTCCGTGCTGCAGCGCGTGCAGCTTGGCGAAATCGTTCTGCGCGATATCCAGCTCCACCTCGAGGTCGTTCAAATCCGCCAGCGAGACCACGTAGCCCTTGGCGCCGCGATCGCCCACGAAGCTGGTGGTGACGAATTCGCCCTTCTCCACTTCGCGTTCCAGGATGGTGCCGGTGACCGGTGCGCGGATGATGGTGTTGGCGAGGGAGGTTTCGGCATAGGCCACCGCGCCTTTGGCTTGCTCGAGCTGCCCGCGCAGCGAATCGATTTCCTCTTGCCGCGGCCCCAGCTTAACCAGCTCGTACGTTTTCTGGAGCGAATTCACGCGATGCGCAGCGCCGTCGTAGCGGGTCTGTGCGTCATCCAGCGATTGCTGCGGCGTCAGCCCCTCCTTGCGCAGGTTCCTGGCGCGGTCGACGCTCAGTTTGGCGTCTTCCATATCGGCCTTGGCCGAATCCAGATTGGCCTGCGCCTGCGCCACCTCTTCCGGCCGCGAGCCGTGCACCGCCTGGGCCAGCTTGGCTTCGAGGTTGGCCATTTGCCCCTTGGCCTGCTGCAATTGCGCCTGGTATTCGTCATCCTCCAGACGCACCACCACCTGGCCTTCCCGAACGTGGTCGCCCTTCTCGACGCCGATCCATTTCACTTTCCCGATGACTTTGGCGGCAACTTCGATACGGTGCGCCGCCACGATGTAGCCCGCGGCGTTGAGCACCACTCCTTCCGGCGCACTGGCCGCGCTCATGGCGTTTACCCGCTGGACTTCCACCAGCGGCGCGGCAGCGACGGTCTCCGAGAAGAAGCGCCACGCGCCCAGGAGGAGGAAAATCGCGACGCCGATGACGATCCAGCGCACGGCCCAGCGCGACGGCCGGCCGGAGCTTTTTTTGCCGCGATCGATCTGCAGGCTCTTCAGTTCCGCATCCATAGTCTTTTAGATTTCCCGCAGCGCGGTAAGAATCTCCTTTTTGGCCGCAGCCGCAGCCGGGAAGAGGCCGCCCACGCTGCCCAGCGCGACCGCGAAAACGATGCCCGCCGCCATGCTTCCCGGCGTGACGTGAAAACCGAAGGCCAATTGCGAGAAGTTGGCGCCCACTTCGGTGGTGACTCCGTTCAGCGGCAACACCAGCAGGCAGCCGATCACCCCGCCCAGCCCCGCCAGCAGCACCGATTCCACCCAGAAGCTCGTCAGAATACTGAGCTTGGAGAAGCCCAGCACGCGCAGCGTCCCGATCTCGCGCGCCCGCCGCGCCACCGCCGCATACATGGTGTTCATGGCGGCGAATGAACTGCCCACCGCCATGATGATGGCGACAAAGATGCCCGTGTACTCGATGGGCGTGGCGGATTGCGTCTGCCGGGCGAAGTAATCCTGTTCGAGCTCCGCTCCCGCGTCAAGGCGCGTGTCGTCGTTGATGCTGTTGACCAGCGCCTTCGCCGCGGAGGCGTCGGTGGCCTCGACCAGCGCCGAGCTCATATACAGGACGCGGTTCCAGTCCGCAGCCACCTGGTTGGTGTCGCCCCAGATTTCGCTTTCCTGCGCGCCGCGTCCGGCGTCCATCACGCCGACGATTTCCCAATCGCTGCGGCCCATGCGCAGCTTCTTCCCGATGCGCGCGGCGGGGTAATTATCCGATAATGCCTTTCCCACCACGGCTTCGTTCACGCCCTGGCCGAACCAGCGGCCGGCGATCAACTTGACGTTGTGCCGCATGGCGATGCCGGCTGGCATCAGGCCGCGGATGGTGACGTTGTCGCCGGTGCCGCTGCCTTCGGCTTCCAGGCTGATGATGGTGATCAGCTCGAGCGAGGCGAGCGGCTGCCCGTCGCTGCCGGTGGCGATGCCCGGCTTGAACTTCAGGTCCTGGAACTGCGTCCGCGTCACCAGGCTGGTGAGTTCGGAAGTGGCGCCCTTGCGCATCACCAACACGTGGCGCGGGTCGCCCGAGGTCGCCAGCGTGACGCGCAGGCCGTTCACCAGCGCCAGCACGGCCAGCAGCACCGCCACCGTGAGCGCGATTCCCAGCGCAGTCATCAGCGTGGTGGTGCGGCGCACCACCAGGTTGCGGAGATTGTACGTGAGAGGAATAGCCATCGGCGTTAGTCCGTACTCCGCAGAGCTTCGACAATGGGGGCGCGCGACGCTCCCATCGCTGGAACGAGCGAGCTGACCAGCCCGATCAGACCCGCCAGCAGGATGCACACCGCGGCGATCACCGGGTCGAACACCCGCAGCGCGGGCAGAAAACCGCCCATCGGGCTGCGCTCCACGCCGCGCAGCAATACCGTGGAAATGAGGTAGCCGATCGCGCCGCCGGCCACGGAAATCGCCAGCGCCTCACCCAGAATCAGCCCCAGAATCGTGCCTTGGGTGAAGCCCAGCGTCTTCAACACTCCCACTTCCCGCACGCGCTCGCGCACCGACATGGCCATGGTATTGGCCGAGACCAGCAGAATCGTAAACATCACGGCGGCCGAAATCCACACCAGGAACATGCGGACGTTGCCGAGCAGCGAGAGGAACCCGACCACGAACGCCTGCTCGGATTCGGTCTTGGTCTGCGCGGTCGAGTTGCGGAACAGGGCGTCGATCGAGTCGGCGACGCGCGAAGAATGCTGCGGGTCGTCGATCAGAACGTAAAAGGTGTCCACCATGCCGCGGCGCCGTTCGGGCAGCGACTGGTCGATGTACTCCTTGTTGAAGAACATTACGTTGCTGTTGGACGGAGCGTCGAAAATGCCGCGCACAGTGAATTCGAAATCGCCGGGGAAGATGTCGCCCCGGATCGGGATCCGGTCGCCCAGGTGAAAGTTGAACGTGTTCGCCAGGTCGCGGCCCACCACGCAAGCCGTGCGCTCACGCAGAAACGCCTGTTTCTGATCTTCCGGAATCGTCCACTCGGCGAACAGCGGGAAGAGCTTTTCCGGCTCCACGGAAAAGCGCGGGAAATTGTTGCGGGCTTCCCGAGCGTCTTTGTAGACGCCGCCAAACCAGGTATCGATCATCGTCAGGCGCACCCCGGGAACCTTCTCGATTTGCTGCCGGTAGGCGACCGGGAGAAACACGGCCAGCGAAACGCGGTTGCGCGTCACCAGGCGCAACGCCTGGTTGTCCTTCGGTTTAGCCAGCCAGAACGCGCTGTACATGGCGATCATCACGCCCAGCAGGCACATGGAAACGCCGATACTGGCGATGGTGAGCAGCGTGCGCCGGCGGTTGCGCCAGGAGTTTCGCAGAATCAGCGGCAGGAATCGCATGCCTTTCCTTTAGGGGGTCTTTTCACTATAGCAATGCCTCGGTGTGGCATGCCCTGCTTGGAAAAAACACCGGCGGCAAAGACCTCCGTACAGGCAAAGACCGCCGGCGCTACGTTTACAGCGCTGCGTTTCCTGGTAAGGCCGGCGGTTTTGCCGCCGGTTCCTTGCCGGCGCGTGACTCACCGCCCCGACGATCCAAACCCGCCTTCTCCGCGGGTGGACTCGGGCAGCTCCCCGGCATCCCATTCCACCGCTTCGTAACGCGCTACAACCATCTGCGCGATGCGGTCCCCGGCGCGCACCGTGTACGGCTCGCTGCCGAGGTTCAGCAAGATGACGCGGATTTCGCCGCGATAGCCCGGGTCGATGGTGCCGGGAGCGTTGGGCATGGTGATGGAATGTTTGAGCGCCAGCCCGCTGCGCGGCCGCACCTGCGCTTCGTATCCCGGCGGCAGCGCGATGGTGAGGCCCGTCGGTACCAGCCGCGGCACGCCCGGCGCGAGCACGGTATCTTCCACCGCGCGCAGGTCCATGCCGGCGTCTTCCCCCGGGCCATGGGCGTATTCGGGCAGCACGGCGCCGGGATGGATGGGTTGGATTCGTATGCGCATTCCCCGCTATCATAGCGTCTTGATCCACACCAAACGCGTCATCACCGTGGCGCCCATGCCGCCCGAAAAATCGGCATTCGCGCTGGCCCGCTATAGCAGGTCGCCGGACTCGATTCGCGACTCTATTGAATGGGTACGCACCCACAACTCGGAAAAGTTCCTGGAAAGTTTTTATTTCCAATATGGTCACGCCTCGATTGCCGATCTCGGCCACGCCGTGGTGTGCTTCGAAGGCGTTTCCGAGCTGGCCGCCACGGAAATCGAGGCCGAGCCGCTGTGGGATGGCCAGGCCAAGTCGTCGCGCTACCAGGATTTTTCGAGCTCCGGCTTCGTCACCCCGCCGGAACTGGAGGCCGCCGATGCCGCCCGCTACCAGGCCGCGGGCGGAGCGCTGCTGGCTGCGTACGGCGAAGTGAACCGGCTGGCGTTCGATTACCTGTCCGCGCGCCTGCCGCGCCCCGACGAGATGAAACCCGAAGCCTACCGGCGCAATCTGGCGGCGCGCGCGTTCGACGTGGCGCGCTACCTGCTCTTCTGGGGCGTGCCGACCAACGTCGGCCAGGTGGCCAGCATCCGCACCGTGGAAAAGCAGATCCGGCGGCTCAAGGCGTCCGAATACGGCGAGCTGCGGTCATTGGGCGAAGAGATCGCCGAGGCCTGCGCGCGCGAGCCCGATTGCCAGTGGGACCAGAACGCAGCGGCGGAGCCGCTGGCACCGACGCTGGCGCGCCACGCCGAGGCGGACGAACACGTGGGCCGGTCGCGCCGGGATCTGAGCCAGTGGGCAGCGCAAAACCTGCCGCAGCGGGCCCAGGGCGGAGAGCCGCCGCGCGTCGATCTGGTTCGGCCGGCGCAGGTGGCCGCAGACATCGTGGCGACGTTGCTCTATCCGGTGTGCGACCGCCCCTTCCGCGAGCTCTACGAGATGGCGTGCGCCTGGAGCGAGCTCCGGCGCGCCGAAGTGATCGACGTCGCGCTCCAGTCCCGCACCCGCCGCGACGAAATTCTGAGCGGCTTCCGCGGCGGCCTCTACGCTTACGACTTCGTCATCGATATCGGCGCTTACCGCGATATGCAGCGCCACCGCCGCTGCCAGAAATTCCGCCAGGAATATTCCGGCGTGCTCGGCTACGAGACTCCGGCGCTGATCGCCGACGCCGGGGCGGGCGAGATTTACGATCGCGCGATGAACGCCGCGTTCGCCGCGATGCGCAGCCTGCCGGCGCCCGGCGCGCATTACCTGCTGCCGTTCGGCGCCAGGTCGCGTTTCCTCTTCAAGATGGATTTCGCCGAAGCCGAATACATCTCCCGCCTGCGCAGCGGCGTGAAAGGCCATTTCAGCTACCGCCAAATCGCCTGGGACATGAAGACCGCCATGGAGTCCCTGGAGCCCGAGTTAGGCCGCCTGATCGAAGCGATGCCGCCTTGGGTAGAGGATCCGCTGAAGCGGTGAAGGGGGGCCGACGTTAAGGCTCCATGTCTTCATAAGTAATTCTGTAAATTGGTGTGCAGTAGTAAGTGATGAGATCCATTTTCTCCAACTGCTGAACGATTCCAAGCGCCTCAAGCTTTTTCAGGTCTGATCGGGCGGTCGGGTACGTTACGCTGAACATCGATTTGTACTGCTTTACGCTGATCACCGGACTATAAAACAGCCTGTCAACCAGCCCGGACAACCGAACGCTCCCCCCCTTGAGCCGGGCGTGGAAATCGCGATGTAGCGCAAGAAGCCTGTCGCATCGCTTTTCAGTATCGATGGACTGAGCTGCTACGCCTTCGAGACAGAATCGAATCCATGCCTCCCACGCTCCGTGCGTACTGACGCCCAGCAGCAAATCCATGTATTCCCTTTTTCTCTTTTCAAAATATGCACTCATATAGAGCCATTGGCTGGACAGATTGCACCATTCCGCGATCATCAAGGAAAGCAGCAGTCTTCCCACGCGCCCGTTGCCATCGCGAAAGGGATGGATGGTCTCGAATTGGTAATGCGCGAGGAATGCTCTGACGAGCGGGTCAAAGCTGTCGGCTGAATGCAGGTATTGTTCGAATGCATTTAGCGTTTCATCAAGGTGCTCTGGCGGGGGTGGGACAAATCTTGCTGGCCAGCCAATCTGGTTTTGGATGGTTCTGAATTCGCCGGGCCTCTGATCCGACCCTCTGACGCCATCCATGAGTACAGCGTGAAGTTCCCTGATTAAGCGGAGTGAAAGCGGCAGATCGTTTTCGCCATCCAGCCTCAATCTCAGCGCGCGACGATAGTTGAAGACCTCACGAAAGGCGTTGTTGGGATCACGTTCCGATGTTGGATAGCGCGGGTCGGCCTGAAACAGCACCTGTTGCTGTGGATCAGTGATCGTACCCTCCAACTGAGACGACAACTGCGCTTCTCGGCCCTGGAGCGGCTGCAATAAGATCTCCGGATTTGGCAAGTGCTTGCCGGTCCCGTCAAGACTCGCTAGACGCGTTCTGGCTTCGAGGAGAGGCTTCCATAAGGGTTCTGGCCATTTCCACTTCGGTGGTAAGGGGGCTGGCTTGAAGGCGAACTTAACATCCGGAGGTCCCTTTGGAATAGGGATCAGTTCGCCGGTCATTGTGGTAGTGAACTCTTTGGGGTCCATGGATTTTACTATATCAGATTCTATTAAAATATTTGGCATAAAATTTTACTACAATATATACCAATTAAGGAAGTTGGCACCGCAAGTTGACCCCATGCCTCAGAATGTGTAATAATTCATTATAGTGAATAAACATTCATTGGAGGGCTGCCCATGCCGGCGGTCAGACTGAGACGAACGGCGCCGCTTGCGGGGCCCGGGCGGCGGGCCTTAGCCGTGGCGACGCGGACGAGTGACGCGGGGCCGAAGCCTCCGCAGCGGGAAGAACGGGGGCGGGCGATCTTGAAACTGGCGGCGAGCGATTTTCTGCGTGACCAGGATCTGACGGGCGAAGAACTGGTTGCGCTGCTCGATCTGGCCGATGAAGTGAAGCGCAAGCCGGGCGACTTTGCGCAGGCGCTGGCGGGCAAATCGATCGCGCTGCTGTTCGAGAAGCCGTCGCTGCGGACGCGGCTCACGTTTGAGGTCGCCATGAAGCAGATGGGCGGCGGGTCGGTCTTCGTCGATGGACCGATCGGCGTGCGCGAGCCGCTGAAAGACGTGGCGCGCAACCTGGACCGCTGGGTGGAAGGCATTGTGGCGCGCGTGTTCGCGCAGACCACCGTCGAAGGGCTGGCGGAATGGTCGCGCGTGCCGGTGATCAACGCGCTGAGCGACTCGTATCATCCGTGCCAGGCGCTGGCCGACGTGCAGACCATTCGCGAACATTTTGGCGAGATCCGCGGCTTGAAGCTGGCCTTTATCGGCGACGGCAATAACGTGGCGCATTCGCTGATGCTGACGGGGCTGCGGTTGGGGACGGATTTCGCGATCGGGTGCCCGGATGGGTACGATCCGAATCCGGACGTGGTGGCGCTGGCCGAGAGCCTGGCGGCGGAGACCGGCGGGCGCCTCGAGATCACCCACGATACGGCCAAGGCCGTTGCAGGAGCGCACGCGGTATATACGGATGTGTGGGCGTCGATGGGGCAGGAACAGGAAGCGGTGAAGCGCAAGAAGGCGTTTCGCGCGTTCCAGGTGAGCGACGCGCTATTCGCCCAGGCGCGGCCGGATGCGGTTTTCATGCATTGCCTGCCGGCCAGGCGCGGCGAGGAAGTGAGCGATGGCGTAATGGAGTCGCCGCGCTCGGTGGTTTTCGACCAGGCCGAGAACCGCCTGCACGCGCAGAAGGCGCTGCTGCTGATGCTGCTGGGCTGAGCGCCGTGGCGCAGGCTGTCAAGCCTGCTGAGCCGAGAGTCATCTCGGCTTTTTCCCGCATCAAGGCGTTCGAGAGCAATCCTGTGAGAACGGGAGTGGGTGGCTGGCGCGAAGATTAGCTGCGCTCGGGCAGGACAAGAAAAGCCGAGATGACTCTCGGCTCAGCAGGCTTGACAGCCTGCGCCACGGGGGCTAAGGCTTCACGGTTCTCCTATACTCTAGGAAGACAAGTTATGAACAAACCGAAGAAAGTGGCGCTGGCATATTCGGGCGGG
>Ga0209415_10015185_pt1 | contig 12517 bp, 8 predicted proteins | sample PeaSoiSIISIP2007_FD_187696 | JGI IMG/M metagenome (GOLD analysis project Ga0209415, IMG submission 187696) | Peat soil microbial communities from Weissenstadt, Germany - SII-SIP-2007 (SPAdes) (version 2) | ecosystem: Environmental > Terrestrial > Soil > Wetlands > Peat | place: Germany...
AGCTGCTGAAAAACTCGACCTCGCGCTTGATTTTGGGTGGCGCTGCGCTTCAGCGCTGCGATTTGCGACCTTAGTTTAACCGGGCTTTAGCCCCTGAAGGTCAGGCCAGAGAAAAAGAGATGCGGGTGCCCCACCCTTATCCCGCCGCTCTTTGGCGGGATAGGGTGGGGACTTTGACTCGATTTCGGCTGCCCCATTTCTCGCGCGCTCTTTGCGCGAGAAGTGGGGACTAGCCTTGGTGGCATCCCGCCCTCAGAAAATGTGCAGCTTGATGCTCAGATACTTCTTCGGATTTTCCCGGATCGCCTTCACCAGGTCCCGCGTCTCGGTCAGCATCTGGTTGGCGTTGTTGTACAGGGATTCATCCTTAAACAGCTTGCCCGCCGTGCCCTGCCCCGCCTCTAGCTCGGTGGTCAACTGCGACAGCTTGGTAATCGTGGTGTCCAGCTTCTTCGCCAGTTCCTCATCCTTGGTCAGCTTGCCCAGCGTGCCTTTGCCCGCGTTGATGTCCTCGGTCAGCTTCTTGATATTCGCGATCGTGTCGTTGGCGTTGTTGTAGAGCGACGGATCTTTCACGAACTTGCCCGCCGTGCCCTTGCCCGCCTGAATGTCGTCAATCACGGCATTCATTTTGTCCAGTGTCGCCAGAAACTTCTCATAGGCGTCGTTGCGGCTGATCAGCCGTCCCAGGCTGCCCTCGCCGCTTCCCACCTGTTCCACGATTTTCTGGAACTCCGCCACGGTGGACGAGAAGCGGTTGTAAAGCGTCGGATCGTAAATCAGTTTCCCCAGCGACCCCTTGCCGCTCTCGGCAAACGCCAGGATGCGGTCAGCCCGCTTCAGCAGCGCGTCCATGTTCTCCAGCGTGCTCTGGCTGGCCCGCACCACCTGGTTGAAGTCCGGATGCACCTGCGTGGGCAGCGTATCTCCGTCCTGCACAGGCGGACCGACGGCCTGACCGCTATTAATGTCGAGGTAGGTTTCCCCCAGCACTCCGGCCGTTTCGAGCGAGGTCACGGAATCGCGCCGCATCCCGTAACTGTACTTCGTGCTTACCTTCATGGTGATTTCGACGGGGGTCAGCTGCTTGTCCTTGTCGGGCACGATGCGGATGCTGGCTACGTTGCCGATGTCCACACCGCTCAGCCGCACCGGAGCGCCCTGGCGCAGACCTTCGGCATTATCGAAATAAGACTTGAGGGTGATCCTCGGAGTAAACAGCCCGGCAGTCCCGGACATCAGAAACAGCAGAAAGCCCAAGACAAGGCTCGCCACGATCACCGTGATCCCAACCTTCAGCTGCGACCACTTGAGCTGTTTCTGGCTAGGCAATTGTTTTCCTCATGAACTTTTGCACGGATGTTGCCGAGGCCGAAGCCCGCCGCACGCCTATCGCAGCATGATAACAAACCCAGGCTGACAAACCATGCCCAACAAAACACCCATGTGGGGACAGCCGCCCTCGGCTGTCCGTCGAGCGCAGCTCGACGACCCACCCCTAACCCGCTTTCACCCGCAAGACCGGCATCAGCCCCAAAGCCAGCAGATACGCGCAAGCTCCACAAATCAGCGTCACGTTCAGCCCGAACTGAATAGCCAGCACCATGGCCAGCACCGACCCCAGCACGCTGGCCGCCGCGTTCATCGCCCAAGCCCACTCTACGGCGTTATCCGCGGATGCCGGAAATTCCGGCGCCGGAGCCGATGCCAGCGCCCTCAACCCCGTCGGGAACGGCATCCCCATCATCAGTCCCAGCGGAACCACCAGCGCCCCGCTCACCAGCAACCGGTAGCCAAAACCCAGTCCAACCCACTCCGCCAACCGCCCGGGCAAAAACACTACATACACCGCCAGCATCGCCACCACCAGCGCCAGCGGAATCCACCCCATTTCCGTCTGTGGCAGCCACCGCCGCGAAGCCAGGCTCCCCGCCCCGCTCGAAAGCATCAGCAGAAAAATCACCACCGTCAACGCATAGGTAGGATGCCCTAGAAACAGCACGAAGCGCTGGATGAACGCAATCTCCACCAGAATGTAGCCCAGCCCCACGGCCACAAAATAAAACAACGGCAACGCCGACTGCGGGGCTGACTGGAAAGACGATTGCCGCGCCCTCCCGCCTTTCCACACCAGAGGGAGAATCAGAAACGCCGCCACCGCCACCACCGAAATCACCAGCACCAGCAGCAGCACCAGCACGCCCAGGTTTACTTTCCAGTCAATCCCCTCGCGCAGCCCTTGCTCGCCCAGCACCTGCCCCGCCTTCAGCGTAAAGAAGAAAAACGGAGCGTTGTCGCTCACCGGCGCAACGTTGTACGCATACCCGCGCGCAAACCCATACGGATCGTTGCTCGCAATCAACTCCGAAAACGGATTCCGCCCCGGCTGCGACGGCAAATACAACGGGTCGAGTTCTGCATAATGATCGAAGTGGTTGGTCACCGCCGCTTCTTCCGCCGCGGTAAACGCAGTCTTCTTCGCCAGCACCACCACCGGGATGCCGTCTTCATCCAGCGCCCCTTGCGAGGCCACAATGAAGTTGCGCGCCGGATTCACCACGCCCAGCCCGTGCAGCGCCTCCATCGCCACCGCCACCACCCGCAGCGCCTCCCGCGGATGCCGGAATTCCCACCGCGTAATCGCGATCATCCCTTCCGGCTTGAGGTGCTCGAAATACTCGCGAAACGCCTCCACCGTATAAAGATTGTTTTCGCTCAGCGCGAACGCGCCCGCCGCCGTTGACGCCCACGTATCCACCAGCGTCATCTGCACCACGTCAAAGTGTTCTTGGGTTGAACGAAGAAACGACCGTCCGTCGCCCACATGAATATGCACATCCGGCCGCTCGTAAAGATGCAGCGAGTAATCGGCGTACCGCCCCCGCATAATCGTCGTCGCGATAATGGGATTGATCTCGATCCCGGTCACGCTCGGGCTGCCGTTCGCCACCGCGCGCAGCACGTCCACTCCGCCGCCCGGCCCGATGATCGCGAATTCCCCATGCGGCCGCAAAACGTTGGCCAGCGCCGGCGGAGCCGCCATCAGGTTGTGCTCCCACTCCGTGCCCTGCCAGTGCCCCAGGTCCGCGTTCATGATGTAGGTGGAAGCGTCCGCGTCAATCACAATCGCCTTGGCCTGCCCCTGTCGGTCCACTTCCACCCGCGAAAGCGCATTCCAGCGCGCGAACTCCACCCACTCCGGATCGCGGAACATCCCTTTGGCATACACCACGTCAATCAGCCGCCCCGAGTAATTCGCGCCGATCAGCGCCACCAGCCCCAGTCCCAGCAGCCCCGCAGTTCTGCCCGCGGCGCGGCCTTCCGCCCAAATCATTCCCGCCCCAGCCAACGCAATCCCCGCAGCCAGAACGGTATTCGGTCCGCCCACCCAGTTCAGCAAAGGCACAACCGCCAAGCACGCCAGCGATCCGCCGCACAGGTCAGCCCCATAAAGCCGCGGAATGCGGTGAGTTTCCCGCGCGAACACCACCGAGAACAAAAGGCCGGTCAGAAAGAACGGAACCGCCGCCGTCAGATACAAAACCGTCAGCCGCAGCAGATTTTTCCCGGAAACATCCAGCGCCACCCGGCTGTGCAACACGATCTCCAGCACCACCACCACCACCAGCGCGTTCGCCATGCACAAGCCCGCCGCCAGTGGCCGCGTCCCCACCCCAGCCAGCCGCGCCTTGAGCAGGTAGGCAAACACTCCCCCTGCCCCCATCCCCAGCAGCGCAATGGAAATCGCCAGAAAGGCGAAGTGGTAGAACAGCACCACGGAAAACAACCGCGTCAGCGCCAGCTCCAGCAGCAGCGCCGCAAAGCTGGTGAGCGCCAGCCCCGCCAGCAAAGTTTTTTCCGGAATCTCCACGCGGCTCGCAGCCGGCGCTGCAACCGCAGTCATGACAGCCATAATGGACAGACGCGACAGTCTAGCAGAAGGAATACCCACGTAGGGACAGCCGCCTCGGCTGTCCGTCGAGCGAAGCTCGACAATGAGTTCAGACGGGTGCCCCATTTCTCGCGCGCTCTTTGCGCGAGAAGTGGGGACTTTCCCACCCCATTTGCCCTGAACCTGCCCTGAGCGAAGTCGAAGGGATCTCCCTGGCAAACCGGCCTGCCTCCCGAGAAGCTTGCGCAGACCTGAGAGGCCGGGTAGTGTCTCAAACACTTAAGACACTACCGGCAGCCCGCTTCCGCTTGACACTCCTCGCCAGCCGCTGTAATCTCGCCACCCAACCGACCGGAGGCCGTCTGAAACTATTGCTGGAGACACGCGAGGTAGGCCGGGTCACCATCGTCCGCTGCCAGGGACGCATTGTCGCCGGCGGCGAAGTCGAAACCCTCCGCGCTCACATCGCCTGGCTGTTGCGCGACCGCCGCGCCATCGTCCTCCATCTCGGCGACGTGGTTTTCATTGACAGCAGCGGCCTCGGCACCATGGTCCGCGCCCTCACCAGCACCCGCCAGGCGCGCGGCGACCTCAAGCTCTGTGATGTTCCCGAACACATCCGCAAGGTCCTGGCATTGTCCCATCTGAACAAGCTGTTCGAGTCGCACGACACCGAAGACAACGCCGTGGCCGCGTTTTACAAAACTCCCGCCCAAGCCGCGCCCGCCGCTCCAGGAAGCCGCAGCCTGCTTTGCCTTGAGCGCAGCCCTGACGTGGCCGCCTATCTCCGCGAAACCCTGCGCAACGCCGGATACGACGTCCACACCAGCAGCAGCCTGCGCGACGCTCTCATCCTGATGCGCGTCACGCATTTCGACGCCTTGCTCGTCGGCCCCGGCCTCACCGCCGCCTCCGCCACCGAGAAAACCTTCCGCGACGCCTGCGCCAAAGTTCCCGTCATCGAACTCGGCCCCGAGTTCTCCACCCAGGACGCCGGCCACGCCGCCTCCGACCTCCTCCAAAAACTATCCACCCGCCTTCAAACCGCCTAGAAGATCACAAGGGCACAGGGGCTCGAGGGCTGAAAACCCGCGTCTTATAGTCTCCGGGAAAACGCAGCCTTTGGGGTGGCGTCCGCTTCAGCAAGAATTCAGATTTTGGGTGGCGCATTCAGCGCTGCGATAAGCAAGATATTTTTCAAACACGGCTTTAGCCGCTGAGGTTCGCTCGTGCAGCCCCCCAAACCGCGTCAACAACCGGGAACGAGACGACTTCAAGCCTTTGGGTGGCGCAGCGCTTCAGCGCTGCGATATACAAGCCCTATTTTTCAACTGCGGCATTAGCCGTCGGGGCCCCCACTAGCGCCCCATCCATCACATCCTTCACGCGCACCCGCAGCCATCGGTTGGGCTCGTGCCGTCCGCGCAACTGCAGCTTCAGGTAGTTGTCGCTCAGCGCCTCGGTACTCTCCGCCCCACAAGCTCGCAGCGTGATCGCCTCAACTTCCTTCCCCACAAACCCTCGCATGAACGCCAGCTTCTTCTCCGCCGCCAGCTCGCGCAAAATGCGGTTGCGTTCCCGCGCCACCGGCACCGGCACCTGATGAGGCATGGCCGCAGCCGGCGTTCCCGGCCGCGCCGAGTAGGTGAACACATGCAGATATGTAAAAGGCAAGTCTTCAATCAGCCGCCGCGTGGCCTCAAATTCCGCGTCGCTCTCGCCCGGAAATCCGACCATCACGTCAGCCCCGATCGCCGCCGCAGGCACGGCCGCATGTATCCTTTCAATCTTCTCGCGATAGTGCCAGGGTCGGTACTTGCGATGCATGCGCCGCAACACCGCGTCGCTGCCCGATTGCAAGGGCACGTGCGCATGCCGCGCAATCCGCGCCCAGCCCGCGACGAGTGCAATGAGTTCATCCGTCCAATCCATCGGCTCCACCGAAGAAATGCGCAACTTCTCGAGCGAAGTCTCCGAAAGAATGGCGCGGATCATAGAAGCCAGGCGAAGGCCGGATGCCTTTCGCTGTTGGGTCTCGCTGAGCGCTGAGTGCTGAGTGCTGACGGCTAAGTCCCGTCCCCACCTCCCCAGATTAATCCCGCTGATCACTACCTCGCGATAACCGGCCTCCACCAGCGCATTCACCTCGCGCACAATCCGCTCCATGGGGAGCGAACGGCTCTGTCCGCGCACCGAGGGGATCACGCAAAACGAACAGCGGTTGTCGCATCCGTCCTGCACCTTGAGGTTCGGCCGCGTGCGCGCGCCCTCATGAGAACCGCCGGCCTCGAAGACCGGCGCAGCCAGCAGTTCCGTGTGCGCAAAAATATCGGAGACAAAAATCTGATCGTCACTTCCGCCCGGCCACGTCAGCGCCCGCGCCGGAACAAATCCCCCCGCCCCCAAAGCCTCCGGCGCCCGCAGCGCAATCTGCGCCAGCCGGTGCTTGTGCGAGTTGCCGATCACGTAGCTCACGCCCGGCAGCGCCGCAACCTCCTCCGGAGCGCGCTGCGCATAGCAACCGGTCACCACGATGCTCGCTCCCGGATTCTGCCGCTGCACCCGCCGGATCGCGGCGCGCGCGTCCTGGTCCGCCGCCGAAGTCACGGTGCAGGTATTCAGCACCACCACCGAGGCCTGCGCGGGCGTGCCCGCTCGTGCCAGCCCCAATTCCTCGAACTGGCGCTCCAGCCCAGCCCCGTCGGCCTGCGTGGCTCGGCACCCGAAATTTTCTACGTAGTATCCGGACACGTCTCTATGGTAGCGCACAGGGGCGGAAGAAACCGGCAAGGCCGGCCAAGCAGCGGCTCTGTCTAACCCTGAAGGCGGAGATTTCCTCCGCGTACTCTTCGCGTGTTCTGCGATGAAGGGCTGTTGGCAGCAAACCTCAAAAGACTCTCCCGCCGCAAACACCCAGCAAAAGGCGCCGCAGACACACTCCCGCCTTTGCCCCTAACGGGCAGCGGCAGCGGGATCACGCAGAGGCGGCTGTCCTCCGCGACTGGAAGCATTCTCTACAAAATACGGGACGCCCCTGCGTAGGCCGGAAAGGCACGGTCGTTTCTTTCCCGCACCCCGAGCAGGTGGCCTGGGTCTCGACCTTGCTGTAACGGTAATTCTGGCCCTGCGCCGGAGGCGCGCCCAGCACGGAGACCCGCTTGGCCTTGCAGGATTTGCAGCGTTTGGGTTCGTTGCGGAACTGCTTGTCGTGGAAAAACAGTTGTTCCCCGGCGGTGAAAACAAAATCACCCCCGCAGTCAATGCACTTCAGCACCTTGTCCTGAAACTCCATTGAGGATGGCTCCCTTCAGCCCGTTTCCCACCGCCCACCCGCAGGGAAAGAACTGCGGTGGTGCCGGAGAAAAAACAGGTTGTCTACATCCCCCCTCGCACTTGCCCCTGGACTCGGCCCGTCACGCGCCTGAAAGGGCGCGTGGGTACAGACTTTCTTGCTTATATGCCGGAGATCATATTAGTGAAGATCTTTTCAGTATGAAAACTCCCTGTTGCAGCTCAATACGGTGGGGGCCAGATCGAGCAGAGCCGCCCCGGGAAGGAGCGGCTCTTCGCTGCTTGTATCCTCATTAGTCCTGCTCTTTGCGCGTCTTCTTGCGGGCCCGCTTGCGGGCCAGCGCCGCCTTCACGCGTTTCTTCTCGCCGGGCTTCAGGTAAAAGGAGTGGCGCTTGACCTCCTTGATAATGTCTTCCTGTTGCACCTTGCGTTTGAAGCGGCGCAGAGCGTTCTCGAGGGATTCTCCCTCTTGAAGCCTCACTTCTGCCAAACTGACACACCCCCAAACTCGTCCGGTGGGACCGAATAGTTATTACAAGGATTGAACCGCAAGTCAAGCAGAAGCGATGAATTTCAGGCACATTCATGCCCCGGGCGGGAATATCTCATTGTGAGACAGTCGTAGCCCGCAGGGATGGCCGGTTGCCCCACCCTTCTCGCGCCCTTTGCGAGAGGGTGGGGACTTTGACTTGAACAAACCCACGCTGCCCGACCCTTCACCGGGCGCCCCATTTCTCGGCGCGTTCTCTGCGCGAGTAAGCCTGGCCTGAGCCTGCCGAAGGGTGGAGATTTTCAGGAGGCTGGTCTGTCTTTGCGCCTTTTGGCAGCCATCTCACCCGTGCGCCACCACGAGAAAGGGTGCTTTGCCCAATAACGGCGCCAGTTTACCGACTTTATGGGCAAGAGCCGGACTTTCTGGGCAGAATGCTCACTTGAAGATGTAGCGTACGATGCCGTAAGGATAGCTACGGCTCGGATCCAAGCCGAGTATGTCAACTTCGACGAAGCCCAATTTCTTTAGCAGTGGCCCGCGTGGGTCAATCTCACCCCTCAAGAAGCGATCAACAGCTTCCACCGTTCCGCCGTCCCAAGCTAAACGTAAGCAGTCATGATTTCCGTAATAACGACAACGGTAGCCACAATCTGAACTCATCGCGGAAGCTTCGTCAGTCACCCAGCCGTCGTGTTCTATTTCCGCAGCAAATTGCAACGCATACAGATCGCGCTGCGCCTGCTCTGGGGTGATTTCCTCCTTTGGCTTTGGCTTACGGGCAAGCGCAGAAGAACCCAGTATTCCCAGAATCAGTAAAACGAATATTGCTCTCTTCATTTTGGTTCCTTTCCCCTGCCGGTTGCCCCACCCTTCTCGCGCTCTTTGCGAGAGGGTGGGTCTTTTCAATACACCAACTTCACCCCCACCTGCACCTGCCGCGGCGCAAACGCCGCATTAGGTTTCATAAAATTATTCGGCAACGTGTAGTACCCCGGATAAGGCGCAATCCCCGCCGTTACCGAATTGGGCACAAACATAGACGCCGTCGTCACCAACCCATTGGAAGTGATCGCCACGCGCTGGTTGTCGCGATTAAACAGATTGAACGCGTCGGCCATAAACTCGATCTTGCACCGTTCGCCGAGCCGGATCTTCCGCGTCAGCCGCAAGTCAGCCGTCGCGTAGTCCGGCCCGGTAAACGCATTGCGGCTGTACCCGGGCAGCCGGTCGTTCAAGTCGTTGCCGTCCTGATTAGGATCTCCCGAAACCGTCGCGTTCACCGGACGTCCGCTGCCGTAATTCACGATCGTGGAAATCTTCCAGTCGTTGAAGTATCGCCCCAGCAGCTCGTGCCCCCGATGAAACGGATGCGGCTCCGCCGAAACCGCCGCCACCACCCGCTGCCGCTGGTCGGTCACGCTCGGTCCGCGCTCCGCGCTCGGGTTGTACGAATTCTGCACCGTGGCCGGCTGCCCCGCCACCAGCGCATCCTGGCCGTCGTCCATGGCCCGCGCGTACGTATAGGAAAGCCGCAGGTACGTCCCCCGCGCCACCCGGTGATTGATGGAGAGAGTCGCCCCGTTGTAGTTGCTCGAAGCCGCGCTCTGAAATTCGTCAATCGCCCCCAGTTGCGCGATCGGCCGCCCCAGCGCATTAATGCACGGCGGCCACGGACAGTCGAGCGTCCGCGTGAACTGCCACGTGGCGAACGAATTCACCGTGTAGTATCCGCCCTGAAAGATCGACCCGGTCGAATCGAACAGCGGATACGTCGCAGCCGTCGGCGGCAGCAGGTTCACGTCCAGCGCCCGGATCAGATGTTCGCCCCGCACATTCAGCAGCGACAAACTCACGGTGTGATCGGCAACTTCTTTTTCCACCGTAAGGCTGGCCTGCTGCACTCGCGGCGTCACGAAGTTCGTGGCAAACGCCGACACATTATGCGTCACCCCCTGCGTAAATCCCGCCGGCAGCCCGCAGTTCGCTGCATATAACGGACAACTCACCAGCGGATTCGGATACGTGGGAAACACCTGGTGGTCCCAGTACCGCGAGTTGTTCAAAAACACCTGCGCGTCGGTAACGCCGTTGTCCGTGGCCACCCGCCGAGTTGTAAATCTGCGGTATCCGCACATAAAAAATCCCATATCCGCCCCGCACCACCAGAGGCCGCGTCCTGCCCAACGAATACGCAAATCCCGCCCGCGGCGCGAAATTGTAAGGCTGGAATGGAACTTTTCCCACCGGCGGAAACAGCGGCGTCGAAACCAACCCAGCCCTCGTAAACGTCTGCAAGTCCCACCGCACGCCCAGATTCAGCGCAAACCGGTCGGTCAGCCGGATCGTATCCTGCGCAAACGCCGCATACTCCTTGCTGTCCGGATGCGACGCCGCCCCGCCAAAACTCTGCAGGTAATAACGTGGCACCTCATGCGCATAAGCCCGCAGCGGCGACAAAGGCAAGCCATTACTCTTGCTCAGCGGGCAGTCCGGGTCACAAGGGTCAAAACTGTACTGGTTCACGTTGATCGGATAAAACAGAAATTCCCCGCTCTGCTGGCTGGGGAAAAAGTCATAAATCCAGGTCAGCAGCCCATCCCCGCCCAGTTTCCACGAATTGCGCCGTCCTTCAAAGCTGAGTGTCTCCGCCACGTGCAGCCGGTGTTCCCGCGTCTGCCGCGGCAGCAGGTTCGAACGTCCCATGCCGTCCAGAATCGTCGGAATCTTGATCAGCACGTCGCTCGCGTTTCCAGGGTCGCCCGGGTTGTTGTAAGACTGCTGCAGGTCGCGCGAGAACTGCGCGCGCAGATGGCTGATCCAGCGCTGCGAAAGGCCGCTGGTCAGCGAGAGCGATCCCGTCTCCGTCGCGACCAGTTCCTCTCCGTTGTTGCTGATCGAGTCGTAGGTCACCGGGCTCGCCGGATCGAGAAAAACATTGTTCGTCCCCCAGTAGCGCGACGTGTTCACCCGCAGCCCCAGCTGGTTTCGCGGCGTGAGGTTGATGTCCAGCTTGCCATACGCCGAGTTCCCGATCTGCGCCGCCGGATACTCCCCCGCCAGCGACGTAAGCCGCGCCGCCGCCGCAAACACCAGCGTCTCATCGGTCGAGTCATAATCTCCCGGCGTGTAAGGCCCGGTGCTGGCCTGGGGCTGAACCCGCGAGCTCCCGTCCAGAAATTCCACCACGTTGGGCACGCGGAAAATGTGCTGATCGAATCCCGCAAAAAAGAAAGCCTTGTTGCGTTTCAGCGGTCCGCCGATCGTGCCCCCGGCCTGCTGCTGTCGGTTGTGCGGCTTGAAGGCCAGAAAGGCGTCGGCTGCCCCGAACGAACTGTCCCGCAGATGGTAAAACGCCGTTCCATGCACGTGATTCGACCCCGACTTGGTCACCACATTCACCACCGCCCCGCCCGACCGCCCCAGTTCCGCTCCATAAGAATTTGACGACACCCGAAACTCCTGCACCACTTCCGTCGAAAACTGGTAGGGCGCCCGATATCGCCCGCGGGCCTGCGCGAAAAACGCGTTGTTGAAGTCGCCTCCGTCCACCAGAAAGCTGTTCTGAAATCCGCGCAGCCCACCAAACGAAAGATCTCCATTCGTCGCCGAAGTCAGGCTCCGCGGGTCCTGCGTTACGCCTCCCGAGAGGAGCATCAGGTCAGAAAAGCGGCGCCCGTTGAGCGGCAAGTCGCCCAGCGCCCGTTCGTCCAGCAGCGTGGAAACCGCGCTGGGCTTGGTCTCCACCAGCCCAGGCGCGGCCGAGACGGTAACATTCTCCTGCGCCCCCGCCACCGTCAGCCGGAACTCCAGTTCCGCCGCTCCGCCCACATCCACGTGCAGTTGCGGCGTCACCTGCGGCGACATCCCCTGCGCCACCGCCCGCGCCGAGTAATCCCCCGGAGGCAGCAACTCCAGCGCAAACCGTCCCTCGCTGTCGCTCGTCGCCGAGTACCGCGTCCCGGTCGCGGCATTGACCACCACAATGGACGCCTGCGCCACGCGCCCGCCCGTCGCATCCACCACCGTCCCCCGAATCGCCCCCGTCGCCGCGTCCTGCGCCGTCCCGCCAACCGCCGGCAGCAGCACGCACAGCAGCACGCGAAAAACAAACTCACGATGGATGTGATCCCAAGAAGAAAGAAAAAAAGAAAGAGAAGAAGAAGTCCCCGTCGAAGTCATACGTCGCCCCTGAGTGCGATTCAAATCGCAAGATCAACTCGCGCGATCTTGTCGCGAAAGCTCGGAGGGACCACCCAGCCCGCGTGAACCGGACGCAAGCCAGCAAAAACGCGCGGAGAAGTGCCAGCCTGTAACAGCTCGCAACCCGTCTCATAAACGGCGCTAGGCACGACCGGGAAGGGCACGACTTCAGTCGTGCCGCTGCACGCCCTCTAAAACTGGGCTTCAGCCCCTGAGGTCCGCTTCCCAACACCATTCCCCGAGATGGGTTGAATCCTGCACCGCCATACCTCTCCGCGCGGGATAAGGAGAAACCCGAGCCCTGTATAGCATGGCTGGGAAAAACAATTCAGTGACGGAGCCAGTCTTTTTTGGCCACATTCCCGGACTGGGAACGAGAAGCGCGAAGCCAGCACTTCACCCGCACCAACCACCCCTCTGTCATCCTGAGCGAAGTCTCCCTAGACCCCGGGTGCCCCATTTCTCGCGCGCTCTTTGCGCGAGAAAGCCTGCCCTGAGCGCAGCCGAAGGGTGGGGATTTTCTAGACACCAGCTTCACCCGGGCCCCCATTTCTCGTGCTTTCTCTGCTCGAAGTCCGATCGTGTCCCGTAGGGACGCCCGAAAATAGCCCGGCGTTTCAACGCCGGGTCCGCGCGATCC
>Ga0209415_10015186_pt1 | contig 12516 bp, 14 predicted proteins | sample PeaSoiSIISIP2007_FD_187696 | JGI IMG/M metagenome (GOLD analysis project Ga0209415, IMG submission 187696) | Peat soil microbial communities from Weissenstadt, Germany - SII-SIP-2007 (SPAdes) (version 2) | ecosystem: Environmental > Terrestrial > Soil > Wetlands > Peat | place: Germany...
GGCAACGGCCGGAGGCCTTTGGGGTGGGGAATTTTCGACCGGCGAAATGGGGAATTTTCAACCGGCGTTGACAAAGGTACGTGTCGGCAACAAGATTCTTCTTAGGAGACTCGGTTTTGAGCGGGCGCGGAGATAACGCGAAAGACGAAATCAGCAGGCTGCTGGAGGACTTTGGAGAGGGATTTACTCCGATCCCAAATGTTCTGCTGGACTGGATTGTTCCGGTTCTAACTGAGGGCGAGTCGCGCGTCCTGTCTTACATTTGCCGCCGAACGTTTGGGTTTGGCAAGCAGTGGGACAAGATCAGTTTGAGCCAGCTTTGTGACGGGGTGACTTCAAGATCGGGCGTGCAGTTGGACCTCGGCACCGGGATGTCCCGCCAGGGAGTTCTGAACGCCATAGCGGGACTCCAGGACAAAGGCCTGCTCATCGTCGTTCCAGGCGGGGGGCGATCCCAGGTAAGCGAATATAAGATTCACCTCTCACAGGAGGCGTGGGATCGAATCGATACGCTCGGAATGACCCCGAGAGAAAACGTAAACGCCGTTGACCCTTTACGGAAGCGCCCAACGCGGCAGTTCCCGCCCGCAAAGGTTAGCGACAGAGGAGCACAAAAAGGTCAACAGCCAACGGGGAAAAAGGTCAACACGGAAGAGAAATTCGGACCGGAAAAGGTCTATGCAGTAGACCCACAAAAGAAAGAACTTTTACAACAAGGAAGGGATACAAGAGAAAGCACAAACATTCTCTTTTTGTTCAACCTCTCACCAAGACGAAGACGACCTCGAAGGGGAGCTTGAGCGGGTTACCGGCCAGCCCCTTACGGAAGGGCAGAGAAGAAAATTTCGACAAGCGCTATCCTCCGACCGTGAGGGCTGCACCAGCGCACTGCACACCTTCTCCACGGAGACGTACTGGGCCGACCTACCGAACAAGATCGCGGCGTTCTTCGATTACCTGAAGCGCTTCGGTGGCGAGAGCCGGGGCGATTACTTAAACGTTGAGTATGACGAGCTGTGATTAGAAGAACTCCCAGGGGTTTTTGCGCGGGCTCGAACTACAGTGACGCCCACAGCAGAGTACATCGGGCGGGGGTGACGAGTTGCTCACCGCCCTGGGGCCGTACATGCCGCACGGATTCCACTGGTGGAATTTAGTCGTGCCTCGGACATGGCCCGAATCGAAGAAAGGATTTGTCGCAAAAAAAGGCCCATCGGGGCCTCTCGGTCCAAGGCTCGATTGATTTACATTTGATGTACGGCGCGATTGGCCGCAAGGTGCGGGCGCGCGATTACGAAGGATTCACCTCGAAGAAGATGATACCCAAGAAGGGAGCAAAATGATCTACAAACGAAGTGGACACTGGTACCTCGATGTAACGATCCAAGGCGTTCGTTATCGGGAGGCACTGGACACCACAGACAAGCGTCAAGCAAAAGACCTGGAGAAGGACCGCATCGCGGCCATCAAACAGGGCAAGGGTGCATCGAAGATCGGGCGCGAGTTCGCCCGGAAACCGTTCAGCGAAGCTGTCACGGTTTATCAGAGCGAGCGGAAGCCGCACGTCTCTGAGCGGACCATGCAGTTCGAGAAAGAACGTCTCGGGCCGCTGTGCAAGCATTTCGGCGAAAAGGTCCTGCTGAGGTTCAAGGCCGAAGACGTGACGGGGTACCAGACCGCACGATTAGCCGCTGGCATCTCCGGCAGGACCGTGAACATGGAAACCGGCGTCCTGCGGCGCATGCTCAAGCGCGCCAGGGTCTGGAATGCGATTTCCGAAGACGTGAAGGCGTTACCAGAGCGTCAGGGCGCGGTCGGAAAGGTTGTGTCCGCCGATCTCAAGCGGAGGTTGTTTGAGACGGCTGCAAGCGAGCCTGAATGGATGGTGGCCCACTGTGCGGCAGTGCTGGCCGTCTCGACCACATGCCGGGGAGTCGAAATCAAGAACCTCCGATGGCTGGATGTGGACTTGTTCAGCCGCATTGCCACGATCCGGCGAAGCAAGACGGCTGCCGGGCATCGGACGATCCCACTCAACGGGGACGCGATGGCGGCCCTCTCCAAGTTGCTGGAACGGGCGCGGGCGCTGGGGAGCAGCGAACCCGAGCATTATGTGTTCCCGACGTGCGAACACAAAACAATCGATCCCACGCGACCGCAGAAAAGCTGGCGGACGGCATGGCGCAAGTTGGTGAAGGAAACGGCGCGGCGTGTAGGGAGGGAAGCGGCGCGGGAGGCGATTGACGCGGGCCGGGGCGTTTGGGCAGCGATTGCAGCGTGGAGGCGGGCGGTAGCTCCGCTCCAGGGTCTACGCTTCCATGACCTCCGGCATCAGGCGATAACCGAGATGGCCGAAGCGGGCGCGTCAGATGCTACGCTGATGGCCGTCGCGGGTCACATGTCGCGCCGGATGCTAGAGCACTACAGCCACGTGCGCATGGCGGCGAAGCGGACGGCGCTGGATAAGCTGGAAAGCGGTTTGATGGGCGGGACTCCGATTCAGAAGCAAACCGCAGTCAGGAAGGCAAGTTGAGCAGTTACGTCACAATCCGCGTCACAAACACCCCCTCCGAACTACCCCTCCGTCCGTATCTCCTTGAAAGAAATGGTGGGCGGTCCCAGGCTCGAACTGGGGACCTCCTGCTTGTAAGGCAGGCGCTCTAACCGGCTGAGCTAACCGCCCGGTTTTGTGTCACTTACATTTTAGGTTAACCTTCGATGCTCAAGGAGCAAGTTTATCACGGAGCTGCTGTTTATGAGCGTTTCCGCAATTGCGTCTTCGAGGACGCGCACGGCTAATCCGGGCGAACCAGATCCGCGTACTCCTGGTGGTTGCGGATGTACCATGCGACAAATGGGCACAGCGGAACAACCTTCAGGCCGTGGCTGCGAGCAAATTCGAGCGCGGCTCGGACCACTTTGCTTCCGAGGCCACGCCTTCCCATCTCCGCTGGCACCTCCGCGTGGGTGAGGACGATCTCACGCTGCGTTCGCTGGTAGCTGAGGAAAGCCATCTTTCCACCGATGTGCAATTCAAACCGATTCTTAACCTCGTTGTTCGAGACCTCGACGGCGGCAGCGCCGGTCTCTTCACCCATCGCCCAGGCCGGAGAATCGCTCGCTGGAAACGATTCGATGGAGGCTTCCTCGACATGATCGAAAGAGCCGTCCGCCTTGTCAGCATTGGTTCCCATTGACTCGTGCGATTCCTGATACCAGCTTAGCAACCAGTCCTTCATCTGGCCATCGACACAAGGCAGGGAGGTCAGGTTCTATCGGAATCCGTAGCGCAGTGGGAGGATGGCGAAATGCTCTATGAAGCGCTTTCTCTCCGGCGAAGGCGGGCTGGCGTTTAGCAACTTTGCCGCAAATTCCCGGGCAGCGCCGGATAATTTGGTGGCGGGCTGTCCGTTCTCTATAGCTTTTGACACATTCGCATAGTCGCATGGGAAGGACATCGATACAGGCAGTCCAACCGTCTTTTCGACTTCCTCGACATCGAGTTCCATGCGCTTGGAAGCCCGATTCACCAGGAGCGAGACTTTGTCGCGCAGTTCCAGCTTCTGGAGCAACAAAGTCTTGAGGCGCGCCATGCGTAGGGCTGGAAGCTCCGGAGTTGTCACCAGGAAGATTTTGTTGGCCTCTCGCAGCAGGGCGAGCGACGTCCCATTTAGCGTGTCGGGCAGATCGACGCTTATGACGTCGTAGTTACGCCGGGCGAATTCGATCAGCCGAACCAGGTGGTGATTGGGAATCACATCGCCTACATCCGGAGCGCCGGATAGGAGCAAATCAAAGTTGCCTACCCTTTTCACGATGCGATTCCAGTTATCGCTGTCGAGGTCGTGCTCCTGCTCGGCGACGTCCTTCAGACTATATTCGTGCTCCACGTTGAACATGAAGCCGGTCACCCCGGAGGATGTGTCAAAGTCCGCCAGTAGAACCTTGTGGTTGGGGACCTCGCTAAATGCCCAGGTTGTGTTGGCGGCGATGGTTGAAGCTCCCGTTCCAGCTTTTGCCGGAAGGAATGCATAGAGGTGCTCGGTGGAGGCTATGGTCGCCGGCTTAACGAGCAACTCCTGCTGGATACGGTCCAGAATGGGCCTGGTCTCGGAGGGGTCGAACGGCGGCGAGAGGAGCTCCCTCATCCGTAATCGGAGCACACGCCGGAAAATAGACGCTTCCTGCGACGCGTGGAGCGCAATCCGTTGAATGGAAGGAAAGTCCTTCTCCAATTGGTTCGTGATTTCCCCCGCGTGTTCGAGGTTTTCAATGTCCAGGAATACGATCTCCGGCGCATACGCACAGACAACCTGGCGAAGGTGATCGCTCGATGGATATGCGTCGAGGATTTTCGAGAGGGCAATGGTCTGATCCCGGGCCACCGTGGAGGTAAACTTCTGCTTCAAGTCCTCGTTCGGGCAGATCAGGATTGCTCGCATAAATCTTCCTCGTCAATGCTACGTCAACTAGAATTGTAGGCTTGGCCATGTGCCCTTTCCAATGGGGGAGAGCGCTTATTTAAGCCCTTGCTATCACCTGACATCCTTGGGTGCTACGGGTACTCCGGTTAGAGGACTTTGGTAGTCGAAGGAGTTACGCGGCGGCTGAGTTCGCGTGGAGAAACCACCCATTCAGTACGACTTCTCGCGAGAACCAGCGCGTGCGGAGCAGACATCGGGCGATGAGACTGACAAATTGCGGCGGAAGGGAGTGAGCAAGGCCGGTCGCCCAAGGCTGCTCCCGGGCTGAAACCAACGGGTCAACTCCCAGATGTTCCTTCGTGAATCGTCCGTTGGCGGCGACGATGCTCTTAGCGGCCCTGAGACCGGACAGGATCGCCGGCAAGATCCCTTCTGCCACTTTGCGGATATGCCACTCCGGCGGCGTCGCCGATCAACAGGAACCCGTCGCCGGCAATCTCCCGAGTCGGGTATCCATGGAGCAGATAGGCGTGGCCCTGGAGAGTGGGGATTTCAAACGAGATCCTCCCCGCCGGCACCAGAAAACGCAAGAACCCAGCGACATGCGCCGAAAGCCGGTGCGGATCAGCCCTTCCCAAACCGATATTGAGGAAGTTGTCTTTCCGAAAACACCAGCCGTATCCTTTCATATCGGAACAGAAGTACAGTTCCGGCGTGTCGCCACGGACCCTGCAGTCCGCCAACTGGTGAGCGTCCATTTCAAACTCAGTCTCCTGCGCCACGACCGGTGTCTCACTACTGGCCTTGGCTCCCGTCAGACGCGCGACCGGACAAAAATGCCCACCCGCGCCGATAATCAGGCGGGATTGAATCTTGCCGTTCGCGATCCATCCATCCTGAGTGCGCTCCAGCGTTGCCAGGGCTGCTGGAGGAAGGACGCGCGCGCCGGAACGCTTCAACAGGTAATCGTCGAATTGGCAGCGGCGAATTCCGTGGCTGACGGCATTGTCATAGCCGGTCACGACGGAAGGACCCCCTATGCAGCCGACCCGGAAGCCTGTAATCGGCTGAAGCACGCGTTCTTGTGCGTATTCCGCGGAATCCACCTCGATCTCTGTTAAGACTTGGGGCGTGATCCATCCCCCGCATACTTTATCCCGGGGAAACGCCTGTTTGTCCAGAATCGCGACGTCTAACCCGGAGCGCCGAAGCCCCCACGCGCAAGAGGACCCGGCAGGCCCTCCTCCGACAATCAAGACATCGCATGATTCCATTTGACGTTCTATTTTGAAGCGCCCGTCTCCGCATAGAGCGGAGCGCGGGTCCACAAGGGAGGCTGGCACTTGGCGCCGGCAAACGCGATCTGAAAGAGTTGCAGTGTGCCGGTGCGGAATCCTGCAATAGAGCCGGCCAGGTAAAGCCGCCAAGCTCGCTGGAGCCAAGGGCCGTACATCTCCAACACCTGCTCGCTCGATTTTTCGAATCGATCGAGCCAATGCCGCAAAGTCTGGGCGTAGTGGAGGCGAAGGTTTTCCACGTCCAGGACCGAATAGTGCCACGGCTCGAAGACCTTCATCGCTTCCCCAAGGGTGGGAGCGTAAGCGCCTGGAAAGATGCGCTTTCGAATCCAGCGGCTGAAGTCGCCCTTTGAGTTCCTGCCGATAAAGTGGAGAAGTCCGCGGCCCTCCTCACCCACCGAACGATGGATGACTTCTCCAAATTCAGCATAGTGAGACGGGCCGACATGCTCCAACATCCCCACCGATACGAAGGCGTCGAATTTGCCGGATACGTTCCGGTAATCGTCTTCGATGAACTCCACCTGGCCGCCGAGTCCTCTTTCCGCGGCGCTCTGCCGCGCATAGAGGATCTGCTCACGCGAGATATTGAACGCCTTGACGGATACCCCGTAGTGCTGCGCCATGTACAGCGCGAGCGAACCCCAGCCACAGCCCGCCTCGACAACCTTGTCCCCGTTCCGAAGCTGAAGCTTCCGGCAGATATAGTCCATCTTGGCTTCTTGCGCTTCTTCGAGGGTGGCCGAAGGCGAGGGAAAGTACGCGCACGTGTAGACCAGTTCACGATCCAGCCACAGCTTATAGAAGTCGTTACCCAAATCATAGTGGCGGTGGACGTTTTCACGGGACCCTTGCAGAGTATTGGCTTGCCACCACGCCATCCACTTCGACGTCAGCCACTGATACCGACCGCGATCCGCGCCGCCGCTGGGCCACGATTCGTAGGCGGCTACCATGAGTTCCGCAAGATCGCCCTCGACCTCGATCCGCCTTTCGGCGTACGCTTCGCCAAAAGCTACTTCCGGGTCGAACACCAGTGCCGCCAGGGTTCTCAAATCTTGGATGAAGACGGTGGCCACGGGCGTCGCACCAGGAGGCGACATCTCCACGCCGTCTTCGAGAACCACACGAATAGGTGCCGGACCAATCGATTTGAAGACCTGTTGCAAGAACCACTTCTCAAGGGATCGTCTGGTCCCGACAGGATGCTTGAGGGCGATGCTTGGGTGGCTCATCCTTCTTTGATTCAAACCTCCTCGCTGCTGCAGCGGCGTATATCGTAGACTCTTCACGCGGCCCTGGTGTTCCATTCGTCGCAAAAAGAAACTTCCGAATGCCCGGCCACGTGATGCAATCGCGCCATGGCGCCTTGGAACCGCTATGTCTGTTCGCTGCTTCGCGGAGGTGCTCAAAAAGCTACGGGAGGGCGATGAGTGCCGCGTCGCGCAGAGATTCTTCTGGTTCCGCTTCGCCCCAGACTCGCGCTCCGCTTCGCCCAAACTGCATATCCCAGCGCTCGTGGTACGCTTTGTCCTTAAGGCAATCGAGAGGTTGAGGGGTCTAGGTGCCGCGGGTTCCGCTCGCGGTTGTTCGGAAGCTGATTGAAGACCGGCAGGATATACACTCCCAGATGGGAGGAGCGGGAGGAACTAGAGGAGGATGCTTCTTCAAAACGCGATCGCGGATGCGCTCAACAATACCGAATGGGCGTTTCCGCTGGCGGAGTGTATTCACATCGGCGGGTTTGCCGTAGGTATTGGATCGATAGCGCTGGTGGACTTTCGGATGTTGAACCTCGGACTGCGGCATGAGACCGCTGCGCGCATTTTGAGGTACACAGAGCCGTGGACGCTGATCGCGCTGGTATTCGTCCTGTTCTCAGGTGCGGCGCTGTTCTTGTCGCAAACCAATATTTACCTGATGAACCTGATCTTTCCGCTTAAGATGTATGTGCTGCTCGCGGCGCTCATCTACAATTTCACGGTCCACAGGAAAGTGGCGGCCATGGAGAATCCACCGCCAGTCTTGAGCAAGGTAGTGGCGATCGTATCCCTGCTGCTGTGGGTGTCCGTTGTCTTTGGCGGGATTTTCACAGGTTTCCTGGAATAAAGGCAATGCCTAGAGGCTATTCGGCGTGAACATCGCTCATTCCATCCAAAGTATCGACTTTCTCACGGCATTCAGCGAATCGGTGCTGGCATACCCGATCGTCTTGTCGACTCATCTGACGTGCATCGCGCTCTTTGGCGGCATGATCCTCATGACGAACCTGCGCCTTCTGGGGCTTACCTTTAAAAGCCTGACGATCACCGAGATGGTCACCGGCTTTCGTCCATGGAAACGTGCGGGGGGAACCGTCATGATCGCCACGGGCATGCTCTTAGCGGCCTCGGAGGCGGAAAAGTACGCGCCCAATCCCTACTTCTGGACCAAGATGATCGTTTTGGGCCTGATTGGCGTGCACGCCCTGATCTTCCGCCCCATCGTTTACAACCAGACAGAGGAACTGGACCGATCCCCGACCATCCCGACCAGAGCGAGGGTCGCCGCGCTTCTTTCGTTGGCGCTTTGGATCGCTATGTTCACTATGGGAAGGCTCATCGCATACTGGGAAGGGTATGAAGGCTGACGTTCCCCCCCGGCAGCGGTGAGCCGCTCACGTAGACTTCCTCACTCACGTAGACTTCCTCTTGACTCGAGAGTTGGTTTATGGCATAAACCAAGTGTGGATCTTGCGGAGCGCAATCGACTGATCGCGGTTACGAAGGGATTCCAGCCCTTGCGGGGCCTCATCTATGTCCCGGCGGGTCTGTTGAATGTGGCCCTCTCAGTGGCCAATTCTTCGGGATACCATCCCCATCACAGCGTCGCGGAAGTCTTGGGCTTCCTTGCCCTATTTCCATGCGCCATCGCCGCGACGTTCGCGGCCTGGTGGTACTACAGACGGCGATTCGGGGTGGTGCGATCGAAATGCCGGGGGGGCCGAAGCGTTTTGCTGCTCACGGTAGGGACCATGGTGGCGATCGTTACGCTAGTTGGTGCGATGTATGTGGACGATACGTTCTATGAGCACCCGGCTGCGTCGTATCCTGTCAGCCTCACGTGTTTATGGTGGGCGATCCTGTACGTTTCTTTTTATCTGGCGCCCTACGGCGTGCGTCCTCACAGCCTTTGGTTCGCCGCCCTGTTTTTCGGGCTTTGCTTCTTGACGCTGGTGGGTGTGGCGCCAAAGAGCCAGTTCTTTATGGGCTCGGGGCGGGCGGGAGACATCGTCATCTGGCTTGCGTTCTCAGTGCACGGCTTGCTGGATCACCTTCTTCTTCTGCGCCTGCTTCCGAAAGCGTCCCAGGAACAAGCGGCGGCGCAGTCGGCAGCGCAATCGGGGAAACAACATGACTGATCTGAGCGAGAAGCTCCCGGCTCCCAACCGGCTGGTGCACGAGCCGGCAAGGCTCGCGATCTTGACCGTATTGTCGGCTTGCGACAGTGCGGATTTTCTATTCTTGGAACAGGTAACTGGTCTCAGCAAAGGGAATCTTTCGGTACAGCTGACCAATTTGGAAGCCGTCGGATTGGTCGAGATTCGCAAGGAGCTGGTAGGGAAAAGAACGCACACCATGGTCACGTTGACCAACCTCGGCAGAGACGAGATCCAAAGCTACTGGGAGAAAATGGACGAGTTGCGCGCGTACCGCGTTTCTTCGCTGATGCCCCAAGAAGGTTGACGGGGGGATGGCAGCCCAGGAACTAGATGTACGCCAGCAAGCGCCCCGCGGTAATCGCCCCCAGCCAGCAGACCAGCGCCGCCCACGCCAGGGGCTGGGCGCTCTCGGGCAGTTCACCGTTTGGCCCGAGCTTTTGGAACACCTTGCTTCGCGTGCGCTGAAGCACGGCCAAACCCACGAAGATGAAAACCATCTTGATGTAGAACGTGGGATCAACCGCCCGTTTAGTCGCGCTCGCCATTAGCAGAGCCGTGCCAGTCACCGCATTCACCCAGAATCCCACCCATACCAGCGGATACAACCGCTCCAGCGGTTGCACCGGGATTTTCGGCGCAATTCCCAGTAGCCGCAGACCGATCATTGTGCTGATGCCCACCACCACGCCCATGCCCATAACATGCAGCCAAAGAATCGTGGGATACGCCCAAATAGATTTGGATTCGCTCACCCACGTACTGAAGCCGAGTTGCTCGATGGTGTCTAAGAAATTCATTTACGCTCCGCGCGTTCGCTGTTCTTGTCTATGAGATATCCCAACACGCCGACCAGCACAGCGGAGCCGATCGCTAGAATAGGCACGAATTCAGCTATCTGTGTCATTTTCCTCCAGCGTCAGAATGAGTGGCCAAGAAACGGCAACATCTGGCCGCAATAGATCACGCCCGTCCACAGGACGATTCCAGAGGCTGCGGCTACTTTCGCCGCCATAGGCGGTGTGTCGCCGGCCCCCAACCTCCAGGGCTGATCGAAGACGGTGAAGTAGAGGGCGTTGGCTCCCGCCACCAGGATCAGGACCATCTTCCAGTAGAAAGTCGCGTTGGTGACGTAGAAAGTCGGCGGAGCCCCGATAAAGAAGAAGATGCCCGTCACAACGTTCAAGCCGAACCCTAATATTCCCCAAGGCAACAGACGGTGCAGTGTTGAATAGGGGATGCCCTTCATGAAACCCAGCATCCGCAGGTCCACCAGCAGCACAACGCCGAACAAGAGCGACAGCCCGACGAAATGAATCGTCTCGCAGGCCGGCCAGCCCCAGGTGAGGTTCACCATGGCGTCTCCGATCACTCTCGCCAGCGGCTGGTCAGCCGGCGCGGTTTCCTCTGTGGACCCCGCCGGGCCCCCTGCCAGGGCCACTGTCGGGCCCACCGCCGGACTTGGCCCCATGCGAATCTCGGGGTGCCGGATTTCCCCGCCCATAATGGCGGCGCGACTCATCAGGCCGAAGGTCGCTAGCCCCAGCACCAGGACGGCCGCGATCGTCCCCTGCGGCACCCGATGCAAACGGCGATATTGCCACAGCCCCAGCCATCCCAAGGCACCCGTGAGCTCCATGAACCAGAACGCCTCGAACGCCGCGGTTTCGTGCACGTCAATCATGGGCTTGGACACCTCAGGAGCTTTGTCCAACGCCAGCTTCGCCGAGGTGCCCGTGATAAACGCCGGAATCGTCAGCAGCGCGATGGAGAAAAAGATTCCCAGGCTGGTGCGTTTCAGGTCGTCGCTTTTAGACACGAGGGCCGTAACGAATACGCCCAGCCCAACAATCATGCCGATGGTCGGGAAGTGATTCAGTAAGAGATGTACGTGTGCCCAATTCATAAAGGCCGGTCTCACAATCCTACAGGGCAGCCCCAGGCCGGCCTGGCACTCGAGCGAAGGCGAGCGCCACTTTCAGTGCGCCGAATCTGGTCCCACTACTTAGTGTCGAAGCTGAGTGGAGACGTTCCCCTCCTCGTACACTTCGCAATTGGCGCGCTCATGGATTACTCGTGGCGCGCCAGCGCCCACCCGCAGAATTCTGTCCGGCATCACCCATGGTTCGATCAGGTCCGGGTCGTCGATAGTCACCTGGTAAAGAATCTCATCGCCCTTCCGCGTGAACTTCTCGACCATGTGCATGTCGGCGGAATGGAGCAGGCCGCCGCGTCCGAACCAAGTTGTATCGACGAAGTTGGTGGAATCGATCACCAGCGTGTCGCCCTCCCATTTGCCGGTCGAAAGCCCCATGTAGTAGGCCTCGACCGTCTGCCGGGGCGCGGGGCCGCCGATCGCGACGTCGCGGAATTCCATGTTTCCCCCGCCGTAATCGCTGGTTGTGTAGAAAAAGATGATGTCAGTCGGCGTCTGGATAATGCGCGCCGGGGTACCCTCCCGAGGGAGTCCCATCGGCTGACAGGTCATGATTGGATCGTACTTGTTGGTCCACTGATCCAGTTCCTGAATCTTGTCCCAAAACTCGGGTTTGTACATGGGATGACTCGGCTTCAATGCCTCCCCGGTGTTGCTTGTCAAACCAAACCGCGAGGGCGAGATCCACTCATAATCCACCCAGAAGTTGTCCATGGGGATCTTGCAGCCGACGCCGGGGTTGATTCCCCCATCTGGCGTCTGCGTTGGACCACACCGGCGGTTCCCACCACCCCCAATTGGACCCCCCCCGCCGCCACCCCAGCTTCCTGTCATGTCCGGATGTCCGTCGGCCAGCCGCGGGGTCACCACGGCTGCAGTCTGCGTCGCCGCTGGCCGTGGCGGTGCGTTGGCATTCAGAGTCCAGTTGGGAGGCTGATTGGTTGGCTTGATCGCCGCCTTGATGCTTGCCGGAACCGGCATCACCACATACATCTGTGCCACTTCCGTTACCGTCGTCGTAATGTCGCGGAGGACGACGCCGTTCTGTTTCTCGATCATCCTGCCCGCGTAGAACGCCTCCGCCGGATTCAGCGGATTATTCCAGTCTTTATAGTTGCTGTAGGTGAACTCGTAAGTCTTCGCTCCCTGCTTCACGACCACGCTCTCCGCCATGAACTTGTCGTTGAGCGTCGCGGTTGCGATCGCATTGGGAACGCCCGGAATCGGGAACGTCACGACGGGCTTATTGCCTACCCACGCGACGGAGGTTTTCCCGGCCATCGCGACATCGGCAGGTACCAGTTGCGGCCTGGGCGCCATTTCCGGTGGATCGTTTGTCCCCGCCATCGCGCCCTTGAACGCGCCCTGCGGACTTGCCCACAGGCGAATCATCCGCTCCTCTACAGTCGCGGGCATCGGCGTCGCCTTGCCTTTACCGGG
>Ga0209415_10015187_pt1 | contig 12516 bp, 11 predicted proteins | sample PeaSoiSIISIP2007_FD_187696 | JGI IMG/M metagenome (GOLD analysis project Ga0209415, IMG submission 187696) | Peat soil microbial communities from Weissenstadt, Germany - SII-SIP-2007 (SPAdes) (version 2) | ecosystem: Environmental > Terrestrial > Soil > Wetlands > Peat | place: Germany...
GCGACGGCCGACGGTATCTTCTCCTACAACCACGAGCACCCGCCGCTCATGAAGGACCTCTTCGGGTTGTCCTTCACCTACCTGCACCAGAAGCACCACCTCTTCGCGGACGGGAGCACGGCCTTCCGGTTTCCCGGCATGTGCATGGCCGGGCTCACCCTGTGGGTGACGTACCTCCTGGGCGCGCGCGCCTACGGGCGCTGGAGCGGGCTGCTCGCGGCCGTCCTCCTCGGGCTGATGCCGCGCGTGTTCTTCAACGCGCACCTCGCGTGCTTCGACGTCGGGATCATGGCGATGTGGACGCTGTGCATCTACGCCTACTGGCGCGCGACGGCGTCGGGGGGGCTCGGATGGTCGCTCGCCGCCGGGGTCGTGTACGGCCTCACGCTCCTCACGAAGCACAACGCGTGGATCCTCCCTGCGGTATTCGTCCCGCACGCGATCGTGGTCGGCTGGCGTCCGATGGCGCGGCAGCTCGCCTTGGGACGCCTCCTCGTACCGACGTCGCTCGTCGCGATGGCGACGATCGGGCCGCTCGTGCTCTTCGCGGGCTGGCCGTGGCTCTGGCACGACCCGGTGGCGCGCCTCACCGAATGGGTGAAGTTCCACACGAACCACGAGTATTACAACATGGAGTTCCTGGGTCGGAACTACAACGCGGCGCCGTCGCCGCGGTCGTACATGCCCGTGATGATCGCCGCGACCGTGCCGACGGTCACGCTCGCGCTGTTCGTCGTTGGCGCCGTCGAACGACTCCGCGTCGTTGCCGCGCGCGTCCACCGGTTCGTCCGCCGCACGCTGCTCGTCGTGAGCGGCGAGGGGCGGCGCACGTCGATCACCGTAGCTCCCGCGCTCGCGGACGACCCTCTCTGGCGTCCGAGCTCGGCGCTCTTCCGCAGCCACGACTACGCGCAGACCGATCTCCTGTTCTTCCTTTCCATGGCCGCTCCACTCGCGGTCTTCCTCCTTCCGAAGACCCCGATCTTCGGCGGCACGAAGCACTGGCTCCCGGCGTATCCGTTCCTCGCGCTGTTCGCCGGCCGCGGCTTCGTCCTCGTCGCCGAGGCCATGGTCCGCGCGTGGCCCGTGCTGGCCGCGACCGCGCGACGGCGCCTCGCCAGCTGGTCGGCCTTGGGGGCGGTCGTGGCGCTCGCGCCGCTGCTCGTGACCGCCCACTCCCACCCGTTCGGGCTGTCGTCCTACGTGCCGCTCGTCGGCGGCACCGCGGGTGGCGCAGACCTTGGTCTGAACCGGCAGTTCTGGGGATTCACGACGGAGAGCCTCGCGCCGTGGCTCGGCGCGCACGCGCCTCGCGGCTCGACGGTCTACATCCACGACACGGTCTGGGAGGCGTGGAGCCGGCTCGAGGAGGAGCACCGCATGCGCTCCGACCTGCGCGCCGTCGGAACGCCGGGCGAGGCGGATTTCGCGATCGTGCACCACGAGCTTCACATGGGGGAGATCGACGACGAGCTCTGGGTCGCCAACGGCAGCGACGCGCCCGCGTACGTGCTGACGCACGACGGCGTCCCGATCATCAGCGTCTACCGCAAGAAGTAGGGAGCTTTCGTCGCACCTCATCGCAGAGTGTACTAGAAGAAGGCCGATGGTGATCCTGGATACCAAGCGCATCGATGTGCTGAGCGACTCGACGGGTGAGACCGCCGAGAAGGTGGTCCGCGCCGCGATGCTCCAGTTTCCGCACTCGGGGGCGCACATCCGCGTCCACACGCGCGTCCGCACGAAGGAGGCCGTGCGCCCGCTCCTCGAGCGTGCCGCCGCTGAGGGAGCGCTCATCGTGTTCACGGTCGTCAGCCCCGAGCTCCGCGAGTACATCCACGCGTCGAGCTACGAGCTCAAGGTCGAGGCGCTCGACCTCATCGGCTCGCTCATCGGCAAGCTGTCGACCTTCCTCGATCGCCAGCCGATCAACATGCCGAGCGCGATGCTCCCGCTGTCGGACGAGTACTTCCGACGCATCGAGGCGGTCGAGTTCACGGTCAAGAGCGACGACGGCAAGGAGCCGCGCAACTTCAAGAAGGCCGACCTCGTGCTCGTCGGGGTCAGCCGGACGTCCAAGACGCCGCTCTCGACGCTCCTCGCCCAGCGCGGGCTCAAGGTCGCCAACCTCCCGCTCGTCCTCGGCGTCGCCACGCCCCCCGAGCTCGACGAGGCGTCGCAGGAGCGCATCGTCGGGCTGACGATCGGGCTCGACCCGCTCGTCGAGATCCGCAAGGCGCGGCTGAAGCAGCTCGGCCTGTCGGTCGACGCGAGCTACGGGCTCAGGGATCAGGTGAAGGAAGAGCTCGAGTACGCGCAGCGGGTCTTCCGCGCGCATCCTCAGTGGCCCGTCATCGATGTCACCGGTCGAGCGATCGAGGAGACCGCCGTGATCATCCTCGAGTCGCTCAAGGAGCGCGACGAGCAGACGAAGAACGCCCGCGCGGCGCTCGTCTGATCGTCAAGACCCCGAGCCGCCGAACCCGGAGAGCCCTTCGAAGCTGCATCCGCCGTCGCCGAGCTGACCGCACACCACGTTCGCGTTCAGGGTCGACAGAATCTCCCCCGCGCTGGCGCAGCTAGTGGCCCCCGCCGAGCAGAGGTAGCCGCTGCACTCGCACTCGAGGTCGAGGGCCTTGCCGCTCACCAGGAAACCGCACCCGGCGAAAGAGTTCTGATTGACCGTCAGCTTGGGGCAGAGGCTGAGCTGTTCGCAGAGCATCACCCCGCTGGAGGTCTGGATGGTGCAGTTGCCACCCGTCGCGGAGTCCGGAGCGGCACCGTCGCCGCCCGACCCACCGCCGCCGCCCTGGCTGGGGCCGCCGCCGCCGCCGGGGGGAACCTCCTGGAAATTGCAGCGCGCGAGGGCCGCGGGCGCGAGCGCGAGCGCGACGACGAGCAGAACGCGGGTCCGCCTCATCGCCCGACCCGCCCGGCCGCAGGTGAGTGGGCGCAACTTCTCACCGCGCTTCGCGGCGCGTAGGGTGCGGTCATGAGCCCCGAACCCACGAGCACGCACTTCTCCGAGCTGGTTGCCACGCTGGCGGAGGATACCATCTTCGTTCTCGCGAGCGACGAAGGAGCGGTCGCGAGCCCGCCGTTCGAGGCGCTGGCCAAGCGCCGCGCAGAGGCCTACGGCGCGGCGCTGCGCGGCCAGCCGGTCGCGAGCATGCAGCGGACGTTCGACGCTTGGGTCGTCGATCTCTCGCGGGCGATGGCGCCCATCGCGGCGCCCGACTGGCTGCCGATGGGTGACGTCGTGCGCGCGAAGGTCACGCTCGAGGCGGGGGCGCGCGGCCTCCGGTCCCTCTTCTCCGACAAGCCGAGCGAGAAAGAGACGCAGCGTGTGACGCGGCTCGGGACCCTGGCCGTCCGCCTCATGCGTCAGGTTCTCTCGGCGGACGGCGCGGTCGACGGAGACGACGCGCGGATGGTCGGCGCGTTCGTCGCGTCGCTCGGGTTGTCGCCGGAGGGGGCCGCGCCGCTCCTCCATGAACCGGTCGTGCCGGGCCTCCAACTCGACGTCTACGGCGAGGTCGAACCGAAGATCCTCCGCGCCCTGCTCCAGGGCGCGTGGGTCGCGGCGGCGTGGGACGGGCTCGATCCGCGCGAGGAGAAGGTGATCCAGGACTTCGCGACGAAGGCTGGGCTCCCGCTCGACGCGGTCGAGGAGTCGCGCGCGGCGGCGATGGCGCGCATAGAGAGCAAGCGGCTCGTCGGGCTCGCCACAGTGGACTACGTGCGAGCCGTCCTCCGCGATCGCCTGCCGGGGCTCGGCGACATGCTGCCCGCGCGCATCGGCACGCTCATCCTCCCGCGCCGCTACCGCGACGAGGGGCTCGCGGCCATCCAGCACGACGCACCGGTGATGCTGGCGAAGCGCTACACGAAGCTCACGCGGGACGAGCGCACGCGCGTCCTCGGGATGACGTGGGCCGCGGCTCTCCACGAAGACCCTTCGCTCGGGCGTCAGGCGCTCCTCCGCGCGCGGTTCGAGCACGTGGCCGCGGACATCGAAAGCGATGGTCACGAGGCGCGGCTCCTGGTGTCCGGCTGGATGTCGGACGTCCTCGCCGCGACCGTCAAAGACCTGGCTGCGCCCTCGACGGAGCTACCGGCGCGCTGATTGTGTAGGGTGGCGCCCATGCCCAAGAGGTCGACCACGGCGAAGAGCCCCGTCCGGAAGCCCCCCCCGACCATCGGCTTTCTCGGCGCCGGGAACATGGCCGGAGCGCTCATTCTGGGGCTCATCGAATCCAAGGCCGTGGCGCCCGCGAGGATCCTTGCGAGCGACGTGAAGCCGGAGCGGCTGACCCAGCTCGCGCGGGTGTACGGGATTCGCGTCACCAAGGACAACCACGAGCTCCTTCGCGCCTCTTCCGTCGTCGTCCTCTCCGTGAAGCCGCAGGTCGTCGACAGGGTCCTCACGGTCATCGGCCCGGACGTCACGAAGGACCAGCTCATCATCTCGATTGCGGCCGGCGTCCCGATCGCGGCGCTCGAGGCGCGCCTCCCGGAGGGAACGCGCGTCGTCCGGACGATGCCCAACGTGGCGGCGCTCGCCCTCGCGGGAGCCACCGCGATCTCCGGTGGAACGCACGCGACCGCGAAAGACCTCCGGGCGGCGAGCGCGCTCTTCCAGGCGGTTGGGCGCGTCGTCACGCTCGAGGAGTCCCTGCTCGACGCGGTGACGGGGCTGTCGGGGAGCGGGCCGGCGTACGTCATGCTGATGATCGACGCGCTCGCGGATGGCGGCGTGAAAGTCGGGCTGCACCGTGACACGGCGCTCTTGCTCGCGGCGCAGACGGTCTACGGCGCGGCAAAGCTCCTCCTCGACACGGGCGACCACCCCGGCCGCCTCAAGGACATGGTGACCAGCCCGGGGGGAACGGCCATCGCGGGGCTGCACACGCTCGAGAGCGGCGGGCTGCGACGCACGCTCATTGACGCCGTCGAGGTCGCGACCGAGCGCGCTGCCGAGCTCGGCGACCAGATGGCCGCGAAGATGGGGGTGGTGAGCCGATGATGAAGTGTCGTTCTGTGGCGGTCGCCTTCGCCGTGCTCTCGTTCGCGCGGGGCGCTCTCGCAGAGGAGCCTGGCGCAACCCCGCCTCCGGCGACGCCCGCCTTCGTCCCCCCCGCGGCCACGACCACCGACCCGGCCAGCGCGCGGCTCGCGTCGATGCAGCGGCTCATGGCGACCCTCGAGGAGCCGGCGCGAACCTACCGATACGCCGGCGGGCTGACGGCCATGGGCCTCGGCGTCGTGACCGTCCCGCTGAGCGCGATGATGCTCGAGCGCGGGTCCGCGACCGAGATGGGGCCGGTGATCCTGCTCGGCCTTGGGTTTGGCGAGGTGGTCGGCGGCGCATTCATCCTCATCACCCCAGGCTCGTACGCAAGCGGGTACTCGCGGGTGGTCGATCGCATCGTCGCGGGGAGACGAGCGGGGGAGCCCGAGGGGAAGATCCTCGAGGAGGCCGAGCGCGTCTGGCAGGAGCAAGCCGACCTTGCGCGTAGCGGACGGCGCGCCGTGGGGGGGATCGCGCTGGCGCTCGGTGTCGTCGCGAGCGGGGTCGGGATCGGCCTCGACGCGGCCGCGCCGCTGGGCGGACTCTCGCGCGCCGATCAGGACGGGTTCTCCGCGGGAGCGTTCGCGCTCGGGTACGCGTCCATCCTCGCGGGCGTGCGCTCGTTCGTGTTTCCGACGCCGGTCGAGGTGAGCTGGCAGGCGTACCGTGCGGGGTGGGCCGACCCGGCGAAACCCGCGACGTCGGCGCGAATGATCGAAGGGCTGCGCCCGATCGCGCTGCGCGGTGGAATGGGGGTCGGCTGGGGGGCGGAGTTCTAGAGGTTCACGCCGATGACGGTGCGAAACCAGACTTTGCCGAAGCTGTCGACACCGGGCGTGAGTGAGTGATCGATTTCCGTCAGCCGCGTGTAGGCCCCGACGGTCCACCACACGCGCCCGAGGTTGAGGTGAATCGTCGGGCCCACGTACTCTTGTGGATCGAGGTTGAACGCCGAGCCCGTAGGGTTCTGGAGGGTCGGGGCGGGCGGGCGGTTCGTCCACTCCTTGTACATCCACCACTCGAACCCAGGCTGGAAGACGGGCGTCACCTGGTACCAGAAGCCCGCGGAGGGATCGAAAACCCAGTCGTCCTGCCCAGTGAAGTACGACTCGTGCTCGCCCACGACGTTGGCTGCGACTGCGAGCTTGCCGAAGCGACGCTGCAGAATGACCTTGGCTTCGAGCTCGACCTCGTTCTCGTTCTCGGTGACCTCGCCGTAGAGTCCGACGTCGATCGGGAGCTTCCCCGCGTCGGAGATGCGGTAGCGCAGGCGCTGCTTGGAGCCGTTGGCCTCGGTGAGCGACGGGACCCCGTTCGGCGCGAAGCCGCTCGGTGTGGGCACGAACGTTACGTAAAGGCCGAGCTCGAGGCGGTCCGTGATGCCGTACTCGAACTCCTCCTGAAACTGGGAGGCGAGCACGGTCTGTGAGCCGCCGTTCGCGTTCGTCCCCCTCAGCGGGACAAGGTCGACGTAGGTCTCGAGTTCACCCTCGCCCTCGGGGTTGGTCTCGTAGTTGTAAGTGAAGGGGAGCGCGCGAGGCGTCGCCAGCGCCGTCGCCGGGGTGAGCAACGTGACCGCCAAGAGGGCGAGACGGGGCTTCATCAGTAGTTCTTCAGCTGGATGCGAGGGGAGCCCACGTAGTCGTTCGACGTGAAGCTGGAGTGGCACTCGTTGCACGCCTGCGGCGTCCCGCCGTACGCCTGGTTCGACGGGGGGGTGGCCCCCTGCCAGATGACATTCACGTTCTCCCCGCTCCCGGACAGCTCGAACCACTCCCAGTCGAGCGGGCCGCCGTCGGGGAGGTTCGGGTTGTACCCTCCGCCGACCTTCGCCATCGCGAAGACTTGCTGCTGGTCGGGGATCGATTTGACGATCAACGTCCCGCACGGAAACGCGGTGGCTTCATGGGCCGGGGGCCCGTTGAGGAACTTCACGTACTCGATTCGACCGCCGGGAGCGTGGATGAACCCACCGTCGCCCTTCTCGATGACGCCGTCGCCCCCCGCGTCGGGCTCGACGTAGGTCGTCCAAGACGTGTAGTCGTTGAAATCACTCGGAATTGGGACATACACACAGCCCGCGTTCGAGGAGGTCGACGACGCGCTGCACGCCGGAAGAACCAAGGAAAGCAAGGAGATAGCGAAGGTCGACGCGTGACGGAACATGCCTCAAGCCCTCCCGAGAGAGGTTCCATACTGAAAGCCACTTTCAGCTTCGAGCCCTGTCTACGGGTCCCATCCGCCCCGTGTCAAGCGGGTGAGCCGCACGACGCGCGCCCGAGTTCGGCCGTTGACGGGGCCGGGCGTCCCACGTAACCCCGCCACGTGACGCGCCTCCAGCGCTTGGGCTCGCACGTCGACAGAGCCCTCCGCGGACTCGGTTGGCTCGCGCTGGCGGGGTCCCTCGCGACCGCCCTCCACGACGCGTCGCTCGCGTGGGATAGCTGGTACTACCACCTTCCGTTTGCCGCTCGGCTCGTCGGGCTCGTACCGGCGAGCAAGTTCGGATTTCACGCCGCCAACGAGGCGCGGTACGCGGGTTTCGCCCTCCTCGGCGAGCTGCTCCAGGGGGTGCTCTGGCGCGTCTCGGGCCGGGCCGAGTCGGCGAACCTCGTCGCGTTCGCCAGCGTGCCGCTCTTCGCGTGGTTTCTCCAGCGACGCTGGAGCGTCCCCTTCGCGCTCACGGTGCTGGCCTTGCTCGCGGTGCCGCTCGTGCAAACGCATGCACCGTCGGCCTACGTGGACCTGCCCGGGAACGCGGCGGTGAGCGTGCTCGTCGTGTTGGTCATCGACGTCTACGCGGCGGATCTGCCCGTCAGGACCGTGGACATCGCGCTGGCTTTGTTCGCCTCGGCGATCGCGGCGAACATCAAGCCGCTCCTTCAGCCCATCGTCGGCCTAGGTCTCGCCGCGCTGCTCGTCCGCGTGCTCATCGGCGCCCGTGATGCGACGTCGGGCCCGCGCGCGCGGCGTCAGGCAATCGCGATGGTCCTCGCGGTCCCCCTCATCCTCTTCACGCCGCTCAAGAACGCGCTCCTCCACCACAACCCGTTCTATCCCATCGGCGTGCACGCGCTCGGACTCGCGGGTCCCGAAGAGCCGTACACGTCGTCACCCGAGTGGCTCGCGAACACCGCTCGCCCACTGCGTTTCGCGTGCTCCCTGCTCGAGCTCGGCGCGCGGCCCTTCGAGGATCCCCACCGCTGGACCGTCGACCAATGGATGCCCGCGGATGCCCGCGGGTATCGGATGGGCGGGTTCTTCGGCGCGTACGTCGTGCTCTCGCTCGCCGCGCTCGGATACCGCCTGGCCCGGGACAGGTCGCGGTTCGCGCGCGTGGCCGGGCTTGTGTTCGTGGTGTTCACGGCGCTCGTCGCGTGCCTGCCTCAGTCACACGAGCTGCGCTACTACCTCGCGTGGATGATCGTGCTCGTCTCGCTCAACCTTGGCCTAGCGTCTCGCGGCGGAGCGCCGCCGTTCGCGATCGGCCCACGGTCGCTCGGGACGCTCGCCGCGCTCGCGTTTCTCGTGGTCGTTGCCTCCACGCGAGGAGCGTACATCTACCCAGGCGGAGTCACGGTGGCCGAGCTCGTGGCTGCCCGAGTCGACGCGGCCACGGTCGACGGCATCCGTGACGGCGAGCGCGTGTGCATTCGCAAGGAGCCTTTCAATCTCCTGTGGACGGACCTCTTCCACCCGCCGCGTCGCTACGCGCTCCAGGAAGCGGAGCAACCCGAGGAGTGCCAGTCGCTTCGAGAGCTGGGGGTTCCGTAGGGGCGGGGACCGCGCGCGCCTCGAGGATGGCCACGACGCGCGCGAGCTCGGTGAGACGCTCCTCGTCGGAGAGGCGTCGCCGACGCGTGAGCAGCGACTCGCGCACGAGCCAGATCACGATGGGATAGAGCAGGAAGTCGACCCCCCGACCGATGCCCACGAGATGCGCGAGCGCGGTCGCGCGCGCGGGGAACGCGATGAAGAAGGCGCCGACGACGAACACGGCAACCTCGAAGATGAGCGCACGTCGATTCTTCCCTCGGAGCGCGAGCCAGTCGTAGAGGACGAGGCCGGCGACGAGGCCGAGGAGGAGAAAGGACGCGAAGGTCACTCCGTCTCGCCGAACAGGTAACGCCCCAGCAGGTCGCGGAGGATGACCACGGCGCCGGTCGACCGTTGCCCCTTGGCGGTCGTCTCCGCGGAGTATCGGAGCGTCACGGGGACCTCGACGAATGAGAGGCCCCGTGCGCTCGCGAGGCGTTGTTTGATCTCGGTGGCGTGGGCCATGCGATTCTGACGGATGGGAATGCGGGCGATCGCGTCGCGGCTGAACGCGCGCAGCCCGTTGTGGGCGTCCGCGAGCCGGAGCCCCGTCAGCGCGTGCTCGAAGAGGCGCGCGGCCCGCAGCAAAAGCCGGCGCAGAGGCGGGACGCTCGAGTGACCGAGGAAGCGGTCGCCCAGCGCGACGTCGGCGCCCGCTCGCACGGCGCGAACGAGCGAGAGCGCGTCCTCTGCGGCGTGCTGGCCGTCTGCGTCCATCGTGACGAAGGCGTCATGCTCATCCGTGCGCAACGCAAGCCGGCGCGCGGTTTCGAGCGCGGCGCCCTGCCCGAGGTTCACAGGGTGGCGCGCGAGGACGACCCGAAACGAAGAGGTCTCGTGCGGAAGCCTCGCCGCCTCCACCGCCGGCACGCTCCCATCGTCGACGACGAAGACCGTGACGCCACCCATCTGTGGGGCAGCATCGCGGATCTGGGCGAGCGTCCGCTCGAGGCGGTGGGCCTCGTCGTACGCAGGCATGAGGATCGCGACGGTCATCGGCGGACTCCCTCCTATACTCCGGCCACGGGGGCGTGGCCTCCTCCTCGGCACTAGGGGGCGAGCGCACAGCCCAGCGCGCCCGCACGGAGGCTGCAGAGGTCGGCGCGACCGTCCCCGTTGATGTCGGCGAGCGCAAGGCGGGCGTCGGCCCCGAGCCAGGGCTTCGCATCCTCTCGCGACGCGGCGAGCCACGTCGAGGCGTCGAGGCTTCCCTGTGGCGCGGCCATCGCGCACGCGATCCCTCCGGGCTCGACGGTGCAGACGTCCTCGCGGCCGTCGCCGTTGAGGTCGCCGTGCAGCGACCCAGTGGTGCGCCGCTCGCCGCCCGACGACGGGCTCCACGAGGCGCGCCACTCGAAGACGGTGAACGGCCGAGCATCCCCGGGGCCTGCCGTCCGCACGGTCGACCGGGCGCAGCCGAACCCTCCGGTCCCGTGGCCACACACATCGGCGCGACCATCGCCATCGGCGTCGAAGAACGTGACCGTCGCTTCATCGAGCGAGGCGAGCCAGTCCGCCGTGAGCGCGTCCGCCGCGCGCGCGCGAAACGGTCCGAACTCGAGCACGGGTGCGCCGAAGACGAACCCTCGTGACTCGAGCTCGGGGATGATCCGCCGCGCGAGACGGACGGCGTAGTCGGAGCCGACGTCGCCGACGCGATCGTGGAAGAGCACGATCCCGTGGCCGACCTCCGCGATGTTCGCGACGTAGCGGTTTGCGATCACGTCGACGCGAACGCGACTTCGGCGACCGGGAGCGGCCGGCTCGCACTCGACGGCGGGGCGCTCCGAGCGACAGTAGAGCGAGCCCTCCCAGTCTTTCGCGTCGACGTCCCAGCATACGGGGCCGACGATGCCGTCGAGCTCGACGACGCGATCGACGACGGTGCCGGCGTCCTCGTCCCACGCCCCGCCGGGCGAGCGGAAGATGCGGAGCTCATTCGTTAGGAATGGATCGATGTTCTTCTGGTTCTCGCGGAGCTCGAAGTCGACCAGCTCGGGCTTGGCGCCGGCCAGCACGACATGGTTGGCGGTATGGTTCCCGAGTCTGTGACCGAGCGCGACGAGATCTCCGAGGATGGGGAGGTACGCGTAGCCGGTCTCGAACTCCAGGGGCCCTTGCCCAGGCTCCTCGGACAGGGCGCTCGCCCACTCGCCGACGACGAAGAACGTGCCTGAGACGCGCCGACTCGCGAGGTAGCCGGCCAGGCGGAGCGTGTTCGCGTCCGGGCCATCGTCCCAAGTGAGCGCGAGCAGGTGATCGGGAAACGCCCGACCATCGATCGCCACTCGCGCCCGTCGCGCCATCGAAGGGGCAGCGGGTGCCGTGGCCGCTGAGCTCGCGGGGGCGACCGCCGTGACGTCGCGGCTCGTCGGGGATCCGCACGAGGCCGACCCCAGCGCGGCGGGCCCTAGAGCGCCGAGCGACAGCAAGGCTTGCAAGCCGGCCCGCCGAAGACGTCGCATGAACCGAGAGGTCGTAGCGCCAATTCCGTGGACGGGAAAGCGATCGTCTCCGACGAGGACGCGCTCGAGCGACGCGACCACCGCGTTCTCACTCCACGGGAGGCGACGTAGCCGCCTCATCCTCCTCGTCGGAGTCCGGTTCGTGCGGCAAGTTCACGCGCTCGCCGACGACATACAGCGGCCGAAGCTTCACCTGCTCGTAGATTCTCCCGACGTACTCGCCAAGAATGCCAATCATGAGGAGTTGTACGCTCGACAGCAGGGCGACCAGGACGACCGTCGTGGTCCAGCCCTGTACCGTCGCGTGGAGCACGAGCTTGTCGAACAGGGCCCATATCGCGTAGCCCACGCTCGCGACGCTGATGAACATGCCGAGGTAGGTGGCGAACCGCAAAGGTAAGACGCTGAACGAGGTGATGCCGTCGACCGCGAAGCGGATCATCTTCCGAAGCGGGTACTTCGTTTCTCCGGCGGCGCGCCCGGGGCGGTCGTAGAGCACGGCGATCTGCCGGAAGCCGACCCAAGCGACGATGCCTCGAACGAAGCGGTGCGTCTCTCGGAGCGACCGAAGAGTGAGCACGACCTTGCGGCTCATGAGCCGGAAGTCCCCAGCGTCGAGGGGCACCTCGATCGGGATCATCGCGCGAAACACGCGGTAAAAGTACTTCGCCGTGAGGAGCTTGAACCAGGTCTCACCCGCGCGGTGTCGGCGCTGGCCGTAAACGACGTCGTAGCCCTCTCGCCACCGAGCGAGCATCTCGACGACGACCTCGGGCGGATCTTGCAGATCGGCATCCATGACGACGACGGCCTTTCCGCGCGCGTAGTCGACGCCTGCAGTGATAGCGCTCTGATGGCCGAAGTTGCGCGAGAACGAGAGCACGCGGTACCGGGTGTCTTTTTTCGCGAGCTCGCGCAGGAGAGGGAGCGACTGGTCCTTCGATCCGTCGTTGACGAACAACACATCCGCGTCGACCCCGAGCGTGCCAAGGAAATCCTGGAGTCGACCGTGGAGGATCGGAATGACCTCCTCCTCGTTGTAGATCGGCAAGACCAGCGTGAGGGTCGGTCGCGTCATCGGGGCGAGTAAACCATAGCCACCGCGTTCCACCGACCGTTGAATTGCGGTAGACAGGCCGTCATGGCGATCGCGCGATGGCTGGG